>Ga0210033_1000742_pt1 | contig 30908 bp, 21 predicted proteins | sample CryGeymeta201501_FD_185465 | JGI IMG/M metagenome (GOLD analysis project Ga0210033, IMG submission 185465) | Groundwater microbial communities from Crystal Geyser aquifers in Utah, USA - Crystal Geyser metaG 2015-01 (SPAdes) (version 2) | ecosystem: Environmental > Aquatic > Deep subsurface >... | reverse complement strand
GGCGAGGGGGTCGTCGATGGGCCCACCCGGCGCCAGGTGGCCCGGCAGGCTGGTGTGGGCCCGCTCCAGCGGCTTTCCCTCCCGCACCCGCAGCGGCGGCTCGGGCCAACGCCGGCGGAGCTGGGCCAGGGCGTCGTCACCCCAGGCGTCGTCGCCCAGGGGACGGCACTGCCGCAGGCCCTGGTCGCGGATCATGTTGATGTGGACGCCATCGCAGCGGCTGTCCACCCGGCACTCGGAGCAGCGTACGGACTTGGCGCGGTAGCCGCGGCTGACGTGGTCGCGGGCCAGGGCCCGGATGCCCAGCCGCCCGGTCTCGGGGTCGAACAGGGTCGGCCCGACGCGGTGGATCTCGTCGACCAGCTCCATGCCGGGGGCCTGGCAGGGCGCGAGGCCGCTGACCGGCAGGCGCAGGTCCAGGTCCCGGAAGAAGCTGGCCGGGTCGCGGACGTCGCTCTCGAGGGCCTGCCGCATGTGCTCCCAACCCGGCTGGTGGATGCGGAGGGACCCGGCGGCGGCGGCGAGGGCTTCAGGGTGGGCCAACATCCAGGCCGCGGTGGAGGGGTTGAGGTGGATCTCGACGCTGACCTGGGGGGGCAGGCCATCGATCCAGGCGTCCAGGTCCTCGGCGCAGGTAGCCACCAAGCGCAGCGGGCGACCCAGCTCCGGCACGGGACCGGGCTCCAGCACCCGCGCTTCCACGCCCAGGCCCGGGGGCAGGGCGGCGGCGACCGCCTGGAGGTGGGCCATGTCGCTGACCTCCAGGCCGACCCGGCTGCAGCCGTAGGGCAGCGGCTCAGGCAGGGCGATCATCGCGGCGTCGTCGGCGTGGCCGACCTCCCAGACCTCGACCGTGGCGGCGTTGAGGTCGGCGATGCGCAGGTCCATGGTCGTGCAGAAGGGCTCGATGAAGCAGTGCTTGCACCGCTCGGGATCCCGGCACTCCAGGGGCTTGCCGACGTCCAGGTAGTTGCGGACCATGAAGCGGCGACCGTTCACCTCGTCCAGCATCTTGTGGGGGTCCTGGATCAGCTCCTCCATGCCCTCCAGGAAGTGCACGGGGAAGCGGTTGGTCCAGACGACGATGCCGCGGTGGCGGTTCAGCCGGAAGACCCGCTGCAGGCGCTCCATGTGGTCCCGCACGTCGTAGAACATCAGGTCGCGGTTCTCGTAGGCGTTGGCCTGCGGGATGACGTGGAGCAGGTCGAACTCGTTGACGCCCACGGACAGGCACAGCTCGACGATCTTGTCGATGAAGCCGACGTTCTGCTTGTTGATGCAGATGTCGACGTTGACGATGGGCCCCCGGGGGTCGCGCCGGGCGCGGATCATGGCCTTCATGAGCTTGCGGAAGCCGCCAGGCGTCTGGGTGAGCCAGTCGTGCAGCTCCTCGGTGTGCCCGTGCAGGCTGAAGGTGATCTCCCCCAGGCCCGCGGCCCGCGCCGCGACGTAGAATTCCCGCTCGGCGAACATGGTGCCGTTGGTGACGGTCTGGACGCGATCGTAGCCGAGCTCGTCCTTGGCGAAGCGGATGAGCTCCATGAAGGCCGGGTGCAGGCTGGCCTCTCCCCCCGAGATGATGACCTTGTCGGCGCCCAGCTCCTCGATGCCGCGCCGCAGCTCGGCCTTGACCTCGTCCACGGGCAGGAAGACGTTGCGCGGGGTGTCGGCGTCCAAGCAGAACAGGCAGCGACTGTTGCAGGCCGTCACCGCCCGCACCCAGTGCTTGGGACGGTTCGCGATCTGCTCGCGCTGGAGCATCTGCTCCTGGAGAAGGTCTGCCATGCGAGGCGCTCCGAAGAACGGGAAGGGCTGGAACCTACCCCAGCGCAGCAGGCAGCCGCAGAGGGGCTTCGGAGGCGGCACCGGGGCCGGGGTCCCCGGGAGGGTCGGCCCGGCGGGTCCCGACCTCGGCGTGGGCCAGGCGGGCCAGGCGGGCCAGGGTGTCGTGCGCGGCCTGCCAGGCGCCGGGCCCGGCGACGGCGTCGTGGGCAGCGGCGTCGTCGCCGTGTAGCAGCGCGACGACGCGGCTGAGGCCCTGCAGCCCGATGAGGCTGCGGTCGTCCATGCCGGCCAGGGCCTCGACCGGCCCCTCGACCTCGACCCGGGCGAAGGAGAGGCGAACGCACTCCTGCAGGAGGGCCGGGGCCTGGGGATGCCGCAGGCTGTGGTCGTCGGCGATGCGCAGGGTGGCAGCGCCAACCTGGGCCAGCACACACAGCTCCTGGCGGAGGCTGCGGCTGCTGCGGTCGGCCGAGAAGGAGATCCGGACCTCGGACGGCAGCTCGATGCCCGGCACCCCGTCCATGGGATCGCCGTGCAGCGGGCCGCGCTCGGCCTGGCGCTGGGCGAAGAGCAGCCGCGTGGCCGGGGCGCGCCCGGCGCGGGGCGGCGGCAGGGTGGCGGCCGGTCCTTCGCCCGAGGGCAGCGCCAGGCCCTGGCGGGGCGGGTGGCTGCAGCGGTCGTCGATCTCCGTGCGGCCCAGGTGCGCGACGTAGTCGGCGGGGGCGCCCGGGCAGGTGGCGTCGGCCGGGCAGGCCGGACAGCCCGGGGCCGCCGACAGGGGGGCCAGCGCCGTCGCCAGGGCGTGCAGCCCACCGGCTGGTACCAGGAGCCGGGCCGGCGGACCGGCTTGCGCATGGGCCACCGCGGGGGCGGCACAGCGGGGGAAGCCATGCAGCCAGGCGACGCATCCCTGGGCCTCGGCCCCGCGGACCGCCCGCTCCAGCAGGGGCTCGGCCAGGCCCAGGCGCGGAGACAGGCTGACGAAGGCGGCGCCGGCCGGTCCGCGGGCCTGCACCCGGCGCAGGTGGACCCCCTGGGCCCCCAGGCGCGCCGCGGCCGCCACGGTCTCGGGAAGCATGTCCACGGTGGGGCGCGTGACGACGACCTCGACCTCGACCCGGAGCCCGGCGGCGACGCAGGCCCGCACGGCGCGGGCCACGCGGCGGGCGGCGCCCGGGGTGTCCGTCAGCCAGTCGTGGGCGTCACCGCGGGCGGCGTGCAGGGGGATCCGCACCCGGTCCACGCCCCAGCTGCGCAGGGCGCTCGCCACCTCGGGCGCACCCAGGGCCAGGCCGTCGGTGCCCAGCCCCAGGGCGACCCGGGAGGGCAGCGCCGCGCGCACGGCCCGGACCAGCTCCGGCAGATCGGCCCGCAGGGTGGGCTCGCCGCCGCCCAGCCACACCACCGCCGCCGGGCCCCCGGCGGCATCAGCGCCCGCCAAGGCCGCCAGGACCTGGTCCACGGCGGGATCGGGCACCGGCGCCAGCACGGGCGCGTCGAGGCGGCCGGCGCCGCGGCTGCGGCCCGTGACCAGGAGCAGGTCCTCGCGGGGAAGGGGCATCGGCGCCCTCCTAGCCCGCCAGGACGGGAGAGCCGCCCTCGACCAGCAGATCAGGGGCCCGCCGGGCCAGCAGGGCGGCGTGCACCCCGGCGGCGCCGGCCACGTGGACCGCGTGTACGCCCAGGTTGCGGGCGAGCTGCAGCGCACGATCGGCCTGGTCCACATCGTCGGTGCGCAGCCGCAGCCAGGCTCGCAGGCGGCCCTGGGGCTGGCGGAGGGCGTTGCTGCGGTCCAGGCGCCGCAGGGCCCGGACCAGCTCGCGGTCCAGGGGGCCAGCGGGGTCGAGGGCCGCCGCGGGGAGGTCCAGGGCGAGCTCCGTCGCCCGGCTGCGCAGCAGGGGCCCGACCTGGTCGAGGGCCAGGCCATCGAGCAGCACCCACACGGTCCAGGCCGCCTCGGACACGGCCGCGAGGCCGGCCAGGTCGCGGGCGAGGGCCTGCCCGGGGGCGTGCTCGGCCCCCGCCTGCCAGGGCGGCCGCAGCCGCACCGGAGGCGCGATCCCCGCGCCGCCCCGCTGCTCCCACACGGCATGCCAGGCGCCGCCGCAGCGTGGGCGCAAGGCGCAGTCCCGGCAGGGCGCGCCGTGCTGCTTGTCCCCGGTGTTCTCGATGCCGGGCCGATCCTGCCAGCCCCCGCGGGCCGCCTCGATGGCCTCGACCGAGTGGTCGAGCCCCGCCTCCCAACCCACGCAGGCCGGCAGCCCGCAGTAGGGGTTGAGCAGCTCGATGCCGTGGGCCTCGGCGCGGGCCCGGGCCACCCGCACGGCCTCGCCCAGGATCGCGTAGTCGGGCAGCAGCGCGTCCAGGTGGGCGCGGGCCCGACCGTGGGGCTGCACCGCCGACAGGCTGATGCTGCGGACCCCGGGCAGGCGCGCCGCCACGAAGTCGATGTAGGCCGGGACGGTGTCCTGGCTGGCGCGCGCGAAGACCGGGTTCAGGGTCACCCGGACACCGGCCGCCAGCAGGGCGTCAATGCCCGCCAGGCAGCGGGGCCAGGCGCCCGCCAGGCCGGCGAGGTGGTCGTGCAGCGCCGGCTCGTGGGAGAGCAGGGAGATGAAGGCGCTGGTGAGGCCCGCTGCGGCCAGCTCGTCGGCGTAGGCGGGGTCGAGCAGCACCGCGTTGGTCTGCAGCTCGACGAAGGGGATGCCCAGGGCCCGGGCCCGGGCGACCAGCGCCACCAGCCGCTTGCGCAGCAGGGTGGGCTCCCCGCCAGAGATGGTGAGGGTCTGCTGCCCCGTGGCCAGGAAGGCCTGCAGCTGCGCCTCGACCTCCTCGGCCGGCGGCGTGGGCCGCGGGTAGTCCTCGGCCGGCACATTGCAGAAGGGGCAGCGCTCGTTGCAGGCCATCGTCAGGCGCAGCAGCCCCTTGGTCGCGTGGCTGTCCTCGGCGGTCGGGGCGGGGGGCACGGGCCCACCCTACCTCCGCCCGCGGCCCTGTGGGACCCGGCTGCGGTTCGGGCGCGACCCGCGCCGTGGCCTGGCCCACCACCTGGGACTACGCTGGGCGCCATGCTCGCCCTCCCCTCTGCCTTCCTGACCCTGCCCGCCGCCGGCGATCCCCGCTTCCCGGCCCTGGTCCGCAAGGTCCACGCCCTGGCCCTGCGGCGCCTGCTGAGCCACCCCCTGGCCGCGCTGAGCCGCCCCCTGCGCGCGCCCGTGCTGGGCCTGCGCGAGGCCCTGGTCGCCGCGGCCCGACGCGACCGTGGCGCCGTGCTCGACCGGCTGGCCAGCCCCGACCTGCTGGCGCCGACCCTCTGCCTCGAAGCCGGCGTGTTGTCGGCCGACGCGGCCTTCTCGGCGGTGGGCCCGGGCCTGCTGGCCGCCCTGGCCGCCGCCGGCCTGCTGCCGGCCACCGTGATGTGGGAGGCGCCCTTCGCCGGCCTGGTCCTGGGGGACCGGGCCTGGCGCTTCGACCCGCCGGCCACGGCCATGGCCGCCCTGCCGGTGGGCGCCGAGGTCCAGCTCGCCGACGGGCGCCGCCTGCCCCTGGAGGCCGCGCCCTCCACGCAGCCCTTCCTGCCCCTGGTGCCGGGCCTGGACCTCGCCCTGCTCGACACCAACCCCCTGGCCATGGTCGAGGCGCACCCCGACAAGGAGGGCAACGCCCTTTCCCTGGGCGGGCACCCCGCCGAGGAGTGGCAGGCCGCCCTGGTCGAGGCCCTGGACCTGGTTCAGCGGGGCCTGCCCGAGTGGTGGGCCGAGCTGCCCCGCTCCCTGGCCCGCCTGGTGCCGGTCGGCTTCCAGCCCGAGGTCCACCTGTCGGCCAGCTACCGCGAGGCCCCGGGCCTGGCCTACCTCACCCTGCACCCCAACCGCCTCACCCTGGCCGAGGCCGTGGTCCACGAGACCCAACACAGCCGGCTGAACTGCCTGAGCTGGGTCGATCCCGTGCTCGACAACGGCTGGACCGAGTGGACCGTCTCGCCGGTGCGGCCCGACCTCCGCCCCCTCATGGGCGTGCTCCTGGCGGTCCACGCCTTCGTGCCCGTCGCCGCGCTGCACGCCCGCCTGGCCGACCAGGGCCACCCCAGGGCCCAGGGTCCGGACTTCGCGCGTCGGCGAGCCCAGGTCCTGGCCGGCAACGACCGCGGCCTGGAGATCCTGCGCGACAAGGCCCAGCCCACCGCCCTGGGGGCCCGGCTGCTGGCCGAGCTGGAGGGCCTGCACGCCGCCCTGGTGGCCATCGCTCCCCTCCCCCCCGCCGAGCACCCGCCGACGCTGCCGCCGGGCTGATCCCGCCGCAGGGCCCGGCTGCGACATCCCGGCCCGGGACAGCCAGGGAGCTTGCGATAGGACTTGTGCAGGAGGTAGCCCCTCATGCAGTGTCCCCGCTGCGGTCAGGGCGACCTGGATCCGGTCGCCTTTGATCGCCACACGCAGGCCCACTGGTGCACCACCTGCGGCGGTGCCTGGTACGCCGAGGGTGACCTCGAGCGCGCCCTCCACGTCGACACGCCGATCCGGGTCTCGGCCGAGGGCACGGACCAGAAGGCCAGCATCCCCTGCCCCACCTGCCAGGTCGCCATGGCCGAGCTGACCTGGCCGCCCGACAGCAGCACCCGCGTGGACGCCTGCCCGAGCTGTGGTGGCACCTGGCTGGACCGCGGCGAGCTGGAGGCCATCCGGGCCCGCCTGTCCAACCTGGGGCGGGCCGACCCGCCGGCCGAGCGCACACCGCTTCGCGACCGCACCGTGGCGCTGCCCGACCCGGCCCAGATCGTCCGCCATATGCAGTGGGGCTGGGTCGCCCTGGGCGCCGTGGCCATGTTCGTGGCCTACGGCTTCGTCTTGGGGGCCCTGCGCTTCGGGGCCCTCTTCGACGCCATGAGCAGCCACGGCACGAGCACCGGAACCTCGACCCTTGGCCTGATGGCCGGCCTGCTCGCCTTCCCCATCGGGGGCGTGCTCATCGGGCGCAGCTCGGAGGGCTTCACGCTGTGGGAGGCCGGCCTGGCCGCCATCCCGGTGGCCGGGCTCATGGGCTGGTCCGCCCACGGGCAGCTCGGCCAGGGTGCCCTCTTCGCCCTGGTGCTCGCCGGCTTCGTCCTGGCGATGGCCGGCGCCCTGGTCGGCGAGCGCGCCCAGGCCTCCTGAGCGACCGGCGTCAGCCGGGACCGGCCGGCTCCGCTGCCGCCTCCTCGGGCACCAACCGCAGGTGCGCCGCCACGAGGGCCTCCTCGACGGCGCGGCGATCCTCGGACCAGGCCGGGGTCTGCCGCCAGGCGACCATCAGGTCGGGCTCCCAGGTGTAGGGCTGCTCGTCGCGCAGGACCCGCCCCTCGGCGACGGCCTTGGTGGCCTCCAGCAGAGGCATGCCCTCCAGGACCTCGAGCAAGGCCTCGAAGCGCCCCTGCCGGGCCGGATCGACGAAGCGGAAGCGCGACCGACAGGTGTAGGCCACGTGGTACCAGGCCGGCCGCAGGCCCACGCCGTCCAAGCCCAGGCGCTCGGCCATGCGGACCAGCATCTCCCCCGCCTCGCGGGCCATGCCCAGGCCGGGCGCGTCCTGGCCGGGGAGCTGCGGGCGCTCGCCGGACCAGCTCCCCCGGGGGTGGCGCAGGGTGAGCCAGTGTACGAACAGCACCTCGGGCGCCGGGTCCAGGTTGATCCCCGGCGGCGCCTCCACCCGCTTGCGGGCGTAGACGCCCTCCACCAGCAGGTGCTCCTGGCCCTCGGCCGTACCCAGCAGGCACATGCGGTCACCTACAGCCACCCGGTCCACCGTGACCCGCAGATCGTCGTAACCCAGGCGGCGAACCTGCTCGAGCAGCCCGAAGCGGTACAGGGCGTACTCGATGCCCTGGGCGCTGTAGTAGCCGAGCAGGCGGTGCTCTCGCGGCCCGGGCAGGCGCAGCAGGTCAGCGACATCCGCCTCGGTCAGCCAGGGCTCGTCGGCCACCTCTCCACGCAGGCGCTGGGGATCGAGGGCCTGGGAGACCTGGGCGAAGCGCAGCGAGAGGGGGTCCACCCGGGAGGAGATGGCCGTCGTCGTGCCCAGGGCCAGGGCCAGGCCGGTGCCGGTGAGGATCCGCCAGGCGCCTTCGCTGTAGCCCCCGCCGGGCACCCACACGCTCGGCACGCCTTGCAGGGCCCGGGCCACCATCAGGTCCCGGCTGCGTACGCCGTGGTCGCTCAGGCCCAGCAGGCCCAGGCGGTCGCCGGCCAGCACGTCGCCGCCAGCGATGACCAGGGCCAGGGCCGGGCGCGGCATGCGGGCCAGCAAGGCGCCCAGGGCCTCCAGGTAGGTGGCGTCGTCGGCGCCGGGCAGCACCGTCTCGTCGACCCCCTCCGGCAGCTCCCCCCAGTCGACGCCGGAGATCGAGCCGATCCAGGTGTCGGCCTGGCCGTCCAGGCAGGCGGCGGTGCCGTCGGGAGGGTGGGCGTCCAGGTCCAGGATCACCACGGGCCCCACCAGGCCCTCGAGCCGCATGGCGGCGATGGCCACGGCGAGGTCGTTGACCGGGCACATGCCAGCGCCCTTGTCCGGGAAGGCGTGGTGGAAGCCCCCCAGCAGGTTCAGGGCCGGCCCCTTCCGCGCCAGGGCCAGGCGCGCGCCGGCGACGGTGGCCCCCACCGCCAGGCGGATGGTGTGCAGGACCTCGTCCACGACCACCTCGCCGGGCTGCACGGCGAAGACCTGGGCCAGGGGCTCGGGTCGGGTCAGGGACTCGAGGTAGTCCGCGGTGTGGACCCGGAACAGGTCGCGGTAGCGAACCCGCGGCGGCACGTGGAGCTGGGCCGGCTGGATGGCCCCCAGCTCCACCAGGGCCCAGGCGGCCAGGTCGGCCCGCCGCGGCTCCAGGCCCATGGTGTGCTCCAGGCTGGCGATGGGCAGGCGGTAGCTGGGCGAGTGGAAGACCGGCAGCTCCGGATCGTGCATGGCACGCAGCAGCCGATTCCGGAGGCGCCGCAGGCCCACCTTCAGGTCCTCGGGACGGGGGCGGCCTCGTCCTCGCGCAGCATGTGGCGCACGTGCTCCAGCTCGGAGGCCGGCAGGTCCGCCGAGACCCGCCCCCGCTGGATGAGGATCACGCGGTCGGCGACCCGGGCCAGGGTGTCGAGCACGTGGGTCGACAGCAGCACCGTGGCCCCTGCGGCGCAGCGGGCGTGCAGCACGTCCAGGACCCGCTCGGCGCTGGCCGGGTCCAGGCCGTTGAGGGCCTCGTCCAGCAGCAGCACCGGCGGCTCGGCCACGAGCGCGCAGGCCAGGGCCGTCTTGCGGTGCATGCCCTGGCTGTACTCGTGGATCAGGCGGTCGGCGTCCGCGCCCAGGCCCGCCACGGCCAGCGCCGCCTCCACCCGCTCGGCGTCGGGCTCGGCCGTGGGATCCTCGGAGCGGATGCGCGCCGCGAAGGTGATCATCTCCCGGGCCGTCAGGTACTCGTAGAGGGCCGGGTTCTCGGGCACCAGGCCCAGGTGCCGGCGGGCTCCGGCCGGGTCCCGCGCCACGTCCACGCCCAGCACGCGCGCGGAACCGGCCGAGGGGAGGAGCTGGCCGCTGAGCATCTTGAAGGTCGTGCTCTTGCCGGCGCCGTTGGGGCCCACCAGGCCGACCAGCTCGCCGGGCATCAGGCGGAAGCTGACCTGGTCGACGGCCACGACGCGGCCGTACTCCTTGCGCAGGCCCTCGACCTCGAGGGAGGCGCGGGGCGCGAGCGGCGAGGAGCTCATGGGCGGACTCCGGTCCAGGTGAGGCCGGCGACGGCGGCCCAGGCGAGCACGGCCACAGGGGCGTAGGCGAGGACCCCCTGGCTGCGGAAGCGGCGGGCCGCCTGGGCGGCGAAGGCCCCGGCGACCAGGGCCGACAGCTCCAGCACCAGCAGCGGGGCCAGGGCCCGGCCGCCCTGGCGCACCAGCAGGGCCGCGATGGCGGGCAGGATGGCCCCCTGGGCATAGAGCGCCGCGACCGCGGTCCGGGCCAGGGCGACCCGGCCGGGATCCACACCCAGCGCCTCGTCCAGCCAGGGGGGATCCCCCTCGGCCAGGCGGGTCGGCACCGCGGCGATGAGGGCGACGGCGGCGCCCGCGACGGCGACCACGGCCGCAGGTGCGTGGGCGTCCTCGCTCCAGCCGGCGAAGGCACCGACCAGGCCCAGGCCCCAGGCCCCCATGGGCCAGGTGCGCAGGCGCCGCCAGCCCTGGCGGAGGGCCCGCAGCAGCTCGGGGCGGCGGGTGCCCAGCCACTCCAGGTAGACGCGGCGGTCCTCGTCGCCCTCCTCGCGGCCGGCCCAGGCGGCGTCGACCTCGGCCAGCAGCGCGCTGGCCCGGACGTAGCTGCGCTGCGCCAGGGGCCCGGCCAGCAGGGCCCCGACCAGCCCGAGGGCGGGGGGCAAGGCCAGGAATGCCCAGCCCACTGGCCAGCCCAGCAGGCCCGCCCGCACCCCCGCGCTGGCCATGCCGACGCTGAGGCCGGCCACGGCCAGCACCACGCCGGGGGCGTAGATGAGCGCCGCCTGCATGCGCGGGTTGTCGCCGCGCAGCAGGTCGAGCACCGCCGCCAGCACCGGGCTGAAGGCCGCCTGCACGGCGGCGAGGTGGACCGTGAAGCCGATGCCCAGGCTGCACAGCCAGGCCCCGACGATGACGGCGACCGCGCCCGCGTAGGCGGCGAGCTGGCCGTGCAGGGCCAGGGGCAGCATCAGGATCGCGCCCATCAGGGGCAGGTACAGGCGCTGCCGGGCCGTGCGGACGGCGATGGCGACCAGCAACAGCCGGGGCTGGACCGGGTGGGCGTCGAGCACGGCGCGATCAGGGCCGCGCACCAGGTCCGAGTAGGTGTGCAGCGCCATGGCCGAGGCCACCAGGGCCCCCATGCGGAAGGCGATGGCGTCGGTGCCGGCGGCCACCACCTCGGGGATCGGTGGGCCGTCCAGGAAGGACAGCAGCACCGGCTGGGCCAGGGGCGTCGCGAGGGCCGCCGCGGCGAGGGGCAGCAGCCAGGTCGGCCCCGGGCGCTGGTGGGCCCGGATCCGGCGATGGACATCGAGGTAAGGGTTCCGCACGTCTCCGTCGTAACCACAAGCCGCCAGCAGGCGGGAGCTCAGAGCCTGTGAGGCAATTCCCGGACCGAGCCCGCAATGCGAGCTGCAAGCCCACTGCGTTGGCCCGCCGCACGGAGACACCCGGCGTATTCCGAAGGCGGGCCGACGCGGTGGGCGCCACAGATCGCGAAGTGGGCGACGGGAGGGGTTTGCTTCACAGGCTCTCAGGCCGAGCGAGAGCCGCCTGCTCCACCACGACTCGCTGCCCGACGGACCCGCCGCGCCAGGCCCTCGACGGTGGGGTCGCCTTGGGCGCGCGCGACGGCGCTGTCGACCAGCGCGGTGACGTCGGCGGCACCCCCGCTCTGGACGTGCAGGGCCCACGACAGGTGGATCAGCGCGTGGGGATCGTCGCGGTCCAGGAAGCGCGCACGCTCCAGGGTGTCGCAGGCGTCCCCTACCAGGCCGGCACACAGCTCCTCGCGGGCCCGGTTCACCAGCTCGCGGACCAGCTCGGCCGTGCCCAGGGAGTCCTCGTCGAAGGCCGGAGGCAGGCGCCCCTCCAGCTCCACCGGCACCGGCTGGGGCGGAGCCAGGGTCTCCCCCACGACCCGGAAGCCGTCGGTGGGCGCGTCCTCCGGGTTGGGCGTGTCGTCCTCCGCAGCGACAAACCCGGCCTCCTCGTCCGAATCCGAGTCCGAGTCCCAGGGAGGCGGCGGCAGGCTGCGCAGGCCGGAGAGGTGGGACATTCCCGCCAGGTCCTCGGACTCGGCAGGCAGGGCCAGCAGCTCGCTGGACAGATCCTCTTCGAGCCCGACCTCGTCGGGGCCCGGCGCTGGGGACCGCTCGCCGGCAGCGTCCAGGCGCTGTGCCTCGGCGGCGACGTCCAGGCCGTCTGGCAGCGAGAACAGCTCCTCGGAGAGCTCCGCCCCCCACGGGCGGCCGCTGTCCCCCCACTGCTCCTGCGGCGTCCACCCCGTCGCGTCGCCCGCGCTCCCGACCGGCGCCGCCCCCCCGAGGGAGGCCCCGTTTAGCCAGGCCCCCAGGGCGTCGGTCGGTGCGGACTCCGGGTCGTCGGTCTCCTCGTCCTGAGGCCCCTCCTCCAGGGACTCGAAACCCGGGGGCTCGAAACCCACAGGCTCGAAACCCACAGGCTCGAAACCCACAGGCTCGAAACCCAGAGGCTCGGTCCCGACCGGCTCGGTCCCGTCGACTGCGGGCAGCCAGCCCGACAGCTCGTCCTCCAGCAGCAGCTCGCCCTCGAAGCCGGCCTCGTCCCAGTCCGCCTCCTCGCCCGGCTCGGCGCCGCCATCGGCCGCGCTCTGGGGCAGCTCGTCGGCCTGCAGCTCGGGCACGGCGATCAGCTCCATGCGCCGCAAGGCCCGCAGCTCGCGCACGGTGGCGATGCCGGTCGTGACCAGGGCGCCCACCGCGTAGGGTCCCCGGGCCAGGCGCCCGGCCAGCGAGGCGTGACCGAGGGAGGCGAGCAGCTCCGGCTCGTCCATCAGCACCACCAGGGCACCGAAGTCCAGGCTGCCGCGGCGCCGGTCGACCTCGGCGCGCCAGGCTTCGAGCAGGGCCAGCCCCAGCCGGCGACGGTCCCCGGGCGCCGTGACGCGCCCCGACTCCATGTGGCCGGCCTGCATGCTGCTCAGCTCGCGCAGCCACGGCAGGTCCGCCGCGTCGACCAGGCCCCCGTCGTGGATCGCCACCCGCCGCTCCGCTCCGCTCCCCCGAAGCAGGGCGAAGCCGCTCCGCTGGTGCAGCCAGGCCTGCGTGAGGTCGCCGAGGAGAGATCTCGTCTTGGTCTCCGTCTTCCGCTCGGGTCCGCTGCGGGCGCCACCCGCAGGCCCTGTCCAGCGCCACCAGGACCGGTGCCCCCGAAAGAGAGGAGGCACACCCCAGGATGCCTTGGGAGGGCCGCTGCTTCAAGGGCCCCCCGAGCTGGCCCGGTCCTGCGAGGGGTCCCGCGGACCGTCCCCCGGCTCAGCGGCGGCCGCGACCCAGGTGCTGGCGGAGGCGCCGTGCGCTCGCGACGCGCTCCTGCTCTGCTGTGTCGGCCGGCCGCAGCTCCAAGCCGCCGAGGGAGTAGGTCCCCGTCCCGGGGCCTTCGGGCACGGCGAAGGGGGCGCTCGCCGTCGGGCGGCGGCTGCGCACCGAGGCGCCCCGCTCGCGCCGCAGCTCCGGCGCGCCCACGGTCGGGCTGGCAGAGGACAGGCCCGTAGAAGACAGGCCCGTAGAAGACAGGCCCGTAGAAGACAGGCCCGTAGAAGACAGGCCCGTAGAGGACAGGCCCGTAGAGGACAGGCCGGCAGAGAGCGTCGCCGAGGGGAAGCGCTCGGGAGGAGGGACCGGGTCGGTCGCCCCTGGCTGGCTCTCTGCGAGGGCCCGGGTGCAGGGCAGCGCGGGCTGGTCGCAGGCGGTGACGGCGTAGTGGACGACCGGCTCCACGCTGGAGCGCACCGGCGGGGCCACGCTCCCCTCGACCCGGGGGCTGGCGTGCCGGATCCGGGAGGGGGGCGAGGACGGGGCGAAGGACGGGGCGAAGGACGGGGCGAAGGACGGGGCGAAGGACGGGGCGAAGGACGGGGCAGAGGACGAGCCGGAGGACGAGGCGGAGGACGGAGCAGGCTCAGGCCGCGACCGGGCCTCGCGGCTCGGGCCGACCGGGAGCAGGCCCGAGGGTCGCGCCGGCGAGAGCAGGCGCACCAGGTCGGGGCTGGAGCGCTCGGCGCGCGCGGGCGGCGGCGCAGACTGTACGGCCGGCGGCGCAGACTGTACGGCCGGCGGCGCAGACTGTACGGCCGGCGGCGCAGCCTGCACGGCCGGCGGCGCAGCCTGCACGGCCGGCGGCGCAGCCTGCACGGCCGGCGGCGCAGCCTGCACGGCCGGCGGCGCAGGGCGCACGGCCGGCGGCGCCAGGACCGGCTCGGGTGCCGCTGCGGGCGCGACCGGCGTGTCCGCGGCGGGCTCGGTCGGGTCGTCGGAGCAGTCCTCCCCGCCCGACTGCAGCTCCCCAGACAGCAGCTCCCCAGACAGCAGCTCCCCCGACAGCAGCTCCCCAGACAGCAGGTCGAAGTCCGCCTCCCCCTGGTTCTCCTCGATCTTGTCGGCGCGCTGGGGCCCGGTGGCCACGCGGGCCGCCTCCAGGGACTGCTCCTCTCCGAAGGCCACACCCTCCAGCAGCCGCGGCCCGCTGCTGAAGGAGGCCGGCGCACGCAAGCCGAGCAGCACCACCGGCGCGCCCCCCAGCTCGGCGCCCTCCTCCTCGGGCATGGGGATGGGCACCTCGTCGATCTGGGGCGTCTCGTCGCCACAGACATCGAGCGGCGCCAGGACCGGCCGGGGTGCGGAGCCAGGCGCGACCATCTCGGGGGCCGGCAGGTAGGGCGCGATGCGTGCGCCCAACTCGGCGCGGGCCCGCCGCCGGTGCAGCCGCACCACGCCGATCCAGGTGAGCGCCCGCAGCTCGTCGGCCGTGGCCGTGCCCGAGCGCAGCAGCGCCCCGACCGCCGCCGGGCGGCCCAGCAGGCGGTCGATCAGCTCCTCGGACACGCAGCCCACCAGGCGCTCAGAGGGCAGGACCAACTCCACCCGCGTCTCGTCGGGCAGCACCGAGGTCACGCGCCGCGAGAAGGCCCGCGCCACCGTGGCCAGGATCCGCCCCAGGAGCTGCCGGTCTCCCAGCCCGTCCACCGCCTGAGGCTCGAAGCGGACCCGCCCCGTCGCCAGGGCCCGGGCCAGCCGCTGGGCACGCCCGGCGTCGACCAGCCCGCCGGCACGCACCGAGGCCTGGTCGACCAGCGTGTGGCCCGGCTGCACGAGGAGCAGCAACCCCGTGTGCTCGTCCCGCCACGCGGCGCTGGCAACCTGCAGGTTGTTCAATACCGGAGGAGCCATCTCGACCCTGTCTTGCCTTGGAAATCCCCGAGGATCGCACTGTGGATCAGGCGGCAGTGCGGCGAAAGGGCTCCGCCCGGGCGCTGACAAACCGAAACGATGCGCGCGCCCAGGCAGAAGTCTGGATGTCGCAGGTGCAGGCCTGCGCGCTCAGGCCGGGGCCGCCGAGGCGCGCTCCTCTGCAAGGGCCTCACCCCGCAGGGTGTTGGTCCAGGCGCGGGTCACACGCACCGTCACGGTCCGGCCTTGCAGGTTGGGGGAGCCGGGGAAGTTGATCATCTTGAAGGTGCTGGTGCGCCCGCAGATGACGCCCTCGTCGTGCCGGGAGGCGCCCTCGACCAGCACCTGCTGGACCGTCCCGACCAGGGCCTGGTTGGCGTCCAGGGAGAGCTGGCGCTGGCGCTGCTGCAGGCGGATCAGGCGGGCCTGGGCCACGTCCTCGGGCACCTCCTCGCCGCGATCGAGCATGCGCAGGGCCGGCGTGCCGGGGCGGGGCGAGTACTTGAAGCTGAAGCTGTTGTGGAAGCCGACCTCGGCCAGCAGGTCCATGGTCCCCTCGAAGTCCTCGTCCGTCTCGCCGGGGAAGCCCACGATGAAGTCGGTGGTGAGGGCCAGGTCGGGCCGGGCCTCCCGCAGCTCCGCCACCAGGGAGAGGTAGCGGTCGCGGGTGTAGAAGCGCTTCATGCGGCGCAGCACGGCGTCGCTGCCCGACTGCACGGGCAGGTGCAGGTGGCTGGCGAGCTGGGGCAGGTCCCGGTAGGCCTGGACCACGTCGGGGCCGATGTCGCGGGGGTGGCTGGTCGTGTACCGGATCCGCTCCACGCCCGGCAGGGCCGCCACGGCGTACAGGAGCTGGGCAAAGGTCCGCTCCCCCGCCACCTTCAGGCCGTAGCTGTTCACGTTCTGGCCGATGAGGGTGATCTCCCGGACCCCGCGGGCCGCCAGCCGCCGCACCTCATCCAGGATCAGCGCGCTAGGCCGGGACAGCTCAGTGCCGCGCGTGGTCGGGACGATGCAGAAGGTGCACTTGTTGTCACAACCCTTCTGGATGGTCACGAAGGCGGCGGGGCGGTCCTGGGCGCCGGGGTCGATCTGGTCGGAGAAGACGTAGTCGTCCGCGTCGATGAAGGTGGTGTCCAGCACCGGCCCGCTGCGGGCCCGACGGACCAGCTCCCCGACCCGCGAGACGGCGTCGGGCCCCATGACGATGTCGACGTCCTTGTAGCGGCGCTGCAGGGCGGCGCCCTCCTGCTGGGCCACACAGCCGGCGATGGCCAGCATCATGCGGTCCTGGGGGTCGGCCTCCAGCCGGCGGCGACGGGCCATGCGCGCCTCGCCCAGGAAGCTGTGGAGCTTCTGCTCCGGCTTCTCGCGGATCGAGCAGGTGTTGACCACGACCAGGTCGGCCTGGGCGAGCTCGTCGGTCGCGACGTAGCCCTCCTCGGACAGCAGGGCCTTGAGCTTGCCGCTGTCGTACTCGTTCATCTGGCACCCGAAGGTGCGCACGTAGACGCGCTTCATGCCGACTCTCCCCCCGGGGCGGACCTGGCGGCGCCCTGGCGCCCTGCACTAGCGCACCGCCTTCCGCGCGGCGAGGCAGTGGGTGAACAGCACGCGGAAGCTGCGGTCGTAGTCCCGCAGGACCCAGGGCACCTGGTCCTCTTCGTCGATGACGGTCAGGCCGAGGGCCGTCAGGGCGCCCTGCAGCTCCTCCTCGGGCCCGGGCCCGCCGAGCATGCCGACGTCGTCGCTGTCGTAGGGGGTCGAGATCGTCAGCAGGCCGCCGGGCTGCAGCAGGCCCACGCAGGCCGCCAGGATGGCACCCGCGGTCTCGTCGGCGATGTCGAGGACGTTGCCGAGGTGGACCCAGGCAAAGGAGCCCGAGGGCAGGGGCGGCTGGGTGGCGTCGGCGACGCAGAAGCTCAGGAGCCGCGCGGAGATGGGCTTGAAGGGGTAGCGCACCTTCTGCAGGCCGCCGCGGTGGGTGGGGACCACCGTCTCGCGCAGGCGCCCCATGAGCAGGTCGCGGGCCAGCAGCACGGCCCGCGGCGAGCGGTCGAAGGCCCAGGTCTGGCGACCCGCCATGGCCATGCGCCGGGCCATGGGGCCGACGCCGCAGCCCACGTCCAGGGCGCGGCCGGTGGGCGCAAGCTCGGTCCCCCACTTCGCGCAGCGCTCGTCGGGGCAGCGCTCGCCCAGCGACTGGATCCAGCGGCCGAAGGTGCCCGGACCGCCCAGGGAAGAGGGGGGCAGGTGCGGGGTGACCGGGTCCGGGGCGTCCACGGGCAGGTCCTCGATCTGCCGGGTCGGCAGGCCGTGGCCGGTGTCCCAGGCGCCCGGCCCGTGGCGGGCCAGGAAGCGCTCGGGATCGGGCACCAACACGGGGACCCCGTCCAGGCTGGGGTAGCAACGGCCCTCGGGAGAGCGGCCGTCGGTCAGGCGCTCACGCGTGATGGGACACACGAACACGGGGCACCTCGCGCTACATGCGGCGGGTTGCGGGGATCCACACGATACCGAAGCGCGCCAGGCGGATGTCCGTGCGCTCCAGGCGCACCTGGCGCTCCTCGCCCTGGCCCAGCAGGGCCTCCTGTGCCGTCCGGATCCGGGCGACCTCGGCCTCGATGGCCCGGTCGGCCTCGTAGGCCTCTTGGACCAGGTCGTTGATCTCCTGCTCGGTCCGCTCGACCTTGTCCTGGGCGGCGACGGTCTGGCGGCGCTTGGAGACCGCGGTGGTCACGCTGCGCTTGCGGCCGCTGAACCAGGACAGCAGGGTCTCGCCGACGTTGACGGCCTCCTCGGCCTGGCGGCTGCGCACGACGCCCTGGTAGTCGACCTGGCGCGCGCGGAGCTGGACCAGCTTGTCCTCGATGCGCTTGCCGTCCCGCTCGGCCTTGTCCTTGAGCCGCGCGACCTCGGCGTCGATCCGCGCCTCCACCGCCGCCTTCACCCGGGCGTCGAAGTCGGCCCGCGTCTCGCCGGCCCGGCCGTAGAGCTTGAGGGCGGTGTGGACGAACATGCCACGAGTCTCGGTGCGGTACACGTCCTCGACCACCTGGCGCGACAGCTCGGTCAGCTCGCGGGGCTCGTCGACCCAGGCGGGCAGGGGGTGGAAGAGGCTGCCGGGCTCAGCGGAGGGCAGCAGGTCCCCCGCCTGCAGCTCCAGCCGCGCCGGCTCGGCGGGCAAGCCCTGGTCGAGGGGGTACCAGATCCGCAGCTCGTGGTGGTCGAGCACGAAGCCGGCCCGCTCCTCGTCAAAGCGCAGCTCCAGCTCGGCCAGCAGGCCGGGGCGCAGCTCGACGCGTCCGTCCGCCCGGGCCGGCCCGGCGAGGTCGGCGAAGCGGCCCTCGAGGCGCGCCGAGAAGGCGACCCGTGGGTCGAGGATCCAGGTGTCACCGGGGGCAGGAGGCGGGGCCGAGAGCAGGCCCGGGTCGGAGGGCGGCGCGGCGGCGGGGGGGGCGGCGACGGGAGCGCCTGCGGGAGCGCCTGCGGGAGCGGCGGCCGACGAGGGAGCGCCCAGGGGAGCGGCGGCCGACGAGGGAGCGCCCAGGGGAGCGGCGGCCGAGGGAGTCGGCGCAGGTCCGGCATGCAGCAGCGGCCGCACGGCCTGGATGTCGGCCCGGGTGAAGGGGCCCCGCAGGTAGCTCATGGCCCAGCGGGTGCGCAGCAGGCGAGGCGTGTCGCAGTGGGCGTCCAGCACCAGGAAGCGCCGCGCCTCCAGGGCGCCGACCTGCTCGTCCAGCTCGGGCCGGCCGATGCCCTTGAGCAGGCGGTCCCGGTCCTGGCGGGTCTGCAGGCGGCCCAGGAACCACAGGCCGGCGTTGCTGATCGCCTTGTAGTCCAGGTCCACCGGGTTCTGGGTCGCCAGCACCACGCCCAGGCCCACGGCCCGGGACTGCTTGAGCATGGCCAGCAGCGGGGCCTTGGTGGCGGGCTGACGAGGGTCGGGCGGGATGCAGCCCAGGGCCTCGTCGATGAACAACACCGCCCGCAGGGCGCTGGTGCCCGGCTGGCTGCGGCTCCAGGTCCGCAGCCGCCCCAGCAGCAGGGCCAGGAAGAACTGGCGCTGGGCGTCGGCCAGGTGGGCCAGGCTGAAGACGTGGACCGGGGTCCGGCCACCGTCGCGGGCCGGCAGGCCGGCGGGGCCACCCAGCAGCGCGTCCAGGTCCAGGGGATCGCCCCGGGTCCAGGCGGCGAAGCCCGGCGAGGCCACCACGCCGTTGAGCAGCATGGCCAGGTCCATGCGGTCGTCGGGCGGAAAGAAGCGGTCCAGCGGGAAGACGCCGACCTTGGCGAAGGGCGGGTCCACCAGGCGCAGGATCAGCGTCTGCAGATCGGGGTCCTCCCCGGCGGCCCAGGCCTGCTCCAGGATGGTCGACAGCACGACGTGGGCCGGGTCCCGCACCGGGTCGCTCTCGCGGCCGACCAGGCCCAGCAGGCCCGAGACCGTGCCGCTGACCAGGGTGCGCAGCTCCTCCCCATCGATCTCGCCGGCCGGGCGCCGGAAGGCCCCCAGGACGTCGACCGGGCTGCCCGCCTCGCTGCCGGGCGTGAAGATCCGAAGGGCCATGCGCGCCCGCAGGGCCGCGACGCGCTCAGGCCCCAGGCCGCTGTCAGCCAGGCCCTTGCGCCAGCGGTCGGCCGCCTGGGCGGCGTCGGCGCCGTCTTCCACCCAGGGCGCGAATTCGGCTGCCGACTGCTCGGGGAAGAGCAGTGCCAGGTTGCACAGATCGCCCTTGGGGTCGATGGCGATGACCGCCACGCCGGCCTGGGCCAGCTCCTCGAGCAGGACGATGCACAGGCCGGTCTTGCCCGATCCGGTCATGCCCACGACCACCGCGTGTGTCCGCAGGTCCTCGGCACGCAGGCGCAGGGCCTCCCCCGCCGCGTCCCAGCCCAGGCTCAGCTCCCCGCTCATGCTCCCTCCTGGCGCGCCGCGTGGCGGCTGCTCCTCCCTCCCGTAGCGATGCCCGGTCCCTCAGACCAGCCGGCGGGCCGGGACCCCCCACCAGCCCCGGGCCAGGCGGGGGTGGAAGCCCAGGGCCTCGGCCTCGCGGGCCAGCTCGCGCACGTCGGCCACCTCGACCTTGCGCCCCAGGGCGTAGGGCCGGTCGCGGCCGATAGCGACGGCGACCAGGGGCTCGACCAGGCAGGCGAAGACCTGTCGCGGTCCGTAGCCGGCGAAGACGTGGAACAGGCGGCCCCAGACGTGGCGCCGCCAGGTCGGAGGTGGAAGCACGGCCTCACCGGCGAGCAGGCGCACCCCCGGCGGCAGCGGGCCGCTCACGATGCCGGGCAAGGCGACGTCGACGACGACCGCCCGGGGCGCGAGGGCCTGGGGCGACAGGGTGCCTCCCGTCGGGCCGGCGCCCACCACCACCGGGCAGCCGCGAGCCGCCTGGTCGGGCCCGTCGGCCACGGTCACCGGCAGGCCGTGGCCACCGCGCCGGTTGTCCACGCGGACCGCGACGCCGTCCTCAGCCAGCATCGCCGACACGGCCCGGCCCACGGGGCTGTTGCTGCCCACGACGGCCACCGGGCCTCGGGGGCGCTCCAGGATCTCCAGCACCGAGCGGGTGTTGCGATGCAGGGCCCAGGCCGTGGCCGCCCCGCCCGTCGTCACCGGGACCGAGACGCGGCTGGCCAGCTCCTCGCCCCGGCCGGCCACGACCGCGCACAGGCTGCCCAGGCCCACCACCCGGGCCTCAGGCACCAGGTTCACGGCCCGCCACATGCGGGTCAGGGCCAACATCTGGTCGGAGAGCATCTGCTCGGGGTCGAGTGAGATGGAGACGATGTCGCCCATGGCCACGCCGGGGATGCCGACCTCGGCGATGCGCCCGACATCGCCGGCCCCAGTGCCGTCGGAGCGGCCCATGGCCATCCTCGGGTCCATCCGCCTCAGCCCCAGCAGGCGCCGGTGGAAGGGGGAGAGAGGGTGGACCAGGAAGGCAAAGCGCGGGGTGGCAGGCCCGTGCGACAGCAACTCAGGCCTTCGCCTTCTCGTTCACCAGGTGGACGACGAGGTTGTAGAAGGTGCCGACGCGGAACAGCTCGGGCACCTGGGCCGACTTGAGGCCGGGGCCGAACTCCTCGGGCGAGACCTCGGGCATGGCCTCAATGAGCGAGGCGCGGGCCTTGTCGGTGAGCACGCCGTCGATCTCGTAGTCCTCCTCGCCGGTGCCCTCCTTGGCCGCATGCTCGATGCCGCCGCGGGGGATCTTGACGTCGAAGGCCCGCTCCAGGCGGAAGGCAATGTCGAGGAAGTCCAGGCTCTCCGCGCCCAGGTCGGCGATGATCCGGGCGTCGAACTCGACCTCGTCCTCATCGAGGCCCAGGGCCTCTGCAAAGGCCTCCCGAACCTTGAACCAGGTCGCAGGATCGGCATCTTCCAGGTGGGTCGCAATGGCGAGGGCGGACATGGGCGCTCCTTGAAGGCGGCGTCGGGGAGGCTCCCCGCGGGTGCGCCAAGGTGCCATGAATGGAGCCTCAGTCGCCACATCCACACGCAAGCTTTGCGTGTGGAGTCACGCCCGCCGGGCGTCGCGGGGCGCCGGAGCCGGGTGCACGAGGGGTCCTGGGTTGGCCGGAAGCGGGGGACCGACCGGCGGTGCTACCGTGGGGGCGGAGGCGAAGATGCGGTCGGGATGGCTCCACGGCGTGCCGGCGTGCGGCGACCGGGCGAGGCAGGCTGTCACGGCCCAGGCTGGCGCGAGGTCAGCAGGCGCGCACCGCGTCGACCGGTGCTGAGCGCCGTGGGCCCCCTCCTGACCGGGCTGCTGCTGCTTGGGGCCTGCGGCAGCCGCGACGAGGCGCAGCTGAGCGATCTGCAGCAGCAGGTGGCCGAGCTGCAGTCCCGGCTGGACGCGGCCGAGGCCCGGCTCGACGCCCTGCCCGATCCCCTGCCCGACACCGAGACGCTCATGGCGGAGCTCCAGGACCAGTCCGGCCGCCTGGACGCCCTGGAGCTGGACCAGAGCATAACCGGGGCGCGCCTGGGAGACCTGGAGGCCGCGACGGCCGGCGTGCAGTCCCTGGCAGCCGTCGTCCAGGTGGACGGGCCAGACGTCTACTTCGACGGGGTCAACGTCCACATCCGCAACGGCCTGGGCCGCACCGACGCGACCAACGGGCTGGGCAACCTGATCCTGGGCTACGCCCTGGACACCACCGGCAACGACCAGCGCACCGGCAGCCACGACCTGGTGATCGGCGATGAGCACGACTGGACCGGCTACGCCGGCATCGTCGCCGGCTGGGGCAGCCGCATCGGCGCCCCCTACGCCAGCGTCCTGGGCGGAGAGGCGAACGTCGCCAGCGGCACCCGGAGCGTGGTCGTGGGCGGAGTCGGCAACACCGCCAGCGGCACGGCCAGCGTGGTGCTGGGCGGCGACAGCAACGAGGCCGCCGGCACCTGGGCCACGGTCTCGGGCGGCGGCCTGAACACCGCCACCGGCGAAGCCAGCGCCGTCGCCGGCGGCAGCTCCGGCAGCGCGAGCGGCACCTGGGCCACGGTCACCGGTGGCCGCCTGGGCCAGGCCTCGGGCGGGGCCAGCGTGGTGGTCGGCGGCCAGTCCAACCAGGCCTCGCAGGTCGACGCCGTGGCCGTGGGCGGCCTGCGGGACCAGGCCACCGGCGAGCACGCCGTCGTCCTGGGCGGCGAGGACGAGGTCGTGAGCGGCACCGGGGCCGTCGGGCCCTGATTCGGGCGGCGCGCTGGTCAGACCGCCTCAGCGTGGGCAGGTTGCGGAGAGCGGCGCTCCTCCCCTCCCCTTTGCGCTGCACTGGATCCGCCATGTCTGCTGCCGAGCTCGCCGAACGCCTCTCCGCCGCGGTGCGCACCATCGCCCCCTCCCTGGTCCAGGTCCGCGGCGCCCACGCGGGCGCCTCGGGGGTCTCCTGGGGTCCCGAGCTGGTCGTGACCAGCCACACCGAGACCGAGGACGACAGCGACATCGTGGTGCTGCTGCCCGACGGGGGGCGCATGCCGGCCGAGGTGGTGGGCCGCGCGCCGGCCTTCGACCTGCTGCTGCTGCGGGTGCCGGGGGCGGGCCTGCCCGTGCCGGTGCGGGCCGAGCTGGAGAGCCTGGCGCCGGGCAGCCTGGCCCTGGCGGTCGGGCGGCGGCGGGACGCGATCCGGGCGAGTTGGGGCCACGTCAGCGAGGTGGGCGGCCCCTGGATCAGCGACCAGGGCGGGCATATCGACGGCCGCGTCGAGGTCGAGGCGAAGCTGCCACGCGGCCTGGCGGGAGGCGCCCTGGTGGACGTGGACGGCCACCTGGTGGGCCTCAACACCCACGGCCTGCGCTGCGGCGGCACCACCGTGCCCTGCGCCACCATCGACCGCATCGTGGGCCGCCTCCAGGAGCAGGGCAGCCTGCTGCCCGTGTGGCTTGGGGCGGCCGTGCTGCCGGTCGACCTGTCCCCGGGCCTCGCCGCCGAAGTCGGCCAGGCCGTGGGCCTCATCGTCCTGGACGTCATCGCCGGCGGGCCTGCCGAGCTGGCGGGCTGGCTGCAGGGGGACGTGCTCGTGTCCCTGGGCGGCCAGGCCCTGACCTCGCCCTGGGAGCTGCGGGCGGCGCTCGACCCCGAGCAGGTGGGCCACACCCTGGCTGCCCGACGGGTCCGCGCCGGCAACCTGGAGGACACCGCGATCACCGTCCAGGTGCGCCCCGCCGAGGCCGACCCCGCCCCCGGTCGCAGCCACCACGGCCCCCCGTGGGGGCGCCACCGCAGAGGTCACGGCGGACCCCACGGCGGGCATCACGGCGGGCATCACGGCGGGCATCACAGCGGGCATCACGGCGGGCATCACGGCGGGCATCACGGCGGGCATCACTGGGGCCCGCCCTGGCTCCGGCACGGCCGAGGCCCGGATCACGATGACGAGCACGGCCACAGCGGAGGGCACGGCGAGGGGCACGGCGAGGGGCACGGCGAGGGGCACGGCGAGGGGCACGGCGAGGGGCACGGCGAGGGGCACGGGCACGGCGAGGGGCACGGGCACGGCTGCTGCGGGGGCCATGGCGGCTGCCGCGACGCCAGCGCCGAGGGCCCCGATGATCCGCGCGGCCCCCCCGGACCCGACCACCGCCCTGGCACCGAGCACGAGCACCGCCACGAGCACCGCCACGAGCACCGCCACGGCCGCCGCCACCAGCAGGACGATGGGGACGAGCGCGACTGACAAGACCAGCAACCCGTCGCTGGCAGCCCCGCCGCCACGGTCGGTGCCTAGACCGCCTCCCCCACGAAGCGCCGCGCCCGGTGCGCGAAGCCGTAGACCGACTCGCTGGGGTTCACCCCCAGGGCCGTCGGGAAGACCGAGCCATCGACGACGAACAGGTTCGGCAGCCCGTGGAAGCGGTGGTCCGTGCCCACCACGCTGGTCGCCGGGTCCGGCCCCATGGTGCAGCCCCCCATCTGGTGGGCGCTGAAGATCGGGTGCTCCAGCGCCCCGTAGGGCGCCGTGTCCAGCCGGCTGAGCTCCGCCTCGGAGGCCATGCGGATCAGGCCGTGGTGGAAGCCGACCGCCTCGCGGGCCCCCGCCGCCAGTAGCAGCCGGGCCAGGGCCTGGTGGGCCGCCTTGAAGGCCTCGCGGTGGATCTCCCCCAGGGCGTAGTCCAGCCGGATGCGGCCGTCCTTGCGCAGGCTCACCACGCCGCCCTCCTCACCGGGCAGCAGGCCGTCGACCGTCAGCGCGATGGGCGCCGCCAGGTTGGGCAGGTAGCCCATGAACTGCGCCATCTGCGCGCCGAAGAGCGAGGTCGCGAAGCTGCCCAGCACCGGCTGGATGGGCGCCGTCTCCAGGAAGAAGCCCAGCCGCCCGACCCCCCGGTCGATGTGCTGGTGGCTGCCGATGGACTGGGGCGCGCCGAAGCAGGCCTGGACCGGCGTGTCGAAGACGCCGCCCACCACGACCACCGGGTGCAGGAAGGTGCGCCGGCCGACCTTGCCATCGCGGGTCAGGCCCGAGCGCAGCAGCAGGGCCGGGCTGTTGATGGCCCCGCCCGAGAGGACCAGCACCTTGGGGCGCACAGTGATCTTCGGCCCGGCCGGGCGGCCGCTGGCCCGGTCCAGGACCTCGGCGTGCACGGCCTTCACGCGGTCGCCCTCCACCTCGATGCGGGTGGCCCGGGCGTCGCTGTACAGCCGCAGCCCGGCCACGACGGCGTCGGGCAGGTAGGTCAGGTGCATGGCCTGCTTGCCGTTCACCGGGCAGCCCACGCCGCAGTAGCCCGAGTCGGCGCAGCCCTTCACGTTGCGCCGCAGCGGCGCCGCCTCCCAGCCCAGGGCCGTGCAGCCGTCCAAGAGCGCCCGGTTGTTGGCGTTGATCCGCTCCACAGGCCAGGCCTGGACCGACAGCCGGCGCTCGACCGCCTCGAAGTGGGGCCGGAGGGTCTCCAGGTCGATGCCCTCGATGCCGTGGACCCGCTCCCAGTGCTCCAGGATCCGCGCGGGCGTCCGCCAGCAGGTCGTCCAGTTCACCGTGGTCGAGCCGCCGACGCTGCGGCCCTGGAGCACGGTGATGGCCAGGTCGGCCGTCGCCCGGGTCCCGCGGTCCTGGTACAGCGCCGGGTAGGCGCGCTGCTCGTCCAGGTTGAAGTCGCGCCGGGTCAGGTAGCCGCCCTCCTCCAGCATCACGACGTCCAGGCCCTGCTCGCACAGGCCCCCCGCCAGCACGCTGCCCCCGGCCCCCGAGCCCACGACGCAGACGTCGCACCGCAGCTCCAGGTCCGCCTCGACCTCGTGCCCCTGCACGATGCTGCCCTTGGCAGCGCCCTTGGCAGCGCCCTCCGCGGCGCCCTCCACCCCAGCGCCCTCCACCCCAGCCCCCTCGCTCATGGTGCCTCCTGCCCGGTCGGCGCGGGCTCCGAGGACTCCGCCATGCGGCGCCGCCCCTCCTCCGCCAGGGCGACCAGGTCGTCGGGCGGGGCCTGGGCCTGGCCGAAGTCCGGCGGGCCCGGGTAGCCCTCGACCGCGTACAGGCGCGGGCTGCCCCAGTAGGCCGCCAGGACCAGCCCGCGCAGCGCCTTGAAGGCCGTGCGGCGCATGGGGATCCGGCTGGTCCGCCAACCCTCCAGGGTGGCGACCCGGGTCGCCAGATCGCAGCGCGTGAAGGGTCGCGGCCGCCCGTCGAGCAGGGCCCCGGGCAAGGCGTTCTCCAGCAGCAGCAGCGCCTGCACCAGGTCCGCCGCATCGCCGGGGTGCAGGGTCGCCAGGGTCCCGTCCAGGGCCGTCGCGACCCCCAGCGTCGCCGCGCTCGGCTGGCCCGTGCCGCCGTCGCACAGCGCCTCGGCCACCGAGGACAGGATGGTCCAGCTGCGCGCGTCGAGCACCTTCAGCCCGTCCGGCACCGGCCCCACCTGACCCGGCCACAAGCCCAGGCCCAGGCCGCCGGCAGCCAGCAGCGCTGCTCCGCCCAGGCCAAGGCCCAGGATGTTGCGTCGTGTGGGCGCCATGACGCCATGCTACCGCGGCGCGCCCGACGCGGGTCCTCTGCGTGCCCTACTCGATGTCGACGTGGGACACGAGCACCGGGGTCAGCGGCTGGTCCATGGGGCCCGCGGGCACCCGGGCGATGGCGCGCACCCGCGCGACGCTGTCGTCGTCGCACTGGCCGAAGATGGTGTGCTTGCCGTCCAGGTGCGGGGTTGCAACCTCGGTGATGAACCACTGGCTGCCATTGGTTCCCGCCCCGGCGTTGGCCATGGCCAGGCGCCCGGGGCGGTCAAAGCGCAGATCAGGGTGGACCTCGTCCAGGAAGGCGTAGCCGGGACCCCCCGTGCCGTCGCCGGCCGGGTCCCCGCCCTGGACCATGAAGCCCGGGATCACCCGGTGGAAGACCGTGTCGTCGTAGAGGGGATCCTCGCGGCGCGCGCCCGAGCGGGGATCGATCCAGGCGCTGCCGCCGCGGGAGAGGCCGATGAAGGCGCCCACGGTGACCGGCGCCTGGCGCCAGAACAGCGCGCAGCGCAGGTCGCCCATGCTCGTGTGGATGACCGCGACGGGATCGGTCTCGCCGATGTGCAGGGCCTGCTGGTAGGCGTAGAGCGGGTCGGCCGCGCGGCGCACGTCGACCGGCAGCGGCGGCGCGGCACCGACCACCGACAGGTAGGTGCCCAGCTCGCCGGCCACCCGCGAGGCCAGGACCAGCTCGCGATCGACCTGCAGCCCGCCCTGCCGCGCTTGGAGGAGCAGGGGCAGCGCCTCCAGGGCGTCGCCGCGCCGGGCCAGGCTGCCCCCCAGCCAGGCCGCCGTCGCCGCGCTCTCCGGGTGGGCGGCCCGCACGCGGCGCAGCCGGGCCAGGGCGGCGTCGGGATCGTCCCCCGCCGTGACGGCCATGATCCCGGCGAGCAGCCCCACGTCCACGTCCTCGGGATCCAGGCGGTCCGCCGCGTCCATGTAGGGCCGGGCGAAGTCGGCGTGGCCGGCGCGGAAGCTGGTGAAGGCCGCCGCCTGCTGGACGCAGGGGTCCTCGGTCCAGGTGTTGGCCAGGTCGCGGAAGACCTCGCGCGCCACGTCGTCGCGCCCCTGGAGCACGGCCTGGGCGCCCATCAGGACCTGGGTCGCCGGGTGCTGCGGCAGGCCCTCCAGGGGGCTGTCCGCGTCACCCGAGGCCAGCCGGGCCCGAGCGGCGGCCAACGCCTCGCGATCGGCGTGATCCAGGTGCTCCGCCTCGGTCATGGGCGAGAGGCAGAGCCGGGGCAGCTGCAGGCCGAGGGAGAGCCAGGCCCGCCCCTCGGGATTGGCCGCCGTCTGCGGCGTGGGCTGCCCGCAGGCCAGGATCACGAGGAACAACAGCAACATGGGCAGGTCCAGGTGGATCAGGTCCGCAGCGCAAAGCGAGCCAGGGCGACCGGCCAGGTCGCGGCACCCAGGTAGCCCAGCTCGTACTCGTCGGCCGACAGGCTCTCCCGCAGGGCGGGGCTCCAGGGCAGGCCCGTCGCCACCTCGGCCGGCTGGAAGACGACGAAGGCCGCCCCCTCACCGCAGCGCCGCCCACCGAGCAGCTCCTCGGCCTGGAGCAGGTGGTCGGCGCCCCCGGCCAGGACCAGGTCGGCCCGGCCCTCGGCCACGGCGCGGGCCCCCTCGCACAGCGCGGTCCAGCCGCCTTCCTCGCCGTCGCAGTAGCTGGAGTTCGTGCCCTGCAGGTCGTGGATGGCGCTGACGAAGCCGAGCACGTTGTTGGAGAGGCCCTTCACCAGCCACAGCGGGTGGATGAGCCGGGTACCATGGGTGGCGAAGAGCTGGAGGTCGAAGTCCCCGGCGTCGTCGGTGGAGGCGGCCAAGGCGGCCCGCAGGTCGTCGGCCTCGCCGGCCTGGGGGGTCGCGCCCACGTACATGCCGCGGCGCATCGGGGAGATGGTCTCCAGCAGCTCCGGGCCACCCACGGCGCGGACCGCCAGGCGAGCCGCCGACACGCCGAGCTGCACGGCCCGCGACATGAGCTTGAGGCTCTTGCGATCGGCCACGTAGGCCTGGGCACGGAAGCCGGGAACCTCGCCGGGGCGACCGCCGACGGCGCCCTCGAGGCCGATGCCGGCGGGACAGAGCAGGCCGACGCCGCTGACGACGACCTCGCGAGGATGCTGGGAGCTATGCACGGGCGAGCACCAGGGAGGCGTTCTGGCCTCCGAATCCGAAGGAGTTGGAGAGGACCACGTCGGGGCGCGCCGCCACGGGATCCCGCAGGACGTGGACGGCGCAGGCCGGATCGGGGTCCTGGAGGCCGGCGGTGCCGGGCAGGAAGCCATCGCGGAGGGCGGCGATGCAGGCCGCGGCCTCGACGGCCCCGGCGGCAGCGATGGTGTGGCCGATGGCCCCCTTGATGGAGCTGACGGGCACGTCCCCGCCGAGCACCCGGCGGATCGCCTGGGACTCGGCCACGTCGCCGACGGGCGTGCCGGTGGCGTGGGCGTTGAGGTAGCCGATCTCAGCGGCCGTGACTCCGGCGTCGCGCAAGGCGGCCCACATGGCCCGCTCGGCGCCGGCGCCCTCGGGGTGCGGGGCCGTCGCGTTCCAGGCGTCGACGCTGGTCCCAGCCCCCAGCAGCCGGGCGAGGATCCGGGCCCCGCGTGCCCGGGCGTGGTCGGCGCGCTCCAGGACCAGGATCGCCGCGCCCTCGCCGATGAGGAAGCCGTCGCGCCCCCGGTCGAAGGGGCGACAGGCCTGGGGCGACAGGGCCCCCAGCACCACGAAGGACAGCAGGCCCAGCGGGTGGACCATGCTGTCGTGGCCGCCCACGAAGGCCACGTCGGCGTCGCCGCGGCGCAGGGCCCACAGCCCCTCGGCGATGGCCTGGGCCGAGGCCGAGCAGGCCGAGAAGCTCGTGCCCACCGGGCCAGTGGCGCCGACCCGACGCGCGATCTCGTCGGTGACCCGGGCCGGCATGTGGCGCCGGGGCGCGCTGTGCTCGGGCGACAGGTCCGCCGCCATCGCGGCCCGGTCGAAGCGCCCGTCGCGGATGTGCGGGAAAGCGTCGTCGGCCAGCTCGTCGGCGGTGACGCTGGACAGGCCCGTGCCCAGGAACACCGCCGTGCGGCGGTCGGGCTCACGCGCCGGCAGGCCCGCGTCTGCCAGGGCCCCGGCCAGGGCCTCGAAGGCCAGCCAGGCCTTGCGGTCGTCGGGGAAGGCGGGGTCGGGCGCCGGGTCGGGGGCCACGGCCACCCGATCCAGGGGCAGGCTGGTCGCCAGGGCCGAGGCGCAGCTCCGCCCGTCCTGCAAGGCGGCGGACAGGGCGTCCAGGCCCCGCCCGGCGGCGCAGCTCAGGCCGATCCCGGTGACCACGATCTCGTGGCGCGGAGAGGAGGACGAGGAGGACGAAGAGGAGGTCACTGGCGCTCACAGCGGCCCAGGCCGCCTTCGAAGCAGGTGTAGGCGCCGGCGTGGGCATCCTCGACGACGGCCACCAGGCGGCTGCGGTCGGCCATGATCGCCGTAACGGTGCAGCGATTGGCCGACTCCATGGCCAGCTCGGCCCGGGCCTGGCCCTTGGCGTCGCCGCCCGTGCAGCGCACGTCCAGCTTGTGGGTGCCCGGCGCGGCGGACTCGAAGACCAGGTGCGGGGCCGCGTCGGCCGACGCTCCTGCCGCGGCCACAGGCGGCGCCTGCGTGGGCGCCTGCGTGGGCGCCTCCGCCGGGCTCGCGGGCTCCTCGTCCAGGCCGGACAGGCCGGACAGGGGGCTGGTCGTGGCAGCGGCCCCCGGATCGGCCCCCGGATCGGCCCCCGGATCGGCCCCCGGACCGGCCTCTGCTCCGGTCGCGAGCTCGGCCATCACCTGGTCCATGCCGCCCACCGACCGGGCCCACCAGGCGCCACCGGTGCCGAGCACGGCGCCCGTGAAGACGAAGAGCAAGCAGCCGCCGCCCAGGCCCCCCAGCAGGACGGCCCGGCCCCAGCCGGCGCGTCGGGCAGCAGGCGCCCCCTGCGCAGGCCCGCCCTCCGACAGCGGCTCGCCGTCGTCATCGACCATGACCTCGTCGGGGTCCATGAAGGGGCCCGCCGCCATCCCGCCCGGCACAGCGGACCGGTCCAGCTGCGTCGCCGGCGCCAGGTGATCGACGGGCTCGGGGTGGGTCGTCTCTTCGGGGTCGATGGTGGTGGCCTCGGCCTCGTAGCTGGGACCGATCTCCTCCATGGGTCGTGGGGCGCCCGCCGCTGGGGCCGAGCGGGGCGCGCCGGTGGCGGGTGCGATCACCACCGGACCTGCCCGACCGGCATCCGCGGCGACCGGGCCCGACAGCGGGCCCGACAGCGGGGCCGACAGCGGGGCCGGACGCGGCGGCAAGCCACCGCTGGCACGCTCGGCCGCGTGGGAGGAGGAGGAGGAGGCCGGCGAGGAGGGGGGCGGCGAGGAGGAGGGCGGCGAGGAGGAGGGCGGCGAGGAGGGCAGGGCCGGGTCCGGCACCTCGCCCACCTGGGTCGGCCGATCCGTCCAGTCATCGACCGGGTCGTCGTCGGACTCCAGCGGCAGGAGCGTCGGCAGGCTGGCCCGAGGCGGAGGCAGGAAGGCGCCGCCCGCGCCCGCGTGAGGGGCAGGCCCCGAGGGCGCCGCTCCCGCAGCGGCCATGGGCCCGGTCGCGTCGGCAGAGGGCCCGGTCGCGTCGGCAGAGGGCCCGGTCGCGTCGGCAGAGGGCCCGGTCGCGTCGGCAGAGGGCCCGGTCGCGTCGGCAGAGGGCC
>Ga0210033_1000736_pt1 | contig 31035 bp, 31 predicted proteins | sample CryGeymeta201501_FD_185465 | JGI IMG/M metagenome (GOLD analysis project Ga0210033, IMG submission 185465) | Groundwater microbial communities from Crystal Geyser aquifers in Utah, USA - Crystal Geyser metaG 2015-01 (SPAdes) (version 2) | ecosystem: Environmental > Aquatic > Deep subsurface >... | reverse complement strand
ATTAAACTAAAACAAAATAAGAAACAATAGCACTTAATCAAATTAAATTAAATCAAACTAAAACAAATAAAAAACAATAGCACTTAATCAAATTAAATTAAATTAAATCAAACTAAAACAAATAAAAAACAATAGCACTTAATCAAATTAAATTAAATCAAACTAAAACAAATAAAAAACAATAGCACTTAATCAAATTAAATTAAATCAAACTAAAACAAATAAAAAACAATAGCACTTAATCAAATTAAATTAAATCAAACTAAATTAAACTAAAACAAAATAAAAAATAGTAGCACTGCTTAATCAAAAATTATATGCTCAACTCCACAAACCCTAAACATCTAAAAATAATATGAACTCTCATTCTGAATTTGCTGAAAGATCTTCACCACAAATAGAAAGCTTGTCCCAGATAGTTTATGAAAAAAACTTTTCTCAACTTACTTCGCCAGTAGCTATTGCGATATTTTTAGCAAGTGTTGCTTTTTTTATTGGTTTTATTTATTTGCTTATTATTGGTAGTGATAATTTTGGATTGTATTTTATTCTTCTTTTGCTTTCTATTCCTGGTTTTTTTTTGGGTTTTGTTCGACAATACGGTCCCACAGAAAAGGCAGTAATTTATAGATTTGGCAATTTTTGCAGAACAATAGGTCCGGGTTGGGCAATTTTGCTTCCATTTATTGAAAATGAATATGCTATTGTTGATACGCGAGTTCATCAACAAACAAAATACAAAGTTATTGCTTATACAAAAGACGATGTGCCTATTGAATTTGATTTTGCTTATTATGTTCGGGTTGTTGATGCAAGCAAAGCAGTAATGAATGTAAACAACATAGAGCGCGCAATTTCAACATATATTTTTGGAAATGTGCGAGGAGTTGTTGGAAAAATTTTGATGCGCGAGATGTTTTCAGATATGGATAGTTTAGAAAATCTTTTAAAACCAGAATTAGAAAAACACAGTTTAAGGTGGGGATTTGATGTTGAGAATGTTGAGATTTTGCATATTTCTCTTCCAAAGACAGTTTTTCAAGCACTTTCTGAGCCAATCACTCAAGAGCAAAAAGCCATAGCTGCGCGCTTTGAAGCAGAAGCAAAGAGAGTTATAATAAATGTAGTTGGTGACTCTGCTAAAAATTTAAGCCCCCAAGCACTTACTTATATTTATATCCAAGCACTGAACAAATTAGGTCAGCAAGCTGGTTCTAAGATTGTTATACCAACAGATTATTCTTCAATGATGAATCTTGCGACAAATGCGTCTCTTGCTGCAGAAGCGATTGGTGGAAAAGCCAACCTAAAAAAAATAATATCTGATGTAGCAGACAATATTAAATGTTAAGTTTTTGTTTTGTTTTTTGATTTTGGGTGTGTTAGTGTGTTAAATAACCCTAATAAGAAATATAACTACAATAAGAAATAAGAAGGAGAAATATATTTGTAAAAATCCCAAAACCCTAACAAGTAGTGCTTAAAGCATTTGCTGAATTAACCTGCTTTTAAATGCAAATGCTTTTTTTCACGCCAAATTTTTCTAAAATGCGTTTGCGCGCCCAACAATAAGCAACAATAAGCTCTTGCATACTTTCAAAAATCTTATGCTTAAGTTTAATCTTTTTCCATTTGAGAAAATACGTAGTGGCCAAGCTGAATTTATGAATGATGTTGCTGCTGCAATTGAAAATAGAAAAATCTTGTTAAGCCATGCGCCAACAGGAATTGGAAAAACAGTTTCAGCTTTGGTTCCTGCTGTTGAATATGCGTTGAAAAATGATAAAATTGTTTTCTTTTTGACATCAAAGCAATCTCAACACAAGATTGTAATTGAGACTTTGAAAAAAATGAGTAATATATCTGACTCTAAAATAAAAGTTGTTGACCTTATTTCAAAACAAGCAATGTGTCCGCGCGAAATTGCTGCTGAGCATCCTGCTCTTTTTTCAGATTTTTGTCGCCTTGATCAAAAAACAGGAAGATGTAAATATTTTATCAATAATAATAATCAATTTAAAGAAAAAATAAACAGCGAAATTTTGCATGTTGAAGAATTTAAAAAACTATGCTCAAACGAGTGGGTTTGCCCCCATAAATGTGCATTAGAATTAATATCTACAGCAAATGTTGTTGTTTGTGATTATAATTATTTATTTACAGACATATATGATAATTTTTCAGACAAGATAGGAAAATCATTGAGTGATTTTATTGTTATTATTGATGAAGCGCACAACCTTTCAAACCGCCTTGTTGATTATCTTAGCGGCGAACTTAATGTTGATATTTTAGATGGAGCAAGAAAAGAGGCACAAAAAATAGACAGAAAGGACTTGAGCCAAATTATAAAAAAATTGATTGGTTTTTTTGAAAGTCAGCCAAAAAATAAAGAAGTCAATGTATTACTTGGATTTTTAATTGACAAACTCAATAATATTTTGAAAGAATCTCTAAATCCAATAGGTTTTGATGATTTTTTTGAAGAGCTTAAAAAAGCAGCTGATGAGGTGTTTGAACAAAAGGTTGCAGAAGAGTATTCAAAACTGAATTTTTTGAAAACTTTTTTAGAAGGGTGGAAAACTAACTCTCCTTGCTCTCGAATTTTTTCGTTTGTTGATTCACCTAAACTTTCATACAAACTTTTAGATCCTTCTTCATTAAGTAACACAGTTTTATCAAAAGTTCATTCTGCAATCTTGATGAGCGGAACATTTTCACCTCCAGAAATGTACGCAGACGTCTTAGGTATTTCAAATGAGCGCGCAATTTTTAAAATTTACCCTTCTTATTTTCCTCAAGAAAATCGCTTTGTCGCAGTGACAAAAAATCTAACAAGTTTGTATTCTTATAGGAGCAAAGACATGTTCTATGCAATAGCTGAAAAAATTACAAATATTTCTAAAATTATTATTGAAAAAACAGGACAGAATATAGCTGTTTTTTTCCCCTCATATTTATTTTTAAATGAGGTGCAGCAATATATTGATGACAAACTAAAATCAAAACTAATTGTTGAGTTGAGGCATATGCGCAAAACAGACAAAGAGAATTTATATAATCAGCTAAAATTTTTTCCAGGCAAAATTTTGTTTGGGGTAATTGCTGGTTCGCTTTCAGAAGGATTTGACTATGAAAACAACTTACTGAAATGTGTTATAGTAGTTGGTTTGCCGTTAAATCCGCCAGATCTTTTTAGGAAAAATTTTCAAGAATATTATTGCAAAAAATTTGGTAAGCGAAAAGGCATACTTTACAGCAACACATATCCTGCGATAAATAAAGCAGTGCAAGCAGGTGGGCGCGCAATTCGCAGCGAAACCGACCGTGCAATTATTGTGTTGATGGATTATAGATATATTTTTCCTGAGTATATGCAATGCCTTCCCCCAGAATGGAATGCAAGGTCAAGCGATAAAATTGAAGATCTTTGTGAAAAGTTTTTTGATAAAAATAATAGCTACAACAAAGAAAATTAAAGATGTTTGTTGTGGAGTTTTTGGCAAAAACAGCAATCAAAAAAAGTTAAATTTAGATTAAGCTTACGCTAAATTAAATTTATTCTTAAAAACAGCCATTATTTTATCAATTTGCTCTTGAAGTTTTTTTTGCTCTGCTACATATTCTGTTTTTGGCACTATTGCTTTTTTGTGAAGCAATACACATTTTTTTAAATTTTCATTTGATTTATATTCAGGAGTTTTTTTGTTTTCACCTTCTTCACTTTTTCTATCTTTTGATGGTTTGCCTTCAAAAAGACGATCAAGCAATCGCAATCCACCTTCGTCGCTTTTTGGCTTTTCTTCAACTTTTTCATCAGGAAGTTTAAAATCTAAACCAAGTTCACGCGCTAATTTTGCGACTTCTTCAAGTTCAGCTATGTCATTTGTTCCTGCTACTCCTTCAATATAATCATCTATCTCTTTTTTTAGGGAAGTGTCTTCAATAGAACGTTGCTGCAAGCAACATTCCCAGGGAGTTAATAAATAACCTGTTGCATTAATTTGAAAATACCAATTATTGGCACCTGTTGCTTCAACTCCAACAAAATTAAAAATCCAATATTTTTTTAATACTGGCTTAATTTCTTTTTTGAGCTCAAAACTCCAACTAAGACCACTACTTAACTTTACAGTTGTCATCCTAACAGGCACTCCTGCAAGCATATTTACTGCAACGTCAGAATCCATACTAGCATATACAGATGCAGGATCACCACTCATAAATTCAAGTCTTTTAATATTTTCAAGTACAGGCCGCAATTGTTTTTTATATAAAACAATCATTGATAGGTCGCGCGCAAGCTGCTCTATTGCTATTTTTTCTGTAAGTTTAAGATTTTCTTTCCAATATTTTCGCCATTCTAAAAATTCAGTTAATTTTTTTGCCAAAATATTTTTATATCTATCACTAAGTGTTGTGTCTTTTTGAATTTCTTCAACTGTTTCTGTTTTGATAAAATAGTCAGGAAGCATATAAAATGAAAGATCCTGTGCCATTTGATATATGCTTGATCTTCCTTTTTTTATATCTACATTGTCAAGCCAAAGCGATTTTTGTATGCGTATTGTTTCCTTTTGTTTTTCAGGGTCTTTTGTATTTTCACTATCTTTCATAATATCTAGAAATTTTTTTGTTTCAATGCGATCTGCCATTGATTGATTGATTGCTTTGGTTGAAATACCAATTGCTTGCAAAAGTTGACTTGCTTGTTGCTGCTGGCTTGCTTTTTTTTGTTGAATTTCACCCCAACGAGTATCTATTTCTGAAGCATACCACTGCTCATCAAGCTTTCTTAAATCACTTCCTATTGCAGTAATAAAACCAAAATACAATGCTTCAAATGGCGTCGTGCTGTCTAATTTAAAAGTTAATTCACATTGCGGCTTAATTGGTCGTAGTTTGTAGTGTTTTGGGTCTAAGGCTTTGCTTATTGAAGTATAAGCAAATTTTCCTTTTTTCACAGTTTCTCCTTTTGATTTAAATTTTTCTTTGTATTTTTCAACATATGCTGCTTGTTCTACACCTTCTAATTCTACAAATGTCTTACCACTCATAATTTATTTACAGGGCAAGAATCGCCTTTATAATCACTATCTTTTTAAATAAATATATTATAATAACATTATGGTAATATCTAAGGGTAATTCAAAGAACCTTGCAATGTTGGTGTTTAGTATATTGTTAATTAGTTTATTGCTAACTTCAACTGTTGTTAGTGGGGGTGGTGGTGAAGGGCAAATATGCAATGCTAACAATCTGAGTAATTGCAGTATAAATAATATTATAGATAAGAATATGGGTTGTTATAATGGTGTGTGTACTCTTCTTTGTGGGCAAGGTAGGCCTCTTTGTAAAGAGGGTCATAAATGTGGTGAACATGTTGACGGGAATCCTACTACTTATGCAGGAAGTTATTGCGTTAAAATATTAACTGTAACACCTGTAGTTATTGCCTCAGAAGGAGAATCAACAATAGGAAAATTATTTGCTTGGAAAATGCCGGCTGAAATTTTTCAGAGTTTTTTGATGAAGTTCTTAATAATGTTTTTGTTACTGCTTGCAATTGTTTATGTGGCACTACAAACTGCAAAATTCCCTCGTGGAACTGGAGTAGAAGATGAGTTAGTTAATAAAAGCAGGTTTTTTATTGCAGTTATATTTGCTTTAATGGCAGCTATAGTTATAGCAGCAAATCCAGGTCTTTTTCCTGCTGAAATTATAATGACTAAGTTTATGATATTTATATTTATGATTGTTTTGTATTTTATTATAATAGGGCTTGTTTTTAAGGATGATCCTATTTTAAATGAGAGCCTTTTTAAGAGTATTGAAAGAAAAATAATTGCTGTGATTTTTTTGATTACTATATTTACAATGTTGTTTTTAGATACACCTATACAATTAGCTTTAGAAAATATTCCTGTTTGCCAAGATCCTACATGGAACGAAAAATTATGTAATGATGCTTCTCCAGGGAGTTGTTTGGCAGCAGATTATGCTTCTGGTCAGGTTGTCTGCTGTGAAAATGCGTATTCTTCCTCCTCTGGTAAGATAGGAAAATATAATTTGTGTAAAAGCATAGAAAAAAGTCAAAAAAATATTTTATTGCCAATGTACTCGCCAGGCACAACTAAGGATGATCTATCTGTTTGCAAATTTGATATGAATTTGTCTATGCCTTTGCTAGGACATAATATGTGTGCTGTGCTTGGCGAGTTTCTTATTGGTCCAAAAACATATCAAGATTATAAAGGATTTTTGCAATTAGCTTGGCTTCTTGCAGCTGCACTTATTTTGATTGAGCTTTGGATGAAATTTAAAGACAAGTCAATATGGTTTTTTGGTGCTATATTTGGAATTGGCTTAATTGGCTTTCTTCACTTTGTTTTAGGGATTGATTTTGTATGGTCTTCTGTTATTATATTTGTTATTTTTATACTTATCCATTTGTGGTGGAAATATAAAAGCAAAATCTTATTAAATAAGTGGCGCGCCAAACGAATGGGTGATTTGCGCAAAATAGGACAAAAAATACTTAAAAAAGCACGAGAAGCAAAAGCAATTACTACTAATATTAAATCAAAAACAAATGGACAAGAAACTATGAAAAATATAGAAAAACTAAAAAATTTGTGTGAAGATCTTGGAGAAAATTTAAGCACATTTAATACAAAGTTAGAACAAATAAAGAAAGCTGCTGAGCTAGACTTTACTGAAACCCAAAAAAAAACTGACATTGTAAATGAGGCACTTAATAATATGGAGGAGGATCTTAAAAGGATAAATAAAAAAACAAAAGAAGAGGAAGAGAGACTCGAGAAGATTAAACATATAAAAAGTGAAGAAAAAGATACAGCACTTTCTGGTGTAATTGAAGTTAAGATTTTAAAACAAATACAAACATATATTAATAATGCTATAGGAGTAAAAAATATAAATGATCGTGTAAAAAGCTTAGATAAAATTTTGAAGGGTAACCAAAACAATAAAAGTAGTAGTAATATTGTTGAAGTAATAAATAATATAGATGGGAATATGGATAAAATTATTTTTGCTTTTACAAAGGTGTTAGGTGATAGTGATGCAGAAAATAGTATTAATGCTGCAATATCTTATATATTAGGAGGAATAAAATTGGAAGGAGTAATTCATAAAGCAAACAATCTTTTAAAAGAAGATAAAAAAGAAACCCAAAAAAAAAACATCAGAGCCGATAAAAATACAACCGTAACAAAATAGACTTCTTAAATATGAAAAAGAAGATGGTAAGGCAGAAAGCTTTTGTAATAATGGTTTGGGGATATTAGGGATATATAAAACTCAGATTGAAAGTATAGAAGAAATAAAATATAAATTAGATATAATAATATCGCCTTTTCTTGAAAATAAAGAAAATACCTACAACACCTCACTTTTTACACAGACAATAATAAAACCAAAAGAAAATCTTGATCTTATTCTAATTGAATATTTAGAGATTTATTCTGACTTTGGAAAAGTTATAGAAAGAAATAGGCGATCTATAAAGAAGACACATACACAATTAAAGTATTCCTTAGGTATAGAAAAAACTAAATTTGAAAGTAGAAAAAAGGATGTAAACAAATCATTGGTAAAAAGTATAGAGATAATCAGCAGAGAAGCTATAAATACTACTTATATAACTGTCCTTGATAAAGAAATAGATGATCAAATCAAGGTTATAGGGGAGGTGATAGAAGACAAGGCAAAGATAGATGAAAAAATAATAAGACGCCTTATTATTATGGCGGAAATAGCGGGAGATGTGTTGAAATTATTATATATTGTGAAAGAGGAGACAAATAAATTAGGTAACCAAGAAGGAGTAACAGATAGTATTGAATATTGGAATGATAATAAAAAATCTATTTTAGGTAAATATAAAGAGTTAGATAATATTTGGACAGAAGAAAGAGATATATGTTTAGATGAATTAAACAAAATAGATATTACTTTAAACACCAGGTGCAAGAAATGGAAGGGCTATGTAGAATCGACAAAAAAAGAGATGGGCGGGGTGAGTGGAAAGCTAAAAGAAAATTTAAGTACATTTATTAAATCTTTGGATGAGAAGAAGAAATAATAATATTTTTATATTTGTTTGTTTTGGGGGGTTTTGATTTTTGAAAAGGGTTTTAATTGTCAAATCATACCAAGAAAAAATAAAGCATATTTGTTTTTTACAAAGGCAAGATAATAATATATTGTTAAATTGATAAACAAATACAAATACACACGATTTAATAAATGTTTTGTTTAATTTTGTTTAATTGACTAGCTAAGCGGGCTTCCTTGCTTAAATCCTAAAAGAAATGCAATAAGTATAGATAAAACAACTAAAACAGCAAATGCAGTTATATCTTGATTTACCCATATTTCCCAATATTTTACTATTGGAACTTCTGCGAACATGTTGACAACAGTATTTCCTTCAACCATATATTATTTAATAAAGTATTTAAAAACAAACTACTCATATTGTCAAGTGCAAGAATATACATATAAATAGAAGCACAAGATCAAAAAGATTGACTATTTTTGGCTGTTTGAAAAATTCTTGGCTGGCTTTTACACCTTTTGCAATGCTTTTGTTTGCTTGTTTATAAACCCCATATTCTTGTAGTAATATAAATATTCCAACCAGCGAGAGCAAAGCAATTAGAATTAAAGGAGTATTTAATTTAAAAAGAACAACTGCGAGTCCGATTATTCCAAAACCAGTTATTATGACTCCTAAGGTTGTTGTTTTTTTTACTCCAAATGCGACTGCTGTTGTTTTTATTCCTTGCTTTTTGTCTTCAAAATAATCATCTATGTTGTTGATTAAGGAGACACCTGTTCGAAAAAGTGAATAGAATATTAACAAAGCAACAAAACCCCAAACAATATTTTCAACCAAAGCAAAATATACAAACATTGGCGGTAAAATATACACTGAAAGAGACAAAGACACTACATGCAAAATCCCGCGCCCTTTAAATCTCAATGGCTCTACTGAGTAACCGAGCATAAAAAAGCCAGCAATTCCTCCTAAAATCCACACAACAAAATTAGAACCAAAAAGCACAACAGCACCTGCTGCTATAAAAATAAATTCTGCAACAATTAAGAGTTTTAGAAATTTTATTTTCGAAACAGCATCAGAGATGCTTTTTTTTCTTAAATTTGAAATATCTGATTTTGCATCACTATAACTGTTTATCGCGTTTCCAAACGCAAAAACAAGTAAAACAAAACCGATCACAGCCAGCGAATTTTGCAAAGGTGGGGCTGCCAAAATCACAGGAAATAAAAGAATCACAAAATAAGCAATTAAAAATTCAACTCGATGTATTTTTTTTAAAGATTGCAGCATATTTTGTTTGAAAAATATTTTTTAGTTGTAAAAAATAGTGCAAAAAACAACCACAACAGTTTTATTTATAGTGTGTTTAAAATGTTTGATAATCTAACACAAAAAAGATATGGTTAAATTACGAAGAAATAAGACTACGCGCACTTTAAAACGTGCATACACAAGAACTGCGCGCAAAGTGGCAGGAAAGTCTTATATTAAAAAAGTTCCAGCTACACAAGTGCATAGATATGAGTTTGGTGATTTAAAAGGCGAAAAAGAATGCACAAAAATTGTTTTGTATGTGCGCGATCCGTGCGTGATTAGAACAAATTCAATAGAAGCAGCGAGAAAGGTTATTGTAGGTTTTTTTGACAAAGTATTTTTGTCTGAAAAAAATAAAGCACATCATCATATAAAAATTTTGAGATATGCTCACCATATTGTTAGACAGCATATTTTCGCAAGTGGTGCTGGTGCTGATAGGATTTCGCAGGGTATGAGCCATTCTTTTGGAAAGTCAGGCTGTGTTGCTATTAGATTTAAGTCCAAAAACAAGCCACTGATTGCAATATGGATATCTGCTACACCAATCCAAGAAGAAAAAATTATAAAAGCTATTAAATGCGTGCGAAAAAAAATTGGCGCGCAAACATATGTGCAAGTTGAGCGTGGATTATTTAAAATTGGAGATATACGATGATATTTATAAACCAAATTTTTTATGATATTTTCACTAATGCGCGCATTTTTGTAGAGATATTTTAATGAATCTGAAAACCAAAGAGCGAATATTTGCTGTTGCATTGATTCTGACAGGTGTTTTGTTGGGCTTGTTTGCTTACAATTATTTTTTATTACCACAAAATGCAACGCATAATTATGGAAATATTTCTGTTTCTGTAATTAATGACAGAGATTATTTTGAATCTGTACACGCGCTTTTAGAGAGTGCAAATTCAAGTATTTATTTAATTATGTTTATGGCTAAATATTATCCAACAAACCCACAGGCAAAGTCAAATAAGTTGTATGAAGACCTAATTCGAGCAAAAAACCGAGGGGTAGATGTGCAGGTTGTTTTAGAAGGAGGTGGTGATGGTTTTTATAAATCAATCAAAGAAGGCAATACATTAACATTTAATTATTTAAAAAAAAATGGAATTGATGTAAAGTTTGATTGCCCGAAACAAACGACACACGCAAAACTGTTTGTAGTGGATAGTAGTTGCGTTGTGGTTGGCTCAACAAATTTTGGTATAAGTTCAATAGATAGTAATCACGAGATAAATATAATTGTATGCTCATCAGCAGTAGCAGCAACATTTCAAGATTATTTTTTTAGTGTTAAGAATCAGTGTTAAATTTTATTATTTTATTTATGTTCATTTATTAAGTTTGTTCATTTATTAAGTTTGTTCATTTATTAAGTTTGTTCATTTATTAAGTTTGTTCATTTATTAAGTTTGTTCATTTATTAAGTTTGTTCATTTATTAAGTTTGTTCATTTATTAAGTTTGTTCATTTATTAAGTATATTTAGGTTTATGTTTTTTAAATTTGTTATTTGGGTTTATTTATTTTTATTATCTTATTTTTATTCTTTTATTTGATGTTTAAAAAAAATATGCATATGCTAATATAGCCCCGTGGTGTAGAGGTCTAGCATTTCGGGCTTTGGACCCGGAGACAAAGGTTCGAATCCTTTCGGGGCTATTCATTATTTGTTTTTACTTTTTAAATATTATTTTTGTTTTATTTTTGTTGTTCCTTTTAAATAACCTGCTCAAATAGATTATGGTTGGATCTAAATTAAACAAAAAAGGAGACGTGTCTTTTGACTGGGTAGTTATTATTATTATTTTACTTATTGCATTGTTTTTAGTAGGGTATTTTATTGTTTCTTTTATTCTTGGACAACAAACTAAGGTTGCTGGGACATCTAATGATTTGATGTATATAGCTTCAATAAATGAAGTGTCAACAAAAATACAAGCAGCGTGCACCCGTTGGGAAAAGATAGTGTGGAGAACAGACATGGGCGAATATAAAATAAATGTTAAGCCAGTATTTGATGAATATAAATTACCTACTTATGAGGTAGTCTGCGATGTTATGAGTGGGAAGTATGGAGTAAGTACCGGTACAATTATAGTATCTTTAGATAGAACAACATATAGTTTGTCTTCAAATTCTACTATCAAGTTAACAAATACAGGCAAGGAACCTATTACAAGCTTAGCTGTATTTTCTTATAATAATTCTAATGCTATATATATTTCTGGTAGAGATGAGTCGGTTAATCCTATATATTTATCTGATTCAGCTTTAAATATACAAGGAAAGAAACTATTTTTAGAAGGATATTCAATATCAGAAACAAATCCTTTAAATAAAGGTGAAAATGTTTATTTTACTATAAGTCCCGAGATAAATTTATTAAATACAACATCTACTGCTGATGACACTTTTTCAGGAGATAGTATTGTTGATTATATGAACCAAAAACAATATATTAAAGCAGCAAATGCTTTAAAAAATGAAAAATCTAATTTGTTTGGGGGATTTGATAGCAAGTATCCTTATGCAATTATTGATCCTAAATCAGGCGAAATTAATTACTATATTTATATTGCAATGTTGGATAAAAAAACAAATGAATATGTTCCTATAAAAACAATAGAGATGAAGAAATAAAAATCAATATTTTTGTTTTCTTTGCTCTGGTTTTCAGTGTTTTGTATATGGTGTATTATAAAATCCCAAATATTTAATTTAGCTGACTAAGATGTGTTTTGTATATGGTGTATTATAAAATCCCAAATATTTAATTTAGCTGACTAAGATGTGTTTTGTATATTTTTGTATATAATATATTATAAAATATATATATAATATTTAAAATCCCAAATAGTTTTGTATATAATATATTATAAAATATATATAATATTTAAAATCCCAAATAGTTTTGTATATAGTATATTATAAAATGTATATACTATTTAAAACCTCAAGTATTTAATTTATCTAAAATATATTTATTCTAACATCTTATGTTATTTCTCACAATAACTATCAAATTTAACCAATTATATAGCCACTTTACTATAAAACACACCATAAATTAATCAAAAATCAATAGAAGAAATAATATAATTATCAAACAGCAAAGTATTTCTAAACAATGCATTAGAATCTATTTTATCTGATGCCAACAAAATTCTAAGTTCAAAAGTCATATCTATAACATCTTCACCTCTCCAAGGAATGTGTTGCCCAACTATTTTACAGATTAGTAGAGGTATTTTTTTTTGTAAAAGAAATTGTTCGCCAAATTCTGCGTGCCTAATTGTGTTGTCAATGACTATTACTTTATTTTTTCCTTTAATATAAGCATAGTCATAAATTTTCATAATGTCGTGAAGCAAACAACTAGCCACAAGATAATCTATATTAATGTCCTCATTGTAAATTTCTTTGAGTGTTATGGCAATTTCTAAAGACAGTGTAGTAACAGTAAAAAGATGATCAACTAATCCTCCGCGATAAGTGTGATGCCATGGTCCGCCAGGGCAATCTTCAAGTGAAACAGGCTCATTAGGGTAGTTATTGTTTTGTGGATTTTTGAGTATATTGACTACTTGCGCGCGCAACTTTTTGTTCTTAATGTGAGCAGTTAATTTTATTAAATCTTTGAATATTTTTAAAGACATATCTTTTTTTATTTATTTTATTCCCAAACACCATCAAGCTTTTCGCTGCAAAACGCGCACTTTCCATCTTTAACAAAATCTTTGTTAACAGAAAAATTCGTTCTGGTAATGAGCCTTTTTCCGCACTTTTGACAAAAAGTGTATTTTTGCTGAATAATATTTCCTACGTAAATATAAATCAAGCCCATTTCTTTGCCTATTTTAATTGCTTTTTCAATATCTGATATTGTTGTTGGTTTGTGATTCATCATTTTATAGCAAGGGTAAAATGCAAGAATATGCCAAGGAATCTTTTTGTCAATTGAAGCAAGTGCTGCTGCAATTTTTCTAATTTGCTTTTCATTATTATTTTCACCCAGAATAAGCAAGGTCTCAACTTCAACCCATTTTCCTGCTTGTCGCAAAATCTTAATATTTTTCAAGACAATCTCAAAAGCATCTTTTTTTACTCCAACAATTTGTTCATAAAAAGATTCATCTCCTTTTAAATCAATGCTAAATCCATCAATCCAAGAAAAATTAACAGCATCTAAATTCATAAATCCATTGGTCACAAAAACATTTTTTAGACCTTTGACTTTGGCTAATTTTCCAATTTTTTCAAAATACTCCCAAGCAATTGTTGGTTCAGTATATGTATATGCAATGACTTTGCAATCGCTTTTTTTTGCATCATCAATTATTTTATCTGGCGACACATCTTGACAACGCAAATATCTATTAAGCACTTCATCTCGGATGTTAGATATTTGTGAAATTTCCCAATTTTGGCAATATTTACAGGAAAAATTGCATCCAAAAACACCAATTGAAAAAGCATGGGTCCCAGGCAAAAAATGAAAAAAAGGCTTTTTCTCAATTGGATCAACACAGACACTCGCAATATGAGCATCTAAAAATAGCGCGCCATTCTCATTCAAGCGAACACCACAACGGCCTTTTTTTCCTTCTGCAATCGTGCAATTATTGTGACAAAGTATACACACAACTTCTTTGTTTTTTTTGTTTCCAATTTTCCAATATTTTGTTTTTAACATATTATTTTTGCACTAAAAACATATAGTTGAGCGCGAGGTTTTAGATAGAACAATTTTAGACAATTTTGTCATTGATTTTGTAAAAATTTTAGATAAGCATAAGTCAAATATATTATTGTATCTGGTTTTGTTGCGATTGCACATGGCCGCGCAAGAGGAACAATAGACATTGACTTAATTATGGAAAAAATGAGCAAAACAAAATTTACAAAAGTATTTAATAAAATATTAGAACAAGGATTTATATGTATGCAATCCTCTAACCCAAATATTGTATATTTTGAATATTTGCTTCAAAAACTTAGCGTTCGATTTTATAGAAAAAATTCATTTATTCCTGAGATAGAAATAAAATTAAAAAGTTGATGTCACTTAGAAAATGAAAGATCAAAAATTTCATCAATATTTAATTCAAATCCTGCTACAGGAACCTTTATACCCCAATTTTCTAAGACTTTTTTGTTAAATTCTCCAATTATCCCTACTTCTTTATCTTTAACAATAATCTTTCCTTGTTTTTCTGCATCAAAGGATAGATGCTCTGATAACAACACTTTATAATCAACACCCAGTAATCTCAACAAAGCATCTAAATTTTGCTTTGCTTGATTAAAATCAGCATTAGTGTTTGCAATTAAACAAGACGCTTTTCTAACATCTCTACACAAAACATCTTTAACATTTTCATCAGGAATCACAACAAAACCAACTTCAAAAATTTTCTGTGGGTATTGGTGGTGTTGGTTGTTTTTAAGAACTTTGAAAAGCTCAGGAATAATCCAAGTCCTTAGAGAATTTATTGTGTTTTCTGTTGCATTAGTAATAGAAACATGCGGTTCTTTTTCTATATTCATTTGTTTGTATTGGTTTTGCCTGCTTGTTGAAATATAAGTAACTGTCTCTTGAAATCCCAAACCCACAAATATTTCAGCAATTTTTTCTCCAAAATCTGACTTTGGAAGTGTTTTTCCAACTGTGCTAATGTTTGGAAATGTTGGTTTTATATTATCATATTTGTAGGCTCTTCCAACATCATCAATAACATCTATTTCATGCCAAAGGTCTGTCCTAAAAAAAGGCGCGAGAACAGTAATTTTATCTTCACTGCATTCTGCTTCAACAATATCATATAACATTCTTTTTAAAAGTTCTTTAACTTTGTCAGATGAAACATTTATTCCTAAAAGTTGGTTGATTTTTTTAACACTAACTTTTCGTTTAATTGGCGCAACATCAGGACAAATCACTATTTTGTCACTATACTTTATATCTAATGAATAAATCTCACCACCCATATCTGCGAATATGGCTGCAAATATGTTTGCAACTTGTTTCAATTGCACTAAATTAGGCCCCGTTGCTTCAAAAAATATATCTTTTGTGTGTTCGTCAATTTTTCCAACAAGATGTGAATTTATAATCGGCGGCATTGACATAATTGTTCCTGCTGAATCAACAAACAAAGGGTATTTTTCTTCTCCTTCTAAAATATGTGCATATTTTCGTCCTGTTGGATGTTGAGACAAAATTTGGCGGCCAGTAATTTCGCGATCAAATTCAAGTGGCCGAAAAACAATTTCATCTAGTTTGCGCGCAGTAAATATAACAGGAAATTTAATTTTTTCAAGAGGATAAATTCCTATTCCTCCTTTTTTGCGTTTTTTAAGCAGGAGATCTCCTATTTTTTCTTGAATCTGAATTATTTCTTTAATTTTTTCATCATCAAACTTCAAACCCCTGACTGCAAAAGCAACAACAGATGGCCATTTTTCTATTGGATTTTCTACTTTGACAAATGAAGGGTGTTTTACAACTTTGTATTTTGGAAGACCTGTTTCTATTTCAATATAAGCGCGAAAGGCGCGCCCCAAACCTTGAACAGACAACATATCATATCTATCAGGAGTTAGTTCTACTTTTACATTTTCTCCATCAAAGCCCTTTACATCTATTCCAAAATCAAATAAAATATCTTCAAGTTCTTTATAGCTAATTTTTTTTCCAAGTGTCTTACTGATTTCTGTTAAAGATGTGTCTAATATTCCCATTTAAAACTTCTCCAATTGTTTTGTAATGCAATTAAACAAAATATTAATTCTCATCACTCAATTCTCCTTCGATTAATTTTCTTTTGCGAAGCCAATCCAAATTACAAAAAGGGCCCAAAGTATCTCTCATATCTTTTGTTTTTGTCAGCAACATTACAAGACGATTAAAACCCATACCCCAAGCAATTACTGGTTTTGTTATTCCATAAGGTGCTAATGCCTCTGGTCTAAATATCCCTGAATTAATTAAAGCATCCCATTTCTTTAACTTTTCATCATAATAATATGCTTGCATCGATGGTTCGGTATAAGGATTATAGACTGGCTTAAATTTAATTTTTGTAACACCTAATTTTGCATAGAACTCTTTGATAAATCCCTTTAAATGGGATAATGTAAGTTTGTCAGCCATAACAAAACCCTCTACCTGGGCAAATTCTGAAAGATGAGTCGCATCTATTGCCTCATTTCTAAAAATGCGCGCAATATAAAAATATTTACACTTTTCAACATCTTTTAATTTATCAAAATAAAATTTTCTAAATGTTGTTGCTGTTGAGTGTGTGCGTAAAATCAAATCAGATGCAATGTCTTTGCTCCAAGGTATTTGATAACCAGTTGAACCAGTATTTCCTCCATTTTCTTGAACTTCTTGAATTTCCTGAACTAACTTTTTGTCAGGTAACCCTCCTTTTTTTCCAACAAAATATGTATCTTGAACATCGCGCGCAGGATGGTCTTGTGGAATAAACATTGAGTCCATGCACCAAAAGGCTGTCTCAACCATTGGACCTTCCATCTCTTGAAAACCCATTTCAAGAAAAATTTTTGTAACTATTTTAGCAACCTCATTATAAGGATGTCTTCTGCCAGGATAAATTAATGTAACTGGCGCTGAAACATCAAATTGTATTTCACTTTTTATTTTACTAATATTTATTTCTTTTCCTTTTTTTGTTAGGCAAATTTTTTTAATTTTTGCAAGAACAAGAATACCTCTCTGAAGTAAAATTGTTTGCGAATCATCTGTTGATTCTACAGAATATATAAATAATTCACTGTCTTTTTTTATTTCTTCTGAGCGCGTTATTGGAAAAATAGAATATAAATAGTTTTGAGTTGGTATAAGAAGTTTATCTTTTTTCAGCAAAACAATCATTCCACTGCCAACTTGGATAAACCCTTTTTGTTTAAGATAGCCAAGAGCAACACTAAATTCTACATGAGTAAGATTTATTTTTTCTTTAACTTCTTTAAGAGGAATGCCTATAATAGATGTTTTATTGTTTTGCTGAATTATCTCAACTATTTTTATTATCTTATCATACAACTGCTGTTCAGGTAGGTATTTTTGCTTGTATTGTTCTCCTTTTTCACCGATGATTATTTCTTTACTCTCAATTTCTTCTACTAACTCTTTTTTTATTAGTTTTAAAACTGCGCGGCTGACTGTTGGATTTAGCATTTTTGTTTTGTTAGCAATATCTTTTATTTCATAACTACCTATTACACTGTTTTGCAAAAAGTCCAAAACTTGTTTTTCTTGTGATGTTAATGAGAGCATATATTATTTGCTATCATTTATTGCTGTTTTGTGTTTAAATAAGAGCACGTATTTATTTATTGCTGTTTATATAAAATTAGTGCAAAAACAAGCAATTCAAAAGTTATAGTAATGATTGAATTGCATGCTAACTATTTTAATTAGTTGTGATATTTATAAATGTATATTAATTATTTTAATTAGTTGTGATATTTATAAATGTATATTAATTATTTTAATTAGTTGTGATATTTATAAATGTATATTAATTATTTTAATTAGTTGTGATATTTATAAATGTATATTAATTATTTTAATTAGTTGTGATATTTATAAATGTATATTAATTATTTTAATTAGTTGTGATATTTATAAATGTATATTAATTATTTTAATTAATTATAGTGCTGATTAGATTACAAATTGGTCGTTTTTGATTAAAAATAAGATGTATCTTAAAAAAAGCACTTTTAAACACATACTTTATGCAATTATGAGCTTTTTTGGTTCATTTATATTGATTGCGCACAGCATTATTCTTGACTTTGATCTTAATGCATTCAGCAGAATTACTTGGCAAGGTGTTATTCTTTCAACAATTGCGATTTATATAATTATGTATATATATGAACTAGTTCATGAATATGATGATTCTAAATGTTTTGATAAATCAAAAATTAAAGCAACCTAAATATAAAACCCGCACAATTAAGTCCAACACAATGTAATTTTTTAGAGAATTTTTAAAAACACCAAACATTTAAATATATTATGGCAGCAAAAACATCGCAAAAAAAGAAAAAATTTGAGGTTGACAAAAACCAAATAAAACTATTAAAAAAGTTAACTGAAACACCTGGGCCATCAGGAGGAGAAGAAAAAATCTCAGCAATTATCCAAAATGAGATTAAGCCTTATATAAATAAAATGAAGATTGATCTTATGGGTAATATTATTGCTGAAAAAAAAGGAAACACAAAAGGACCAAAAATTATGCTTGTTGCACATATGGATGAAATAGGATTAGTTGTAAAATATATTGATGATGCGGGTTTTATTAGATTTGTAAAAATTGGTGGGATTGACGATCGTGGTTTGCTAAATGAAAAGGTTGCGATTCATACAAAAAACAAATCTTTTCGAGGAATTATTGGTTCAAAAGCAGTACATTTGCAAAAATCTGAAGAAACAAAAAAAGTAATTAATTATGAAGATTTGTATATTGATATTGGCGCAAAAGACAAAAAAGATGTAGAAAAAATAGGTGTGCAAAACGGCGACTATATTTCCTTTTTATCTGAATTAGAACTTCTTCCAAATAATTTTGTGTGTGGAAAAAGTTTAGATAATAATATAGGTGTGTTGGTTTTGATTGAGGTTTTGAAAAAAATTAAGAACTTTCCAGGTACAATTTACGCTGTTTTTTCAACGCAAGAAGAGGTTGGATTAAAGGGCGCGCGCACAGCAGCCTATACAATTCAGCCAGATTTTGCTTTGGCAATTGATACAACAATCGCAGGAGATACGCCAGGAATTGACCCAAAAGAAAGCAATGTTAAACTAGGGAAAGGACCTGCCATTACTTTTGTCGAAGCATCAGGAATAGGAGCAATCGTGCCAAAAAAAGTGCGCGATTTGCTAACACAAACAGCAAAAAAAGAAAAAATCCCTTATCAAATAGAAATATTGTCTGGAGGAATGACTGATATTGCCATAATTCAACTTGTTAGGAGCGGAACCCTTTCAGGCGGCATAGGAATTCCAACCCGTAACCTTCACACACCTGTTGAAATATCATCTTTAGAAGATGTTGATCTGACAATCAAATTTGTTGAAAAAATTGTTCAAAATCTGCCAAAATATTTATAAGTTTCGCTCTTTTTTTAGATAAAATACATAACTTATATTGAGTTATGTATAACTTTATTATTTGTTTTCAAACAAGAAAAATACTACTACTCAAAGCCCACCAAAAGCGAAAAACAAAATTAAATCCAAAACACTAACCAAAATAAAAAATAAATATTAATTATAATTTAAAGGATGCATATTTTACTTTATTATATTCAAAGTTTTTAATCAAAACAAATAACATACAATCTAATTTTTATTAACTAAAACACAAAATTTTTAATCAAAACAAACAATATACAATCTAACTTTTATTAATTAAAACACAAAAATCAAATCTATTAACTAATATCTCATACGATCAAAACACAAGTTAACATATAGCACCAGCAAAATAACCTACAACATTGCTTTTATCGTTTGTAACATCTGCTGAAGTTGTGTAAAAAAGCGACATGGGTTTTCTGTCACAGCTCGCAAGCAAACAGCAAATAGGGATATATCCACATGCAGAAATATGGTTTTCTTCAACAACTTTTTTCAAGTTTTTCCAATCACCTTTGAGGAAGGAATTTATTAAAAGTTTATCTTTATTTTCTGCTTCATCCTGAGAAACATAATGCGACATATCGCTTGACGCCACAACAATAAGCAGATGGTCTTTTGGCAAACTTGCTGATGCAGACTTAATTTTTTCAGATATTTCTTCAATCACGCGCGGGTCTGTTGTTCCCAAAATAATTGGCACAATATTATATTCTATTTTTTTGCTGTTTTTTTCCAAAAGCATATGAATATACTGAATAAATGGCAACTGGACTTCAACAGCATGCTCGTTTGCAAATGCCACAATATCTTCTTGCAAATAGCGGCTGGTTTTTAAAAAACTTTGCACAATTTCAGAACATATATTGACTTCTCCAAAAGGCAATTGCCAAACAGCGTTATTTGAAATTGCATTTGCTTTCCCTAAACCAGTGTGATTTGGAGCAAGAATAATATAATTTATTTTGCTTGCTGTTGTTGTTTCCAAAAACTGATAGAGTGTTTTATAAGCATATGCTGCTGTTTTTCCTGAGTAAACATAACCTGCATGAGGAACAACAATTCCCTGAATTTGATTTACTGTTGGAAGGTCTTTTATTTTGCTAAAAAAAGATGATAGCATTAATTCAAGTTTATCTTTATCTTCAGGATAAAATTTTCCTTTGGCAACAAGCGGTTGTATGTACATTTTACTCCCAACCGCACGAATTTTTCAAATTTTTGAGTTTAGAATTGAGTGCATTGATCTCTTTTTCAAGTGATGAAATGCTTGCAACATCGCATAATGATGTATCTATATGTTCTGATGGAATTGTTGTTTGTGATTTTGTAAAGGGTTGTTGTTTTTGTTCTGCTGTTTGAAACATTGGTGCTAGAATTTGGGGTGAGATTAGCTCTTTTTTTTGTTGCTCTTGTGGTTTTGGCTGGTGAGGAATAGTATTATTTTGTTCTTTTTTAACTTCAGCTGCTTGGGTTGCCACTTGCATAGCAATACTCAAAACAGTGGAAAGCTCGTCAAACACACTTTTAAGAAAAGGGTCAGGATTTTCTTGAGAATATCCTTGTATAGATGCAGTGTCTTTTTCAGGAGAACCGTAGCGAGGAATAAGCTGGAAAAAAAGATGTTGAACTTGCGCGCCCGAGCCAGGCCCTTCATTAGACAACACCATAAACCCATTGCAATTAGCATATGTTGCCTTAATTGCACTCATAACTTTTGCAATAGCAACAAACAATCCCTGAAACTCGCCCCCATTAAGTTCGTACAAATATGTTATATGGCGTTTAGCAATCACATTCATAGTTCCTTTTGTTCGAGGATATTTGTCTAAAAAGGCAATGACAAATTGGTCTTCATACACTTTAAATGCAGGAACTTGTCCTGTAACGATCTGGCAAAAAATACATTGTGGGTCCATATTTTTTATTGTTAAGAGCGCAAAATTTCAAAGTTTAAATAAAGTGCTCACTTTTGTTAGTAAGATTTACTATATATTTTAAACAGATTAAATACTTGGGATTTTAAATAGTATATACATTTTATAATACACCATATACAAAACACATCTTAGTCATCTAAATTAGATATTTGGGATTTTATAATACACCATATACAAAACACTGAAAACCAGAGCAAAGAAAACAAATATTGCAAGCTCTTTTTGAAGCAATTTACTCAACAACACAAAAAACCACAAAAAGTAAAGCAACAAGAGCCATAAATAAGGTGTTTTAACTGCTTTTATTTTTACATATGCAAAAGAAACCAAAGGAGCAATTTGCCAAAAAGCAAAAATCGCGCCACCAAAAAACACATAAGAAATAAAGGAATTTTGTGGAAGGAACAGCAAAATTACAAGAAACAGCAAATAAATTTCACTTCCAAGGAGATAAATATATCCTTCTTTTTGCTGACCATAGTTTGGGGTTATATATTTTTTCGTATAATTGTCATTAAGACGCTCTCTGCTTACAATAGCAATAGGTAGGTGAAGCAGAGCCCCAGCAACAAAAGAAACGAGCGCAGGTTTCCAAAGAAATTCATGCTCGTGGATATAATCATATTTTGTGGCAAGATACCTAAAAACAAAGTAATATATACTAACTATAATAATAGCAACCAGTGCGCTAAAAACAAGCCATTCTATATTAAATTTTGATGTAAGTGAAAAAATTCCTCCCCAAAAAAGAAACGCAAAAATCATTGAGAGCAAAAGAGATGATAAGATTGTTTTGGAGTATTTATTCTGAACCATATATTTTTTTTAAACTTTTTTTGATTGCTTTTATTTTCTTTGTGTCTGTGTTTTTATGCTAAATTTAGTTATCTCCATTATACGCAAAGGATAGAGTTTGTGGCTAACTTTTTTCATTTCATATGGGAGGTCTTTATTAAGAATTGATTTGACAGCATCAGTGTAAGTTAGTTCGCTGATCTTTTTAGTTAAAAAATCACGGAGCGCGCTCCGAATCAAAGTCTCTTTTGTTTTTGTTGTTTTTTTAATTGTTGCTGCGCTATAACTTAATTTTACAAGTATACCTTCTTTTGTTTTATAAACTTGATTATCCTCAATTAAGTTTGTTTTTGATAAAATTATGTTTTGTTTTTGTGAAGCCAATATTTGAATGCCTTCTAACTCTGTTAATATTGTTTTTTCTTCTATTTTGCTAATTTTAAATGTTCCGTCATATTTGTAGTATTTTGGTTGATTCATCACTAATCCAATATTATATTGTATTTTTTTTCCAATCGCGTTTTGCAACCCAGACAAGTATATTTCTCCAATCACGGTGTTTCCACAAATGTCTTGCGGTGCTCTTACTTCTTCCCATCGCTTTTTTATTATTTTTTTTGCTTGTTGTTTTTTAGATGCCATAATGTTTTTGTAATATTGCTAAAAATTATATGAATATTAAGAAAATTGTAGAAAAAGTTAGTCCTAACACTCAAGAAAAAAAGCAAGTAAAAGAAGTTAAATTAAAAATTGAAAGAGCATTGTGTAAAATTGTTAAAAAATATACATTAATAGATAGATATGTTTTTGCTGGCTCGTTTGCCAAGAATACATGGATAGCAGGCCATAATGAGTTTGATGTTTTTTTGGTTTTTTCAAAAAAAGCAAATATTATTCAACTTGAAAAACAAGGTTTAGATTGCGGAAAAAAGTTAGCAGTAGCACTTAAAGGAAAACAACACCTAGTTTATGCATCTCATCCTTACTCACTTATAACTCTTCCAAACAGATTTTCTTTAGATTTAGTTCCTTGTTATGCTGTTAATAATAGTGAAAAAATTATTTCTGCTGTAGACCGCTCTCCCCTTCATGTTGATTTTGTCAAAAAAGCAATACATAAAAACCCACAAATAGTTGTTGAAATTCGGCTACTCAAGCAATTTTTGAAAAGATTTGATTTGTATGGCGCAGACGATGTTGTTCAAGGATTTTCAGGATATTTGGCAGAATTGTTGATAATTTATTATAAAACTTTTGAAAAAACAATCAAAAATTTTGCAAAGTGGCGAGGTAAAGAACATATATGTTTTGGTTCTAACAAGCAAAAAAAACAGATTGCACAAAAAAAGTACTTTGGTAGCGCGCCATTTGTTGTTATTGATCCAACCGACGAAAACCGAAATGTAGCAGCTAATGTTTCTAAAGAGGTTTTTGATAAATTTGTATTGTACTCAAATTTATATTTAACTGCACCTAAAAACCAAAAAGAAGCCTATTTTTTCAAGAAAATCCCCTATTTAAAAAATCTTAAAACAATTATTAAGCAACGCAAAACATCCTGGGTATTTTTAAAAATTGATTTGTCAAAAGAAAGTTTGCAAATAAACATTGTTCCAAAAATTCGAAGATTGCTAAAAGGTATTGAGCGCACTTTAAATAGCTTTGAATTTACTTGTCTCAATTCGTGGTTTTTTGTTGAGAAAAAACAAGCTGTTTTGGCGTTTGAGTTTCCTTCAACAACCCTTAGTTTTTTTGAACGCAAAATTGGCCCTCAACTTTACAACCACCAGCATCTATTAGTATTTTTAAACCAACATAAAGATGCAATGAGATTTTATACTCAAGATAGTAGAATTTGTGCAGATGTTGCGCGCTCTCACTCTGACGCATTGCTTTTAATTACTTTGCTTTTACAGCAAAAGAAAGTTGGAATGAACGCCTCTCTTGCAGAAGCAATTAATACTCGCAGATTTGGTTTTGTCAAATTTTCACAGTTAACCAAACATTGCAGAGAGAGTTTGGCAGATGTTTTGAGCGACAAGTTTGAAGATTTATATTTATTTCCAGACTAAAAACATAATCCAATCTTTTATTCATTTTTTGGCTAAGAACATATTAGTTTTTAAACCCCTTGCTAAAAGAATATATACTACTCAGGAAAAATTTAACAAAAATCTTAGAGAAGTATTAACAAACTAAAAAATAAAAAACAAAAATTATAAAAAATATGACAATAGATATTAAAAAAAGACAAATAGTTTTGCCTGGCGACAAATTAGCTACAAAAGGGAGCGAATATATTCTTGGAAAAGGAGTGTATGATAAAGATGACACAATATTTTCTGCTGTGCTAGGATTAGCAGAGCCTGATGAAAGAAAAGTAAGCGTAATTCCTTTTACACAAGTATATCTCCCGCAAAAATACCAGCAAATTATTGGAAAGATTGTTGGAACAAATCAAAATGGTTGGTGGGTAAATATTGGAACTCCTACTAATGCTTTTTTACATTATACTGAAGGTGGAATGTTTTTAAGAGATGAAGACAGATCAAATCTCGAAAGATTTTATGCAATAGATAGTTATGTTTGCGTTAAGATAAAAGAGATAAATTACCCTCACGTTGATTTAACAATGAGGGGGTTGTTTTTCAAAGAGATTGTTGCAGGAAAAATCTTAAGCATTAATCCATCAAAAGTTCCGCGCGTCTTAGGGAAGCACAACTCTATGATCTCTGCATTGCAGGCATATTCAAAAGCAAAAATAGTTGTAGGATATAATGGTTATATTTATATTAGAGGCACGCCAACAGCAGAAGACAACATAATTCAGATTTTAGATTTTATTGAAAAAAATGCGCACAAAGATGGTATAACTAATATTGTTGAAGAAAAATTGAAATCTATTTTTGGAGAAATTAGTGGAAGTACAAATAGTGATTTTTCAAATGGTGAATATGAACAAGATGAACAAGAAAATAATTCAGAAGTAAAAGAAAAAACAACAATAATAAGAAGAAGGGGGGAAAGATAATAATGGCTCAAAAACCAAAAGGACTTGTTTTGTGGAATGGCAAGAAACGAAGCGATGGACGGGGAGTTAATGAACTTAGAAATATTTCAATGCAAGTAGGAGTACTTCCTCAAGTTACTGGCTCTGCGATGGTAACTTTTGGAAAAACAAAAGTAATTGCGAGTGTATATGGTCCAAAGCTTGTTGTTCCATCACATCTAAGCGATTCAAGCAAAGCAATTGTTAATGTTGAATATACTATGGCACCTTTTTCAACAAAAGAAAGAATAGATCCAAGATTTTCACGCAGAAGCCAAGAACTTTCAAAAATTCTTTCGCGCGCATTTGAAGCAGCTATTTTTACTGATATGTATCCTGAAACTGAAATTAACATTTTTGTGCAAGTAATTAATGCTGATGCAGGAACAAGAATCGCTTGCTTAAATGCTGCTTCGCTTGCTTTGTGTCAAGCAGGTGTTGAAATGCGCGATTTGGTTGTTGGCATAACAGCAGGAAAAGTTGATGGAAAAGTTGTTTTAGATTTAGATAATCCTGAAGATAACTACGGAGAAGCCGATTTTGCTTTTGCTATGATGCCAACAAAAAATGAAATTGTTTTGTTGCAAATGGATGGTAATTTGACAAAAGAAGAATGTGATGAGGCTATGAAACTAATGAAAAATGGAATTCAAAAAATTTACCAAATGCAGCGCGATGCTTTGCTTGCAGACTATAAGGAGGAATCTAAATAATGGTAAAACTTGAAGCAAACCTTGATTTAGTGTTTAGTTATTCTAGAAAAGATAGAAAAATAGATGATTTTCGAAAAATCACAATCACGTGCGGACTTATTGAGCATGCAGAAGGAAGCGCTCAAGTTGAACTTGGAAAAACAAAAGTAATTGCAGGCATTAAGCTTAGTGTAAAAGAGCCATATCTCGATGCTTCTGAGGAAGGAATTTTGATGGTTGGCGTGACGCAAGCAGAAATTATAAGACATATGAGTTTTGAACCTACTCGCAGCAGTTTTGCAGATGTTGAAGTGGCGCGCTTAGTTGATCGCGGTTTGCGCGAAGGTGGTGCAATTGATGTTAAAAAACTTGTGATTAAACCAAAAGAATTAGTGTGGTGCATAAATATAGATGTTGTTGTTGTGAACAACGACGGAAATCTAATTGACGCCTGCTCTTTGGCTGCAATGGCTGCTTTGCAAGATGCTAAAATGCTTAAAGTTGACACTGAAACCAACCGAGTTGTTTTGGGTGAGAAAACAAAAGAGTTATTGCCACTTATGAAAATTATAACAACCACAACTTTTCAAAAAATAAAAAAAACAATCGTGCTTGACCCTGCTATTGAAGAAGAGAGTCCAAAAAATTGTAAATTTACAATTTCTCTTTGTGATGATAATAACATATGCTCAATGCAAAAAGGAGGAAGCAGCACAATGACTGAAGATGATTTTGAAGAGATGTATAAAATTGCTGTAAAAAAGCGAAAAGAATTATTGAAGATTTTAAAAAATTAACTATTAATTTAAATTTAATTTTATAATTTAGTAATTTGCTATTCTTAACTTTACGATCTTTTACAACCCAATATTTTATTGTTAAAATTCGCTGTGTAAAATAATATATGGCAAAAAAACAATCAAAAGACCAAAAACCAAAATCTACAACAAAAATAGCACCAGGAGCAGCACAAGCAAAACAAGCAGCAGAAGTAGTAACAGAAATAAAAAAGAAAAAGGAAAAAAAAGGAAAAAAAGCTCCAAAACAAACAATTTCTCCTCAAAAATGGAAAGCATATGAATTAAAAGATGGAAAACTTGTGAAAAAAAACAAAGTTTGCCCAAAATGCGGAGCAGGTGTTTTCCTTTCAATACATAAAGACAGAATGCACTGTGGAAAGTGTGGGTATATTGAGAAGATTAAAGTTCAAATAAGTTAGATAAAGTTCCAATTTAAAGTTCAAATAAGTTAGATAAAGTTCCATCCTTATATATGTTTTGTTAAGATTATAAAATAAATACAAAGTTATTCATACAAAATTATTTTGTAAAGTATGTCTACGCGCTCCCCAACTATTTTTATATTTATTTTTTTTTAAATATGTTATTTGTTTATTATATTTATTTATTTTAATTTGATTAAGTGTTATTGTTTTTTTATTTTTGGTTTTATATGTTATTTGTTTATTATATTTATTTATTTTAATTTGATTAAGTGTTATTGTTTTTTTATTTTATTTATTTTTGGTTTTATATGTTATTTGTTTATTAACTTTATTTGTTTTTATTTTTTTAACTTTATTATTATTGGCTGCTATCTTCATCATCTTGCGCGACTTTTTTAATTTCACTTGTTTTTAATGTTAAAGGTATTGAAACAAAAGTATTCTGAAGTTCAAGCGTGCATTCTTTTTTTGCTTCATTTACTGCTTTCACTGTTGCGAAATCATTTTTAAATGCGCCCTTTAGAATTTGCACTTTGTCGCCAATATTGAGTTGAATTGGTTTTTCTTCTTTTGTTAGAAAGGTGTCAAGTTCGCTTGGTTTCATTTCTCCGACAATTCGATGAACATTTAGCAAAGAAGGTACAATCTTTTGAATATCATCATTGTCACCTTCAATAACAAGATATCCTTTAAGTTTAGGCAAAATCGCTGCGCTGTATATTTTATAACCAAGACGTTCTGTTAATCGCACTATTTGTTCGATAATGAGTCGTTCTTTTTTTGATTGCACTTTCAAAACATAAAGTCCCATAATTTTATTTAATCAAAAGCTTGTTTGCAGGATTAATAAAAAGGTTATGTTTGAAAGCATTTTGGGGAAAACTCTTAAAACACCATTATTTAACCTAATAGAGCCAATACCAAAAATTGTAACCACTTATTATGGAAAGCCATCAACAGGAAAGACAAATATTTTGCTATCTTTATCTGTTAATTATGCTCAGCAAGGCAAGAAAGTTCTGTTTGTTGATGTTGACGGCGGATTTTCTATTGCGCGCATAAAGCAAATGCTTGGAAAAAATGATGTTGAGAGTGTGCTTAATAATATTTATGTTGCAAGCCCGCGCACTTTTGAAGAACAAATGCGCGAGATCAAAAATTTAAGAAAAACTGTTGAAAGAGATCAAATTTCACTTGTGATTATAGATTCAATTATTCTTCTTTATCGTTTAGAATTAGGTGAAAATTTTCAAGATATTAACCGTGAGCTTGGCAAGCAGCTGGCAGGGTTGTGCGATGTTGCAAGAACATTTAAAATACCTGTGATAGTAACAAACCAAGTTAGGGAATGGAATAATAAAGAGGAAATGGTTGGGGGTGATATTTTAAAATATTGGAGTAAGATTATTTTTAAAGTTGAAAAAACAAATAAAGCATACAACATATCTGTTTTGCGACACATAACTTTGCCGCAAGGCGTTGGTTGTGATTTTCGAATTGTTGATGCTGGCTTAGAGGAGATTGTATGATAGGGCGTATTTGGAAAAAAGGATTGATTTTGGTTGTCTGTTTTTATCAAGAAAACAACATAAAATATATTTGGAAGAATAAAGAAAACAACATTAACTATATTTGGAAGAATAAAGAAAACAACATAAAACATATTTGGAAGAATAAAGAAAACAACATTAACTCTATTTGGAGAAAAAATGAAATATTTTGAATTGAAAAAATTAGTAGAAACAGCGCAACCCCTAATAAAAGATGTGTTTGTTGATAAAATAGATATTATTAATAAAAAAACACTACAAATCCGTCTAAATCAAAAAATTGAGCAGCGCAAATTAGTTTTAATTGCTAAGCCACAGGAATTTTTTTTTATTGGCGAACAACGACTTGAAGCTCCTAAACAACCATTATCAGCGACAAGTGCATTTAGAAAATATTTAAATAATTGCATTTTGAAAGATGTTGAAATAATACCTAACAACCGAATTGTTAAAATATCTTTTAAAAAACATTGTATTGTTTCTCATGACATAGATTTTACATCCACAAAACCCCAAACATTTTATCTTTTTATTGAATTTTTCAGTTCATGTAGTTTTATTTTGACAAATGCAGATTTAGAAATTCTGGCACTTTCAAGATATTATAAAGATAAAAACCGAGAATTAAAAGTTCACAATTTATATATTGTTCCTGAAAGCAAAGAAATTCCACTACCCGTTGTTGCTCCTGCAAGCAATATACACCTTTTACAAAAACAACAACAAACAAAGGCTTTCAACAATATTTTTGACGAACAAAAAAAACAATTTTGGGAGAATTTTGAAAAATCACAATCATCTGCTTCACTTAAAGGCGAGGAAAAAATTGAAATGTTTCAAAAAGCAACACTTAAAAAATATTTGAGGCAAAAAGACGAATTTGCAAAAAAAGGAAAATTTATTTTAGATAATTTATACAAAATCCAGCAAGAATTTGAAGAGGCAAAAAAAGATTTAAAAGAGTGCATTAATTTAGATATAGAGGGAGTAATTTTAAGTTTAGATCTAAATAAAACTCCTCAAAAACAAGCCCGTGATTTTTTTGAGAAAAGCAAAAAAACAAAAGAAAAAATAGCAAAAATTGAGCAAATGTTAAAAAAAGCAGAAAAAAACAAAAGAAAAAAAGAAAGCCAAAAATCTTCTAAAAAACTGCTTGAAATTAAAGAATGCACTGAATTTTACACTAAATATCATTGGTTTTTCTCTTCGAGCGGTTTTTTGTGCTTTGGAGGTAGAAGCGCAGAGCAAAATGAAGATATTTTGAGAAATTTAGTGAAAAAAGATGATATTATATTGCATACAGATACTCCTGGCTCGCCATTTTTTATTATTAGGTCAGACATCAGAAAAATTGATGAACAAACAATTCAAGAAGCAAGCCAAGCAACTGTAAGTTATTCGAGATATTGGAAAAATAATTATTCTGCAGGCATTGCTAATGTTTTTGCTCCATATCAAGTTAAAAAAGAAAAAAACTTGCCACTAGGCACATTTTTAGTTGAAGGAAAAATTAGAAAAATGCGCGCAATTCTTGAGATCGCAATCGGAATTGATAAAACTAATCAAGTTATAGGCGGACCAACTTCAGCAATTTTGCAAGAAGCCAAAAATTATGTTATTTTACAGCCAGGCAAAAAAAGCAAGTCAGAAATTATGAAAATAATTAGTGAAAAACTTAAAATTCCAAAGCCAGCAATTGAAAAATTTTTGCCAAGTGGAGAGTATAAAATTATTTCTTGATTTCTAAGAATCCTTCTTGTTCGCCGATTTCAACCCAAGCCCATGCCCAAACAACTGCTTCAAATGCGCGCACAAAATCCTCTTTTTCAGTGAAGTAGTGGCTATCTTTAATATATGCTTTAATGTTTTTTAGAAAGCCATGCTTTTTAGGATTTTTCAATTTAATATCAAGATTGTCTAATTTGTTTAACCATTTGATTGTTTCTTTTTTTAGATGTTCTTTTGTAGAGACCATATTTTTGTTTGCTTTTTGATTATTTTAATATTTTTGATTATTTTAATATTTTTGATTATTTTAATATTTTTGATTATTTTAATATTTTTTATTATTTTAATATTTTTGATTATTTTAATATTTTTGATTATTTTAATATTTTTGATTATTTTAATATTTTTGATTATTTTAATATTTTTGATTATTTTAATATTTTTGATTATTTTAATATTTTT
>Ga0210033_1000732_pt1 | contig 31067 bp, 25 predicted proteins | sample CryGeymeta201501_FD_185465 | JGI IMG/M metagenome (GOLD analysis project Ga0210033, IMG submission 185465) | Groundwater microbial communities from Crystal Geyser aquifers in Utah, USA - Crystal Geyser metaG 2015-01 (SPAdes) (version 2) | ecosystem: Environmental > Aquatic > Deep subsurface >... | reverse complement strand
GCCGACGGCTTCCGCCTCGATGGCGTGGCGGCGAGTGACTACTCCGGCCGCTCGGTCAGCGCCGCCGGGGACATCAATGGCGATGGAATCGACGACCTGATCGTCGGGGCTTATCGTGCCAGCCCGAACGGCAACGCCTCCTCTGGTAGCAGCTATGTGGTGTTCGGCAAGGACACGGCCACGGTTGGGAACTTCACCCCGACGCTGGCCCTGTCCAGCTTGAACGGCAGTAATGGTTTTCGCCTCGATGGCGGGGCGGCGGGTGACTACTCCGGCCACTCGGTCAGCGCCGCCGGGGATATCAATGGCGATGGCTTCGGCGACCTGATCGTCGGGGCTGATCGTGCCGACCCGAACGGCAACTATTCCGGCAGCAGCTATGTGGTGTTCGGCCAGAGCACCGGTTTTACCGCCACGCTGGCCCTGTCCAGCCTGAACGGCAGTAATGGTTTTCGCCTCGATGGCGCAGCGGCGGGTGACCAATCCGGCTTCTCGGTCAGCGCCGCCGGGGATATCAATGGCGATGGCTTCGGCGACCTGATCGTCGGGGCTTTTAGAGCCGACCCGAACGGCAGCAATTCCGGCAGCAGCTATGTGGTGTTCGGCAAGAACACGGGTTTCCCCGCCACGCTGGCCCTGTCCAGCCTGAACGGCAGTAACGGTTTTCGCCTCGATGGCGTGGCGGCGAGTGACCGCTCCGGCCGCTCGGTCAGCGCCGCCGGCGATATCAATGGCGATGGAATCGGCGACCTGATCGTCGGGGCTTATGGTGCCGACCCGAACGGCAGCTATTCCGGCAGCAGCTATGTGGTGTTCGGCCAGAGCACGCCGTTTGCCGCCACGCTGGCCCTGTCCAGCCTGAGCGGCAGTAATGGCTTCCGCCTCGATGGCGCAGCGGCGGGTGACCAATCCGGCCGCTCGGTCAGCGCCGCCGGGGATCTCAATGGCGATGGTATTGGCGACCTGATCGTCGGGGCTTATCGTGCCGACCCGAACGGCAGCAATTCCGGCAGCAGTTATGTGGTGTTCGGCCAGAGCACCGGTTTTACCTCCCCGCTGGCCCTGTCCAGCCTGAGCGGCAGTAATGGTTTTCGCCTCGATGGCGTGGCGGCGGGTGACCGCTCCGGCTACTCGGTCAGCGCCGCCGGGGATATTAATGGTGATGGCTTCGGCGACCTGATCGTCGGGGCTTGGGCTGCCGACCTGAACGGCAGCTACTCCGGCAGCAGTTATCTGGTGTTTGGCCAGGGCACGGGTTTTGCCGCCACGCTGGCCCTGTCCAGCCTGAACGGCAGCAACGGTTTTCGCCTCGATGGCGTGGCGGCGAGTGACTTCTCCGGCCGCTCGGTCAGCGCCGCCGGCGATATCAATGGCGATGGCATCGGCGACCTGATCGTCGGGGCTTTTGGTGCCGACCCGAACGGCAACGCCTCCTCTGGTAGCAGCTATGTGGTGTTCGGGCGCAACACCGATCCGGTTTTCAAGAATGGCTTCGAGTAGCCAGCCCAAGCTCGCCGCTATTTGAGCACCGTGCCGGGGTGGGCAATGGCCCGAAGTTGGTCTGTCTGGCCGGGCCGCCGGAGCGGTGGCGGTGCCTTGTCGGCACGGCTGGCGCCAACGCGATCCAGCGATCACCGACTGAGGACGGCAGCCAGAGCAAAAGCGGCAGGCAAAGCGCTGCCGTTGTGGGAGCGCCAAGCAGCGTCGGCTACCGTGGCCGATGTGGGAGCGTCGAGCAGCGTCGCGACCTGGCTATCGAAACGACCATCGCGACGCTTTTCGACGCTCCCACAACGGCATCGCGACGCTGCTCGTCGCTCCTGCCACCCACGCTAGGCGCCAATGCTCAGTCGTTATTGCCGCTGTGCGCGTGCAGCTCGGTATCCAGATCGCCGCGGCCGGGCTTTAGGCGCTGGGCATACTCGGCCAACCAGCGGTCTTCATCGGTCACTGGCGACCAGGACGGCACCGGTGTGGACTTGCCGGCATCGTTGATGGCGACAAACACCATCACGCAACGGGTGGTGCGGGTGCGCGTCTGACTGCGTGGTTCGATCGCATCGACATCGACACCGATGTGCATGCTGGTGGTGCCGGTCAAAATCACCCGGGCGTGCACTTCGACCACGTCGCCAATGTGGATCGGCTTCAGGAAACTCATGCCGCCGACGCTGGCGGTAACCGCATAGCCGCCACACCAGCCGACGGCGCAGGCATACGCCGCCTGGTCCATCCATTTCATCACCATGCCACCGTGGACCTTGCCGCCCCAGTTCACATCGGTGGGCTGGGAGATCCAGCGAAACAGGCATTCCCGCGGTCTATCGGCCATCAGCCCACACTCCCATTGCGTTGCGCCGCAGTATGCCGCATCGGCAGGTCTGGGTGCAGCCACACCGGCGCCTGCCCTGGCACGCGGCTTGGGTCCACAACCTGTCGAGAAATCATGGCGCCACGGCTGCTGCACTTGCACATGCGGGCCGCCCTGACTGCCGCTAGAGTGGGCGGCTTGGCGATTGACGGGGTTGGCGACGATGGTACGGAAAGTTCTGATTGACGGGCGGGCGTGGCCGGTGCTGGCGTCGGTTTTTTTGCTGTTCGCAGGGATCGCAGGCAATGCCAGCGCGCAGGTGGTTTCGATCACCGGCGGCGCTCCGCCGACCGAGAGTTTTGATTCGCTGCTGGCCACCGGCACCGGCAATAGCTTACCCAGTGGCTGGCTGATTGCGGAAAAGATCCGCAGCGTTGACGTGACCTATCTGGCCGACAACGGCGCTTCGCCTACCGGCAACACTTTCAGTTATGGCGCCACCGGCAGCAGCGAACGCGCGCTCGGAGCGCTGCTCTCTGGCAGCGTGACGCCGACCCTGGGGGCGCAGCTGCAAAACAACACCGGCAGCCCCTTGAACGATCTCCTGGTCGAATACACCGGCGAGCAATGGCGTGTTGGCACGCTCGCCCGAGCCGACCGTCTTGATTTCCAATACAGCCTCAATGCCATTTCTATTGTTGACGCTGACGCCACCTGGGTCGATGTCGACGCACTCGATTTCAACGCCCCCACCAGTACCGGCGCCATCGGTCCGCTGGATGGCAATGCGGCCGCCAATCGTACGGCGATCAGTGCCGTAGTCACTGGATTGAACCTGGCCCCAGGCGCGAGTTTCTTTGTCCGTTTCAGCGATTTCAATGCCACTGGCGCCGACGATGGCCTGGCCATCGACGATGCACGGATCGGCGTGGCCGGAGATTTTCCACCCGTAGTCAGCAGCACGCTGCCCGGCGACACCGCCACTGGCGTCGCCCTCGCCAGCAATTTGCAAGTCATTTTCTCGGAGCCAGTGACCACGGCCAGCGGCGCCTTCACGCTGACTTGCGCAAACAGCGGCAGCCATAGCCTGGTGGCATCCGGCAGCGGCAATACCCGGGTGCTCGATCCGGATAACGATTTCACCTTCAACGAGCTCTGCACGGCGACCGTGGTGGCCGCCTTGGTCACCGATCTTGACGGCACCATCGATACCATGGTCAGCAACCAGGTCTGGAGTTTTCAGACGCTGGTAGATGTCGCACCCACGGTGCTGACGACCGCGCCTGCCGCAAATGCCACCGGCGTCGCCGTCAGCAGCAATATCGTGATCAGTTTTTCCGAGCCAGTGACGACCAGCGGCCCGTGGCTGGACCTGCAATGCAATGGCTTCGGTTACCTCGGCAGTTCCACGCCCAGCGCCGGCGGCATGGTCTGGACTTTCGATCCCACCGCCACGCCGTTGCCCGGTGAGGCCTGCACGGTCACCGTGGTCGCCGCCAATGTCACCGACCTGGATGGCGCCATCGACCCGATGGCGGCCAATCTGGTGTTTGGCTTCAGCCTCGCGCCAGATCTGCCGCCCACGGTCACCAGCAGCTTCCCGCAGAATCTGGATGTCAACATCGCGGCAGCGAGCAATCTGACCGTGGTGTTCTCCGAGCCGGTCACCTTGGCGGCCGGCGCCTTGACGATTTCCTGCAGTTTGAGTGGCGATCACAGTTACGCGCTCAGCAACAACGCGCAAATCAACTACACCCTCGACCCGGCCATCGATTTCACCTTGAGCGAAGATTGCACGCTGGACGTCATCGGCGCCCTGGTTACCGATCTCGATGGCGTCAGCGACGCCATGGTCGGCAATCAGCAGGTCCGTTTCAGCATCGGCGCCGGCCTCGCTGCTTATTATGATCGCGTCGATAGCAGCAGTTGTCGCGCCCTGCGCGCCACCCTGCACGGGGTGATCGATGACCACACCGCGTATTTTTATTCGAACGGCAGCCCCAACACCTGGGCGATTCTGGAAATCGCCGATCAAGATCCCCTCGACAGCAGCCGGGTGCTCGATATCTATCAAAATTGCAGCTACGCCAAAGTCGCTGATCGCGTTGGCGGTGCCGGCGCTGGCGCCACCTGCGTCAACACCACGACCACCCGGACCGGGGTGCGTTACAACCGCGAGCACTCCTGGCCGAACAGCCATGGTTTCGGTGGGGTCCAGGAAACGGGAGTTTTCCCAAACAACCTGCCCAACGCGCCCTATACCGACACCCATATGTTGTTCGCTTCCGACGAACACTGGAACTCGGATCGCGGCAACAAGCCCTATGCCAACTGTCCGCAAGCCAGCGGTTGCACCGCCGACGAGACCACCGCTTACACCGGCCAGGGCGGTGGCCCGGTCAGTTATCCCGGGCACCACAATTGGTTTAGTGCCGCACTCGACAGCTTTGAACCGTTCGATGCGCGCAAGGGCGACGTGGCACGCGCGCAGATGTACATGGCGGTGCGCTACGACGGCGGCGTCAATACCCAGAATGGCCAGCCCGAGCCCGATCTGATCCTGACCGATAGTCGCAGCCTCATCACCAGTACCACCGGCGCTGGCTTCAAGCCAATGGGTTACATGGGCCTGCTTACCGATTTGCTGGCCTGGCACGCGGGCGACCCGGTCACCGCCGCAGAAGTGCTGCGCAACAATGTGATCGAATCATTCCAGGGCAACCGCAATCCGTTGGTCGATCACCCGGAATGGGCCAGTGTCCTCTTTACCGAACCCTGCGCCGGACCGCTGCTGGTCGCCGTCGATGACGATTTTGCGCTAACCGAAGACAGCGTCTTGAATCGCCCGACGCCGGGCGCTTTGAGTGACGACCACCAGTTTTCGGCGCCACCACTGCCAGCACTGACCGCGACCCTGCTGACCCCAGCGCTGCATGGCAGCGCCAGCCTCAACGCCGATGGCAGTTTCAGCTACGCGCCGGTGGCCGATTATTGCGGCAAAGACAGCTTCGTTTACACCGCTGCCGACACCAGCGGCAGCGATCAGGGCGTGGTGCACCTCGACATCGCCTGCGTCAACGACTTGCCCACCGCCGTCGGCACCTTGGCCGATGTCACTGCCGATGCCGGCAGCCTGCTGCAAATCCCCACGGCAGCAGCCTTCAGCGATGCCGATGGCGATTTGCTGGTGTACTCCGTGAGCAGCACGCCCACGCTGCCGACCAGCTTGAGCATCGATCCGGTGAGCGGCGAGCTGGGCGGCACGCCGCTGCTGGCCGACGCCGGGGTCTACACCGTCAGCGTGCGCGCCAGCGAGCCCGCGCCACTGACCGGGTTGGTCACCCAGACTTTCACGCTGACGCTCAATGGCATCAGCGTCCTGCTGTTTCAGAGCGGCTTCGAATAAGCCGGACGCAGCCGCCGCGTTCGCCGCGGCCCGGGCGCCAGCGCAGGCGGACTGCGATATTGGCTGCGCTCGCCCGGTCCTGAAGGAACTTCCCCACCCCTGACGGCGTCCATCGCCGGTCTACCCTTTCTCCCATCTGGATCTCCCATGGCACTTTTGAAATGGCTGGCAAGCCCAGCGCTACTGCTTGGGCTGGCGTTGCCTGCGGCCCACGCTGGCAGCATCGATGAATCGGCATTGCTGCCGGTAGAGCAGGCGTTCCAGCTTGATGCCAAGGCGGTGACGCGGGGCTGGATCGAGTTCCAGTTCAAGGTCACACCGGGCTACTACCTGTATCGCGACCGCATCAAAATTGCGCCCACCGACGCGCTGTTCAAATCCAACCCGCTGGCGTTTCCGCCCGGTGAAATGAAAGAAGACCCCAACTTCGGTCGCATGGAGGTCTTCCACAACGACTTCACCGCCAAGCTGACCGGGGCCGCCGCGGATGGCGCCACCGCCGTCACCTTCAAGGTCAGCTACCAAGGCTGCGCGGACTTGGGGATTTGCTATCCGCCGCAGCACGTACAACTGACCGTGGCGCTGCCCGCCGCTGATGCCACCGCCGCGCTCAAGAGCAACCCCCAGCCGAGCGCCGGGCTGGTCATCGGCGCTCCGGCGCCGACCCTCAATTTGCTGTCCGGTGATGTGGGCCAGGCGCCGATCACCTTCGATCCAGTCGCCAACGCCGCCCTGCCGTTGCCGCCGGAAGTGGCTTTCGTGTTCGAAGCGATCGCCGATCAGCCGACCGAGTTGCTGCTCCGCTTCAGTATGCCCAAGGGCTATTACCTGTATCGCGATCACAGCAGTTTTGCCTTGGCCGACGCCGACGTGGGCGAATTGGGGGTGCCCCGCTGGCCCACGCCGCAACTATTCGATGATCCGGAGTTCGGCAAGGTGCCGGTGTATTTCGATGTTGTCGAGATCCCGCTCAGTCTGGCCCGTCGCCACGGCGCGCCCGGGCAAATCCAGTTGATCGGCAAGTTTCAGGGTTGCGAAAGCGGTGGCGTCTGCTATCCGCCGATGACCCGCAACCTGCGGGTGGAGCTGCCAGCGGCGACTACCGAAGCCCTGGCGATCGCCGCGGCGCGGGTGCAGTCCGAACTGGCACAAGTCACCGCCCAAGTCACCACCCCGGCGCCAGCGCTGGCGGCCGCCAATCCTGCGCCAGCGGGCGTTGCCGCCAGCGGATTATTCAAAGCGCTGCTGTTCGCCCTGCTCGGCGGGCTGGTGCTGAACCTGATGCCCTGCGTGCTGCCGGTGCTATCGCTCAAAGCGGTATCGCTGGCCGAGGCTGGCGAGACCCCGGAAACCGCGCATCGACACGCACTCTGGTACACGGCGGGGGTGATGAGCACGTTCGCGCTGATCGGCCTGTTGGTGCTCGGCTTGCGCGCCGGTGGCCAGGCGCTGGGTTGGGGTTTTCAGCTCCAGCAACCATTGATCGTCGCCACCATGGGCTATGTGATGGTGGTGCTCGGCCTCGGCCTGTCCGGGGTGATTACCCTGGGCAGTAGCCTGACCAATGTCGGCAGCGGCCTGGCCACCCACTCGGGAGCACGCGGCGATTTTTTCACTGGCGTGCTCGCTTGCGTCGTCGCCAGCCCCTGCACCGCGCCGTTCATGGGCGGAGCGCTGGCGTTCGCGTTTATGCAACCGGCGCTGATTGCGGTGCTGGTGTTTTTGGCCCTCGGCTTTGGCCTGGCCTTGCCGTTCCTGCTGATCGGCTTTGTGCCAGGACTGGCGCATCGTCTGCCCAAGCCCGGCAAGTGGATGGAAACGCTGAAGCAGGTGCTGGCGTTCCCGCTGTATTTCACCGCCGTCTGGCTGGCCTGGGTGCTCGGCCATCAACGCGGTGCCGATGCCATGGCGTTGTGGCTGGTCGGCGCCATCAGCCTGATCGCCGCGCTGTGGTGGTGGGAACGCGGGCGCTATCGCGCTAACCAAAGCGCGCGCGTGCTCGGTACCGGACTCTTGCTGCTACTCACCGCGAGCAGCCTGTGGGGCGTGCATCGGCTGCCCACGGTCAACCCCGCCGCCAGCGCCAGCAACACCGTCAGCACCGTCTATTCCGAATCCACCCTGGCCGCGCTGCGCGCGGCGCATCGCACCGTCTTCGTCAACATGACCGCCGACTGGTGCTTGAGCTGCAAAGTCAACGAACGCAGCACGCTCGGCACCGAACGTTTTCGCAAACTGCTGCAGGACACCGGCACGGCCTACCTGAAAGGCGACTGGACCAACGAAGACCCAGGCGTCGCGGCGTTCTTGAAGCAACACGGCGCCGTGGGCGTACCGCTGTATGTGGTGTATCCCGGCACGGGTGGTGCGGCCTTCACGCTGCCCACCCTGCTGACCCCGGAAATCCTCGAACGCGCTTTGCGCTGACGTTTACCGATGAACGGGATGAGCTGGTGGGAAGGATCAGCGCCGTGCATCCGCTGTAGAAGACAAAGCACCCCATCGTGGTGGCGCCTGGCTGGTTGACCCATGCGCTACCCGGTGAACTGGATTCGCCATGGCGCCAGGGTGCATTGGCGAGCGCGGCACCATAGTGATACGGTAAATTCGTTCATTTGGCTGGAGGTTTTGCGTGGCTACTTCGATCCGACTAGCAGCAGAAACCGAGTGCAGACTTGGCGACCTTGCGGCACATAGCGGACGAACCAAGGCCGACTACCTGCGCGAAATCATCGAACAGGGCATCGAGGAAATGGAGGACTACTACGTTGCTGCCGAGGTGATGGATCGGGTCCGCAACGGGCAAGAGCCGGTGCATTCCGCCGCTGAGGTAAGGAACACCCTTGGTTTGGACGATTGAATACACCGATACCGCCAAGAAACAGCTACGCAAGCTTGACCCAGCGAGCGCGCGGCGCATCGCCGATTTCCTGGACGAACGTATCGCCAAATCGCAAAATCCACGTAGCAGCGGTCGGGCATTGACCGGTCCGCTGGGCGACTTCTGGCGTGATCGGGTCGGCGATTTTCGGCTGATCTGTTCCATCCACGACGGTGCGGTGCGGGTGCTGGTGGTGAGTATCGGCAACCGACGCGAAATCTACCGCTAGCCGTTGGCTGACCCCGGAGATGATCGAACGCGCTTTGCGCTGAAGCGACCGAAGCGTCGCGCTTGTGGGAGCGTCGCTTGCGTCGCGACTATCGAATTTGTTGAAATCGCGACGCTTCTCGGCGCTCCCACAACGACCGTGAGTTTGCCAAAATCGAGACGCTTCTCGGCGCTCCCACAACGATGATCGAAGTTGGAGAAAACGCCGCGGTGCGGCTCAAGCCGGTGTCTGGGTCTGGGTCTGGGTCTGGATCAGCACCGCAATCACCATTTCCAGCACACCGGCGGCAAGGATCGCCCAGGCCGCGAACAGACTGCTGCCGATGGCGCCGAACGCCAGGAACCCGCCCAGCGCCAGCAAAGCCGCACCACTCAACAACATGGCCGCCGCGATCCGGCGGAGGGTTTGCGGAGAGGTGGTTGGCGCGCTCATGGCGTGACTCCTGTCACTGGCTGACAGTGATGAGGATTGGCAACAATACGACGCTGGCGAAACCCCAAGCGTCGCCATAGGGTATGCCACACTTGCTTGGATTTCATCTGGCAAAGGCTAAAAGCACGCGTGGACAATCATCAGGATTTATTGAAGCAATTGCGCATCGAACGCCAGGCCAACGCCAGCCGCAAGCGGCCGCGCTGGCTGCTTCCGCTGGTGCTGGCGGTGGCGGTGGTCGCCGCCTGGATGGTGGTGGGTAGCCAACGCGCGGTCGAGGTCGAAACCACGCTCGCCCGCTCGGTCGCCGATTCCGGCCCGGTATCGCTGCTCGATGCCTCGGGTTTCGTCACCGCCCGCCGCGTTGCCACGGTCTCCTCCAAGGTCACCGGCAAGGTGCGTGAGGTGTTGATCGAAGAAGGCCAAAGCGTGCAGGAAGGCGACATTCTGGCCACCCTCGACGACACCGATGCCAAGGCCGCGATGGGTTTGTCGCAAGCACAGAAAAACGCCGCCAAAGCGCTGCTCGCCGAACTCAGGGTCAACCTGGACCTGGCCGATCGCGAGCTGGTGCGGCAAACCGATCTGGTCGGCAAGCGGCTCGCCAGTCAGCAGTCGCTGGACACCGCCCGCGCCGCGGTGGCGGCGCTGCACGCGCGCATCGCCTCGCAGCAATCGCAGATTGAAGTCGCCACGCGTTCGATTGGAGTCACCCAGCAACAACTCGACAACACCGTGGTCCGCGCACCATTCACCGGCGTGATCACGGTCAAGGCCGCGCAGCCGGGCGAAATGATCTCGCCGATCTCGGCCGGCGGTGGTTCGATTCGCACCGGCATCGGCACTTTGGTGGATATGGATTCGTTGGAGATCCAGGTCGATGTCAACGAGGCTTACATCGGCCGCGTGCAGGCCAACATGCCGGTGGTCGCCGTGCTCAATGCCTATCAGGACTGGAAGATACCGGGCCGGGTATTGGCGATCGTGCCGGCCGCCGACCGCACCAAGGCCACCGTCAAAGTACGCATTGCCCTGGAGGCCAAAGACAACCGCATCGTGCCGGATATGGGCGTGCGCGTCAGTTTTCTGGAAACCCCGGTCGCCGGCGCGCCGAAGCCGAGTGGGGCCTGGGTCGCGGCCAGCGCGGTCACCACCGACAACGGCAAGTCGGTGGTGTTTGTGGTGGATCACGACCGCGCCCGCAAAGTCGCGGTCGAAGTTGGCGACAAGCGCGATGCCGACCAATTGATCAAACTCGGATTGCGGGGCGGTGAAACCGTCGTCGTGGCACCCCCGGCGGGATTCGGCGACGGCCAGAAGGTCCGCCTCAAGGTGGCCGCAACCCGATGACCGCGCACGCCCGTGCCTTGGTCGAGATGCGCGGACTGACCAAGGTCTACCTTCGCGGCAAGCAACGGATCGAGGTGCTGCACGGCATTGACCTGGATATCCCCGAAGGCGATTTTGTCGCGCTGATGGGGCCATCCGGGTCCGGCAAGACCACGCTGCTCAACCTGATCGGCGGGCTCGATTCTCCCAGCGGCGGCCGCTTGTTGGTCGCTGGCGAACGCATCGACGAGTTCAGTTCCGACCAGCTCGCCGCCTGGCGCGCCAGCACGGTCGGCTTTATTTTTCAGAGTTACAACCTGATGCCGGTGTTGTCGGCACAAAAGAATGTCGAGCTACCGCTGTTGCTCACCGACTTGAGCGCCAGCCAGCGCGCCCGCCATGCCAGCATCGCGCTGGAACTGGTCGGCCTCAGCGACCGCGCGCGCCACAAACCGAACGAACTTTCTGGTGGCCAGCAACAGCGCGTTGCCATCGCGCGCGCGCTGGTATCCGACCCCAGCCTGCTGATCTGCGACGAACCCACCGGCGATCTGGACCGCCACACCGCCGACGAAGTGCTGACCCTGATGCAGCGTCTGAATCGTGATTTCGGCAAGACCATCGTGATGGTGACGCACGATCCCAAAGCCGCCGAGTACGCCGCCCACACCGTGCATCTGGACAAAGGCACACTGGCCGAACGGGCGACGCTGGAATGAAATATTTCCAATTGATCTGGACTTCATTGTTGCGCAAAAAAACGCGCACGCTGTTTACCTTGCTGTCGCTGGGCGCGGCGTTTTTGCTGCTGGGATTGTTGCAGGCGGTCAATTCGCTGTTTGCCGGCAGCGTGGACTTTCTCGGCGCTGATCGGTTGATCGTGCAAGCCCGTACCAGTTTTACCCTGCCGCTGCCGATGCGCTTGTTGCCGCAAATCGAAGCGATTCCAGGCGTCGCCATGGTCAACCACTCGCAGTTCTTCGGCGGCCAGTATCAGGATTCGCGGCAGCCGTTTCCGCAGTTCGCGGTCAACCCGAAACGACTGACGCAGGTCTATCCGGAATGGATCATCGACCACGACCAATTGGCCAATTTCATTTCCACCCAGGATGGCGCCATCGCTGGCCGCGTGCTGGCCGACAAATTCGGCTGGAAGGTCGGCGACATCATCCCGCTGAACAGTTTTATCTGGACCAAAGCCGACGGCTCCCGGCTCTGGGAATGGCGCCTGGTCGGCATCTTCGACGGCAAGGACGCCGCCTGGCAGGACCGCACGCAGTTGATGTATTTGAACTACGGCCAATTCGATGAAGCGCGCAGCCGAGGCGCCAAAGGCTTGGCCGGGGTATTCGTGGTGCGGTTGAAGAGCACCGACGATGCCACCCGGGTGGCCGACGCCATCGATGCCAGCTTCAACAACACCTTCGACGAGACCAAAACCCAGCCCGAGCAGGCGTTCCAGCTTGCCTTCGTCAAACAGTTCGGCGACATCGGCTTCATGATGAACCTGATCTCGGCGGCGGTGATCTTTACCATCCTGATCCTGACCGGCTACACCATGAGCCAGGCCGTGCGCGAGCGCATTCCGGAACTGGCCGTGCTCAAATGTCTGGGCTTCACCGACGCCCGCGTGCAATGGCTGGTGCTCGCCGAAGCGCTGTTGCTGTGTGCGCTCGGTGCCGCCATCGGCATGGGGTTATCGTCGCTGGTCACCGGCCTGCTGCCGCCGGAGTTTCCACCGTTGAAGACCGACGCCCGGGTCTGGGGTTTTGCTCTGGTGACGGTGCTTGGTCTGGCGTTGGCAGTGGGGCTACCGCCAGCCTACCGTGCGCGCCACCTCAAAATTGTCGATGCGCTGGCCGGGCGTTGAGCATGACCACCCTCACCCAAATCCGCGAAATCGTCTGGATGAATCTGCAATCGATTCCGCACCGTGCCGGCGCCTCTACGGTGATCGTGGTCGGCATCGCCGGGGTGGTCGCCGTGTTGGTCGCCATGCTGTCGATGTCGGCGGGGTTGCAGCGCACGCTCAGCGGCACCGGCGCCTGGGATCGCGCGATTGTGCTGCGGGCCGGATCGCTGGGCGAGATTTCCAGCTTCAATGATCGCGCCAGCGCGACCTTGATCCGCCAGGACCCGTCGATCCGGCGCGACGAGGACGGCCTGGCGATGGCCTCGGGCGAATTGATCGTGATCACCGAAGTGCCTCGCAAGGGCCAATCTGGCGGCACCAATGTCACCCTGCGCGGGGTCGAGCCGATGGGCTTTACCCTGCGTCCGGAATTGCGCATCAGCGCCGGCCGTCGGCCGCGGCCAGGGTTGCGCGAATTGATCGTCGGCCACAACGCGCAACGGCAGTTCGACGGCCTCGACATCGGCACCCACCTGCAATTGCGTGGTTCCAACTGGCAGATCGTTGGCGTTTTCGAAAGTGGTGGTGATGCCCACGAGTCCGAACTCTGGGGCGATACCGAAGCGCTGCAAAGCGCTTTCAAGCGCACCGGTTATTCCTCGGTCATTGCCCAGCTCACCAGCCGCGATGCCTTTGACTCGATGAAAGCGCGCTTGAGCGATGACCCGCAGCTCACCGTCGATGTCCAGCGCGAACGCGATTTCTTCAGCGCCCAATCCAAAAGCCTGACCACGCTGATCGGCGTACTGGCCGGCATCATCACCGTGATCATGGCCTTCGGTGCCTTGTTTGGTGCGCTCAACACCATGTACTCGGCGGTGTCCCAGCGCACCGCCGAGATCGGCACCCTGCGCGCGCTTGGCTTTGGCAGCCTGCCGGTAGTCGCCTCGGTGATGGCCGAAGCACTGATCTTGGCCGGCGCTGGCGGCGCCCTCGGTGCGGTGCTCGCCTACACGTTGTTCAACGGCTACAGCGTGTCTACCCTGGGCGCCAATTTCACCCAGATCGCTTTCGACTTTGCGGTCACCCCAGGACTGGTGCTGCTCGGCCTCGGCTCGGCCCTGGTGATCGGCTGCCTCGGTGGCCTGATGCCCGCCCTGCGCGCCGCCCGCCTGCCGGTAACCACAGCGCTGCGCGGCGGTTGAGCAAGCGCCCGCGCGAGCATGCCGATCCAGGCTTGGTCAGTGATCGCCATGCAACCGATATCGTCAGGCGGTGCTGATCGGCTTGAACCACGCTTGAAAAGCGCTTTCGTCGTAGATCGATGCAACTTCGATTTGATCGATGGCGATCACTTTGGTCCAATCCTCAATATTCAATGCATCCTTCCAAAACCAATATAGAGCGTTGCCAACGAGCGCCAGGACAGGCGCAAGTAGCATGGCAAACAACAGCGGTGCAGCCTCCTTCACGTGATAAATGTTGGCGCCAGCAAGCAACCATCGCTGTGGCAACATTGCCGAAAGCGGATAGGCCACAACACCGAGTAGCAGTCCAGCCGTAGCCGACATGAAGAACAGTCTTTGGCCCTCAGCCGGGGTGACTTCAAATCTTGTTCGGTAAAACAAAACGTTGAATATGAAGCCCGCAGTGAGGAGCGGCAGCAATCCCAGCAAAGTGCCAGAGGCTGACAAGTTGCAGTCTCGATCAGCGGTGCTTGGCCAGCGTTGCCCGCAGCGAATCCAGCGAGAGCTTGGCGGCGGCGTCGGAGACGAACACGCGGTTGGTATCCAAGGTCACCGATCCCCAAAACGACGTCTTGGTTGACCCGCGCAGCAACCGTTTCGCTGCTTCGTCAATGGACGGAACGAGCGGCTTGGTTTTAACGACGGTATTCATCTGGGCGCTCTCCCATGGCGTTTTGCATTTGCCGCAGCATGCACCAAAACCCAAGGCGTCAACGCGAAAAACCTACTGGCAAATCTTTTTCCGTTGCACCCAGGTGACATCCGCCCGCCCACTCACTCCAGCATGCTGTTGACCGCTTTCAGGTCGGCGACATCGATGGTGCCGGCCACCTGTTTGAGTTGCAGGTTGCTGAGGATATAGGCGTGGCGGGCGCGGGCGTATTCGCGTTCGGCGGCGAATTGCTGTTGTTGACTGAGCAGCACATCGACGATGGTGCGGGTGCCGACTTCGAATCCGGCCTGGGTGGCTTCGAGGGCACTCTGTGCCGACACCAGCGCTTGCTTGCGGGCTTCGACTTCGCTGATGCCGGCGATCACCGCACGATACGCATTGCGGGTCTCACGCACGGTGGCACGGCGGGTCTGTTCGAGCTGGTCGTCGGCCGCATCGCGGTCGTACACCGCCTGACGGTAGCGTGCCTGGGTGGCGCCGCCAGCGAACAGCGGCACGTCCAAGGTGAATACCCAGGCGGTGACACTGGGGTCGCGCAGCGAGAACGCACCGACATCACCACCGCTGGTCTTCTCCGAATACCGCGCACTGAAATTGACCGAGGGCAGATGCTCGGCCCAGGCCGCCTTGGCGGTTTGCCGAGCGGCTTCGACGGTTTGCCGTTGTGCCAACAAGGCCGGACTATGGCTGATGGCGGTCTCGACCCAGCGCTCGGCATCGTCTGGGCTGGGGTGTGCCAACGGCAGTTCGGCGCGTACCGATTGGACGTGGTCGATCGGCTTGCCGGTGAGCTCGGCGAGCGCTTCGAAAGCGTCGTCGAGGGCATTGCGTGACTGGATCGAACTGGCGCGTGCGCTATCGAAGCGGGCCTGCGCTTCGTGCACGTCGGTGATCGCGGTCAGACCCACTTCGAAGCGCTGCTGCGCCTGTTCCAATTGCCGGCCGACAGCTTTTTCTTCGGCCTCGGCGGAGGCCAGATTGGTCTGCGCGGTCAATACCCCGAAATAGGCTTCGGCAACGCGCAGAAACAGGTTGTCGAGCGCGGCGTCATAGTCGGAAATGCCGCGCGCTTTCTGCGCCCGCGCCGCCTTCAAAGTGAGGTAGTTGCTGTGCTTGTAGATCGATTGTTGCCCCGAAAACACCAGATTTTTATCACGGCTGGAAGAGGCAAAAGGACCGTCCAGGTTGGTCACCGGATTGCGAATGATGCCATCGACGTCGGCATTGGATTTGTCATACGAGCCGCTGATCTGCGGCAGCAGCGCCGCCCGCGACAGCGGCACACCCATCGCCGCGCTGTGCTGACGGGCTTCGGCAGCGGCCAGTTGCGGATCGCTGGCGCGCGCCAAATCGTAAACTGCCATCAAATCGGCAGCGGACACCGAAGCAGCGCCGGCTAGTGTCAACACGGTCAGCGCCAAGCGCTGGGGAAGTTGCCTGTTCATGGTCAATCCTTTATGGCCGAAACTTCAGAGCACAAAGTGCTTCGGCGGGGTCGCGTGGATGAGATAGGGAAGATCGGTTTCAAACAGACTCTGTTCGTCGAATTGCTGCGGCTGACGGCGGGTGATCAGCACCGCTTCCAGCACTGGCGATTCGCCACGAATCAAAAACAGGCGGCCACCCGGCTGCAGCCAGCGGCGAAACTGCTCGGGTTCTTGATAGACCGCGCCGGTGACGGCGATGGCATCGAAACTGCGTCCGGGTTCGAAGCCGACCAAGGCATCGGCAATCCGTACCTGGGCATTGCTGACGGCGGCGTTTTGCAGGCGTGCGCTGGCGCGCTCGGCCAGATCGGCGTGGATTTCCACACTCAATACTTCCCGCGCCAGGCTCGCCAGGCAGGCGGTGACAAAGCCGCTGCCGGTACCTATCTCCAGCACACTATCGGTCGCTTGCAGGGCCAAGGCCTGCAACAGGCGACCTTCGATCAGCGGCCGCATCATCGATTCGCCGTGGGCCAGTGGCAAACCGATATCGACGAAGGCGAGCGCGCGATCCGCGTCGGCGACAAACTGCTCGCGGTGCACGCGGCCGAGCGCCGCCAGCACGCGCGGGTCGTGAACATCCCAGGGCCGCACCTGTTGTTCGACCATGTTGAAGCGTTGCTGTTCGATCATGGCACTCATCGCTGCTCAAGCTCCGTGCAAAAGGTAAGACTGCAAGTTTGGTCGCTTACCCGCCTTCCGGCAAGCGCGATCATGCCCAAAGCCGGGCCCCGTCGGCGCGTGCAGGAAGTCATTGTCGCGACCGCTGGCGCCGCCAGCGGCCAGCGAGTCGTCAGTCGGCAACTTCAATCTCATCGCCCGGCCACGGATCACTACCCAGGTGCGCCGGCCGCAGTCGTGGCCGCTGCACTTTGAACCAGGCCGCGTACAGCGCCGGCAAAAACAGCAGGGTGAGCACCGTTGCCACCAACAAGCCGCCCATGATCGCCACCGCCATCGGCCCAAAAAACGCGCTGCGCGACAACGGGATCATCGCCAGGATCGCCGCCGCCGCGGTCAGCACAATCGGCCGGAAACGACGCACGGTGGCACCGATCACCGCATCCCATGGGCTGTGGCCGGCGACGATGTCCTGCTCGATCTGGTCGATCAGAATCACCGAATTGCGCATGATCATGCCGCTCAGCGCGATCGTGCCGAGCATGGCGACAAAGCCGAACGGCACATGGAACACCAGCAGGAACAAGGTCACCCCGACCAGACCCAGTGGCGCCGTGGCCAGTACCAACAGGCTGCGTGAAAAACTCTTCAGTTGGATCATCAACAGGGTCAGCACCACCAGGATGAAGAACGGTACGCCTTTCTTCACCGAGTTCTGGGCGCGGGTGCTGTCTTCGACGGTGCCGCCGATCTCCAGCAGATAGCCACTGGGCAGCTCGGCACGAATCGCCGCCAACTGCTGGTCAACCTGGGCGGCCACCGTCGGCGGCTGGATGTTCCCGTAGACATCGCCGCGCACGGTCACCGTCGGCAAGCGATTGCGCCGCCACAGGATGCCTTCTTCAAGGCCGTAGTCGAGGCGCGCGATCTGCGCCAGAGAAACGCTGCCGGCGGTCGTCGGAATCGATAACGAGTCGAGCAGACTCAAACGCGCGCGGTCTTCGCTGGGGCCACGCAGCACCACGTCGATGATCTCGTCGCCCTCGCGGTACTGGCTGATGGTGGAGCCGGAAATCGAGCTTTGGATGAAGTTGGACAAGTCCTCGGAACTGATGCCGAGGACGCGGGCGCGGTCCTGGTCGATGTGCAGACGGATCACCTTGCTCGGCTCTTCCCAATCCAGATGCACGCCCGACAAATTGCGGTTGGCGCGCATCACTACGGCCACCCCGCGGGCCAGTTTGCGCACCGTCGTCAGGTCTTCACCGGAGACCCGAAACTGCACCGGAAAACCCACCGGCGGGCCGTTTTCCAGGCGCGTAACGCGGCCCCGCAACTCGGTGAAATCGCTATCGAACAAATGAATGAGCTGGCTGCGCAGCGCCTCCCGCGAGGCGATCGAATCGGTCAACACCACAAACTGCGCAAAGCTTGCCTGCGGCAGTTGCTGGTCGAGTGGCAAATAAAATCGCGGCGAGCCATTGCCGATGTAGGCGACGAAATTCTCCACGCCTTTTTGCTGTTTGACGTAAGCCTCCAATCGCACCGCCGCGGCTTCGGTGGCGTGGATCGATGACCCTTCTGGCAGCTTCAGGTCGATCATCAATTCCAGCCGGGTCGATGCCGGAAAAAATTGTTGCTGCACAAAGCGGAACGCACCCAGCGAAACCAGCAACAAACCGACGGTGCCAGCGATCACCCACAGTCGTTGGTCCAGACAGCGTTCCAGCAGTTCGCGGAAACGCTGGTAGAACGGCGTCGCGTAAGGATCGTGCGCGGCTTCGTGGCCGCTGACCGCGAGGCCATGTTCCGGCAACAGGCGATAGCCCAGATACGGTATGAAAACCACGGCAGCAATCCAGCTCAACAGCAACGCCAGGGTGACCACCTGAAAAATCGAGCGGGTGTATTCGCCGGTACCCGATTGCGCAGTGGCAATCGGCAGGAAGCCGGCCGCGGTAATCAAGGTGCCGGTCAACATCGGAAACGCCGTGCTGGTGTAGGCAAACGCGGCCGCACGGACGCGGTCGTAACCCTGTTCGAGCTTCACCGCCATCATCTCGACGGCGATGATGGCGTCGTCGACCAACAAACCCAGCGCCAACACCAGCGCACCAAGCGAAATCTTGTGCAGGCCAATACCAAACAAGTGCATGCTGGCGAAGGTCATCGCCAACACCAACGGAATCGACAAGGCCACCACCAGGCCGGTGCGAAAACCGAGCGAGAAAAAGCTCACCACCAACACGATCATCACCGCCTCGGCCAAGGTCCGGACAAACTCGCTGATCGAGCGACGCACCGCCTGTGGCTGATCGGCAACACGCGAGAGTTCCATGCCCACCGGCAGGGAGCTACTGATCGTGGCCGACGCCCGATCCAGCGCCTGACCAAGCCGCACGATGTCGCCACCGGCTTTCATGGCGACGGCAATGCCCAGCGCTTCCTGACCCTGGAAACGCATGCGCGCCTGCGGTGGATCGACAAAATCACGACGAATGGTGGCCACATCGCCGAGCCGGAACAAGCGGCCGCCGGCGCGGATATTGATATTGCGAATGGCATCGACACTCTGGAACGCGCCGCTGGTGCGCACGTAGATGCGGTCGCTGCTGGTCTCGAAACTCCCGGCTGGGGTGACCGCGTTCTGCGCTTCGAGCTGGTCCACCACCGATTGGAACGGGATACCAAACGTCGCCAGTTTGGCGTTGGCGATCTCCACGTAAATGCGTTCGTTCTGCAGGCCGATCAGTTCCACCTTGGCGACATCGGGCACCCTGAGCAACTGCAACTGCACGCGCTCGGCGTAGTCTTTGAGCAGGGCGTAGTCGAAGCCATCGCCAATCAGCGCATAGATATTGCCGAAGGTATCGCCGAACTCATCGTTGACAAACGGCCCCTGGATGCCGACCGGAAAGGTATGCCGAATGTCGCCAATTTTTTTGCGCACCTGATAAAAACTTTCCGGCAACTCCTTCGATGGCATGGCGTCCTTGGCAACCAGAAAGACGTTGGATTCGCCCGGCCGCGAGTAGCTGCGAATGAACTCGAAGTTCGGCAGCTCCTGCACTTTTTCTTCGATTCGATCGGTGACCTGACGCGCCACTTCCTCGGCGGTCGCGCCCGGCCACAGCGTGCGGACCACCATCACCTTGAAGGTAAATGGCGGGTCTTCCGATTGTCCAAGATTCTGGTAGGACCAGACGCCGATCAGCGCCAGCATCAGCGCGCAGAACAGCACCAGCGGCCGATTCTTCAGCGCCCATTCGGAGATATTGAAGGCGCTGCCAACGGCGCCCGGGGAGGCTCCATCGCTCACGGCAGCACCGCCCGATTTTCCCGATCGATCGGCGACACCAGCTGGCCCTCGCTGAGTTTGTGCACACCGGCGGTCACCAGGGTTTCACTGGCGCTCAAGCCGGAGATGATGCTGACGCCGTCTTCGCGATATTTGCCCACCCGGACTTCGCGCAGACTGACCTTGTGCGACACCGGGTCGATCACCCAGACCGCGGTTTTGCCGTTTTTCTCGTACAGCGCGGCCAACGGAATCAACACCGCTGCGGCGGCTTCGGTATCGGTGAGAAAAACCCGCGCGGTCATGCCGAGTTGCACGCTTTGATCGGCGTGGTCGAAGCTGACGCGCACCGCATAAGTGCGCGTCTGGGCATTGGCCTCGGGCGCCACTTCGCGGATTTTGCCGGAGTAACGTTTGCTGGCATCGGACCAGAGCTCGATGATCAAATTGCGTCCGGGCTTGAAATCGGCAAAGCGCGATTCGGGAACATCAATCTCCACTTCCAGATCGCCGGCGTGCGCCAGACTCAGCACCGGTGCGCCCGCGCTGACCACTTGTCCAACTTCGGCGAGGACCGCCGTGATGACGCCATCGGCATCGGCCCTGAGCTGGTTGTAAGTGCTCTGATTGCGGCTCGACTGCATCTGGGCAACGGCTTGATCGAGCCTGGCCTTGGCTGCCTTCTGCTGATTGACGCGGGCATCGAACAGCGCCTGGCTGATGTATTTTTTATCCAGCAACTGCCGATGCCGTTCCAGTTCGGCATCGGCCAGACTCAGATCGGCGCGGGCGGCGGCGAGCGCGGCGGCCGAGCCGGTTTCGGCGAGCTTGGCATCCTCCGGCGCGAGCGTGGCCAGCACTTGGCCCTTGCGCACACGGGCGCCCATATCGATGCGCCGCGAGTCAATTTTGCCGGCCACCCGAAAACCCAGGTTGCTCTGATAGCGGGCCCGCACATCGCCGGCGTAGGTTTCGATCGCCAGCGACTCCAACGGTACCGGCTGGCCCGCCAAGGCCGGTCGCGGCGGCGGCGGGGTCGGCTTGTCGCCAGCGCAGGCCGCCAGCAGCAACGGTAAAGCAAATAGTGTCAGCGCTTGCAGCGATGACCAGCGCTGAGGGGGAAGCGCCGCCTTCGGGGACCAGAAACTCGACATGAGCCACTCCAGAGTTTTGCGTAATAGTAAACCGACGGGTATAATAAAGTTACTGAACTCACCTGTCCACTATTGTTTGTGACCGATACCAAAACGCCTTCCCGACCCGCTCCCGGCCGCCCCAAAGACCTGGAAAAACGCGCCGCCATCCTGGGCGCGGCGAAGACCTTGTTTCTGGCCAAGGGCTTCGAGGGCACCAGCATGGATGCCATCGCCGCCAGCGCTGGCGTTTCCAAGTTGACCGTCTACAGCCACTTCGGCGACAAGGACCACCTGTTCAAGGCCGCCGTGGTCTCGCGCTGCGATGAGCAAATGCCGGCAGCCATGTTCACGGTTGCCGTCGGCACCCCGACGCGGCAGGCACTCTTGACCATCGCGCGCGGCTTTCACGGCTTGATCCATAGCGATGAAGCGATCGCCCTGCACCGCATGATGATCGCCAATGCCGGCCAATCGCCGCATCTGGCCGAGTTGTTTTACGAAGCCGGGCCGAGGCGCACCCTCGACGGTTTCGAGCGCTATTTGCGAGCTGCGGTGCAGGCAGGCCAACTCGACATCAACGACATCCCGCGTGCCGCCGAGCATTTTTTTGTGTTGTGCAAGGGCCTCGCCCACATGCGGCGGTTGGTCGGTTGTGCGAAAGCGTGCAGCAACCGGGAGCGTGATGCCCACCTCAACGGCGTCGTCGATCTGTTTTTGCGCGCCTATGCGCCGGTCGGCAAACGCGCGCGACGCTGAGCCCGCAACCAGTAGGGTGGGTGCAACCCACCGTGCTGAAACGTAGATCAGCGGTGGGTTGCACCCTGCACAAAGGGTAGTTGGGCGGATAAGCGCAGCGCATCCACCATCCACTGCGGCACCGGCTGCACTTAGGCGTCGCGCAGAAATAACTTACCCATCTTGCTGGTTCTTATCGCCCGCCTGCGTCGTTGCACAAAGCGTCACATAGTCCGACTATGCTCCCCTTTGTGCGCCTTGCAGGCGAACGAAAGTCCGGCGCAATCTGCGCAAGTTATTTCTGCGCGACGCCTTAGCCACTCAGCCGCTAGCGCTTTTTCTGCCGGGCCTCGAATACTTTGGCGTATTTCAGGAACGTGTAAAACGCGCCGCTGACGCTGGCGATGAATCCGGCCCAGCCGTTGAGCCACTGCCGCTTGAGCACATAGTGCTTGATAAAGATCAGCGGCGGATACAGCACCATGCGAGTCCGCAGAAAGCGCGGATGTGCACCCAATTTGTGCGCGACCAATCCAGTGGAATAGGCGTTGATCTTGGCGATCTTGGTATGAATATCGGGCTCACCGGCATGCAGGAACACCGAATGTAGCCGCTGCACCGCACCCGCTCCGCCGGGTGCAGCGTGAACCGGATCGCCGCCGATGCGATGACAGCGCCGATCAAACAGTCGCAAAAATCGGTTGTGCCGCGACCACCGGTGTTGCCAACGCCAAAACATCCGCTCGCGCCGCGGCAGACTAAAACCAGTGGCGGTCGGATTAACCAGCGCCAGTTCGATCTCGGCGGCAAGCGCGGGGCTCAACGCTTCATCCGCGTCGAGCAGCAAGATCCAGTCGTGGCGGGCTTGGTCGATCGCCGATTGCTTCTGTGGTCCGTAGCCCTTGAAGGCTTCGACCACCACGCGCGCGTGAAAACGCTCGGCAATCGCCACCGTGGCATCGCTACTGCCGGAGTCGAGCAGCAGGATCTCGTCGGCAGCGGCGGCCGAACGCAAGCAAGCGGCCAAGGTGTTGGCGTTGTTGAACGTCGTCACCACCAGCGAATAGGCCACGCGTTTCATGCCGGATCTCGCGCCGCAACGCCCTCGACTGCGCGCGGTGGCGCCAGCAGCGCCAACAGCAAGGCCAGCAACCACCAAAACAGCAGGCCCCAGAATCCCGAGTAAAAGGCGAGGTGGGTGTTGAGCGGAAAGCACATCGCGATCAACGCCGCCGCCGCGGCGATGGCGAGCTCGCGCTCCGCCGCCGCGGCCGCCCGCCAACGGCGAATCAGCGCGACCAAACCCGCGACCCAGAACGCTAGACCGATGACGCCGGTTTCGGTCCAGATTTCCAACACGATCTGGTGCGCGTGCAGGGCGCCACGGCGGGGATCGGCGCGCACCCAGACATCATCGGCGGCGGCGTAATCCGGATAAGCCGTGCGGAAACCGCGGACGCCAACGCCGTTGATCGGGTGGTCCAGACCCATGCGCAGCGCCACCTCCCAGATCGGCAAGCGCAAGGCGAGTGCGCTGTCCACGCCTGATCGGGTGCCCGACAGCGCCAGCAGCGTGCGATCCACCCGCGCCTTGAAAGGTGCCGAGCCGTGGTAGACGAGCCCGCTGCCGATGCTGGCCAAACCGATTGCCAGCGCCGCCGCCAGCGCAAATCGCCGCGGCGTGCGCGCCCATATCCACAACCCGAGCAGGCTGATCAAAGCATAACTCCACCAGGCCGCGCGCGAACCGGCCAGCATGATCGCCAGCGTCAACAAGCTCCAGGCAACCGGCAGCCAGCGCCCACGGCGATAGCGCCAGGCGGCCCACAACAGAATCGGCGCCAGGGTCGCGAGCACTTGGCCCAGCTTGAGATTGTCATCGCCGAAAATACCGGTGATGCGTTCGCCGCGCGCGACCCCGCCCAAGCCGACGCCAACGGCCGCTTGAAACAGCGCGTCCAGCGTCCAAAACGCAATCACCAGTGCCGCCAATCGCAAGCACAACCAGCGCGCCCGGCTACTCGCCAAAGCGCTGATGGCAAACATCGCAAATGGCAAAAACCGCAGATCGAGGGCGACCTCGCTCCAACTCTTGGTCGGCACCACACTATCCACCGCCGACACCAGTTCTGGCAGCCAGTAGGCGAGAAACACCAGCAGCGCCAACCGCAACGCCGGATCCGTCGGGCGGATCGTGGGCGGCACGGCGTTGGCCGCTACGCCGTTGGCGCGGCGGCGTTGATTGGCGCGCCAAAAATCCACCAGCGCGATGATGGCGGCCAACAGCACCGGCAGTTCGGCGCTGCGGCCCACCGGCAACAAGACCAGCACCGACAGCAGCAACAGCACGCGCCAGTGCGCCGCCAACGCAGCAATCCAGGCGCCGGTTCGGAGTGGCTTCATGCACCACGCTCCGCCAGCAACTCGGCGTACACCGCCAACGTCGCCGCTTGCATATCCTGCAAACGATAGCCACTGAAGACGCGCGGCTGCGGCCGCTGTTCCAGCAGCGCCAACGCGCGTGCCAGCAATGCCGGTTCGTCGGCCAGGGCGACCGCCCCCTCGGGAAAACATTCGACCAGCAGTTCACCGACACCGCCATGGGCGTAACCGAGCACCGGCACCCCCAAGTGCAGGGCTTCGATGACGGTGCGGCCAAAGGCTTCCGGCTTGCCCGAAAGCTGCAGGACCAAGGCACTGGCGCTCATCACCTCGCGCACATCGGCCCGCGGCGGCGTGATGACGATGCGCTGGCGCACCCCCAGCCGCGCGGCTTCCTGCAACAGCTCGTCCAGATAATGCTCGCGACCCGACTGCGCGGCGCCGAGCAAAATCAGTCGGGCGTCGGTGCCGGCAGCGCGCAGACCAGCGAGCAAACGCAACGCATCGTGGTGGCCTTTCAGACGCGTGCCCCGGCCCGGTAAACACAACCACGGTGCCCCCGCTGCTTGCGGATATTCCGCTTCGAAGCGCGCACGCCAGTCGCCACTGGCCCGATAGCCGCGGGCGAAGTGCGTCGCGTCGATGCCGCGCGGAATCACCCGCAGCCGGGTGGCGTCCAGCCCCGGATAGTGCGCCAGCAAATAATCGCGCACGGTGTTGGAAACCACGATCACGCGCTCGCCGCGGGTCATGATGGCGCTGTAGCGACCGACCGAATTGAGGCCGTGAACGGTGGTAACGAACGCCGGTCGACGCCCGCGCATCGTGCGCCAGGCCAGGTACCCCAACCAGGCCGGCAGGCGGGATCGGGCGTGCACGATATCGGCGCCCTGAAACAGCCGTCGCAACGCGAACAGATGACGCAAACCAAACGGCGACTTGACGCCGATCGCCAGCGGCCGGTGTTCGCCACCGCAAGCGGTTAGCGCGGCACACAAACGCCCCGGCGCCGACACCACAATCGCCCGGTGACCGGCGGCAACCAGGGCTTCAGCCACTTCCAAAGTCGAACGCTCGACGCCGCCGGCATCCAGCGCGGGCAACAATTGCACCACGGTCAAACGCCGGCTCACCGCTAGCGGCCGCGAGCTGATGATCGGCAAGCTACGCCGCCAACTGAAAGACCGCGCCGCAATAAGGGCACTTGGCGCTGCCGCCGGCTTCGATCGGCAAATACACGCGCGGATGCGAATTCCACAGTGCCATCGATGGCAGCGGGCAACTCAGCGGCAAGTCGGCGTGGCTCACCGTATAGCTCAGTTCGGCGTTGGCGGCGCGTTGCGCATTCTGGGCAGGATTGGCACGGGTCATGACGGTATCCCTGGAAGTAGAATCTGAAGTGCGGGAACTCGCTCCCATACGATTCAATCAGGCGTACAGGGCAAAATCCACCGTTGTTCGGTGTTTCGGCACGGTGGGTTTCACCCACCCTACTGCTGCTGCGCGGGGGCCGCTTCCGCAGCCGGTTTTGGCAGATTTTGATACGCCTCGCTATCGATCCGGATAGCCACCGTATCGCCGAGCATGCCGGGATAAATCTTGATGCCGAAATCGGCCCGATAGATCACCGCCTTGGCGACAAATCCGGCGGCCGGCACTTTGCGCATCGGGTGCATATCCAGCGTACGCATGCGCACATCCAGCGTCACCGGATGGGTGACGCCATGCAGGGTGAGATCGCCGACAACACTGAAATGGCCGGTATCGATCGGCTTTACCGCGGTACTGACAAATTGCATTTCCGGGTACTTGGCGACCTCGAAAAAATCGGCCGTGCGCAAATGCTCGTCGAGTTTTATGACCCCGGTGTCGATGCTGGCTACGTCAATGTTGATCTTGACGCTGGAGGCCGCCAGGTCTTTGACATCGAGCTGCAGCTCGCCGGTGAACTGGCGAAACGCCCCGTGCATCTGCGACAAGCCCATGTGGTCGATCGAATAGGCGATGCGGGTATGGTTGGTATCGAATGCATACGGCTCGGCGGCAAGCGAACCAACGCCAACGAACAGCAACGGCAGGGCAAACAGGATCGTGCGGCGCATCAGCAACTCCTCAAGCAATGGATGGGATTTTGAGCTCAGACAATTTGACAGGCTTCAGCAAAATCGAGACGCGGGCTGCGCGGATGCAAGCCACGGCGATCACCGTAACCCAGATTGACCAGAAAATTGGAACGCAGGGCGCTGTCGGCAAAAAACTCCTGATCGAGCGCGGCATTATTGAACCCCGACATCGGCCCACAATCGAGACCCAGCGCCCGCGCCGCCAGCAGCAGATAAGCGCCTTGCAAACTGCCGTTGCGCAGCGCCACCGGCAACAACTCTGCGGCCGACAAATGGGCAAACCAACTGCGCGCATCGGCGTGTGGATAGAGCTTGGGCAACTGCTCGTAAAACGCCATGTCCATCGCCACGATGGCGGTAACCGGCGCGGCCATCGTCTTGGCGCGGTTGCCTTCATCGAGCGTTGGCAGCAGCCGCGCCTTGGCCGCCGCCGAGCGCACGAACACCACCCGCATCGGCGACATGTTGGCCGCCGTCGGCCCCATCCGCGCCAGCGCCCAGATCTGCTGCAACAGCGCGTCGGGCACCGCCCGATCCAACCAGGGATTGGGATTGGCCGAAAACGTTCGGGCCTCCAGAAACAATTGATCGAGTGCGGCAGACGCCAGGGGCTGATTCATGGCTGCCAGCTTATCGCGATTGGCCGCAGATCGGCAAAGCACCCGGCACAACAACCATCGCGCATAGCTTGAAGTCCGGCCATCCCAACCGCTTCAGCGTAGGGCGGATAAGCGCAGCGCATCCGCCATCTTTCGGCGTATGGGGTGCAACCCACCGTTCGGAAATGTCACACGGCAGTGGGTTGCACCTACCCTGCGACCCGCGCTCACCCCAAGCTATTTCACGCGCTTACCCATGATTCCCACTGGTTCGCTACGCTAGCCCGCATGCCCGCCGCCACTCAACCCCGCATCTGGACCCTGACCGATCAGGCCGCCGGCAACCGCCAGCAAGCGGCGGCGCTGGCGCTGGCGCTCGGCGGCGCGACAACGCATGTGCCGCTTCGATTTCCGCAGCCTTGGCGAGCACTGGCGCCACGGCTGCTGCGCTACGCACTAAGCACGCTGCCAATCGCGAGCCGAACCCTGCTGGTACCGCCCTGGCCAGACATCGCCATCGGCTGCGGTCGCCAATCGGCGCTGGCATTGCGCGCGCTGAAGCGCACGGTGGAGGCGCCGCTGTTTACCGTGCAGATTCTCGATCCACGGATCGACCCGGCCGCCTATGACCTGGTGATCGCCCCGCTGCACGACGCGCTGACCGCGCCCAACGTGCTCACCAGCCTGGGCGCACTTAACGCGATCGATGCCGCTTGGCTGGACGCGGCCCGCCGCCACGCACCGGCGTTGGCGGAACTCGCCCGGCCGATTACTACCGTGCTGATCGGCGGCTCGCATCGTCAGGCACGGCTGGATGTGGCCAGTTTGCAGCGCCTGTTCCAGTCGTTGGCAGCGGCCCGCGCCGAGCACGGCGGCAGCGTGTTGGTGCTGGCGTCTAGGCGCAGCCAGCGCGCGCTGCACGCGCCACTCAGGGCGCTGTCGGCGAGCCTGGGTGCCCGCTGCTGGATCGATGCCAGCGATGGCGAGAATCCGTTTGCCCCTTGGCTCGCCAACGCCGACCGCGTGGTGGTCAGCGCCGACTCGGTCAACATGCTCTCGGAAGCGCTGGCACTGGGGGTGCCGGTGATCAGCCATGCCGCCTATGGGCTGAGCGGCAAACTGGCGCGCTTCGATGCCGCGCTGCGCGAGCGCGGCTTGCTGTCAACGTGGTCGGACCCACCCCAAGCGCAAATCCCACTCCGCGAAACCCCAGCCCTGGCCGCGCAAGTGCGGCAATGCTGGGAGCGGTCAAACCAGTCGTGGATCGGCGGCGCCCGCTGTTGAGCCAGTCGCGGTAACGCTCAAGTTGGTGTTTCGGCAAAACCGTGATGTTCAATGATGACCGACACCGCCGTCGCCAGCGCGTCGCTCTCGGCGGTGCGCGCCACCACCCGGGCTTGCGCATTCAAGGTGCAGTCGAGCGAGCGCGCCAGCCAATCGGCGTGCGCCGTTTGCAGGCAACCGGCCTCGGCGGCCGAGAGTAGCTGGGCGTCGGCACAGCCCGCGATCAACTCGGCGGTGTTGACCCGATCCAGCAACGCCGGTTGCCCGGCGGCATTAATCAACACCAATCCTTGCAGCAGAAACTCAATATCGACCAGCCCGCCCCGGCCTTGCTTGAGGTCAAATTGGCTGGCACTGCTGCGATCCAGTTCGTGGCGCCAACGCTCGCGCATCTGGCTCACTTGCTGGCGCACCCGCAGTGGCTCGCGCGGTTGCCGCAAAACTTCGCGGCGCACGCGCGCGAACGCCGTCGCCAGCGGCTCCGGCCCAGCCACGGCCCGGGCACGCAACAAGGCCTGGTGTTCCCAGACCCAGGCGCGCTGCAACTGGTAATCACGAAACGCATCCAGCGGCGACACCAACAGTCCTTTGGCGCCATCCGGACGTAGCCGCACATCCACCGGATACAACGCGCCAGCGTGGGTCGGCGTCGCCAACCAATGCAGCACGCGTTGCGACAGGCGCACCAGATAGCGGCCACCATCGAGCGCGCGCGGCCCCTGACTGGGCTGCTCCGCCAACGCCGGATCGAACAAGAAAACCAAATCCAAATCGGAACCAAAGCCGAGTTCGCCGCCACCGAAACTGCCGTAGGCAACGACCAGCAAACCGGCCGGAAACGCGCCGTGTTGGCGCGCCAGATCGCGCTCGGCCCAGCGCAGAATCTGTTGCACCGCCAGCGTCGCGATGCGCGCCAGCTTGGCGGTGATCGCCAGCGCCGATTCTGCTCGATCGAGCCAGGCCAGCGCGGTCCGAAACACCGCGCTTTGTCGCGCTTCGTGGATGGCGGCGAGCTCCGCCTCGGCATCACCAGCGCTGACCCGCGCCAACGCCCGCTGCAACATTGCACTGAAACCGGCATCGCTGAGCACTTCGGCATCGACCCGGGCATCGAGCAGATCATCCAGCAACAAGGGATGGGCGATCACCCGATCGGCGAGAAACCCACTGCGCGCGAACACATCGGCCAGCCGCTCGCGGGCGCCGCGACGTTCGGCCAGCAACGCCAGATAACTTGGCCGACCAGCAATCGCGTGCAACAGCCGCAGCAAGCCGAGCGCCGCCGCTTCCGGCGCGGGCGTCGCGGCGGCCGCCTGCAACAGCAGCGGCAAGGCCCGTTCGAAACGTTCGCGACCGCGTGTGTCCATCCGCCGTACCGGCAGCGCCGCCAGCAGTGCGTTGATGGCTGCACGTACCGACGCGGTCGGTTCCGGCGACAACTCGCGGCCACGGGCCGCCTGGTCAGAGTTCGGACCGCGCGCCAAATCCAATGGCGGGCGGTGACCGCCGCCATCCAGTGTTGCGGCAAACAAAACTTGTACTTCGGCGCGGACTGCGTCGATCGCCGCCTGCAACGCCGGCAAGTCGGCGTAACCCAAGGTCAGCGCCAGCCGCAGCCGGTCGGTCGGCGCGGTTGGCAGACTGTGGGTCTGTTCGTCGCGCAACATCTGCACGCGATTTTCGACGCGCCGCAAAAAACCATAGTGGCCGTGCAACTGCTGCGCCGTGTCGGCGTCAACCACGCCACTGGCCGCCAACGCCGCCAGCGCGGGCAGGAATCCACTGACGCGCAAACTGGCCTCGCGACCACCGCGAATCAACTGTGCCAACTGCACCGCAAACTCCAACTCGCGGATGCCCCCGGGGCCGAGTTTCAGGTTGTCGGCCAGATCTTTGCGGTCCACTTCCTGATCGATGCGGCCCTTCAAATCGCGCAGCCCCTCGATCGCCGTGAAATCCAGATAGCGCCGATAAACGAACGGCCGCAGATTCTCGATCAGTTGTCGACCGGCATCGACATCGCCAGCCACCGCCGCCGCCTTGATCCAGGCATAGCGTTCCCAGTCGCGGCCTTCGCGCTGGTAATACTGCTCCATGGCGGTGAACGACAACGCGATCCGCCCGGCGCTGCCGAATGGACGCAAGCGGTAATCGACGCGCAACACAAAGCCATCGGCGGTGACATCGCCCAGCAACTGCGCCAGCCGTTGTCCCAATCGGGCAAAATATTCCTCGTTATCCAGCGGCCGTCGGCCATCGGTTTGCCCGGCTTCGGCAAAGGCCAGAATCAAATCCACATCCGACGAAAAATTGAGCTCAGCCCCACCGAGCTTGCCCATGCCGATCACCACCAGATTTTGCACCACACCGTGGCTCGAACGCGGCCGACCAAAGCGTTCAGCGAGCTCGGCTTCGGCATGACGCAAAGCCGCCGCAATGCAGACCAGCGCCAGCGCGTTGGCGCCGTGCAGCGTTGCCGCCACCGTATCCAGCGCCGCCAAATCGCGCACGATCAAGCGGGCACTGCACAGCCGACGAAATTGCCGCAGCCGCGCCGCAAACGCCAGCGAAGATTCCTCCGGCTGATCCTGCCAATCCAGCGCCGCGTCCGGATCGAGCAGCACCGCAGCAAACTCGGCGGGGCGACGTTCGGCAACATCGAACGCAAAATCGCTGGCCAAAAACACCTGAGCCGCCAGCAGCGACGCGGCCTCCGGCAAGTCCGCACCGGCGACTTCGCGCAATCGCGCCCGATAGCGCTCGACCCGCGCCCGCAGCCAGGACGAAAGCGCCTCCGGCAAGTCGGTCAAATAGGCGTTCAACATGATCGGCGCAGTGTCGCAGAACTCGCCAGCACCGCGCATCCGGCCGCGGCTCTGCGCTGCTCTTCTCTGCCGCTTGCGGGAGCGAGGCCGGGAGAGCGGGGCTCTGCTCTGCTCTGCTCTGCTCTGCTCTGCTCTGCTCTGCTCTGCTCTGCTCTGCTCTGCTCTGCTCTGCTCTGCTCTGCTCTGCTCTGCTCTGCTCTGCTCTGCTCTGCACTGC
>Ga0210033_1000728_pt1 | contig 31193 bp, 16 predicted proteins | sample CryGeymeta201501_FD_185465 | JGI IMG/M metagenome (GOLD analysis project Ga0210033, IMG submission 185465) | Groundwater microbial communities from Crystal Geyser aquifers in Utah, USA - Crystal Geyser metaG 2015-01 (SPAdes) (version 2) | ecosystem: Environmental > Aquatic > Deep subsurface >... | reverse complement strand
CTCAGCTTCCCAAGAGCGACAGAGCTCTGTCCTACGGGGTGGCGGCGTGAAGGAGGGACAAAGCGCGCGCCCTGCGGGCGCGAGGAGCTTTATCCTACGGGGTGACGGCATGGGCAAGCTCTCCCTCCAAGGCGGGCAGGGGGTTGACGCCGGCGCCGGTGCGGTGGAACTCGAGGAACTGGTTGGCGCGGATCAGGTTCAGGTCGTGGGCTTTGAAGCAGCGGGCGAGGTTGCGCAGGGCGTAGATGTGGAACATCAGCAGCGAGGCGCCGACGTACCCCGGCGGCAACCGGTCGCCTAACTTCTCGACGACTTGATTCGCCAGGTCGGCGGCTGCGCCCTGCTCGCCAGCGCGCCACATCTTCGCCTGGATCACGTACTTGGCGCAGACCGCCCAGTAGTAGGGGACGTTCTCGAACTCCTTGACCGCCGCCTCGCAGATCGGCACCGTCTGGTCGCGCTCCTTAATGTCCCGCAGCAGGATGCGGTCGACCAGGTTGGCAAGCGCTTTCTCTGCGAGAAAGAGCTGACACCCGGCCGTGGCGTCGGGGTGGGCCCGCAGGAACGCTTCGCACGCGGTGATGGCTTCGCGGAACTGCCCTTGCTTGCGGAGCGCCTCGGCGTTGTTCAGGGCTTCCTGGTAGTCCGCGCGGGCGGCCGGCGGCTGCTGGGACCAGCAAGCGGGTGGGGAGAGCGCGATCAGGGCAACGCAGAGGCGCAGAGGCGCGGAGACGCAGAGAAGGGCGTTGGAGGGGTACCGCCGTTGGGTAGCGGCCGTTAGGCGAGGGCAGCCTGACGAGGCAGCAGCGGCCGGCCGCCACAATGCGCGCCGCTCCGGCGGGCACGCCCACTGGGCGCGAGGGGATGGTGCGTTGGTCCGTCCTGTTGCAGCCACAGACGGTCCTCCCGGCAGGTCCGCGCAAACCCCCCGGGTTTGAACGCGCAAGCTCGCTACCAATCCGCTACCGCCGCCACTCCGCCGAGCTTGCTGGGTCCTGTCGTTTGCCCGGTCGGTACGCCCGCCCGGGATTGGAGAGCCATTATACATCCGGGGGGGGGCGTTGTTAAGGTCTCGGCGGAAATGGCTGAAGGGGGGAGGGGGTGACGGGGTGGCACGGGAACCGCCGCCGGCAGGGATCGGAGCACCAAGCGCGAACACAAGCATCACCCTGAACGAGGGCACCGATATGCTCCGCCTCGAACCTCTCCGAAGAGCGCCTGGCCGCGCGCCGTTTCCTGCGGGAATGGCAGTGGATCTCGCGCTTCCCGCCCGCGCCGGGCTGGTGTTGGGATGGGTTCTAACGCTGTTCTCCGTCGCCCCCCTTCCAGCCGAAGTGGCTCTCCCGGCCGGCAATTCCCTCGCCGGTGTCCGCTTCGCTGCCGATCAGCTTTGCCAGGCGACGAGCGCTCGGGTGACCACGCAGCTCAGCGGTGAGCGGTTACCGGTTGGGCTTGCCGCGACCGGCGACGAGGCGTTTGCTTTGGCGCCGACGGCTGACGGCTACCGGGTGTCCGCCAATGCGGCGAGCGGGTTGATGTACGGTCTGCTCGACTTGCGCGACCGCCTCGAAGCAGGCGACCGGCCGAAGGAGTTGGTGGTCTCCAAGCCGGCACTTCGACTGCGGGGCGACTCGCTGGACTTCCCCTTCTATCTCGGCGTCGACCTCTACAACGGTCGGTGGCGGTGGCACCAGAGCATCGAGGGCAAAGCCGATTCGTGGTGGTTCGACAAAGGGCACTGGGCCTGGCGGCTGAAGCGATGTGCCGACTTGCGGATCAACGCGTTGCTGCTCAGCCACCCACATCCCTTCCCAGCGCTGATCGACCTCCCCGAGACGAAAGGCTTTGCGTACTTCCCGCCCGAGCACCTCAAGCGTCTGCAGGAGCACTTCCGGTGGATCCTCGACGAAGCCGAGGCGTACGGGGTGAAGGTGTACTTCCTGACCTGGAACATCTGGACGTCGCCCGGGTTCGCCAAGGCGACCGGCGTGAAGCAAGAGGGCGACGAGACTCCGCTGGTGCGACAGTACACGCGGCTGTGCTACCGCCGCCTGTTCGAGACCTACCCGAAGCTCGCCGGGGTGATGACCTTGGCCGGCGAGGCGCCGCCGGGCTGCGTGGACTTCGTGCGCGATGCCATCGTCGGCGGGCTCAACGAGCTTCCCGCGCCGCCCGAGTTGCTGTTCTGGATCTGGTGCTCGTACCCCGAAGACGCGAAGGTGGTGTTCGACGAGTACAAGGGCGCCGCGACGCTCGTGCACTACCTCCAATACGAACAGCTCTTCCGGCCGCAGGCCGATCCGCGGATCAAGCGGGCCAGCGAGGCGCTTGGCGGCGTCCCCGTGGTCACCCTTGGCGGGCTTGGCACGGCGACGGGTTGGCTGTACTGGAGCGACCCGTACTACACTCGCGGGATCATGGCGGATCTCCCGAAACAGAACGGTGTCGGCTGCTTCTTCCAGGGGCTGGACAGCTTCGACTTTGTCGCGAAGAAGTGGCTGGGCTGGGAGGCGTTGGGTCGCTACTGGTGGGACGCCGCCCGGGTGCAGGAAGACGGGGCGGGCATGCAGGCGCCGCCTCCACGGGCGCGCGAAGACGACTACTGGCGGCAGCGGATCGCCAGGCTGTACGGCGTGCCCGAGGTTGCCGACGACTTCCTCAACGCCTCCCTCGAAACGAGCAGCATTCCCACGCGGCTGCTGGCGCTGTTGCACCGCCAAACCGATCACTTCATGCCGCAGTTCGGGTTGCCGCTGACCGAGTACCTGGGGTTGCCGACGCTCTCGACCTACGTGTTTGAGAACCACGAGGGGATTGACGACCAAGGTCGCCTCACCCCGCGCCTCGGCTTGACCTGGCCGAATCCCGACTGGGGCGAGCAGGTCACCGGCGTCGCGGACTTCGCGGCGGGAAAGACTGACGGCACGACCCCGCTGCAGGTCGCCGACGAGTTGCAGCGGCACGCCACGTCTGCGCTGGCCCGGGTTGCCCGCCTCCGTCCGTTCGCTGACAAGGCGACAGGCGGCGCCGAGGCGTGGAATCGCTGCCTCGACCAGATGGAGATGAACTGCCACCTTGGCGAGCACACCGCCGAGAAGATTCGCGCTGCCGTCGCCTGGGAACGGTGGCGGCGCAAGCAGGCGACTCCCGACGAGGTATCGGCGCCGCTGGCAAAGTCGGCTGAGGCGATGGACCGAATGGCGCAGGTTGCGGAACGCCTCTACCCGGGCATGGACATCCACACGTGGCGCCCCGGCATCAGTCGGCCGTGGCCGTGGACGCACCTGCAGATTTGGCAGACCGACCGCTACCGCAAGCACAACTTCGCCGACAGCGCCGCCGAGTTCCAGCGGGAGCTGGACTGGGTTTGTGACGAGCTGCAGACCGAGTACCCGCAGCCGTTGCTGCCCTTCGAGGACGACCTCCAGGCGAAGCCGGCCGACGCCCGACTGGTGCTCCGCTATGACTTCGAGGGTCAGCCACCGGCCGGACTCAAGCTCAACAGCTTCCCGCCCGACGCCCTCGCTCAGGTCGGCGCTGGCACAGCGCCGCTGCCACTCCAGGGGAAGCGCCTGGTCGCCGAGCACAAGACCGACAACTTCTGGTTCCCGCTCACAACCGACCCGACCGTACTGCCGCTCGCCCTCGGCCGGACCTACTGGGTGCGCATGGACTACTGGATCCTCGACGACGCCGAGGAACTCGGCGACTGGCTGTCCGCAGGCGCGCGCACCACCGAAGGCGGCTGGCAGAACGACGTCGGCGCCCGCTACATGGGTGGCCCGGCAGGAACGCGCGGGAGGCTCACGCTGTCACTGACGCCCAGCACGTGGAGCGACTACTATCTCTACGTGAGCCTCCACGGCAAGGCGAAGCTCGAGCTGGACAACCTCGAGCTCTGGGAAGGCCGCGCCGGGCCGCCACCCGCAGCCGCACAGTGAGCGCGCTGCGTGACTGCAGCGGAACGCGGGGCCGCCTGGCTGGGCGGCCACACCGCACCACGGAGGAGGAGAACATGCACAGACGAACACTGAAGGACCGCTTGGTGGTGGCTGCGATGGCCGCCGTACTGCCGACTGCGACGGGGTGCGTGAACGCGGGGGAGGAGCCACCGGCCACCCAATCGGCGGCGCCGTACGCCGCCTGGCAGAACGGTCCCGGCAGCGGCGCGGACTACTTCCCAATTGCCGTCTGGCTGCAATCGCCGGCGAACGCGCCCAAGTACAAGGAGATCGGGATCAACCTGTTCGTGGGGCTTTGGGAAGGGCCCACAGAGAAGCAGCTCGCCGAGCTGCGAAAGCACGGCATGCCGGTGATCTGCGACCAGAACGGCTGGGCGCTGCAGCACCTCGACGAGAAGACCATCGTCGGCTGGATGCACGGTGACGAGCCCGACAACGCTCAGTCGCTGGGTGCGGGCAAGGGCTACGGGCCGCCGGTTGCGCCGACCAAGATCGTTGAGGACTACCAGCGAATCAAGACCAACGACCCGAGGCGGCCGGTGATGCTGAACCTCGGTCAGGGCGTTGCGTGGGATGGCTGGTATGGGCGCGGCGTGCGGACGAACCATCCGGAGGATTACGCCGAGTACGTGCCTGGTTGCGACATTGCCTCGTTCGACATCTACCCGGCCGTCCACGACCGGCCGGAGGTTGCCGGCAAGCTCTGGTACGTCCCCCGCGGCGTGAGTCGCCTACGTCAGTGGACCGCCGGCAGGCAACTCGTCTGGAACTGCGTTGAGTGCACGCGGATCAGCAATGCCAACGTGAAGCCGACGCCGGCGCAGGTCAAGGCAGAAGTGTGGATGGCCCTTATCCACGGTTCGCAGGGGCTGATCTACTTCGCCCACCAGTTCAAGCCAAGCTTCGTCGAAGCGGGGCTGCTTGCCGACCCCGAGATGAGCCAGGCCGTCGGGCGCCTCAACAGCCAGATCCATGAACTGGCTCCAGTCCTCAACAGCCCCACTGTCGAGGGCGCCGTAACGGTGGAGGCCACCCCCGCGGAGGTCGATCCCGAGCGCGCCAAACTCCTGCCCGGCGAACCTCTCGCTACCATGGTGAAGCGGCACGGCGGCAGCACCTACGTCTTCGCCGCCCAAATGGAGAACACGCCGGCAAGCGCGTCCTTCTCAGTCGCCGGAGTGCCCGGCAAGACCACAGCCGAGGTCCTCGGCGAGGGCCGCTCGCTCGCAGTGCAGGACGGGGAGTTCGCCGACACGTTCGAGTCGTACGGCGTGCACTTGTACCGGATTCGGTGAGGGCTTGACGGCTGCGGCCGGGGTGCCGACTGTCCGCTCCTTCACAGTCGCGGCTCGGATAGTGCAGGTCAGAGGGGCCTCAGACGTCCAGCTTCTCGCGGTACGCAAGATGCTCTTCCGGGGTGTTGCACTTCCTCAGGTACTCGACGTACTTGGCGTGCAGCTCGCGGGCGACGTCTTTGTTGCCGTCGCTCACGTCAGTGAGCTGCTTCGGGTCGTCGTTGAGGTTCCAGAGACGCGTGGCGGTGTCGCCAAGCTGGTAGTCGCCGGCGTTGGTGCCCGAGGGGAACGGGTTGTCGGCGGGCACGGGCAGCTCGTTGGCCGGGTCTTTGGAGGCGCCGGCGTAGCTCATCGACCAGCCGTCTTCGGAAGTGATGGTCGCCTTCGCCAGCCGCGGACTGGCGTCGATGAGGGAGAAGCTGGTCACGACAACGTCGCGCAGGCTCTCCTCTTCGAACCGCATCAGCGGCATCAGCGACTTGCCGTGGAGCATGTCCAACGCCAGGTTCCAGCCCACGTTCTGATGGAAGCCGCACTGCAGAAGCTGCACGGTGGACTCGCCCGACACATCGGTCCCGGACTCCACGACTCCGAACATCTCCAACAGCGTGGGGAACATGTCTGAGGTGGAGGTCAACGCCGGCACGCGCATGCCCGCTTCCTGCTCCGGCAGGCGGATGATCAGCGGGATGTGCGCGATCTCCTGGTACAGGTGGCACTCCTCGAAGTAGGAATCCAGGATGATAGACTTGCCCATCATGCCGTGTTCGCCGAGCACGAAGCCGTGGTCGGTGGTGAAGACGATCGCGGTGTTCTCGCGCAGCCCCAGGTCATCGACTTTGTCCAGCAGCTTGCCGATCCAGCGGTCGACCAACGTGCACTCACCGGCGTACAGGGCCCGAATGTGTTGCTGCTCCTCGGGGCTGAGATAGCAGTCGCACGGCGCGTAGTGCGGATAGATCACCTTCTCGCCGGAGTAGCCGGGGTCGTACATGTCGAGGTAGTGCTGCGGCGGATCGAACGGCTCGTGGGGGTCGAAGGTGTCGATGTAGAGGAAGAAGTCGCGGTCGTAGTTCTTTTCGAGCCACTTCTCCGCCCCGGCCATGGTGCGCGCAACGAAGGTGTCTTCCTCGTGCTGCCACCAGTGGGTGTTGCGGAGGTACTGGGCAACGATGTAGTCGGGATTCCGCATCTTCGCCGGGTCGCACGGGAATGTGACCTCCGCGGGGAAGCTCTGCCAATGATCGTTCTCCTGCCCGCGGATCCACTCGTAGCCGCTGAAGCCGCGGGCAAAGTTGAACCCGTTCTGCATAAGGTGCGGCGTGTCGACGAACATCTGGCTGACGATCCCGGAGGCGCCCAGCACTTCCGGCAGCGTGACCTCGCTCTTAGGCAACGGCTCCCAGGTGCCGTGGGTGTAGCAGTTCAGCCCGGTCAGGATGTCGCGCCGATTCGGCACCGTTGGCACCGAAGCGCAGTACGCCCTCTCGAACAGGAACGCCTGCTCGGCAAACCGATCGAGGCACGGCGTCTTGACCCAGTCGCTGCCGTAGCAGCCCAGGTAGTCCCACCGAAACGTATCGCACATGACGAAGATGACGTTCATTGATTCTCTCCTGCGTGAGTGCATTCCGGACGCCCCAACTTGTTGGGGTACTGCTCGCGCTCAGCCCCCGAACGAGTTCGGGCGTCCGCAGTGCTTTCAGCCAAGGTGGTGCTCAAGCGAAGCGCGGATAGGGGTGATCCCTGAAGGTAGCAGACGAGGAGACCAAGGGGTCAGCTTCGCTCCCCCGCGATTGTACGGGCATACCGGCGTGTCGTCAATGCCGCGGGATTCGGCACTGGCGAGATCGAGACGGACCGCCTCCCCGACCTGCTTCCAGTGCGCCTCGAGCTCGGGAGCCAGTCCGAGCAAGTGTGCTGGTGTGTATGCCATTGCCGATTCACCTCCTTCCCGGCTGACAGGTACTTTCCCACCGTTTGCCAGTGGAAAACGTGCGAATGACTCCCGATGGCGGCGTTGCCATTGACCGGGGCGTAGTCGTTCAGAGGGTCCCGGCGCGATCCAGCTCGCACACAGGGGGTCCAAGAGTTGCTGGAGACGGTCTGCGACTTGCTGGCGGAGGTCCGCATGCTGCTGGCGACCCTTCGCAACAGACTGCCAACACGGAGAGGCAGGTCCGCAGGAATCATCCATGACCACGCTACCGTCTGGTCCCCCCTACAGGTGAAGGCCCCGTTGGTTGGCGTAGCGGTCGGCTTGGATCGGGGTACCGGATGGCGTTGGGTTTGCGGCTGCGTCGGGAAGGCTACAGCACGACGGCGTGGCAACATGGTTGAATTCGCGGCACAGCGCAGTGCGGCCGGGCGGGGCCGCGGCCAGTGCGTGCGCCAGGCACGCGGACGTTCCCACTCCCTCGGTCTCAGACGTATCGTTCTGCTGCGCCGCAGCGGGGCACGGCGAAGGCACTTGCAGGAGGAACACCACACATGAACCCCGATTTCACCTTCCCCGCGCGCGAGGCAGACAGCCTCACGCTGGAGCCGCTCAACGAGGTTACCCGCGAGTTGGTCCGGCGCGCCAACACCCACGTGGCCGCGCTGACCGACCAGGCCGAGAAGCTCCAGGCTGAGCTTAGCCGCCTCCATAAGAGCAAGTTCAACCCGCACAACCTGTTCACCGGGTTCACATACTCACAGCGTTGCGATGCCGGCGGCAGCCCTGATCCCGAGGGCGGCTGCTACCGGGGCATCGAGCTGCAACTGACCAGCAGCGTCGAGGCGCTGAGCGACTGTGTCACCGTCGACTACGTCGCGAACGATGGAGAGCTGCATGTTTGCTTCGGCCGGCTGACCGAGGACGGGCCCGCCGGGCTCGCGGTCAACACGCAGACTGAGTTCAACCGGAACCGGTTGGAGAAGCCGCTCCAGGGCGAGCTGAAGATGAAAGGGTTCGAGGTGCGGACGGCGCCGCAAGATGACCGCGACACGATCCTCTACGCCTCCAAGCGCGCGGGCAACGTGCTGGACGCACTGAAGACCGCTAACGCATTGGCGACACCGTTCCTCTCGCAGTGCGGTCTGGAGTCCCGCCTCCACAACCTCCTCCGCCAGCGGGACAACGTGGCGGAGGTCAGTGACGACAATCTGCGCGAGTTCGTCAGACTGGACGACGCGCCGCGTGACGCGTACCCCGACACGGTCGTTGTCGCTGCGACGCGCGTCTGTCGTCGGTGCGCCGCCGAGTTCTCCTGGCTGTCTGTCGGCCTGTCGAAAGAGCGGCCGGACCTCAAGTTCGGCACCGCGTTCATGGACAAGCCCAGCCAGCAGTTCAAGCGGAAGGTGCTGGGGGCAGACTGCGGCGACGTCAGCGTCAGTGGGTTTGTCGCCCCCTTCGTGATTCTGTACAAGAACGGCGTCTTCCAGGAATACCTCGCCACCAAGCGAGACGAGGATCCGCCGCATGAGGCGGCCGTGCGCGCACTGATCGGTAAGTACTTCGGTTGCGGGTAGGCTTGGGGGGGCGCTCGCGCATCGAGCTATACTCGCGAAGGTTAGGAATACACCGAAGTGGAAGTTCGCAGAACTTCACCCGGGGGCGTGTGGTGAGCACCCAACACACTGCTGTGCACGCAGAGGCGTCGAACTTGTGCAATAGCTTCGGTGTATTCCTAACCTTCGCGAGTATACGTTCTCGGAGGAGGGCGGATGGTCGCCGTGACGAGGGGCGAGCGGGGCGGCGGCGAATAGGACTGCGAGCCTCGTGCTGATGCTCGTATCGCTTGTCAGGGAGACGGTTCCCATGCGCCCGCTTCTGTTGGTCTCGTTCCTCTTCTGCTCGCTTGCTGGCTCGACCACCGTGCAAGCAGCCTCGGCTGCGACTCTCACCGTCGAGGGGTTGTCTTTGACCGTCGACGCCCGGGCGCGGGTCACCGGGCTGTCGCTCGGCGGCACCGACGTGCTCGGCGGCGCGGCGGCAAGCGCACTGGTCAGCCTGTGCGACGTGACCAAGGGCGAGGCGTTCGTCGCCGGCACGCCGACGGGAGGCGACCTGCCCGCCGGGCTCGCGGTTGACTTCGCGGACGCGCAGGCTTCAGCGAAGGTTCGCTGCGTGGCTGCCAGAGAGGCACTCCACTTCACCTGCGACCTCCAGGGCGCGAGGGATCTGCCTGCGCGCGGAGTGCTGCTGCGGTTTGCGTTCCCGGCCGATTGCCTCGGCTGGCGCTGGCACGACGACATCCAGACCTCACGGCCGATCGCTGCAAACGAGGTCTACGAAAACGTCCGCGGGCTGCGGGCGTGGGCGGATCTGCCGGAGTGGGCCGACAAGCCGGCGCTGCGAATTGGGTATGCCAACCGCAACTTCTGCACCGTCCTCACCGGCGCCGCCGGCCTGTGTCTGAGCGTGCCGTTGGACCGGCCCTGCATTTTCCGCACGGCGTATGACGCGAAGGCGAAGCAGCTCCAGCTCGTGTTTGACCTGGCGCTGTCGCCCGACACCCAGCAGCCGAACGCGTGGAGCTTCGCCTTCGACGTGTACCCGGGCGATCCGAAGTGGGGGTTCCGGAGCGCCCTGGCGCGGTACTACGCGCTGTATCCGGACCTGTTCAGGAACTACGTGCCCAAGCCCGGGCAGTGGCTGGCGTTCAACCGGCTGTCGCAGATTGACAACGCCAACGAGTTCCTCTTCGGGCTGCAGGAGGGCGCGCCCGAACCGGAGTACGACGACAAGATCGGCGTGCAGTCGTGCACCTACTTCACCCATGCGGGCATGTTCGCCAACCTCCCAAACTACGACCCGGAGAAGGACGCGCTGCCACCCTACGAAGCCCAGGTCGAGGCAGTGGAGGCGCAGTTCAAGCGGACGACCGGCATGGACGGTCTCTACCACCAGGTCGGGCTGCAGAACGCGGCAGGCAAACTGGACGTGCAGAAGACGAGCGTTTACGGCCACGTCATCGCGCAGTTCAACCTCGACCCCGACCTGCCCTACGGCGCGTGGCACCTCAAGCGCACCGCCGAGCAAACGAAGAGCCTCAAGGATCGCGCCGGCGGCGACCTCGACGGCTTCTACTATGATGGGCTCACCGCCGGACTGAACTACCGCACCGACCACTTCCGCACCTCGGCGGCGCCGCCGCTCTGGGACCCGGTCGCCAAGAAGCCGCTGCTCAATAACTTCTTCTCCGCCTGCCAGTTCGCGCGCGCGGCTGCGGAGCTGCTCCGACCACGCGGGCAGATCACCATGATGAACGGCGCGCTGGGCGCCAGCTTCTACGTGGCGCCGTGGCTGGATGTGTCCGGCGCCGAGACGGGGCTGCGCATCAACCGCGAGGAGCTGAACTACCTCCGCTCGGTCGCGTATCACAAGCCGTTCCTCACACTGCTGAAAGGCAACTACGAACAGGAGATCGGGCACGCCGAGATGGAGCTGTTCATGAAGCGGGCGCTGGCGTACGGGATCTTCCCCGGCTTCTTCGACTGGCCACCCAGCGGGCTGGGGCCGGGCGGGCAGTACTGGAACCACCCCGAGTACTACGAGCGTGACCGCGACCTGTTCCGCACGTACGAGCCGCTGTGTCAGACGCTCGCCCTCGCCGGGTGGGAGCCGCTGACGTACGCGCGGTCGTCAAGCGAGCACGTGTTTGTCGAGCGCTTTGGTCCGGGCAACGATGGCGTTGTGTGGCTGACGCTGCTCAACGAAGACAAGGAGCCGCACACCACCACCAAGGTCACCGTGGACGTCAAGGGGCTCGCCCTCGACGCGACCGCTCTGCGGTGCGTCGAGATCCTCAGCGGCAAGTCGGTCGCGCTGAGCGAGACGGGTAACGCCCTCTCCGCCGACCTGGAGGTAGCGGCCGATGACGTGGCACTGCTGCAGCTCTGCACTCCGCAACAAGCCGCCGGGCGACGCCTGGCGTGGGCGCAGGAGGCGCTGGAGCGCGGGATCAAGATGCAGGGGGTCGAGGCCGGCAAGCCGGCGCTGGCCGTCCATTGGCGGGCGCAGAAGGCGTACTACGGTCGGGAGCAGCTTGCAGCAGCGACTGCAGTTGTCTTCGAGGGGGACGGCCGCGGCGTCCAGGACTGCACTCAGTGGGCGATGCTCTTCCAACCGGAGGCGGCGCCCGTCACGTTGACCGTGCGCGCTGCCGGCGAGAACCTGGCAGGCGACGGCAAGGTGCAGGTCCTCTGCAACGCCGCCTGGGTCAGCCCGAGCTTCACGCACTACGAGCGGCAGTCGTTCGACCTGCCCAAAGGCACGTATGCCGCCAAAGACCTTACCTTCATGATCGAGTGCAAGCAGCCGCTCCGAGCGATTGCGCTCACCCCGCAGATGGATGGCAACGTGACCGGCAAGCTGAAGCTGACCTCGATTCGCCTCGCCGACCGGTTCGCAGCCGACTACTTGGTTGACCCCGAGTTCGCCGAGTGGTACGAGCCGGTGCCGGCGCAGAGGCGAAGTCGCCTCACCGACGAGTGCGGCGCCCTGCGTGAGGCGCTGGCCACGGCGCAGGCAGCGGTGATCCGGGGACTCACGACCGCGCCCACGCGGGCCGCGCTGATTGACCTCGGCGCCCGGTGCGCCTCGCTCCGCAAGTGGATCGCCGACGCCAAGGCCGAGAACGGCTGCCGGCGAACGCTCCGGGAACTCGCGACCGTCGAGCAACAGGTTGGGATCGCTCTACTCGCTTCTCTCGGCACTGCGGCGCCGGAGATCAAGGGACCGACGCGGGCAGCGCCCGGTGACGAGGTCGGTCTCTCGTTCGCGCTCCCCTCGGTCACCGAGGTGCCGGTGCAGGGCGCCCTTGCGCCGCCCGAAGGGGTGAGCCTCAAGCGCACCGCGGCCGGCGGCGTGTTGTCGGTTCCCGACACCGCGACTCCGGGCCAACGGCTTGTGGTTGCCGGCACGGTGCTGATCGGCCCTGCGGGCAAGGCGGCATCCGTCCACGCCTCGCACACGGTCGAGATCGTGCCACCCCTGGAACTGACGCTCACCACCGGCGGCGCCGACCCGGACACGGGAGCTGTTCACGTCCGCGCCGAGGTCATGAACAACCGCACCCGGGCTGCCGACGCACGGGTCGTCCTCACCGCCCCCGGAGGCTGGAAGACCCAGCCGGCCAAAGCGCTGCCAATACCCGCGGGGAAGCGCGTCGCGACGGACCTCACCGTTGCCCCAGCGGCGAAGACGGCCGCTGGCTTGGTGGAACTCGCCGCTACAGTCAGCGCCGGGAAGGACGCCGCCCGCGCCTCGAAGCTGGTGCTGCACATCCCAAAGGAGGCGAACCTCCTCCGCAATGCTGGGTTCGAGGAAGGCGCCGCGGGCTGGAGCGGCCTCGCTGGGAGCATCGCCGTTGACAAAGAGGTACACCACAGCGGCACCGCCTCCGCGCGCGGCGTCAACGCCAACAGCTCCGCCCAGAGCACTCTCAGCCAGTCGGTCACCCTCAACCAGCAGCAGCCTTGCGCAATTCTGGTCCGCGCCGCCAGCCGCGGGGAGCAGGTCAGCGGCGGGCGCGACAAGGGCTACTCGCTCTACGTCGACCTCTACTACACCGACGGCACTCCGCTGTACGGGCAGACATTCGACTTCGAGACCGGCACGACCGACTGGCAGCTTGGCGAGCTGTGTATCGAGCCGACAAAGCCCATCCGCAACGTCAACCTCTACCTGCTGCTGCGAGGCAAGTCCGGCACCGCCTGGTTCGACGACGTCGCCGTGATGGAGGACCCGCGCCGACAGGGCAACCTCGCCCGCGAAGCAGAGATAACCGTGGACAGCCGCTACACCGGCTACCGGACCGGCCCGCTCAACGACGGCCTCCTCTACCCGCGAGCCGACGCCCACTGGACCGACGAATCCTGGGCGTCCGCAGACGCGCCCGGCCAGCACTTCGTCCAGTTGACCTTCCCGCGGCCGACGACCCTCGCTCGCGCCACCGTCTACTGGAGCATGGACGCCGGCACACCGCACACGTCAGCCGAGGTGCAACTGCAGGTGAAGGACGGCGACTCGTGGCGCACCCTCGCGACCGCGCCGCCCGCCGAGCCGTCGCCGTTCACCGTCCTCAGCCCAAAGGCACCAGCCACCGCCAACGTCTTCCGCTTCCTGCAGCCAGCGGGAAAAGGCTCTGCCGTCCGCCCCAACCTGATGTGGGTGCGGGAGGTAGAGGTGTTTGCCCCGGAATGAGCGTGGTCAATCCGGGGAGAGAGGTGTTGCACATATGAACGGTCCACTGGCACTCCTTGCAGCGACGGCATTCCTGACCTCACCCGCACGCGCCGCCGTCGACATCTCTATCACCACCCCACAGACCACGCAGACCCCGGAAGGCGAGCAGTTCGTCCAATCGGTCACCTTCGCCAACGACGTCGCCCACTACACGCTGACGTACGATATCACCAAGCCGACCGGCAAGGAGAACGAGTGCACCTCGCACTGGTGGGCGTGGACGACGAAGCTGATCACACTGGGCATGACGGAGCCCTCGCGAGCGAACTGGTACTTCCAGGCGTTCTTCAACTGGTACTTCGACGGTGAGAGCCTGTACAACCGGCCGGCGACGATGAAGGTGATCCGGCAGTCTGGCGAAGACGGCGTGGTGGAGTACACGTGGGACACGCCCAAGGCCACGGCGCACCTTCGGTTCGCCATGGCGACCGGCAGCGACAAGCTGTTGCTGTTCGCGCGGTACGAGCCGAAGCAGCCAATCAACCAGAGCTACCTTGTCTTCACCTGCTACCCCACTGGCTTCGCCGAGCCGCGCAACCGGGCAGTGACCACGGCGACGCGGACAGCGCCAATGGGCGACAAGGTGACGCTGGATCTGGCACAGGAACGGTGGGTGCTCTACGAGGACACCACCGAGGGCCGGCCAGGAAACGGTCCGGCCGGGCTACTCCTGGGCACGCCCGAGGCGTTCAGTGAGGTGACCGTCCCCGTCGGCAACTACGCAGTCACCACGCGGCTCAACCTCAAGCCGGAGGCACGCTCGTTTGCCCTCGGACTCTACTCCTTCCCTGTCCTGCCCGACCTGCAGCAGACGCGCGAGTACTTCCGCGCTTCGGCGACGCAGGAAGCGGAGTGGCTCGGGACGCAGGCCGCCGACGACCTCGTTAAGCCGTTGCCGCCACTGCCCCTGCCGGAGTCCCGCCGGCAGGCGCTGCGGCAGGCGAGCGCCCGGTTGTTCGACCGGGGAGTGGAGACCTGGGCTCCCAGCAGGGAGGGGCTTGACTTCCCTTGGGCGCGCAAGCTCCCCGGCGGTCCCGTTCGCGCGCTGATATTGACACCGCGCTGGTGCGCCTACGAGACCATGGAGCTGGCGCGCCGACTGGAGCTGGAGGCGAAGCACCTCTACTTCGACACGCGAACCGTCCTCTCCAGCGATGCCAACTGGCCGTACCGTGCGCAGACCGGTCAGGGTCCTGTCGGCATGGCTGCAGCGACGATGCAGGCAGCGGAGTTGTGCAGCGATCCCAGCCGCGAGCTGTTTCTCGTCGCGGGCGTGTCCGCAAGCGCCCTGCCCGGCGTCAGTCGGACGGCGCTACTGGACCAGGTGCGCACTGGCAAGGGGCTGCTGGTTGTCGGCTCGCCGGACCTGCTGAGAGGGTGGCCGGCAGAGCTCTTTGGCGAGCCGGCGCCCGACCTGGCCGAGCCGGTGGTCGATTCGTTCCCCTATCAGCAACTCCCCGGCTACCGCGAAGGTGCGCGTGGAAGAATTGATGGCGAGGCGCCACTGCGAGCCTACCGCTACGGGAAGGGCACGGTCATGGTCCTTCGAGTCGGGCTGGGGACCTACAGCTCGCTGGTGCCGCGGAACGACGCCAGCGAGGGACTCTCCGGCGCGACCGATCGGTGTCTGGCACTGTGTGCCAGCGCCGCGTTGGGGGCTGCCGGCCGCGCGCCTACTGGAGCATTGCGAGCGGGTGCGCTCGGGCCGGGCAGCACCGAGGTGACGATCGACCTCCCCGCAGACGTGCCGCAGGGGAGCAAGCTACTGGTGAGACTCCAGGACGAGCTCGACCGCGTGTTGCACGCGAACACCGTCGCCCTGCCCCTTGGCGGGCGGACGGTGGCGTTGCCCGCGCAGCCGACGGGACGTCGCTGCTTTCTGGACGCAGTGCTGCTGGACGAGGGCGGTCGAACGCTGGCCTTCACCTCTGCGGCGCTGCCCGAGTCTTCAGGCCCGGCGCTCCGAGACCTCACCCTCCAGCCGGCCGACCCGGCGCGCGTGGCGGCCGTACCCCAAATGGAAGCAGCCGACGGCGGCGTACTCAACTGTTCTGTTGCGGTGGAGGCGAACGCGCCGCTGGCGGACACGCGGTTGGTGTGGGAGGTGTGGGACGCCTTCGACCGTTTGCTGACTCGGACGGAGACTGCCGTGCCGGCAAACGGTGGGGCTGTCTCGACGCAGTTGACGATCGGTCCTCCCGTCACTGTGTGCCACCGGCTGGACGTCTCGCTGCGGACTGGCGAACGCGAGCGGGCCTTCGCGCGCCAGCGTTTCACAGTCGCCCTCCCCTACCCCTACGACGACTTCACCGTGCTGATGTGGAGCTACGCCGGCGGCGACCCGGTGCTGCAGCAGACGGACCGGCTCTGCTACGACCTGGGTGCCGACATGATGGACCTGTGTCATATGGGCGGGTACCGCGACGAGGGTGCCGCCCGGGAGTACGCGTTGGCTGCGCGCTCCGGCCTGCGCGTCCTTCCCTACGTTACGCGACTCTCTGGCGAGACGACGCCGGACAGCCATCGAGTGCCTTGTCTGCACGACCCGGTCTACCTCGACAAGACGCGCGAGGCGCTTGCCGCCACGTGCCGGCAAGCTGCGCCGTACAGCCCTGTTGCGTTCACCCTCGGCGACGAGAACTACCTGTTCCGCGGCACTGGCGAGTGCTGCAGCCGACCGGAGTCCGTCGCCGCGTTCCGCGACTGGCTCAGGGACAAGTACGGCACCCTCGACAAGCTCAACCAGGCGTGGGCCACGAAGTACACCAGCTTCGACGCCCTCGGCCAACCGAGGCGCATCGGCGCGGCGGCGCAACAGATACGGGCCGCCGCGCAGACCACCAGCGTCGCTCCCTGGCTCGATCACAAACGCTTCATGGACACCGCCTTTGCACACACTCACGAGCTGTTCGCGGACGCAATCCGCGAAGTCGTGCCCGGTGCGAAGGTCGGCTGGGACGGGCTACTCAACTACGGCTGGCAGGCGGGCTACGACTTCACCAAGCTGTGCGCCAACCTCGAGCTCAACCAGACCTACACTACGCAATGGCTCCAGGGCGAACTGGTTCGCTCGTTCAAGCGCCCCGGCGCCCTGACGGGCAAGTGGGGCAACGCCGTCGCAGACAACGAGGAGGGCTTCTCGGCGTGGCCGTGGGACTGCCTCTTCGCCGGCGACAACTCGGTGTGGTGGTGGACGTCGTGGGGCTGCGATTACATCCCCTTCAACCCCGACCTCTCGCTCAGTGACTTCGGCAAGTGGTTCTTCCCCGCCGCCCGCGAGGTCGCTCACGGCCCCGGCAAGCTGCTGCTCCACGCCAAGCGCGAGCATTCGGGCATCGGGGTGCTCTACTCGCAGCCCGACATGTTCGTCTCCGCCCTGATGGACGAGGTCGCTCCCGGGGCCGAGTTCTCCGGGACGGGGAGCTTCTGGAAGCAGCATACGGCGCTCCTCCACGGGCTGAAGGACCTCGGCTGCCAATACCAGCACCTTTCGTACGCCGACCTCGAAGCCGGCAAGCTCCCAGCCGACGAGTACCGAGTGCTCTTCCTGAGCTTGGCCACGTGCCTGTCGGACGAGGCGGTCAGGGCGCTCCGACGGTTTGTCGAGGCGGGCGGCACGCTGGTGGTCGACGGCCGGGCCGGGCTGCTTACCGGCGACGGGCGCCTCCGCGACCGGCGCGCGCTGGACGAGATCCTGGGTGTCCACGCCGCGGCGGGGATGGCAGCACTGAAGCAGCCCTCCACTCAAGGCGACGCCTCCCTCCCACTCCCGACCACTGCCACCCCGGCGGCAACGAAGCAAGGCGGAGTGGAGCGCCTCGTCCCCCTCACCGTTCTCGAACCGACCCTCCAACCCTCGACAGCCAAAGCCCTCGGCACAGCGGGCAACGCCCCGGTTCTCCTGGTCAACACGCTCGGCAGGGGCCGCGCGGTGACGACCAACTTCGCCTGGAGCGCCCTCGACGCTGCACGAACGAAAGACGAGCCAAACCCACTGCTGGACGCGCTGTCGGGAATCCTCTCCCAGGCGGGTGTCCACCCGCCGTGCGCACTGACACGCCCCGATGGCTTGCGCCCGCTGTGCGTCCAGCAAGTCGTGTTCGGAGACGGAGACTCGCGCTATCTGGCACTGCAACAGGACCTGCTGACTCGCGGTCTGCCCGAGCAGCAGCTTCACGTGAGGCTGCCACAGCCAAGCACCGTCTACGACGTGCGGGCCGGCAAGCAAGTGGGAACCGGCCCCGTCGCCGAATGGGACGCCACGGTATCCCGCGGCAAGCCGATGCTCTACGCGCTCTTGCCCTACCAGGTCAGGTCCGTAACCGCCGAGGCGCCGGACGCCGCGATGGTAGGCGCCACGCTCAGGATCCCCGTCCGCGTCGCCGCCGATGGGGCGAAACCGGCATCCCACGTCGTGCGGATGGACGCCTACGCCCTCGGTTCGGAGACCCCACACCGGCAGTACTCGCAGAACGTCGCGTGTCCCAACGGCAGCGGCGCAGCCGTCCTCCCCTTTGCGCTCAATGACCAGCCGTCGGAGTGGCGGCTGGTGTTCCGCGACGTGGCGTCCGGAGTCGAGACTACGCGCACCGTGCGGATGACGTTCGGCCGGCCCAGGCGTAGCGCGCGGTGACTGGCACCCGCCCGTTGCAGGCAGCGAGCGAAGGACCTCCTCACCTTCGCCGCGGGAACTCCCCGAGGTGCTCACTGCCGCAGAGCTCGTGCAGCAGTGTCATGCACCGGCACAGCTCGTCGAACCCTACCTCGGTCTGCAACGCGTGGTCGAACATGGGGAAGTAGCCGCCCTGCGCCAGCATGGCGGGGACTTTGGGGAGCAGCTCGGCGCCGCAGTCGCGGCCGACCTCCGCAACGCGGCGGGAGTGGGGCGCGCAGAGGTCGCGGAACATCGCCGGGCTGAGGAGCATGCCGTGGTTGTAGCAGAAGTCCTCCCAGCCGGCGATGACCTCCGGGCGGTAACGCTCGATGACGGGGACGGGGACGGAGCGCGTGTGCCACGCTGGCTGCCCCGGCGACGCCGACGGCTCACGCGCCCCGTCACCGTCGCGGCTCGGAGGGGCTTGCGTTTCCACCTGCCGGGGTGTTCAAGCGAACCGCGAACATGAGTGATTCCCACAAACATGCTCTCCGGACGCCCCAACTTGTTGGGGCACTGCCCGCACTCAGCTCCCGAACGAGTTCGGGCGTCCAGTGCCAACGCCTTCACCCATTGGGGTGTTTGGGCGAAGCGTGACCATGGGCAATTCCCCCGATCCAGCTCTGCTCCCGCAGCCAGGCCGCCAGCACTTCCGCCGCCGGCCGCCTATCGCCCGCCGCTCGAAACACGCCCCCGAGGTCACCTGCATGCGCTCTGGCGCGGAGCAGTTGGTCGTGGTCACGCTCTACAGGAGACAGGTCGGGATTCGTGACCGACGGCAGCACCCACACCACCTCGCGCTGCCGATGCTGCGGACTGAACGGCACCGACTTGTAGGTGAGCTCGAACAGGCAGTGCATCCACTGCTCGGCGGGAAGCGGCGTCGGCTGCCGGGGCAGGCCGAGGACCAGCAGGTCGTCGTCGGTGCTGTCGAACAGCTTGGCCGCTTGCGCGGCCAGCGCGGGAATGGAGGGCGCAGCAAACGGGCGGACGTCCACTGCGACCTTCACCTCCGGGAAGACGGCCGCCAACGCCTGCTTCACCACCTCCCCCTCAAGCCCGACGACGGTCACCTTGAGCGACTTGCCTGCACGGAGCTTCTGAAGTGTCCGAGGGATCAGCGGGCTGGAGTTGGTGAACGTCTCCACCGGCAGCTTGGTCCCGGTGATCTGCTCAACGATGAGCTGCGCGAACACCCGGTGCCCGTCCAGCGTCGGGTGGATGTCGTGCCCCATCAGCATCACCGCCCAGCGGCGAGGGTCTTCCTGCCGAATGCGCTCATACTCGGCATAGCAGTCCGCCACCGGCGTCCTCGTCTCGCGGCCGAGGTCGCGAATGGCCTGCGTGAACTCCGCCAAGCGTTCGGGCGGACGTCCCAGATCGGTGGGGAAGATGCTGTTCTGCGTGCACAGCAGCACTTCCGCGCCGGAGTCCCTCACGCGCCCAAGGATCTGCTGGAGATTCTCCGCGAACGTCTCCCGCGGCGTGCCGACCAAGTCGTTCATCCCGTACATGACCACCACGAGATGCGGCTTGTGAGCCAGCACGTCCTTGTCAATGCGCGTCAGACCCGCCGTCGCGGTGTTTCCGCTGATTCCGGCGTTGAAGACCTCTACCGGCGCCTGCGGGAACAGGGGTCGCAGCCCCTGCTTCACGAGGTCGGGGTAGGCGATCCGCGAGCCGGTGTGATAGTAGACGCCGGTGATGCTATCGCCGAAGCACACGACGCACGTTGGGTTGCCAGCTCTGAGTCTCTGCAGCACGTTGGGCAGTCCTCCCTCCTGCGCCGACGCTGCGGACGCAACCAGCAGCAGGGCAACAATAGTCCTCACGGCAATGACCTCACCGTCCGGATTCAGCAGCGACGCTGACGGCAGTGTGTCGCGCGACCCCAAACATAGCTCAAGCAGACACCGCCGTCAAGGGCGGGAACCACGGGCAGGTCGTTGACTGTCCTTGCCGTCGTCCTTGTCCTTGGGCGAACGCTCACCATCGACAGCCTCCCTCCAACCCGAATACAATGGGCGGGCGCCGGCCACGAAGAGAGCGGTAGCGCGCCGGAGCAAGCCGTGCCCAGGAGGCAACAGCGAGATGATTAACCGAAAGACCACCGCCACGAACGGCTCTCCGTTGCTCGCCACCGTTCCGCTGCTCATGTCGTTCGCCGCAGCGGGCGCCGAATCACCGGACTCCGCCACCAGAGACGTACTCCGGGCTGAGCTGTACGACCGCGTATACGGTGGCTGGGTCGGCATGTTGATCGGCGGTCTGGAGGGGCTGCCTCACGAGTTCAAGTACAACGACGAGCCCCGCGCAACGCTGCCGGAGTTCGAGTTCCTGCCCGGCGGCGCGCGCACCGACGACGACAATGACTTCGAGTGGACGCATCTCTGGTTCATGGACAAGGAAGGCGTCCTCAAACTGCCCTACCCACGGATCGTCGAGATCTGGAAGGCCAACATGAACCAGGGCATCTGGGTCGCCAACAAGAAGGCCCGCGAGTTGATGGACGAAGGCGTTGTCCCGCCCGAGACCGGCAGCCTGACCAACAACCTACATGCCGGGTACAACCTCTCCGGTCAGTTCTGCGTGGAGTCATCCGGGCTGATCGCGCCGGGCATGCCACAGGCCGCGGCCGATATTGGCCTCCACTACGCCCGCATCGCCGTCTCCGGCGAGCCGCTGCAGGCGACTCAGTTCTGGACGAGTCTCATCAGTCTGCAGGCATTCCCCAATGGCACGCTGGATGAAGCGCTGGTCCGTGCCCTCGCAGCCGTAGACCCACGGAGCGCGATGGCCGCAACCGTGGCCGACGTCCGCCGGCTGTACCAGCAGCATCCGCAGGAGTGGAAGGCTGCCCGCCAGGCGTTCCGCGAGGAATGGGCAGTGCACCGCAAATGGAACGGGAACTCCACCCCGGTGAACGGCGGCATGGTGCTCCTGGCGCTGCTCTACGGTCAGGACGACTTCTACCGCACCCTCCAGTACGCCATGGCACTGGGCTACGACGCCGACTGCAACGCCGCCACGGCCGGAGCAGTGCTGGGCTACCGCTTGGGGTTCAAGCATGTGGCCGCCCTCCCGCAATTCAAGATGCCTGACCGCTACGTGAACAAGACGCGCCCCTCCCTACCCGCCGAGTCCAAGGTGTCCGACCAGGCTCAGACGCTGCTCCGCGTGTGTGAGCAGGTGATCCTGGCTAGCGGTGGCGAACGCGTCGGGGTGAACGGACAGCCCGGCTACCGCATTCGGCTCCAGGAACCGCGGGTGCTGGCCGAGCTGCCGTAGCCGCGCCAGGCCCCGGGGCGGCCCGGCTTGGGCCGCAATCACCCAAACCTCGGCACCGCCACCGCCGCCCCGTCCTGCTCCGCCGACTGGTGGGCACAGAGGCCGGCGGCTATCCAGTTGGCGGCGGTCACGGCATCGACCCGCGGCTGCCGCCCCTCGACGATGCTACTGACGAACTCGTGCACGAGGTGGGGATGGGAGCCGTGGGGGCCGCCGCCTTGCGCGAAGGAACTGTGGGTGTGCTTGCTGGTGGCCTTGAAGCGGGTGGTGTGGTGGGCGATCTCGGGCGGGAGCAGGTCGCGCCGGTCGGGGGCGGCGGGGCGGTTCACCGTCTGGGTCCGCTGTTGATCTGGAACCACGGGCGAGGTCTCAAACAGCATCGGGTCTTCGTTCTCCATCTGCCATTCGTAGCACGCGTTCTCGCCGTAGACGACGAAGCTCTCCAGGTAGGGTCGGGCGCTGTAGAACAACGTCCGCGTCACCTCTGCAGCCAGGGCCGGCTGCTCCAGTTGGTAGATCGCCGTCTCGACCGGGTAGGGGTTGCCGTACTGCCGCTGCAGCTCCTCCCGCATCTGCCCCGACCCGAAGCAGTGCACCTGCACCGCGCGCGTCTCGGCCAACGCCAGCAGCGGCGCGACGGCGTGGGTGGCGTACCACATGGGCGGCAGCCCGGCCCAGTAGGCGGGCCAGCACTCCATGTCCTGGTAGTGCGCGCCGCGAAGGAACTGGATCCGGCCGAACCGACCTCCCCGCTTCAGTTCCAGGGCGTAGAGAAACTGCCGCGTGTAGACGGCGGTCTCCATCATCATTTAGCTGCAGCCCGACCGCCGCTGCGCTTCGACGACGGCGTGGAAATCGTCCAGGCTCGTGGCCATGGGCACGGTGCAGGCGCAATGCTTGCCGGCGTTGAGCACCGCGAGAGCTTGCCGCGCGTGGTCGGGAATACCGGTAACGAGGTGCACTGCGTCGTAGTCGCACCGGAGGACCTTCTCGAGGTCAGTGAACACGTCGGCGAACTCGTGCCGCTCCGTGATCGCGTGCAGGCGGCGCTCGTCCCTCTCGCAAACGGCGACGCGGGAGACCGCGGGGTGGTCCAGATAGATGGCCGAGAACGCGCCCCCGAACCCCAAACCAACGACGACGACGCTCAGTCCGTTCTCACTCACTCAGGCACACTCCTCCGCCCCGGGCGAGCGTGGTTGACAGCGCCCTCCCACCAGTGGACAATCCAGCGCTGTTGAGTGTACTGCCGTACCACCGGGACGGCAACGGCAAGGACCGCCAAGGATGCCACTTCCCACGCCCCTCCGGCTGCTCTCCACGCCGGCAATGTTGATGTGCGTCGTGATGCTCGCCGACCTCGCAGCCGCCCCCGCGCCTCAGCCTCTGGACGATCCGTACCTCCGCTATGTCCACCCCACTGTCACCGGCCCGTACCCGGATGGCGTGAACTTGGTCGTGCCCGCGGAATTGGAGGACCAAGGAAGCGCCGCGTTGGGACTGGTCGACGTGACCAAGGGGCCCTTCCACGCCGACCCCACGGGCAGGGCGGACGTCACCGAAGCGCTGCAGGCGGCCATCAACTTCGCGCGCGATCACCAGATGGTCTGCTTCTTCCCGCCAGGCACGTACCGCGTGTCGGACACCTTGGAGTGCGTGCAGCAGCTCTACCGGCGGTCTAACGGCCGGGTGTTGGGCGCGCACTTGTGGCCCTGTGTGCTGAGGGGGTCGCGGGCTGGCGCCGAGCGACCGAAGATCCTCTTGACGCCCAACGCGCCAGGCTTTGGCGATCCCGAGAAACCCAAGTACGTGGTCAAGTTCTGGGCGCGAGGCTACCTGAACAAGACGACAGCCGGTCGCGTCAGCGACGGGCAGAGCCCCGACACAGAGCAGCCGAACATCTCCATGAACCAGATGCTGGTCAACCTCGACCTCGTGGTCGGCGAAGGCAACGCGGGTGCGATCGCGCTCCGGCACCAAGCGGCCGAGGGATCCGCCATCGAAGACTGCACCCTCGACGTGACGCACGGGCTCGTCGGCATCGAGGGCGGCATCGGCTCGGGCGGCGGCAGTGCCAGTGTGACGGTGATCGGCGGGCGGATTGGGCTGGACTTCACCGGCTACTTCTCGGGCACACAGCCAACGCCGACCATCACCGGCTTCACACTCCAGGGCCAGACGCAAACCGCCATCCGCAGCACCAATCGGCAAACACTGGTGGCGGCCGGGCTGAAGATCATCGCCGACAAGTGCGCGGGCCCGCTCATCGACTGCAACCAGAGCGGCAACTGGCAGGCGCACAATGGGCAGCTCTCGATCGTGGACGGCGAGCTCGCGTTCGCGCCGACGGCGGGAACGGACGGCAAACGCGTTGTCATTTCCTCGAACCGCAACGTCTACTTGAACAACGTCTCTGTCCGTGGGGCGGACAGCATTCTGGTGGACACTGACGGCTCAGCCGGATTGGCCGGCAGTCCAACGGGTTGGCTGCATGTGCGGGAGTACGCGCACGCCCAGAAGCCGTGCCGAGTGAAGACCAATGGCATCGAACTGGAGTACCGGTACCCCCTCTATGTGGACGGCGTTCGGCGCCAGGCGGACCTCGCGGACGTGGTGGACGGCGGGACACCGCCAACCGACCTGCAATCGCGCCACGTCTGGCAGCAGCCGTTCCCCAATTGGGAGTCGCCAGGCGCAGCGAACGTGAAAGCCGCACCCTACAACGCCGCAGGCGACGGTATCTCCGACGACACGGCGGCCCTTCAGCGGGCAGTTGACGAGCAGGAGGTCGTCTTCCTGCCGAAAGGCTACTACCGGCTCACGAAGCCGTTGCTGTTGCGGCCCGACACCAAACTCGTGGGTGTCGGTCAGCATCTGTCGGTGCTGGTGGCGAAGCCGGAGGGCGCCTTCGCCGATCCCGCCAAGCCGGCGCCGTTGGTGCGCACGGCCGACGACGCCCAAGCGACGACGGTCCTGGCCTTCTGCGGGCTGTTCGCCGCCCACGACCTGGCTGGTGTGCAGGCACTCCACTGGCGGTGCGGCGGCCGATCAGTTTTTCGCGCAGTGGACCTCTGCGAGCAGCCGATCAATGGGTACGTCCCCCGTAAACGCACTGACCCACAACCCGTGCCCAAGCAGTGCCCGTTGGTCCTCATCACCGGTCACGGCGGCGGCAACTGGTACAACTTCCGCGGCGAGTCTGCCTACAACCAGGGCGCGAACTACCGGCACATTCTCGTGGACGGCGCCGCCGGTCCCCTCAACTTCTACCAGTGCAGCCCGCAACACGTGGTCAGCGACTGTGCAGTCGAGCTGCGCGGAGCGCGGTTCGTGTCCTTCTTCGGCACCAAGTACGAGGGCAATCCGCCCCTGCTGCACCTCACCGACTGCGACCAGATCCGCTTCTTCGGCCACGGCGGCAACGGCAAACCGGTGGCCGGGAGCTCGCTGTTCGTCATCGAGCGCACACCGAACTTCCTGTTCGCCAATGTGTTGGAGGGGCCCACCTCTATCCACCCAGGCCCCGCCACCGTGGGCGGCGGCGACAACACCGACCCGCGCACGTGGTCAATGCTCATCGAACGCCCCGCAACCGGCCCCGAGATCAGGACGCCGCCGCTGGAACGCCCGATGCTGTACCGGCGCGGGACGGTGTCTGGCGTGGAGTAGTGGAGTGAGGCGCTGCCCCAACACGCCAGCGCCACACTACTCCAGCCGCGAGGTCTCTCCGTGGCTCCGTGGTCCCCGCCCGTCTATCCCGCCGCGAATACGCGGAATCGCTCATTCACCCACTCGTCGCCCACCGGCTCCGGTGAGTGGATGAGGACCCGGTACCGGAATGTGGCAGATTCGCCGGCGGCGAGCTTGAAGTCCAGCGTGTCCTTGCCCTCGCTGAAAGCAGCCTGCCCCAACGTGTTCGCGGCGAAGAGCCCGTAGCCGCGGGCGTGCCAGTAGGTCGGGTAGCCGGGGTTGGCCGGGTGGTCGAGGATGACCAAGCTGACAGTCTCTCCCCTCAGCGTGCCGGAGAGCTTCACCCAATCGCCACGCGTCGCCCAGACGGGGTCGCCCTCCAGCCCCGTGCTGCTTCGGTACAACCCGTTCACGCCTTCGCTGTCCGCGTAGTTCTCTTCGCGCCCCGACCCGTCGGCCGCGGTGCGCCGCGTCGGGGTGTCGTCGGGCGCCTCCAACTGCCGGGCGACGCGGATGCCGAGGAGTCCTTCTTTGTCGTTCCTGAACGACACGTCTTCCTCGAGGGCAGTCAGCGTCGCGAGGCGGTCGATCACCCGGGTCGGCTCGTCGCCAGAGAAGACGAGGGTCACGTCCACACGCCGATCGTCTGCATGAGAGAGGAGTTGGATTCTGTCGTTGCTGGTGTCCACTAACGTCACGGCTCCTTCGGGAATGCGCTCCGGACGCCCCAACTTGTTGGGGTACTGCCCGCGCTCAGCCCCCGAACAAGTTCGGGCGTCCAGTGGCAGCGTTCTCATCCGCCGGGGCATTCAAGCGAAACGCGAACATGGATGATTCCTATGTCGTTGGCTCAACTACCCCGCAGCCGGACCTCATGTTATACCCGCGAAGGTTAAGAACACACCGAAGTGGAAGTTCGCGGAACTTCCCCGGCAGGCGTGCAGCAGACGTAGGACAGAGGGTATTCTCCCAGACGGAGCCGAAGTCGCACCGGGACTTCGGTGTGTTCTTAACCTTCGCGGGTATAGCAGGACAGGGCGCGGGCGGTCAACCGCGGCGAGGTCGCCACCCCGCGGGAAGGAGTCAGCCCGTGGACGCGGAACAGTAGGCAGCCAGTGACTCTCGGCGTAGCCGCTGGCCCGTAGCCGGCGGGTCCACGTGCCGGCGCACGCAGCTACGGTTGGGGCCATGGTCCACACAACTCACTTCAGGACGATCCATGACAAGTTCTCACCCCGTCCGTCTTCGGCTCTCTGCCCTGTCGTTACTGCTTGCCCTGGGAGCAACGGCACCGTGCCTGGCCGCCGGGCTGGACGCCGCCGGCAACACCGATGGCGTGCTAACCTGGCGACTCGGTGACCTGGCAAAGGGACAGTCGGTGCGCCAAGTGGTGCTGTTCGCCTTCGACGCGTCGCCCGACGCGTTGGCAAAGCGGCTGGAGGCGGCGCGGCAGCGCTTCGCCAAGCCCACCGAACCAGCCCGCCCCGCGGCTGAAGCTCCGGTCGTGCCCAAGGTGTGGATCAAGAACGACACCACCGACTTCGCTTTGGAGGGACCGGGCTTCTTCCGCTGGCGGCTGGAGCGACAGAGCCTCGCCTGCGCCCAGGGCGGACAGCTCAGCCAGTTCACCTACTACGTGCATTGGCGCGACGGGGAAGGCGAGCATCGGGCGGGCATCCCGAACGAGGGCGACAGTGCGCCAGAGAACCTGCAGATCACCCAGCCCGTTTGCGCACTGAGCGAAACCGAAGCCCTGGGCGTCGTCGAGACGGCAGACAAGGAGTTGCGGCTTCGCGTCCACGCCCTCATGGGGCAGGGGCCCGTGGCGGCAGTGGAGTTCGTACTGACCAACACCCACGCCGGCGCCCTGACCGACGTCCGGCTCTCGGTCTACGGCAACCTCGAAGGCGCCCACACCCACGACGGCGACTACAGCTTCCTGGATGCACGCACTGAGAGCCTGCTGGTCTACGACCCGCCGACGAAGATGTGCGCCGCCATTGCCGGGCTGGAGCGACCTGCCACAGGCTACGTGGGCACATGGAACTCGGTGGGCAAGTGCCTAGCAGCCGACGGGATCCCCTTCGACCAGTGGCAGTCGTTCGCCGGTCTCCCGCCGGAGGTGGTCGAGCGACTCGCCGCGGAGAATGCCGCCTCTCAGGGAATCTACCTGCCGTACCTCGTTGAGAACCCCACGACACCGGAGACGCGAACGCTCACGCCGGCAGAGGCCCAGGAGGCGCTGGAACGAGACTGGTTGTTCCAGAGCATGGGGAGCCCGCTGATTGAGCGCAGCTTCGCGGAGATCGGTTGGGCGCGCGCGTTGGCGGCCCGGCTCGCGACCGACCCGCACACGCCCCTTCTGAAGGACGACCTGACCTCGCTCGACCAGCTTGAGAGGCGCCTGCTCCGGCTGGCGGGCAAGCCGACAGACGACGGGGCGGTCAGGGACCTCTACTTCGCGATCCGCCAAACGAAGCGTCGGATCGCGTTCAGCAACCCGGTGCTCGACTTCTCGTCGCTGCTATTCATCGACCAACCCTACCCGCGCGGCCGCGTCAACGACATCCACGAAGCCATCCACCGAATGGGCATCACCGCCACGCCCGGCGGCCGGCTGTTGGTGCTGACCGGGCTTCACCCCGGTGGCACGCTTCGCCGGCTTGCGCCCGACAGACCCGGCAGCTTCTGGCGGCCGGACCTCTCGTTCGACGGCAAGCGCGTCTTGTTCTGCTACAAGGCTCACGAGGCGAAGAGTTTCCATCTGTACGAGATGAACCTCGACGGCACCGGGCTGCACCAACTGACCGACAGCAACTACGACGACATCGATCCGCTCTACCTGCCCGACGGGCACCTCCTGTTCACCACCACCCGCGGCAACTCGTATGTCCGGTGCGGGCCGTTCATCTACTCGTACATCCTGGCCCGGTGCGATGCCGACGGCGGCAATGTCTACCTCACCAGCTACAACGGCGAGCCGGACTTCGTCCCCGCGTTGCTCAACGATGGGCGGGTCGCCTACTCCCGCTGGGAGTACACCGACAAGCCGCTGTGGCGCGCCCAGAGCCTGTGGACCACCAACCAGGACGGCACCAACACCATGGTCCTGTGGGGGAACCAGAGCGTCTGGCCGGACCACCTCTCCGAGCCGCGCCCAATCCCCGGCAGCCCCCGCGTGATGTTCAGCGGTGTCGGCCACCACGACTGGTGGTCCGGCTCCATTGGCATCGTCGACCCAACCAAGGGGCTCAACTTCCCCGACGGCCTCACCAAAGTCACCTGCGACGTGCGGTGGCCGGAGTGTAGCCAGCCGCCGACCGACCCGGCCGAGTCGGAGGACTACCACGCCTCCGGGCCCTACACCGGCTACAAGACGGCGTACCCGCTTTCAGAGAAGGACTTCCTGGTCTCCGCCCGGGGCGACGGCGGCAAGTTCCGCCTGTACCTGATGGACGTGGATGGCAACCGCGAGCTAATCTACGAAGGCGTCCACAACATCTGGCACGCGATTCCCGTCAAGCCCCGACTTGCGCCGCCACAGCAGCCCGACCGCGTCGTCTGGCCCGGAACCGGCAGGGACCGCAAGCCCGTCGTGGGTGGCACGTTCTACAGCGCCGACGTGTACGCCGGAGTGCCTGACCTGCCGCGCGGCTCCGCCAAGTACCTGCGGGTGTTCCAGTTGGACCACAAGACGTACTCCACCTGGCAGAAGACCTACCGCCACTCCGGGCCGCCGGTCTCGATCATCCAGGAAGAGGGCGTGAAGCGGATCCTGTCCGAAGTGCCCGTTGAGCCGGACGGCTCCGTCTACTTCGAGGCGCCCGCGGGGCACTCGCTCTATTTCCAGCTACTGGACGAGCGCTACCGCTGCCTGCAAACCATGCGCAGCTTCGCCGGGCTAATGCCGGGTGAGCAGCGCGGCTGCGTCGGCTGCCACGAGTCGCACAGCGTCGCCCCGCCGGAGGCGAAAGGCCGGGCGCTCCTCCGCCCGCCCACCAAACTGACGCCGCCGCCGTGGGGCACCGAGAGCCTCAGCTACGAGCGGTTCGCGCAACCGGTGCTGGACCGGTACTGCGGCAAGTGCCACCAGGGCGAGGGCGCCGCGCGCGCGAAGCTGGACCTCACGTTGCGCCCCGGCACCAGCGTGTTCAAGGAGCCCTACCTGACGTTGGTCGGCTCAGCCGGCTGGGGCAACCCGGTCGCGGGTGCCGACCAGCCCGGCTACGGCATCGCCGGCGCCATCCCCGTCGAGTCGATGGACCCGACCAGGAACGACCCGCAGGCATACGGCACGCTGCGCCCGCTGCAGTACCTGTCCGCCAACAGCAAGCTCATCGAGATCGCCATGAACGGCAAGCACCACGGCGTGAAGGTCGACGCCGAGCCCCTCCGCCGTCTCCTCGCCTGGGTCGACGCCTGCTGCCCCTTCATGGGCGAAGAAGAAGTCCGCGCTTTGGGCGACCCCAACTTCGAGGGCATCGACCTGCTGCCCATCCGACCGAGGGTCGCGACGGCGCCGGTGGTAGAGCGGCCGTGAGGGGCGCGGTGGTGGACACTGGCGTCTGTCTCTGCGTGTTCGTGGTGTCACGGACGCTCCCCTGCCTCGTCAGCCGGCAACGACCGAGGGCATAGCCCCGGTCGACCCCGCACGCTGGGAGACGGCCGGTAGTGCACGAACGCCGGCCGCCCCTCACTTTGCCGCAACCTCGTAGCGTTCGACCCCGGTGAGATACGCCACCTGCTCACTGGCGGTCACAGTGGTTGCGCCCTCCTTCAGACCGAGCTTCACGGGGTCACCGAGGTAGTCACAGGCGCTCAGCTTGGGCCCCGACAGCTTGAGCCGGACCGGCGCCACTCCCTCGCTACGCCACACGGCAAGCGTCTTTGTCCCGCCGGCGTCGAAGGCGTAGCAGTGGTTGCCTTCGCCAACGTCCAGCTTCTCCACGAAGCGCCCGGCGCCCAGCGCCTTCGTCAACGCCTGGTAGGCGCGGTAGGCGGGCTTGGGCGACAGATCCAGGTGGAGGATGCCGAAGCGGTGCTCGTTGTAGGTGGCATCGTCGCCGCCGTCGCGAAACTCGTACCAGGTGATGACTTCGACGCCCTCGCCCAGTGAGAGCAGTAGCGCTCGCGGCAGATAGAGCGCCTCAGTGTCGTCGGTGACGCCGCGCGGATTCGTGTCGAGAATGGTGCCGAGGAAGGCGCCCTTGAGGTCGCTGTCATACAGGTACAGGGCGACAGGGCTCCCGACCAGTTTGTCGCCGTCATACGCGTTCAGCAGGGGGACGTACTGGTCTCCGCCCTGCAGCTTCGCGTCGGTCAGCCAGCGCGTGGAGGTCACCTTCGGCGGCAGCTCGATGCCCGACTCCTTCGGCGTGGCCAGCTCCGTGCGATCGGCCAGCTCCGGGACCGACTTGTCGGTCCACCACGCCTTCCAGCCGACGTGCAGCGCGGCGCGACCGGCTTCCCCCGCGCCCGTGCTTTCCCACTTTCCGTCTTTGCGGGTCCACTGGTAGTAGAACGGCACGCCGCCGAGATGTGCTGACAGGCCGCCCTTCCGCACGAAGGCGAGCAGGGCGTCGAAGTAGTCGGCCGGGTAGTGCTCTCCGGTGGGCATTACCAGAATCTGCGTGTCCTGCGGGTCGAGCAACGCCAACTCGGCCAACGTGACCGGCCGCGCCTGCACGTCCGCCCGCTTGTTGAGCGACTCGATAACCGACAGCCCCAGCCTGCCGCAGAACGGCACGTCCTGCTGGTGCAGCACCGCCGCCCGGAACTTGCTCTGCTGGGGGAACCGCAGCTTCGCCGCGTAGACGATGAGCTGTGGCAGGAATTTGCTGTCGTCAACGACAGGCGTGACGTGCGTCGGCCAGCCGTACTCGGTAATCCACACCTTCTTCTCGTCGCCACCGAACTCGTTGAGGAGCACCCGGGTCTTCGCCAGCTCCCCCGTGAGGGCCGATATCTCGGGCACTTGCGGATACTGGTACGGATGCACAGCCAGCACGTCGAACGCCTCGACCGCGCCCTGCTCGAACGTCTTCCGCAGGTAGTCGAACGGGACGCCCGCC
>Ga0210033_1000726_pt1 | contig 31270 bp, 29 predicted proteins | sample CryGeymeta201501_FD_185465 | JGI IMG/M metagenome (GOLD analysis project Ga0210033, IMG submission 185465) | Groundwater microbial communities from Crystal Geyser aquifers in Utah, USA - Crystal Geyser metaG 2015-01 (SPAdes) (version 2) | ecosystem: Environmental > Aquatic > Deep subsurface >... | reverse complement strand
AGCCTTCGAGCGATCCAGCTCATGCTGTGGGCGATTCATCGGGCAATTCTCACCGACTAGGACATGTCCTAGTCAAAACCCAGACTTTGACCATGTTGCCACGCGCGCATCAGCGCTATGGTCGGCGATCACTTGGGGGAGAATGGCGATGCGCACGAAGTTCTGCTTGGGGCTGGCATTGATCTGCCTGCTTGGTGCAGTTGCGCCGAGTTGGGCGCTGGAGTTTTGTGGTGTCGATGCCAATGCGGGGCATTTCAAGAGTGGGTTTGAAGCGGGCGAGGTGCCGGGCATCGCCGAAGCCATCCTGCCCGCCGATAACACGCCACTGACGTTGGTAATTGATGGCCCGCCCGCTGCAGCCATGATCAGCACCGCCAATGCGGAGGTCTTTGGCAGCTTTACCGCGCCGCCCAATACCGGCATCACCGTCAACGACATCGCGGCTTATCACAGCGGCAATCAATGGTTGGTACAGGTGCCTTTGCAGGCGGGCAGCAACACGCTCACCGTGGTCCTGCATGCCCTCGATGGCAGTACCCAAACCCTCACGCGCAACGTGGACCGCGCCGCCGATCCGCTGGCGCCAGAAGACGTGGTGGTGCCCAATCGCTCGGACATCGCGGCCTTCCATGCGCGCTTCAGTATCAACGTCACCAACCTGGCCCAGCTCAGTGCCGACTTTGATGGCGATGGCAACATCGATCTGATCGACAGCGCGCCCTCGGGCAGCGTCAACTTCGTCTACCGGCAACCCGGTCGCTATCGGGCCGAGTTCACCTTGACACCAAACATCGGTGCGCCAAGCACGGTCGCGCGTTACCTGTTGGCCGAACACCCTTCGGAAGTCCGGCAAACGCTCTGCCATGTCTTCGGCGTGATGCGCAGCAAGCTGATCGCCAATGACATCCCCGGCGCGCTCACGGCGCTGGTGACCGAGCTGCGGCCCGGCTTTCAGGACTTCTGGACCGGCGTCGGTGCCGCCGAACTGCCCACGCTCGCGGCCAATCTTGGCACCATCGTTGATGGCCGATTCTCGCCGGACCAAGCCGAGCTGATTCTGGCCCGACCCGATCCGGACAATCCCGGCCAGGCATTCGCGTTTCGGGTGCAGTTCGCACGCAATGAAGATGGGATCTGGCGCATCACGGCGATGTGAACCGCGTGTTGATCGCAACCCAAGCCAAGCCGGGAAACCGACCATGAATGATCTTGAAAATCTCCCCGAACGCCAATCACGCACCGGCCGCTTGTTGCGTTGGTGCTGGCGGCACAAGCTGCGCGCGACACTGCTGCTGCTCGTGTTGCTCCCGCTCTTGCCGGTGCTGCTGATCGCCCTATTGGTCGTGTTGAGCAACGGCACAATGAAGGCACAGAGTTGGTGGGCAGTCCATGGCTATCACCGGGATATCGAGATCGAGGGACAACTCCTGGACTACGACACCAAGCAGCCGCTGGCCGATGTGCTGGTGGCGGTGCTGGTGCGCGGCGACCGCTGGTTAGACTCTTCGAGATCATGGTTCTATATACCTTTTAACCCAGGCCATGGCGGTGGCGGTGGCGGCACCTACCGTTGTAGCCCCGCCAGTGCTGTCGTGCGTACCGATGCCGAAGGCCGCTACCGCTATCGAGTTGGTTTTGCGGAGGCAACCGACGGTGGCCAGTACGCCCGCGCGGACACCCTAGTCAGACCCTACAACTACGGCTATGAAGCCGTGTATGCAGATGATGGACAGCCGGATTACAAGATTGACCCCCCGTTCAATGGCAGGTCCCACATTTACCACCCATACGTGGACTTTGGACTGGCCCGTCCCATGGCGATGCGCAAGATTCCAGCGGACGCTGATCGGGATTTGCGAATCAAGAACAGTGTCGATCTGTACTGTCATGTGACCCCCACTGATCGAACCTATCGAAGTTGGGTGGAGCGTGCTGCCGTTGTATCTGAGGACGCTTGGCGGGAATGGTGCATGCCTGGGGGCGAGTGGGCCGAGGACCGAAGCTACGCGAGTTATCTCCTTGTGGGGCAATTTGACAGCACCTTGGGAATCGTCCACCAATACCACTTTCCTGAAACAGACGAGGGGTACCGTCGGTTGGCGATAGAGCAGAAGAACAAGGGCTCCCCGTTCCGCACCCCGTCGAATTTTCTCCAGGACCACCTGCTGCCCGACTATCCATTCCAGAAATGTTGGGGCGACCGGTCAGCATGCGTAGATTTTACTGCGGTCCAAAAACAGAAACTATGTGATGACTTGAGAGAAAGTCGTCGTCAATTGCTGCAATGGGAGCATCAACAATGAACCGTCTCGCAATCTGCGTGCTTACCGTATCTGCTTTCTCCACCAGCGACGTGATCTCTGCCTACGAGGTGGATACCCATGCCTTGATGAGCTACCACAGTTTCCAACGATCTGTACTGGTCAACAACGACTTTGGCAGCCGTTGGGGTACTGACCGCTTCGACAACCTGAAGCCTTTTCATCTGCCCGATACGGCACCGTATACGGAGCGCCGGGACGACTATTTTGATCTGTCGCCTGATCGTTGGGCCTTGGAACTGTTTGATACGCGTCGCCGTTTCAAAGCCTATGAACGCTTGCAGTTTCCCGCGTTGGAGGATTTCCGTGGCAGCGGTGGCTCAGATGATCCAGAACGGCCCAATGACGATCCAACCTCAAGAGCGCAGGAACTGCGAATGCTTGCCTGGCTGATGCGCGGCACCGTGCGCGAAGACGATGTGCTACAGAAGGACTATCGCCCCCTGGAAATCAAACCAGACCTTGACCCGCGCGGAGAAATTCGTCGGGTGTTCCATCACTTTTATGATCCGATTCACGGCTCCGGTGCGTTGTCACCGCCGGGCCTGGGCACATCGGCCTGTGCTTTGATCGCGGGTGGGCTGAGCGCTGGCTGTCAGCCATCCACCGACTGGGCGTTGGGGGTAAGCGGTGTCGCGATCACTCCCACCGGGAGCGCAGATCCGAATCGCCGCAATCATTTCAGTTGGGCGGATGGTCGCGAAGCGCTGTGGTGTGCGCTCACCCATCGCAGCAACTTGCTGACCCCAGCACTGGACGCGGGTAATCGTCGGCTGTGTTGGGCGACTGCGGTGGCCTCGTTGGGTCACGTTCTGCACCTGTTGCAGGACACGGCGCAACCCCAGCATGTGCGCAATGACGAACACAATCCCCCGGAATTGCCATGGAACAGCGTATTCGATCCCCTGACCAACTTTCTGTTTACCACCCGAGAGCCGCGGCGTACCTACGAATTGTGGACCAACTTCCGCGCCGCCAGCGAAATCAGTGGACCGCTGGGCGAAGACGCCGCCTGGCGCACCCTGTTCGCAAGCGCCGCAACGCCGCAGCCCCCCATCGTCACCGGTAATTACCCCAAGCCGATGTTTTCGCTGCCGGTGAAGTACTTCACCACCAAGTTCGATGAGCCGGGCACACCAGCCGCCCGCCGTGGCTTGGCGGACTTTACCAACCGCAATTTCTATTCCGAAGGCACCCAGTTCAGCAGCGACTATCCGTCGCCGCCGGCAGATCGCACGGCCACCGCGCCGGGCATGAGCGTGGTCAATTCGATCTATGGCCAGGTCGATGGTTTTGGCACGCTGACCGAACGCGTGGTGCTCTGGAACAAGGTCGATACCGCCGAACCGACGGCGACCGATCCACCGCTCAATCCTTTTGCCGGGCGTATTCCACTGACGACGCAGAGCATCTGGTTGCCGACACCGGGCGCCCTGCCTCCGCCGTATCCGCTGCCAGCGGCCTCGACCATCAGTCTGGACCAATACACCACCCAGGCCGATGTGCTGATCCCACGCGCGATCAGTTATGGCGCCGGCCTGATCGATTATTTCTTTCGCGGTCAATTGGCAGTGGACTCGGTGGCGGTGCCACAGGGCGTGGTCGGCGTGGTCGATCAAGGGGTGACCCATTCGGTGGATGCGCAGGGCTATCCGCGCGGTAACGACGGATTGATCTTTGGCTTCAAGAAACTGCGCCTGCAATTGCGCAACAGCACCGCGCCGATCACCGAGGCCGGTACCGCCATCGTGTTTCCCCAGGCTGTGGGTGTTGGTCAACTGGTCGCGGTGGCGCGCTATCACCGCAACACTTGCTATGGGTCCAGCCTGAGCGGCCAGCGCGTGCAGCACTATGCACCCCCGCCGCAGCAGTTGATCGACGAACCGGCCTGTGCCACTGGCGTGCAGCGCACTGACTTCCAGGAGATTTCGGTCTCCGCTACCCTGCCGATCAGCGGCCCGGCCGATCTGCCCGGTGGCGATGGTGGGGCGACTACGGTGGACAAGTTGTTCGACTTCAGCGATCAACCGATCCCGATCAATGCCACTGATGTGTTCATTCAAGTGGTCTATCGCGGTGTACTCGGGGATGAGCCCGATGCCATTGCCACCGGTACGCTGGATGTGCGCGAGCCGAGTTTTGTCGCCACCTACAACGGCAGCGATTTCCGCTGGAATGGCAGCGCCTGGGTGGAAGGCCTGATCGGCACCTCCACCCGCGGCGTCGACTTTCTGCATCTGTGTTCGGGTTCGCCGGCCAAGCTGATTTATCGGCGCGCAGCGTCCGGGCAAACCGCGCTGATTTTCCCAGTCACCGGTGCGGTGCCGATCCCGGCCGGTGTCGTGCGCATCGGCATCTTGTTCACCGAACCGGCCAGCCCAAACAGCAATCGGACGGTTCGTCACCAGCCGACCATGGAACCGCCACCAAGCGCCGGCAATCGACTCAGTCTGACCCTGGCCATCGCCGCCAGGCCAGCAAAGAAACCGTCGCCGCCAGCGTCTTGGCCGCACCGATCTACTGCGCTGTGAGTGGGGTGCCAACGAGCGGCGACTACTGGTGCAATGACCCGATCCAGCAGCACCGGGGGCAGCGCCTCGGCGACATCGCCCAGCCGATCTACTACAGCCCGGTCGGTGGTGGCGATGCCAACATCGACGTCGATGCCGTGCCGTTGCCGATCTTGTCCGGCTTGCAAATGCAGGAACTGGGCGAAAACCGTTTCGATCAAGATCCGGTGCTGGTCGCCTGCCCAAACCCACCGGCGCGTACGCCCGAAGAATCCGCACTACTCAAAGAACTGGTCGACTTGCAGGAAGCCGCTGCGGTGCAGGGGATCGAGTTACTGCCGTGAGGGGGTAGTCGCTGATTCAGCGCACAATTCTTGGAATACTGATGAGTGTGAAGTGGGCGTCCTGCAGACGTTGCGATGACCTGTTGGCGACGGCTGCAGGGCGCCCGGAAGTCCATCCAAAGCAAGACCCGCTCCCCCACAAACCATCGCCTGAACACCGGCCTCGGCTACAACAACCGCAGAGAAAAATCGATCGCACGCAGGTGTTTGGTCAGCGCACCGACCGAGAGGTAATCGACACCGAGTGCGGCGAGTGCTTGCAGCCGGTCGAGATCGACGCCACCGGAGATTTCCAGTGCCACCCGGCCGGCGTTGTCGGTAACCGCTTGCCGCATGTCCGCGATCGACCAGTCGTCGAGCATAATTCGATCCGGTGCCGCGGCCAGTGCCTCGGCGAACTCGGCCAGCGTTTCCACTTCGATTTCCACCAGGCGCTGACCGGCGATGGCCCGCGCCGCGCTGATCGCGGCGCTGATCGAGCCAGCCGCGCGAATGTGGTTTTCCTTGATCAGCACCGCATCGTAAAGGCCGAGGCGATGATTGCTCGCGCCACCGCAGCGCACCGCATATTTTTGCGCGGCGCGGAGACCGGGCAGGGTCTTGCGGGTGTCCAGCACGCGCGTGCCGGTGCCGACCACGGCATCGGCATAGCGCCGGGCCACGGTCGCGGTCGCCGAGAGCGTCTGCAAAAAGTTGAGGGCGGTGCGTTCGGCACTGACGATGGCGCGGACCTTGCCGCACAGGTCCAGCACACAACAATTCGCCACCAGCCGATCGCCATCGCGGTAGTGCCAGTGCATTTGAAGTTCTGGGTCCAGGCTATGAAAAGCCGCAGCGGCCCAATCGCTGCCACACAGCACCGCGGCTTCGCGAACGATAATCTGGGCGCTGGCTTCGGCCCAAGCCGGCAGCAGTTGCGCGGTCAGATCGATGGCGCCGAGGTCTTCTTCGAGGGCGCGCGCCACATCGCCCTGCACCACTGCAGCCGCCGGAGCCACCGGTTCGGTCATGCCGGAAAGTCTTGAAACTGGGTGGTCCCGATCGCTTGTTCGGCCAACAGCACCGGAATCCCATCGTCGATGCGGTAGATCACTTTGCCGTCATCGGTGATCAGTCCCTCGCGCACAGCTTCGCTGACCGCTGTCCCATCGACGCGCTGCACCGTACCGGCGCTGATCTGCTGGTTGAGAAATTTGATCCGTGCCGCGCCCAACAGCAGCAACTGCCGCTTGCTGACCGGACAACACAGAATGCTGAGAAAGCGGGGATCGAGACTCATCTTGGTTCCTGGCCAGTGGAGGCCGCTCGGGCCAAGCCGCTAAGATACCAGCGACGCCATCGCTTCGACGCTACGCAAACTACGGGAATCCAATGTCAGCATCATCGATCATCAAAGTGGGCGTGGTCATGGGGTCGCGCTCGGACTGGGACACGCTGAAGTCGTGCTCGGAAACCCTCGAACAACTCGGCATTGCACAGGAGACGCGGGTGGTCTCGGCCCACCGCACGCCGGACCTGCTCTATCGCTACGCCGAAACCGCCACCGACCGCGGTCTGCAAGTCATCATCGCCGGCGCCGGCGGTGCCGCCCATCTGCCCGGCATGCTGGCCGCAAAAACATCGCTGCCAATCCTCGGCGTGCCGATTCAATCGCGCGTGCTCAACGGTATCGACTCGTTGTTGTCAATCGTGCAGATGCCCGCGGGTATTCCGGTCGCGACACTGGCCATCGGCACGGCCGGCGCGATCAACGCCGCCTTGCTGGCGGCGGCGATTCTGGCGCTGCACGATCCAGCGATCGGTCTGGCACTCGCGGCTTATCGCCGCCAGCAAACCGAACAGGTCCTGGCGCATCCCGATCCGAGATCGACATGACCACGGTGGGCATTCTCGGTGGTGGCCAGTTGGCACGCATGCTGGCCCTGGCAGGAGCGCCACTCGGACTGCGATTTCGAGTGCTGGATGTCAGTGCCGATGCCTGCGCCGGACAATGTGCCCCACTCACGGTCGCCGACTACCACGATCGCGCGGCACTCGAACGGTTTGCCGATTCGGTCGATGTGGTCACCTTTGATTTCGAAAACGTACCCGCGCAATCGGCGCACTGGTTGGCCGAACGCTGTCCGGTATTTCCCAATCCCAACGCGCTCGCCCTGACCCAGGATCGACTCGCAGAAAAACAGTTATTCGCCAGCCTGGGATTGGCGACACCGGCGTTCCGCACCGTGGACAGCCACGCCGATCTCATCGCCGCCTGCGCCGAAATCGGTTTCCCCTGCATCCTGAAAACCCGACGCCTGGGTTATGACGGCAAGGGTCAATATCGACTGCGCGCGACCTCTGACATCGCTGCCGCCTGGTCGGCAATCGGCGGCGCGCCACTGATTCTGGAAGCCTTCGTGCGCTTTGACCGGGAGCTCTCGGTGATTGCGGTGCGTGCCCAGAACGGCGAACTCCGAAGCTATCCACTCGCTCAGAATTGGCATCAAGACGGCGTGCTCTCGGCCAGTCTGGCGCCCGCGCCCGAGCAGACCGAAGTGGCGGCGCTGGCGGTGGCCGCCGTGCATCGGCTCGCGGAGCAGTTGGACTACGTCGGCGTGCTTGCGCTCGAGTTGTTCGATTGCCAGGGTCAGCTTCTCGCCAATGAAATGGCACCGCGCGTGCACAACTCCGGACACTGGACGATCGAAGCCGCCGATTGCAGCCAGTTTGCCAATCACTTGCGCGCGGTCACCGGGTTGCCGCTCGGTAGCACGGCCATGCACGGCGTCGCCGCCATGCTGAATTGGGTAGGCAAATTGCCGGACCGGGGCGCGGTACTCAGTGAACCGCGTGGCTACTTTCACGACTACGGCAAAGCGGCTCGCGATGGCCGCAAAGTCGGCCACGCCACGATCATGGCGGAGCAGCCAGCACAACTCGCCGACGCCCTCGGTCGGGTTGCCGCCAGACTGCATCGGCAACACCAAATCGCGCCGCTATTGGCGATGCTTTGATCGAGATCGACCGGCTAGGCCAGCGCTAATCGAATCGAATCGGAGTGGAGCAGAGCGGATCCCCGCCCCGATCACGGCAAAAAAAAACCACCGCACGCCGGGCAGCCATGCGGTGGTCTCAGATCCAGATGACCCACTGGATCAGTTACAACAATTACTTCTTCTTGGCTGGCGCTTTCTTGGCAGCCGCTTTCTTGGCGGGTGCTTTCTTGGCTACTGCCTTCTTGGTGGCAGCCTTTTTGGCCGGCACTTTCTTGGCGGCTGGCTTCTTGGCGGCTGGCTTCTTGGCGGCTGGCTTCTTGGCGGCTGGCTTCTTGACAGCGGCCTTCTTGGCAGCTGGCTTCTTCGCGGGAGCCTTCTTGGCGGCCGCTTTCTTGGCGGCCGGCTTGGCCGCTGCTTTCACCGTGGTGGCTTTCTTCGCTACAACTTTCTTCGCGACTTTCTTTGCTACGACTTTCTTGGTGGTTGCTGCTTTCATGTTATGTACTCCTGTTGTGGTTGGCAGTTATTGCCCGGTGAAAAAACTTGCACACCGCACGTCCGCCCACTGCCTTTAGAGACGGACGCGATTTTGAAAAATCAGGAATCACTGTGACCAGCAGTGATCAAGAGGAACCGATTTGCAACGGTAAACATGCAGCGACGGAGCAGCGACAGCGATCCCGGAATCGACGATTTTTTTGCGGTGATGGAGGTCTGCTGCTTGTGCATGAAACGAAAACTCTGCTAGGTGATGTCCACGTTCGGCGCAAAATTAGTTCGTGCCGCGTTGACTGTCAACTGATTTGTTGATCTAGAGAAAATCAGCTTCGGCGTCGATGTCCGAAGGTGCCATCTGAACGAGCAAGATTTCGAGCCGAACCCACACGTATTTTTCAGCAACGCTTGTGCATCGGCAGCGCAAATTACTCGGCAAGGCAAACCCGCAGTGCCGCTGCGTAGCGCTCGATATCCTTTTCGCTGCGGGCTTCGGTGGCGCACACCAGCAAAGCGTTCTCGCAACCGACGTAGTCGCTGCCGAGGGCGATACCCGGCAAAATATTTTGCTCAGCAAGCCGCTCGATGACTTGGCGCGCGGGCTTCGGCAGTTGCACTACCAACTCGTGAAAACCAACGCCGGTAAAGCGGGCGGTCACGCCTGGAATCGCGCCCAGCGCTGCCGCCAGCAGACGGGCATTGGCGACCGAAGCATTGGCGACCCGTCGTAATCCTTCGCTACCCACCAGCGCCATATAAAGCGTGGCAGCGGTAACCAGCAAGCCCTGGTTGGTGCAGATGTTGGAAGTCGCCTTGGCGCGGCGGATATGTTGTTCGCGCGCTTGCAGGGTCAACACGAAACCGGGTTTGCCATCCAGGTCGGTAGTGCGACCGACGATTCTGCCGGGCAAGTTGCGCAGCAATTCCTGGCGACAGCAGAGAAACCCAAAGTACGGCCCACCCGATGCCATCGGTATACCCAACGGCTGGCCGTCTCCGCAGGCAATATCGGCACCGTTGCCGCCCCATTGGCCGGGGGCCTTGAGTACCGCCAAGGTCATCGGATTGACCACGGCGATCACCAGTGCGCCGCGCTCGTGCGCCCAGTCGGTCAGCGCATCGATGGCTTCGAGCACGCCAAAATAGTTGGGCTGTGGAATGACCAAGGCGGTGAACTCGGGCAGCGCCATCTGCTTCAAGGCCGCGATATCAACGTGGCCGGTGACGGCGTCAAAGTCCACTTCGACCAGCTCGATGTGCTGGGCTCCGACCAGACTGCGCACCACCTTGCGATAGGCCGGATGCACGCTCTTCGGAATCAGCACGCGACGGCAGCCGCCTTTCTTGCGCGATCGCTCGGCCATCAGCACGGCTTCCGCCAGCGCGCTGGCGCCGTCATACATGGAGGCATTCGATACCGCCATGCCGGTCAACCGCGTCATCGCGGTTTGAAACTCGTAGATCAGTTGCAAGGTGCCCTGGCTGGCCTCGGCCTGGTAGGGCGTATACGCCGTATAGAACTCACCCCGGGTCGCGATCGCCCACACCGCCGCCGGAATGTGGTGATCGTATGCGCCGCCGCCAGCGAAACAGAGTGGCGCGCCATCGGCTGCGGCGCGATCACGCAGCAAGCGCGAAACTGCCATCTCGTTCATGCCTGCGGGCACTGCGGCGAGTTCACCAATCTGCAGCGCCGCCGGAATCTCATCGAACAAATCATCGATGCTGGCAACACCGATCACCTTCAACATCTCAGCGACATCAATCTCGGTATGCGGTACGAATGGCATGACACAGCTCCACAAAAAAAGCTGGCCGCAAAGCGGCCAGCGTGAACTTACAGGGTTAACGCGGAATCAATGTTCCTCGTTTTCAACCAGCTCGGCGTATTCATCAGGGGAAAGCAGCGCATCGAGCTCGCTCGGGTCACTGGGCTTGATGACAAAAATCCAGCCATCGCCCCAAGCATCGCCATTGATGATTTCCGGGTTGTCAGCAAGCGCTTCGTTGATCGCTACCACGCTGCCGGAGACCGGCGAATAGACATCCGACGCCGCCTTGACCGATTCCACCACCGCCGCCGCATTGCCGGCATCAATGGCATCACCGACGCTGGGCAATTCCACGTAGACCAGATCGCCCAACTGCGCTTGCGCGTGCTCGGAGATGCCTACGGTAACGTTGCCGTTGTCTTCACGACGGGCCCACTCGTGGGACTTCAAAAATCGGACATCACCTGGAATTTCGTTCATGAACTAACTCGCTACTGGGGTGGGAAGTTGGTGCCAACAAAACCGCAAGCGTATTCGCGCTGGCACGACGGCGAACAAAAATTCTTTGCAACGGCGGCAATTGTAGCCGAGCCGCTTGGTCCCGTGGCATCAAATGCCGGCGCAGGCTTGGCCGTCGCGGACGAACGGAAACTTGACCGCACGGACCGTCACTTCACGATCGCGGATGACCACGCGCAAGCGATCATTGGCCGCCGCCGGTAGCCGCGCAAAGGCGATCGATTTGCCCAGCGTCGGCGCAAACGAACCGGACAGGATTTCGCCGTCGCCAGCATCCGTCAGCACCTTCTGCCCATGCCGCAACACGCCTTTGTCATCCAGCACCAGACCCAGCATCTTGCGTTTGACGCCGGCGGCTTGCGCGGCGATCAGCGCCGCGCGGCCGATGAAATCGCGCCCGGGGTTCAGGGCCAAGGTCCAACTGAGCGCGGCTTCCATCGGCAACACGGTTTCGTCCATGTCCTGGCCGTAGAGATTCATCCCCGCTTCCAGCCGCAGGGTGTCGCGTGCGCCCAAACCCGCGGGCTTGACGCCTGCCGCCAGTAATTGTTGCCAGAACGCTACCGCGCCGCCTTCCGGCAACATGATTTCAAAACCATCTTCACCGGTGTAGCCGGTGCGGGCGATGAACATGTCGTCGATTTCGGCACCGACAAACTTGCCGAGCGCGTCCGCGGCCACGGCGCCACCGACCGACAACAGGCCACGCACCCGCGACCGCGCGCTCGGCCCCTGCACCGCGATCATGGCAAAGTCGGCACGCTCGTTCAGGGTGACGCCAAAGCGGGTGGCCTGCTCGGCCAGCCACTCCAGATCTTTTTCGCGGGTACTGGCATTGACCACCATGCGAAAAAACGCTTCGCTCTGGTAATAGACGATCAAGTCATCGATCACGCCGCCGTGGGCATTCAACATGCAGCTATACAGTGCCTTGCCCGGCTTTTGCAGCTTGTCGATGTCGTTGGCCAGCAGGTAACGCAGAAACCCACGCACGCGGGCACCGTGCAAATCCACGACCGTCATGTGCGAAACATCGAACATGCCGGCATCGCGCCGAACCTGATGGTGCTCCTTGATTTGCGAACCGTAGTTGATCGGCATATCCCAGCCGCCAAAGTCCACCATGCGAGCGCCCAGGGCGCGGTGGGTCGAATTCAGGATCGTTTGTTTGGACATTGGCCTTCCAGCGGCGTTGCGGGATCGTCCAAGCATAGCGTAGAGCCGTCCGCTACCAAAAATGGTTCGGCAACCTGACGCATCGAGAGAGCCGGTTTTGCACGGCCAGTGTTCGCTCGCCATGACAGTGCGGGCAAGCTTGTGTTGGCGATATGCTGGCGACTCCAACGATCCTTTCTGGTGGTGCCATGGCTTTGCCCATTCTGCTGGCGGAAGACGACCCGATCACGCGCGAGGCGCTATCTGTCCATCTGCTGCAATTGGGTTTTCAGGTACTCGCCTGCAGCGGATTTCAGGCCGCGCAGCAGGCCTTGCGCGAACAGACTTTCGACTACTTGATCCTGGATCGAAACCTGCCCGGTGGCGGCGCGCTGGCGCTGTTGCGAGCGGCGCAGGCAGATCCATCAGCGCCGAACCACGCCACCCCGGCAATCGTCATCAGTGCCGATATTGAACCCGCGCAGCGGGCGGCCTTGCTGGCGTTGGGATTCATCGCGGTGTTGCAAAAACCGATCTCGGCAACGGCGCTCGGCGCTGCCTTGCAGCCACCACGGCCGAGTCTGCCGGTAGCGCCGACGCCCGCACTTTCGCCAGCAACCCCGACGGCGGTGGCAACGCTGGACGACGCGATGGCGCTGACCGCTTGCGGCACCATGGAAGTGGTCGTTGGCCTGCGCCGACTGCTCGCCGCCGAGATCGGCGGCTTCGCGTTGCAATTGCAGCAGGCGGGGGCCGATCAGGATCGGGAAAAAATGCGCGACACCCTGCATCGTCTGCGCTCTGCTTTGGGCTTTTGTGGCGGCGCCGAGCTACTGCAACTGATCGCCGATTGCCCGAGCGCACTGCCGAGCGAGACCGCGTTGCAGCACATCCTCGACGCCGCCGAACGCTTGCGTCGGCAACTGCCGCTACCGGTGCGCTTACCACTTACCTGAAAACGCGCCAGGCATCGAGCTCGCGGCCACCCAAGTGATGGCGGATCACCGTGCGCATCAACTGCCGAAGTTTGCCGAGCACCTGCGCGTCCGGCTGTTGATCGGCTTGCAAGGCCAACAGCTCGCTGCCACGGCAGCGCAACGCCGACGACTGCTCCGACCAGAGCCGCGGACCGTGCCCGGGCTCGTAGGCGTAATCTGCCAGCGGATCCAACGGCAAGCCGCTGGCGGTCTCTTGCCCCAATTGCAGTCCATAACCCAGCAAGGCCAGCAGATCGCGCTCAAATCGGCGCAGGGTCCAACCCAGGTGCGCACACTCCGGCAATTCCGCGAGCAAGGCGGCATAGCGTTGAAACACCGCAGCGTGCGGATCATTGCGCTCGGTCAAGCGCGTCAATAGCTCGTTGACATACAGCGCCGACTGCAACTTGGTCCCCGTGAAATAAAGCGGATGGCCGACCACCTCCACCGCCAGCAACAGCGCCAAATCGCCCTGCTGCAAAAAATCGATCGACAGAAATTGAAACGGGCTGAGCGCACCGCGTTGCAAGCGCGGCTTGCTGGCACGGACACCACGCGCCACCGCCGCGATCCGCCCGTAATCCCGAGTGAACAGTTCGACCAGGGCACTGGTCTCTCGATAGGGCCGTGCATGCAACAAAAAAGCGGACTCGGCCAGCACGCGCATCGGCGGTTTTTACTAAACCTGGTCCAAACCGAAACCGCGCAACGAGCGTTCGTCATCGCTCCAGTTGTTGCGCACACGGACCCAGGTTTCCAGATGCACTTTGCAGTCGAACAAACTCTCCAAGGCCATCCGCGCCTGGGTACCGATGGTCTTCAACTGCGCGCCCCCCTTGCCGATCACGATCGCCTTCTGGCCCTCGCGTTCGACCCAAATCACCGCCGCCAGCCGCAGCAGATTGCCGACCCGTTCAAAACCCTCGATTTCGACCGTGGTGGCGAACGGCAACTCATCGCGCAGTAACCGCACCACCTGCTCACGAACGCGTTCGGCGGCCAGAAACTTTTCACTGCGATCGGTCAGTTCGTCCTCGTTGAATTGCGCTTCGCCGACCGGCGACAGCGCGATCAACTGGCCGCGCAATTGTTCGATGCCTTTGGTCTTCAACGCCGACACCGGCACCATCGCCTGCGGTTGGTAGCGCGCCTGCAATTCAATCAACAGCGGCAGCAACGCCGACTTGTCGGGCAGACGATCGATCTTGTTGAGGGCAATGACCAGGGGCCGCTGCAAATCTTTCAGCCAGGCACCAACGGCGTCGTCTTCGGCGGTCTGGCGTGGCGCCTCGATCACCCACAACACCAGGTCGGCCTCGTCGATGGCGGCCTTGGCGGTGCGGTTCAAAGCGCGGTTGAGCGCGCGCGGCTGACTGCCATGGATACCCGGGGTATCGATGAAGGCGATCTGCGCATTCGGCCGCGTCATGATGCCCAGCATCCGGTGCCGCGTAGTTTGCGGCTTGGACGCGGTGATGCACAAGCGATAGCCGATCAAGGCATTGAGCAGCGTGGACTTGCCGACATTGGGCCGCCCAGCGACCGCAATCGTGGCAAAGCGGCTGACCGGTGTTGCGGTCGCGGTCATCGCTGGGCATCGCCTGTGGTTACTTTGTCCTTGGCTTTTTCAAGCACTTGGAGCAGGGCTTTCGCGGCGCCAATTTCGGCCAGCTTGCGGCTGTCGCCGCTGGCGGTGGCAGCCACCGCGAGCGCCGCCACTTGGCAGCTTGCGGTAAACGTCTTGGCGTGATCGGGGCCGCTCGCTTCCAGCAGTTGATAGTTGGGCAAGCCCAGGCCGCGCGCCTGCAACCATTCCTGCAACTCTGTCTTGCCATCTTTGCCGGATTGCTCAGCGTTGACGTTGGCCAGCAGCGGCTCAAACCAGGCGCGCAACCGCGTTCGTGCCGAATCCCAACCATCGCCCAGGTAGTGCGCGGCGGCGACCGCTTCCAGGGCATCGGCAAGGATCGAGTCGCGGCGATGGCCGCCGCTCTTCATTTCCCCCGGTCCCAACTTGAGCTGGTCGCCCAGCGCCAACCGGCGGGCGAGACCGGCCAATGCGGTCTCCCGAACCAGACTCGCCCGCAGCCGCGTCATGACGCCCTCGTCCGCCTTGGGAAAACGCTCAAACAACATTTCGGCGACGATGAAATTGACCAGCGCATCGCCAAGAAACTCCAGCCGCTCGTTGTTCCGGGCACCGACGCTGCGATGGGTAAGCGCCTGATTCAACCAGTCCGCGGTGGCGGCCGGGGTACGCGCCACAAGACCACTCATGGCCGACTCAAAGTGCCGTGCTTCCGGGACTGTTCAACTCGATGGTCTTCTCGAAGGTGGCGACGTAATCGAGGTTGTAGAGCAGGTCTTCACGCACCTCATAGAACACACTGAGCGTGTTAACGCCGCCGCTGCGCTTGATTTCAAAACTCTTGGGGCCAACGTGGGCCTCGTTCACGTAGTTGATGTACAGGCGCTTGTCGAGGGCGCCGCGTACTTGCGCGATGGACCAGGTCGATGAGCCGGGCTCGGCGGCAACGCCTTTCATGGCGGTGACCACGTTCATGTACTCAAGGTAAGACGGCCCGATCCGCATCACCAGAAAAGCGAAGAATCCGGCAACCACCAATACGATCAGAAATCCCAGCAAGGTGATGCCGCGCTGGTGTTTGGAAATCTTCATGTCACGCCCCTCCTTTGATCACTGTGCCGATTCGACCCAACTTGGCACCACCGCCGACAAAGTCCCAATGCATCCAGATAAAGAACGCTCGACCGACCAGGTTGGCCTCCGGCACCATACCCCAAAATCGGCTGTCCCGGCTGTTGTCGCGGTTGTCGCCCATCACAAAATATTCGCCCGGACCCACCGTCCAGCGATCATTCTGCCACATCGGATAAGCCGGTCCCGGGCGCTGCAGAATATCGTGCTCGCGCCCCGGCAGCAGCTCTTTGAACAGCGGCCATTGCGCAGCGGCGCCTTGATCTTCCACCTCGTAGCTTCCCTCCGGCACGCGTTCCACGGCCACCCCATCGACATACACCGTGTTGTCATGAAACTCGATGCTATCGCCGGGCACGCCAACCACCCGCTTGATGAAATCGGTGCCCGCTTCCGGGTCGCCGGGACGATCACCCGGATACTTGAACACCACCACATCGCCTCGCTTGGGATGGCCGACGGCGATCACCGTCTTGTTCAACACCGGCACGCGCAGACCGTAGGCGAACTTGTTGACCAGGATAAAATCGCCGGTCAACAAGGTCGGCATCATCGAGCTGGAAGGAATCCGAAACGGTTCGGCGACAAACGAGCGCACCAGCAACACGAACAACAGCACCGGAAAAAACGACCGGCAGTATTCGACCAACATCGGTTCGCTTGCAACCCCACCGGCACGCTGGGCGCGGCGTTTGGCAAACAGCCAGTGATCGAGCCCGTAAATCAGCCCGGTGATGGCGGTCAGCACCACCAGAATCAACGCAAAGTCCAGCTTGATCGTTCCCATGTCTAGTTCCGGGTTGATAAAAATCTTGAGGGGGCAGCGATTCCTGGTTTACTTGTCGCTGGTTTGCAGCACGGCCAGGAACGCTTCCTGCGGGATATCCACCCGACCGACCTGTTTCATGCGTTTTTTGCCTTCTTTTTGCTTGTCCAGCAATTTGCGCTTGCGGCTGACATCGCCGCCGTAGCACTTGGCGAGCACGTTCTTGCGCATCGCCTTGACCGACGAGCGGGCGATGATCTGCCCGCCGATGGCGGCCTGAATGGCGACATCGAACATTTGTCGCGGGATCAGTTCGCGCATTTTTTCGCAAACGTTGCGGCCACGGCGATCCGCCTGCGAACGATGCACAATACTCGACAAGGCATCGACCTTGTCACCGTTGATCAACACATCCAACAGCACAAAGTTGCCGACGGCAAAGCGCAGAAAGTGGTAGTCCAGCGACGCATAGCCGCGGCTGACGGATTTGAGCCGATCAAAAAAATCGAGCACCACTTCGGCCAGCGGCATTTCATAGATAATTTGTACCTGACTGCCGAGGTAGGTGATCGAGACCTGGGCGCCGCGTTTTTCTTCGCACAAGGTAATGACGTTACCGACGTAATCCGGTGGCGTCAGAATGCTGGCGGAAATGATCGGTTCGCGGATTTCCACGACCTGGGTGATCGGCGGCAATTTCGACGGGTTGTCCAGATCGATCACGCTGCCATCGGTTTTCAGCAACTGGTAAACAACCGTCGGTGCCGTGGTGATCAGATCCAGATCGTATTCGCGCTCGAGTCGTTCTTGCACGATCTCCATGTGCAGCATGCCGAGAAAGCCACAGCGAAAACCAAAGCCGAGCGCCTCCGAACTTTCTGGCTCGAAATACAGCGAGGAGTCGTTGAGGGTAAGTTTTTCCAGCGCTTCGCGCATCGCCGGATAGTCATCGGCCTTGGTCGGAAACAGGCCCGCAAACACGCGCGGTTGCACCTTCTGAAAACCGGGCAGCGCGTACGCCGCCGGCTGGTTGGCGAGGGTCAGGGTGTCGCCCACTGGCGCGCCGTGGACTTCTTTTACCGAGGCACAGACAAAGCCCACTTCGCCCGGGCCGAGTCGCTCCAGGCGCGTGCGCTTGGGGGTGAAGATGCCGACCTGATCGACCTCATGGCTGCGCCCGGTGGACATCACCAGGATCTTGTCACGCGGCTTGATCTCGCCCTGCATCACCCGCACCAGCGACACCACGCCGAGGTAATTGTCGAACCACGAATCGATGATCAGCGCCTGCAGATTGGGGCACGCGGTCGGCTGCGGCGGCGGGATACGGGTGACGATGGCTTCCAGCACTTCGCGCACGTTGAGCCCGGTCTTGGCGCTGACTTCCAGCGCAGCGCTGGCGTCGATGCCGATCACCGCCTCGATTTCCAGTTTGACCTTGGCAACATCGGCGGTCGGCAGGTCGATCTTGTTCAGCACCGGCAGCACTTCCATGCCTTGTTCGACGGCGGTATAGCAATTCGCCACGCTTTGCGCTTCCACGCCCTGCGCCGCATCGACCACCAGCAGCGCCCCTTCGCAAGCCGCCAGCGAGCGCGAGACTTCGTACGAAAAATCGACGTGGCCGGGGGTGTCGATAAAGTTCAGCAAATAGGTTTCGCCATCGCGTGCGGTAAACGGCAGCGACACACATTGCGCCTTGATGGTGATGCCGCGCTCGCGCTCGATCGGATTGGAATCGAGCACCTGCTCTTCCATTTCCCGTGCCTGCAGGCCGCCACAAATCTGGATAAAGCGATCCGCCAGCGTCGATTTGCCATGGTCGATATGGGCAATGATGGAAAAGTTGCGGATATGCTTCATGCAGACTCGAAGCCCCGGACGCGCGGCCGGGGCACCTGATGGTTGGGGGACCGCAGAGTATCGCATGAAGGCGCGGCGGAAAACCCAATCCGCCGCGCCCGGAACCGGCAGCGCGGCCGGTTCGACCGGAATGGCGGCGGTTTACTTGCTGTCCGCCGTCAAGGTAATAAAGCGATTGCTGTCACCGCTGCGCACCAACAACAGCACCGGCTGCCCTTTCGGTACCTGCGCCGCAGCCGCCTTGAACTGGGCGACACTGGCAATGCGGTTGCGACCGACCATCAACAGCACGTCGCCCGGTCGCAAACCGGCGCGGCGCGCCGACGCCCCGGTGACCTGCTCGATCAAGACCCCGGTGTTCGGATCCAGACCGGCTTGTTCGCGCTGCTCATTGCTAAGCTCGGAGACCGCGATCCCGAGCGCATCGCCGGACTGCGCCGGACCACTCGGCGTGGCGGCCGATCCGCCACCCAGCGTGCCCGGCAGTTCGCCCACGATCAACGGCACTTCGATCTGCTTGCCATTGCGGAAAACGCCGAGCTGCACGCGGGTACCAGGAACGGTCGCGCCGACCATCGGTGGCAAGTCGCCCGAGCGTTCAATCGGCTGGCCATTGAAGCTGGTGATGACGTCTTGTTCCTTGAGACCGGCCTTGGCGGCCGGGGTCGCCTTGTTGACCTGTGCCACCAAGGCGCCACCGACGCGCGGCAGACCCAGGGCGTGGGCACTATCGCCACCCACTTCCTGCAAGCTGACCCCAAGATAGCCGCGGGCGACTTTGCCCTTGGTCTTGAGCTGGGTCACGATCTTGTTGGCGTAATCCATCGGAATTGCAAAGCTCACGCCGATCGAGCCACCGGTGTTGGAAAATATCTGCGAGTTGATGCCGACCACTTCTCCGGCCAGATTGATCAACGGGCCACCGGAATTGCCGCGATTGATGGCGACATCGTTCTGGATAAACGGCACGTAGCGCTGGTTGTCGCCGAGGTTGCGGCCGATCGCGCTGACGATACCGGCGGTGACCGAATAGTCCATGCCGAACGGCGAGCCGATGGCGATCACCCATTGCCCGGGTTTGAGCTTGCTGGAATCACCCAGCTTGACGGTGGGCAGGCCGCTGGCTTCGAGCTTGAGCAGCGCGACATCGCTTTGCTCATCACTGCCAATGACGCGTGCCTTGAACTCGCGGCGATCTTTCAGTTCCACTTTGATGTCGTCACCATCGGCCACCACATGATGGTTGGTCATCACGTAGCCGTCGGCCGAAATGATGAAGCCGGAACCGAGCGAAGTCTGCTGGATATCCGGGTGTTGAAACTGCCGCGGGTCACCGAAAAAGCGGCGGAAAATCTCCGGCATTTCCCGCTGGCCGGGAGCGCCTTCGGCAGCGTTCGCTGCGGTTTCATCACCACCGCCCTTGGTCACCGTGATGCGCACCACGGCGGGTGCGTTCTGTTCCACCAGACCGGTGAAATCCGGCAAGGACTGCGCCGAGGCGGCTGCTACCCACGTCAGCGACAGCAGCACAATGAATGGTTTCAATCGGGACATCGGCAGAATCTCCTGTTTCAAGTTGAGAGGTGGGGAAAGTTCGAGAAACGCTTTGCTTGACTTCGGTGCCTTGGCAACGTCGGCGATCGCTTGCTGACCGCCAAAGTGGCTGCACCAGCAGACTGACCGCATTGGTTCGTCGCGGCATCGGAAAGTTCCGCAAGACGCGGCAACTGCCGAGCGTCGCGCTACTGTCCGCCAGCCGGAACCAATCCGGCCAAGGTCGCATCAACCCAGCGGCGGGTGGAATCGGCGGGCACCGCGCCCACCGCCACAACGCGCAGATCCCCCCGCTGACGGCCATACAGTTGGACCGCTCCACGGCGCGTCGAAAACTCACCGGCCGGCGCGCCCTCGCGGCGTTCCACGTAGACCGAAACCGTCGCCAAGCCATCGCTGTAAACGCGCTGCTCCAGTCCACGCGCCGCGTCGATGCGGCGACCAACCATGACAAAGCCCGGCACGCGCATCGCCGTGCCGGTGGCGGTCTCGTTGCCCGCAGCGGCAGCACCGCCAGCGCTCGGCGCTGCCGGCGTCGGCGCGTCCAACGCCAACTGCGCAAACATGACTTGTTCAAGCAACTCCTGCTGCGGACCGATCAACGCCGCACCGAGCAACAAACCGGATTCCTGATCGACCCAGAGTCGCTGGCCATAGCGTTCATGATCTTGTGGCACGGCCTCGATCAAGCGCGCGTTGAAACCGGCCACGCGATCCGTGCCCAGCCACTGCAAGTGATAGCTTTCGCCCAGTTGGCGGGCATCCAAAGCACGCTGCTGACCGGCCATCGCCGGCCACGCCGCTGGTGCTGCGGTCGCCTGCAGCGATCTGACTTCGGTGCCGCTCTTGAGCAACTCGCGGCGATCACCGCTCATGCTGGCAAAACGCTGAAACGCGTCGGCGCCGGGGCGGCTACTGATCCGCACTTGATCGACCCGGCCATCGTGCACATAGACGACGACGCCTTCGTAGCTGCGCTGCCATTGCGCCTGCTGCATCCGTTGCAGCCACACCACCGGCGCATCGGCCGCCACCGCTGCGGTGCTGATGCCCGCCAACATGGCGGCGTACCAGGCGATCCATCGGCAGCCGGTCATGGCGCTTATTTTCCGGTCTGCGCGGTATCGGCAGTGGCAGCGCGCACCGGTTCGGAAACCGCCCGCACCGCCGGCAACATGCCGAGCGCGCCGACCCCGCCAGCGGCTTCACCATGGCGCATGAAGTACCGATCCAGTTCACTGGCCAGCGGCGTCTGCACCAACAAAAAGCGATCCGTCCTGGCCACCGATTGTTCTTTCCACGGCGGGATCAAGTCGCGCGAGGTGATGGCGGCAACCTGCGACAGATTGGCCACGGCGGCGTTCGGCTGCGGCAATCCGGCATCGACGCCAGCGCGCACCGAAAACAGCGAAACCACTGCCACCCCGGCGGCAATGGCACCACCGGCCAGCGATCGCCAAAGTAGCTGGCGGCGCGGATTGACGCTTCCCGCCTGCGGGCGCGAATGAGCGGCGGTTTCGGCTCCCAGATCACTTTCGATTTGCTGCGAAACGCGCTGACAAAAATCGCTTGGCGCCAGCACATGATCTTGTCGGCGCAGGCAATCGCGGATCAGGTGATAACGCTCCCAAAGCCCGCGAAACTCAGGGTCGCGGTCCAGCCGCTTGAGCAGAAAACGGGTGCTTTCGGATTGGATCTCGCCATCGGCCATGGCCGACAACTGTTCGCGAATCGATTCGTTCATACCGCCTCCAAGCCCGCGCTCTGGTTGCCCATCAGCGGGCGCAGTCGCACATCAATGGCTTCTCGCGCGCGAAAAATTCGCGAGCGCACCGTGCCGATCGGACAATTCATCGTTTGCGCAATTTCTTCGTAACTCAGACCATCGACTTCGCGCAGGGTGATCGCCATGCGCAATTCCTTGGGCAATGCGGCGACCGCGCCGGTGACCGCGCGTTCCACTTCCTGACGCATCAGTTCGTGTTCCGGGGTGGCGGTTTCCTTGAGCTTCAGCGCGCCATCAAAAAGTTCGGCGTCTTCGATCTGGACATCGTCCAATGGTGGTCGCCGACGCTGCGCCACCAAGTGATTCTTCGCGGTATTGGTGGCGATGGTAAACAGCCAGGTGTAAAACGCGCTATCACCACGAAACTTGCCGATCGCCCGGTAGGCGCGCAGGAAGGTGTCTTGGGCGACGTCCTGGCACTCGGCAAAATTATTGATATAGCGCGAGATGATGCCGAACACCTTGTGTTGATACTTGCGCACCAACAGGTCGAAGGCACCGCGTTCGCCGTTCTGGACGCGTTTCACCAAGGCGAGATCGGCATCGGTTTCGCTCACGCGTTTCTCCTGTCGCGGATCGGCCTCAGCCAGTGGCGCGATGGCGCCGACGCTGGTGCCGGTCCGGTTGAATGCTGGCACTGCCTGGACAAGCGAGAACGACATGGTGGCGCACCTCCAGTTCCGGGAATCGCGCGCTTGGACTGCGGATATCTCAGGAAGTTCACCATGTTGCCGGCCTCCGCCCGCCGCCCTGCTGGCAGCGGTCGGCATTGCCGACCCGCTCAGACCGCCGCGCCGCCAGCGATCAGCTTCTCACGTTCCGCCATCATGTTTTCGAAGGTGGCCGCTGGCAGCGGCCGACTGAACAGGTAGCCCTGCAATTCCTCGCAGCCATTGTCGCGCAGGAAATTCAGGTGCTCCTCGTATTCGACGCCCTCGGCGATCACCCCGCGACCGAGGTTCAACGCCATGCTGATGGTCGCCCGCACGATCGCCTCATCGTCCGGATCGACACCAATATTGCGCACAAACACTTGGTCGATCTTGATCCGGTCGGCCGGAAAACGGCGCAGATAATCAAGCGAACTTTGGCCGGTGCCGAAATCATCGATCGCTATCGAACAACCCAAATCGCGCAGCCCTTGCAGGGTTTCGACCAGATTGGGAATGGTCTTGACGTTGATGCTCTCGGTCACTTCGAGCTCAAGCAGATGCGGGTCCAACCCGGTTTCGCCCAGCACCGTGCGCACGATGTCGATCATGCCGGGCTGCCGCAATTGCAGCGCCGACAGGTTGACGCTGATCCGCAACGGATGGCCGAAGCGCTGATTCCAGCGCTGCGCGTCGCCACAAGCGGTGCGCAAGATCCACTCGCCGATGGAAACGATCAGCCCGGTTTCTTCGGCCAGCGGAATAAAAAATCCTGGCGAAATCATGCCGAGCTCGGGGTGCTCCCAGCGAATCAAGGCTTCCATGCCGATGATGTCTTCGGTCTGTGCCGACACCTGCGGCTGGTAGAACGAACGCAGCTCGCCGTTGCGTTCGGCCACGCGCAACTTGGCTTCCAGCGCCAACCGCTGCTGGTGCGATTCTTCCGGCACCGCCACATAGGCCTGAAAAGTATTGCGGCCCATGCCCTTGGCGTTGTACATGGCGACATCGGCGTGTTGCAGCAATTTTTCGGCGCTGTCGGCATCGTCGGGGTAAAAACTGATGCCAATACTGGCGGTGATGTGCAATTCGCGGCCGTCGCTCAAGGTCAACGGCGACTCCAGAATCCGGCACATTTTTTCGGCAATGCGCAAGACGTCATCGCGCTGCACCATGTGCCGCAAGATCAGCGTGAACTCATCACCGGCGTAGCGCGCCACGGTGTCGCTACCGCGCACGGCAGTGGACAAACGCTTGGCCACGGCGATCAACAATTCGTCGCCGACGCCGTGCCCCAGACTGTCGTTGACGGTCTTGAAGCGGTCCAGGTCAACGAACAGCACGGCAAACATTTCGCCGGTGCGGTGGGCCTCGCGCAGCGTGATTTCGAGTCGATCATTGAACAACAACCGGTTCGGCAGCGCGGTGAGCGAGTCTTGCAGGCCTTTGGCACGGCCCTGGTCAACGGCCCGCTCCAGCGCCAACTCCATCACCACCCGGCCGGCCATCGCGCGCACCGCACTGGGCAGGCTGGAGCCATCGGCGAGCACCTCGCGCGAGGCGGTGAGCAATGCGCCGATCACCGCATCACTGGCATCGCGCAATGGCAAGCCGATCAGCGACTCGATGCGGAAACCATTGCTGTGCGCCTCGCCGCCCAAAGCCCGCCAGGCATTGGCCGACACGACAAAGGCATCGCCAGCTTGAACTTTGCGCAACACCGCCTGCGCCAACTGCTCGGCGATCACCCGCGGCACCCCGGGGCGCAAGTAGTTGAGCGTGAGTGCTGCGGCATCCGAGGCGTTGGCCGCATCGGTCGGCGCGACGGTGATATCGCCGCGGTGGCTCACCAGCAACAGCGCATCCAGGCGGCCAAACTCGATCAACTTCTGGCCCGCAGCGCGGGCCACGGCACTGGCCCCACGCAACTTCCACAGGCCATCGATAAACTCTGCCAGTGCATGACCGGATTCTTCGCGCTCGGCCGGCCGCTGCATGGTCAACCAGCGCACATCGGCACCACTGCGCACCATACGGGTGACCGTATCCATCATCACTTTTCGGCCATCCGCACGCGGTGTCAGACAGCGGTAACTCACGCTGCCGCTGCGCGCCACGGCGCTCATCAAATCGGCGCGTTCACGGTCTTGATGGCTGAGGTCCCAAGCATCCAGCAGCGTGCCAACGACATTGCCAACCGCATACCCCGCCTGGGTGATAAAGGTTTGGTTGACCGCGAGCACGCGTCCGCTGGCGGGGTCCGAAACCAGCATTTCATCGCGCGCCGCATCAAACGCAAAGCGATAAGCCAGCTCCTGCCCGGATTGGACTTCATCCACGCTCGGCACCGGCGCGAACAAACGGACGATCTTGCTACGCACCAAATCCACGTCGACCGGCACCGCCACCCAGTCGCTGACCGCCGCCGGCATACCAGCCCCGGCCCAAATTTTTGCCGGATCGTCACCGAGGATGGCCAACACCGGAATCTTGCTGGTGCGTTCTGAACTGCGAATATCCCGGCACAGCACATCGGCCTCCTGATCGGCTTCGGTAAACTCCAGCACGATCAAGGCAACGCCGTTTTCCTGCTGGAGCATCGCCCGCGCCTGCGACGCATCCTTGGCCGCATAGATCGCATCAAACTCCATCGAGTCGAGCAATTCGAACAGCCGCCGCCGCTCGCCGCGTTCGTTCAGCAGGATCAACACCGAACCGCGAACGGGCTGCATCAGACCACCCACCGGCCATCGCGCAGGCGCGGCGGCCGACGCAGCGAAATATCGTGGACGATGTGAAACACCATCGAGTCCAGACCTTCGGACAAGCGCACTTTCTTGTCCAGAAATACCAGTTTGCGGCCCTCCACCGAGGCCCCCGGCCGGGCGATCTGGCGGACCACGCCGGAGGCCGGCGGACGCAAGTCCTTGTTGGCGCCGACAAACAGATAAATCCCCAGATGCAAAGTGCTCGCCACGTGGCGCAACGCATCCACCAAACGCTGGCTACCGGGAACCACAAAATCCATCTCGCGCAGGCTGACGATGCCGGCATCGGCGGTCCACAAATAAATCGGCAAACCGCTGCGCATGGCAAACTGACGGAATTGCGCGATCAGGTCGGGCACCACCGGTGACTCGATCGCGATCACGTTGCGTTCGTTGCTGGACAAGTCGTCGATCAGTTGCTGCGTCACGAAAACGGACGTCGATTCGCTGCTGGTGATCGGGTGGAAATCATTGGCCATAGTCGGCACCTTAGCCAATTGCGCCGGATATTTCACCGTCCACCCCACAAATGCCGATGGGGCCGATTCCAGCGCGCGGCTTACCCAGACGCCAAGCCAGGCTAAACAACAGCGCGTAGTGGCAGTTTTTGGTGGCAGGCGACCTCCCGGATTGACCAGCTCCGCTGTTGAGAGCGACCTCCCGGATGACCAGCTCCGCTGTTGAATGACGCTTGCGCTGCGCTGCATTCGGGCTACTGGCTGCATCCGGGCTACGCTGCCGCAACGGCCCCTCGCCGACCCCGCTGCGGCGGTTGCGGATTGACCGCTCTTGGCCGATGCGCTCAACTTGGGCGCTCGCTACGTTCCATTCTGCCCGCCAATCCGAGGAGTTGATGATGTTTGAAGGTCTGCGCTTTTCCCACTGGCACGCCGATCTCGGCGCCGATGGCGTGTTGGTTTTGAGCCTGGACCGCGCTGGGGAAACGGTCAATACACTGGGCCAGGCGGTGCTCGACGAGCTCGGGCAAATGCTGGATCGGGTCGCCATCGAGCCACCGCGTGGCCTGCTGGTGCGCTCCGTCAAGCCGGCTGGGTTCATCGCCGGTGCCGATATCCGCGAGTTTCAGCGCTTCGCCGAGAATGGCGAAACGCTCGACGCGATCCAACGCGGACACCGTGTGTTCGGCAAATTGGCCGCGCTGTCGATCCCGACCGTGGCTGCCATTCACGGCCATTGCATGGGCGGCGGTCTGGAGATTGCGCTGGCTTGCCGCTATCGAATCGCCAGCGATGACAGCAAGACCCGCCTCGGCGTACCCGAAGTAAAACTCGGCATTCAACCCGGTTGGGGGGGCAGTTCGCGATTGCCCCACCTGGTCGGCGCCACCGCCGCGATGGAGATGATGCTGAGCGGGCGCGCATTGGCTGCCAGCGCGGCGCTGGCGATCGGTCTGGTGGACCGCGTCGTCGCCCCGGCTGCCCTGCTCGATGGCGCCCGCGAACTGCTGCAACGTGGCCGCCAGCGGCCGTTGCTGCAACGTTTGAAAGTCGCCGTGAGCAATCTTTGGATCGTGCGCCAAGCACTCGCGCCGGTGCTGCGCAAGCAGGTCGCGGCCAAGGCCGATCCACGCCAGTATCCGGCGCCCTTTGCCATCATCGAGTTCTGGCGGCGCTTCGGCGGCAGTGTCCGCAACGGGCTGGCCGCAGAGCCGCGCGCGGTGGTGAAACTGGCGCAAACCGCCACCGCGCGGAATTTGGTCCGCGTCTACTTCTTGCAGGAAGCCTTGAAGAATCTCGGCACGACAGCGGCGCATGGCATCGGCCATGTGCATGTCGTCGGCGCTGGCGTGATGGGGGGCGACATCGCCGCCTGGTGCGCCGTGCAGGGCTTCACCGTGAGTTTGCAAGACCGCGAACTGAAATACGTGCAGCCGGCACTGGATCGCGCGCTGGCACTGTTTACCAAAAAGCTGAAGACCGCCGACAAGATTGCCGCCGCCATGGCGCGCCTGACCGCCGATGTCGACAGCACCCGGGTGCCCGACGCCGACCTGATTATCGAAGCCATTTTCGAGAACCTCGAAGCCAAGCGGGCGCTCTACGCCAATCTCGAACCACGGATGAAAGCAGGCGCGCTGCTGGCGACCAACACCTCCAGCATTCCGCTGCCAGAACTCGATGCCGGACTGCTGGATGCCACGCGCTTTGTCGGTATCCACTATTTCAATCCGGTGGCAATGATGCCGCTGGTCGAGATCGTGAAACACCCGCGACAAAGCCCGCAAACCACGGCGCGCGCCGCCGCTTTCGTCAGAGCCATCGACAAACTGCCGGTACTGGTATCGACCTCGCCGGGGTTTCTGGTCAACCGCATCCTGGTGCCCTATCTGATCGAGGCCGCAACCATTTTCAGCGAAGGCGTGCCGGGACCGGTGATCGATCACATCGCCAAAAAGTTCGGCATGCCGATGGGCCCGATCGAGCTCGCCGATGTCGTCGGCCTCGACGTCGCCGCGTCGGTCGGCAAGGTCGTCGGTCCGGTCGTCGGCATGACCGTGCCGGCGCAACTGGAAGCCTTGCTGGCGGCGGGCAAACGCGGCAAAAAAGATGGACAGGGACTGTACCTGTGGAAAGACGGCCGTGCGGTCAAACCCGTTATCGACAAAAACTATCGCGCCGCCGCCGACCTGGAAGACCGGATGATCTTGCCGTTTCTCAACGAGGCGGTGGCCTGCCTGCACGAAGGCGTTGTCGAAAGCGAAGAATATCTCGACGCCGGGGTCATCTTCGCCACCGGCTTCGCCCCATTTCGTGGCGGCCCGATTCAATATATCCGCGACACCGGCGGTGCCCTGCTCAAAGCCCGCCTCGAAGCGTTGGCGGTCAAGTACGGACCGCGCTTCACGCCCAAACCGGGTTGGGATCGATTCCTGTAGCTTCTTTCCCGGATTGCTCTGCGTAGCCCGGTTGCAGCGCAGCGGCTCTCAACAGCGGAGCTGGTCAATCCGGGGATTCTGCCGCGTAGCCCGGATGCAGCGCAGCGCAATCCGGGGGTTCTGCCCCGCAGCCCGGATGCAGCGCAGCGGCTCTCAACAGCGGAGCTGGTCAATCCAGGCATCAGTGCACAGGGGATCAATATCGCAGTGTCCAGCTTCTTTCCCGGATTCTGTCACGTAGCCTTAGCGCTCGATTTCTTCGTCTTCACCTGGAGGATCGAGCGGCGTGCCGAGGCCATCATCGGCATTCGGATCCTCGTCCATGCGGTCACCCTCGGCGTGCGCCCGCCGCAGTCTGGCAGCGGCTTCGGCGAGCACTTGCTGGCTGGTCTGCACGCCCAGATGAAAGACCGCGAATCCGGGTAGCACGATCTGGTTCAGCGCCATCCCCAGCACCTTGCCGCGCACCGGTGACAGGATCGGCCGTTCGAGATTTTGCAGCGGGTCGATGACCTTGCCCAGGCGTTGTCCGACCCGCACCCGGTCGCCCAATTCCACTTCGGCAAAGAGCATGCCACCGGTATCGGCGCGCACCCATTTGGCGGCATAAAACAGCGCCTGCGGTTCGGAGCGGGCGCGAAAACTGCGGGTCATGCTTAAACCGTGCAGCAGCGAGTGCATCGCCTGCACGCCAAAATCAATTTCGCTGGGCTCCAGCCTCAGCGGTGCGCCCAATTCGAACGTCACCGCCGGAATGCCGACGTCGGTCAACGCCCGCCGCAACATGCCAACGCTGCCGGGCGAGTGCAACACCGCGGTGGCGCCGAAGCCGCGGGCAAAACTCTGCACCGCCGCGATCCGCAGGTCACCGCGCACTTGTGGCAGATTGCTGCGATCAAACGAACCGGTATGAAAATCCACCAGCGCGTGACAGTGGCGCGCCAGGTCGTTGAAAAACCCGAAGGCGATGCGCGCCGCCGAACTGCCGCTGCGATGGCCCGGAAAATAGCGATTCAGGTCGCGCCGGTCGGGCAGATAGCGGGTGCCACGGGAATAACCCAGATAATTGACGATGGGCACGGCAATGACGGTGCCAGCCAGCTCGGCGACATCGATATTGTTGGTGACCCGGCGGATGATCTCGATGCCATTCAACTCATCGCCGTGCACCGCTGCGGTCAAACACAGGCGCGGCCCCGGTCGCGCTCCATGCAACACCACCACCGGCGTAGCGACCACGCTGCCATCGAAACTCTGGCTGGATTGCCAGCGCAATTCGTGGCGGGTTCCCGGTTGGATCGATTCGCCGAGCAGGGTCAGCGACTGAACTTGCGTCGGTACCGGCTCCAAAGCATCGGCAAATGGCGACCCCTCGGTGGTCGGAAATATCTCCACGCCAGCATCCCGGATCGCCGCGGCATCGGTCACCAGCTCATCGGCTGCGGCCACTGGCGCGACGGCGCTGCCGACTGGCGTCGTTGCCGTTGGCGAAGCACCCACCGCTGGCGGCTTCGATGTCGGCAACAAATGCTCGCCAGCGGTCGCCGGTGTTGTGGCGGCGGCGGCCGCGGCCGGCACGCGCGCCGACTGGCCCGGCGGCCGCACCGGTGGTGCCGCCGGGGCGACCACTGCGGGCAAGTCGGCACCGGTCGTGGCGGCGCTTTCCGGTGGAAAATCCTGCGCTGGCAGAGCGGCCGGACCAAGACCCAACACCACAACTAGCCAGGACGCCGCTCGCAGCCAAGCGCCGCAGCCGCCAACGCGAACCAACACCGCGCCGCCCCGGTCCCACTCAGGCACGTTGACACCGGGCGCAACGGCCATGCACTTCCAAGGTCTGCGCGCTCGGCGCAAAACCCAGTTCCTGGGCGTGTGCCAACAACAGTTCGGCGACCTGGCTATTGCAAAACTCGGTGGCCGCGCCACAACCATCGCAGATAAAAAATGGCGCGCTATGGCGTTCGCTCGGATGCGGGCAACCGGTATAGGCGTTGATCGATTCGAGCTTGTGGATGAACCCGTGCTCCAACAAAAAATCGAGCGCGCGATACACCGTTGGCGGCGCTGACTTGCCGGTTTGTGTGCGCAAGTCGTCGAGCAAATCGTAGGCTTTGACCGGCTTGGCCGCATGCGCAATCAGCGCCAACACGCGTTTGCGCAAGGGGGTTAGCCGCAAGCCACGAAGTTCGCAGGCGAGCTCCACTTCGTGCACAAAACGCGCCGGCGCGTGGCCGTGGTGGTGATGGCTGGCACCCAGGTTCATGGCCGACTCCCGATCAGCGCCAATCGGCGCGGGCGGCGCGCTGCGCTGATCCCGCGCTGCGCTTCAACGCGCGTTGCAGGTCGCACTTGCACACCGGGCAACGCGCCCATTTCGGGTGCGCTGCGGCATTGCATTCCGGGCACGGCACATACGCCGGACGAAGCAACAGCAACAGCAGCCAGCCGACCGGACCCAGCAGCACGCCGAGCAGCATGCCCAGACCCATGCGATTGCGGAACCAGCCGATCCAGCCGCCCAAAACTCCAGCCAGCATCGACGCCGACACCAGCACCGCGATGCGTTCCGGCCAAGGCAGCGCGAGCAGCCAATCGATCATGCCGGCACCGCCGAAATGTGCGCCAGCGCCTGATCGATGCGCTCCAAAGCGCGTGTCTGGCCGACCAAAAACACGGTGTGCTCGATCGACGGCGATACCTGGGTGCCGGTCATTGCCACGCGCAGCGGTTGCGCCACTTTGCCGAGCGCCAATCCAAGCGATTCGGCGGCGGCGTGCAACGCCACATCGACCGTGGTCGATGACCACTGCGCGGGCGCAATCGCGGCCAGCTGACCGCGCGCCGACTGCAAACCCGGCACCGCCGCAGCCACCAGATGCCTGGCCGCTGCCGCTGGTTCAAAGCCCTCCAGATCCAGATACCAGATGCGCGCCCGCTCGGCCATCTCCTTGAGCGTTTTCACGCGATCACGCAGCGCCACCACTACATCGACCGGCGCCGGACCCCGCGCCAGATCGAAGTCGAGCTCGCGCAATTGCCACAGCAAATGCGCGGCCACCGACTCCGGAGGATCGGTCTTCAAGTAATGCTGATTGAGCCAGGCAAGCTTGTCGAAATCAAACCGCGACGGCGCCCGATTGACATCATCCACTTTGAACAGGGTGCGCAATTCCTCGCGAGAAAAAATCTCCTGGTCG
>Ga0210033_1000722_pt1 | contig 31384 bp, 14 predicted proteins | sample CryGeymeta201501_FD_185465 | JGI IMG/M metagenome (GOLD analysis project Ga0210033, IMG submission 185465) | Groundwater microbial communities from Crystal Geyser aquifers in Utah, USA - Crystal Geyser metaG 2015-01 (SPAdes) (version 2) | ecosystem: Environmental > Aquatic > Deep subsurface >... | reverse complement strand
TCATTCATGGCGTCACCAACCACGTGCGTGAGGTCCTGGCCTTGCTGAACATGCCGGTCGAGGTCCTCACAAGACCGAGAAAAAAACAGGTCTGGGCTTCGCCGTGAAGTCAGGAATGCAAGACCCGCGCCTCGAAGTCCTCGATGAGCGCGCCCTGGCCGTACTGGTCGAGCAGCTCCCCGGGATCGACGGCGCCTTGCTGCTCCGCCAGCAGCTCGGCCAGCAGCTCCTCCAACACAGCGGCCGGCGCCTGGGAGGAGGGAGGGTGGTGGCAGAGCCAGCGCGTGCAGGCAGCGCGGACCGTGCGGGGGGCGAGGGAGCAGAGGACATGCGGGCTTCTATGCCACGCGCTGCTACGCCACCGCCTCGCGCACCACCTGCGTCACACACTCCGCCACCAGCTCCCGCAGGAAGCGGTGCCGGCCCTGGGTCGTGACCCGCGGGTGCCAGACGAGCAGGATGGGCAGGTTCGGGACCGGCAGGGGAGGGGGGTGGCCGATGAGCGCAGGCTGGTTGGCCAGGACCTCCTCGGGCAGGACGGCGAGCAGCGAGGTGGTGGCGACCAGGCGCGCGGCGACCAGGAAGGAGGTGACCGAGGCGGCGACCCGGCGCTGGTGGCCGTCGCGGGCCAGCAGCTCGTCGACGAAGCCGCGGCCGCCACCCTCGAAGCTGACGATGACGTGCTCGGCGGCCAGGTAGCGCGCCAGGTCGGGGGCCTGGGGCCAGGCCGCGCGGGCGCCGACCACCCGGAAGCGGCGGGCGTAGAGGGGGCGGACGACGAAGGCGTCGAGGTCGACGGTGCCGGCGATGGCGGGCAGGGCCGACAGGTCAGGGGCGAGGGCCAGGTCGAGCAGGCCGCGGCGGGCCTGGTCGGCCGAGGCGGGGGAGAGGCCGCGGGTGCGCAGGTCGATGCCCGGCGCCTGGGCCCGCAGGCGCTCGAAGAGGGCGGGGACGAAGGCCGCCTGGGCCTCGTCCTCGATGCCCAGGGTGAAGGTGCCCGTGGCGGTGAGGGGGTCGAAGTCCGGGGGCGGGGCCAGGACCTCGCCGCTGGCCTGGAGGGCGGCGACCACGGGGGCCAGCAGCTCCCGCGCCCGGTCGGTGGGCACCAGGCCGTTGCCGATCCGGACCAGCAGCGGGTCACCCAGGGCCTCGCGCAGGCGCTGGAGCGCGCGGCTGGTCGCCGGCTGGGACAGGCCCAGGTCCTGGGCCGCCAGGCTGACGCTCTGCCGGGCGAGCAGGCGCTCCAGGACGATGAGCAGGTTCAGGTCGACGGAGCCGTAGCGTATACTTTGCATGCATACAGTGTATGCGCTGCATGTCTTTGGCGCAGCCGCGGGGCGGTCCTAGGAGAGGGCCATCGGAGGTGCCCGTGTCCCAGACGTCCCCCCTGCACATCGTCTTCGGAGCCGGCCAGGTCGGCTCCTCCCTGGCCATCGCCCTGAAGGCCCGCGGCCTGCGCGTGCGCGTGGTCCGCCGCTCGGGGCGCCCGGTGGCCCCCGGCGTCGAGGTCCTGGCCGCGGACGCGACCGACCCGGCCCAGGCGGTGGCTGCGGCCCGCGGCGCCGCCGTCGTCTACCACTGCATGAACCCCTCGGCCTACACCGAGCAGGCCTGGCAGGCCGAGTTCCCGGCCCAGGGCGAGGCGCTCATCGCCGCGGCCCAAGCGACCGGCGCCCGGCTGGTCTGCCTGGACAACCTCTACGCCTGCGGGCCGTGCGGGGGGCCGCGCAGCGAGCAGACGCCGCTGGCGGCCGAGGGGCCCAAGGGCTGGGTCCGGGTCGCCTGGGACGCGCGGCTGCGCCAGGCCGGCGAGCAGGGGCTGCGCTGGACCGCCGGTCGGGCCGGCGACGACTTCGGCCCGGGCGCGGGCGGGCAATCCCTGCTGTCGATGCAGGCGGTGGCGGCCCTGGGGCGCGGCTGGCCCGCTGTGTTGGTGGGCGACGCCGACGCGGTGCACGCGTTTTCCTGGGTCCCCGACGTCGTCGAGGCCCTGGTGGCGCTCGGCAGCGCCGCCGACGACGTCGAGGGCCGGGCCTGGCACCTGCCGGTCCACCCGGTGGCCCCCCGGGAGCTGGTCCAGCGCCTGGCCCGCGCCCAGGGGCGCCGCGGCTGGACCGTGGTCCTCGCGCCCTGGTTCATCCGCCTGCTCGGTCGGTTCTCGGCCCTCGCCCACGCCCTCGAAGAGACCCTCTACCAGTGGGATCGCCCCTTCCTGGTGGACGACTCCGCCTTCCGGGCGCGCTTTCCTGCCCTCGGCCTCTCCCTGGACCAGGCGGTGACCAAGACGGTCGCGGCCGCCCTTCCGGCAGGGTCCCCGCCCTTCGCCCGGCCCTCTGCAGCTTGACCGCCCCTGCCTCGCGTCGGTAGCCTGCGCGCCGGCAAGCAGCCGGGCGACTGGGACAATCGAGCCGGAACCAGCGGCGGAGAGGAGCGGCGTGGGTCAGATCGATCTGCTGGCGCCTGGGGAGCTTCCCCCGGTGGGGGTGGTGCCTCGGCGGATGCACGCCACGACCCTGCGGCGGGAGCGCTACGGCGAGCCCTTGCAAGCATTCCAGGACGAGGTGGTGCCGGTGCCGCGGCCCGGTCCGGGCGAGGTGCTGGTCGCCGTCATGGCAGCGGGCCTCAACTTCAACGCCATCTGGGCCGCCCGGGGCCACCCCGTCGACGTCATCGCCCTGCGCCAGGCCCGCGGCGAGGTCGAGCCCTTCCACGTGCCGGGCTCCGACGCTGCCGGCATCGTCTGGGCCTGCGGCGAGGGCGTGACCGACGTGGCCGTGGGTGACGAGGTCGTGGTGGCTCCCGGCCGCTGGGACCCGCAGGACGCCTGGATCCGCAGGGGCGGCGACCTGATGCGCACGACGAGCCTGAAGGCCTGGGGCTTCGAGACCACCTGGGGCAGCTTCGCCCAGTACTGCCTGGTCCAGGTCGAGCAGCTCACGGCCCGGCCCCCGCACCTGAGCTGGGCGGAGTCGGCCGTCTTCAGCCTGTGTGGCGTGACGGCGGTTCGCATGCTGCACCACTGGCAGCCCAACGTCGTGAGGCCGGGCGAGGTCGTGTTGGTCTGGGGCGGTGCGGGGGGCCTGGGGGTCTACGGGATCCAGGTGGCGCGGGCCGCCGGGGCGCTGCCCATCGCCATCGTCAGCGGACCGGAGCGGGCCGCCGCCTGCCGGGCGCTTGGGGCCATCGGGACCATCGACCGCGGGGACTTCGCCCACTGGGGCCCGCTGCCCGAGGACATCAACGAGCCGGCCGGCCTGCGCCGCTGGCTCAAGGCGGCCAGCGCCTTTGGGCGGGCCATCTGGGAGATCGGCGGCGAGGGCGTGCAGCCGGGCATCGTCTTCGAGCACCCCGGCCAGCAGACGATGCCGACCTCGATCTTCGTGTGCCGCCCCGGCGGCATGGTCGTGACCTGTGCCGGGACCTCGGGCTACCTGGGCAGCTACGACCTGCGCTTCTTGTGGATGAAGGAGAAGCGCCTGCAGGGCTCGCACGGCGGCGGCCCCTTCGAGGCCGAGCTGCTCGACGCCCTGGTGCGCCAGCGCAAGGTGGGGCCGGCCCTGGGCTGGGTCGGGGACTACGAGGACATCGGCGCCCTGCACGCGGCCCTGGCCGAGGGGCGGGCGGCGCCGGGCAAGACCGCGGTGCTCATCGGCGCCCGGGGCAGCGAGCCCACCGGGCCCCACGATCTGCGAGCCGGCCTGGGGCCCGCATGAGCCTGGGAGCCGGGGGCATCCACGGGCGCTTCCTGGCCCAGGTGGAGCTGCGGCCCGAGGCGCCGGCGGTGCGGGCGGGCGAGCAGACTCTGAGCTACGCCGAGCTGGCCCGGCGCTCGGCGGCGGTGGCCGGGGGGCTGGCCGCGGCGGGCGTAGGGCGAGGGGATCGCGTCGCCATCACCCTGGGGCGCGGCCTGGACATGGTGGTCGCGGTCCTGGGCGTGCTGCGGGCCGGCGCCGCCTATGTGCCCATCGACCCGGATTACCCGCCACAGCGCGTGGCCATGATGCTGGAGGACGCCGCCCCGGCGGCGATCCTGAGCGAGGCAGGCGTGGTGCTGCCGACCGCAGTGCTGCCGACCGCAGTGCTGCCGACCGCAGTGCTGCCGACCGCAGTGCTGCCGACCGGATCGAGTGCCCCGGTCTTGCGGGTGGCCGAGCTGGTGGCCGCCGACGCGCCCGCATCGGCCGTCGCCGTCGGCCCCCGCGACGCCGCCTACGCCATGTTCACCTCGGGCTCCTCGGGCCGCCCCAAGTGCGCCGTGACCCTGCACCAGGGCGTCGTGAACCTGGTCGAGCACATGGCCCGCAGCCCGGGCCTGGCTGCGGGGGACGTGGTCGCCCAGGTGATCAGCCTGTCCCACGACATGTCGGTGGCCGACATCTTCCTGGCCTTGTCGGTCGGGGCCTGCGTGCGGGTGCTGCCCGCCGGTGCTGGCGGGGACGCCGAGCTGCTGGCCCAGGAGCTGGCCCGCGACCCGGCCACCTACGTCTCGGCCACCCCCTCCAGCTTCCGCCTGCTCGTCGATCGCGGCTGGCAGCCGCTCGCTCCCCTCACGGTGCTCATGGCCGGCGAGGCCCTGCCGCCCGATCTCGTGGCCCCCCTGGTGGCCCGCGGCTGCACGGTCTGGAACGGCTACGGCATGACCGAGGCCAGCGTCTACACGACCATCACCCGCTGCCAGCCCGGCCAGCCGGTGACCATCGGCGGGCGCGTCGCCGGCACCCCGGTGTACCTGCTGGACGAGGCCCTGCATCCCGTCGCCGAGGGCGAGGTCGGCGAGCTGTACCAGGGCGGCGTCGGCGTCGGCACCGGCTACCTGGGCCGCCCCGAGCAGACCGCCGCGCGCTTCCTGCCCGACCCCTTCGCTGGCCCTGCTGGGGGCGCAGAGGTCGGGGCCACCATGTACCGCTCAGGGGACCTGGCCCGGGCCACACCCGAGGGGGACCTGGTCTACCTGGGGAGGGCCGACCGCCAGGTCAAGATCCGCGGCTTCCGCGTCGAGCTGGGAGAGGTCGAGGCCCGCCTGACGGCCCACCCCGAGGTGGGGGTCGCCCTGGTCGGCGCCCGCCCGGGCCCCGACGGCGCGGCCCGCCTGGTCGCCTGGGTCGTGCCCGCCGAGCTGACGGAGGGGCCCGCGTCGGAGCGGTCCACCGTCGGCCTGGCGACGGCCCTGCGGACCTTCGTCGCCGCGACCCTGCCGGCCTGGATGGTGCCGGCCCGCTTCGTGCTCATGCAGGCCCTGCCCTGCACGCCCATGGGCAAGCTGGACCGCGACGCCCTGCCCGATCCGGGCCCCGAGCGGGACCCCGAGCTGGGCGAGGCCACCCCGCCCCGGGGGCCGGTGGAGGCGGCCGTCGCCGAGGCCATGGCGCAGGTGCTGGGCCTCTTCGAGGTCGGGCGCGACGACGACTTCTTCGCCTTGGGGGGCGACTCCCTGGCCGCCGCCCGGGTGGCCTTCCGGGTCGAGCGGGCCCTGGGCTGCGCGGTGCCGACCCGCACCCTCTTCGCCCAGCGCAGCGTCGCCGCCCTGGCCCAGGCCCTGGACGCCGCCGTCGCCGCCGCCCCCCTGCCAGTGCTGCCGGCGGACGCGCCGGCCCCCCTCTCCGCCACCCAGCGCCGGTTGTGGTTCCAGCAGCAGCTTCAGCCCGAGCGCGTGGACACCAACATCTCGGTCATCTTCCACCTGGACGGGCCCCTGGAGGTCCGGGACCTGCAGGCCGCCCTGGCCACGGTCTTCGCGCGCCAGCAGGCCCTGCGGACCGTGTTCCGAAGCGGCCCCGAGGGCCCGACCCAGGTGCTGCTGTCGGGGCCCCCGCGGCTGGCGGTGAGCGCGCTGGATCACCTGGCCGGGGACGCGGCTGAGGACGCGATCGAGGCCGAGGCCCTGGAGCAGGCCCGGGCCCTGTTCCGGCAGCCCTTCGACCTGGAGCGCGGCCCGGTGGCCCGCGTGGCCCTGTTGCGCCTGGGGCCCACCCGGCACCGCCTGCTGTGGTCCATCCACCACATCGCCGTGGACGGCTGGTCGATCCCGGTGCTGCGCGAGGAGCTGGTGGCGGCGCTGGTGGCCCAGGCCGGCGGTCCGGTGCCGCCCCCGCTGCGGATCCAGGTCCGCGACCACGCGGCCTGGCAGGCGGATTGGCTCGCGGGGGCGCGGCTCGACGCCTTGCGGGGCTGGTGGCGCCAGGCCCTCGCCGACGCGCCCCCGCCGGTCTCGCTGCCGCCCGATGGGCCGGCGGCTGCTCCGACCACCGCCGCACCGGCCCCCTCCTCGACCGACGCCGCCCTCTCCGACCTCGCCCTGTCCCCAGCCCTGGTGGCGCGGATCGACGCCCTGGCCCGCCGCCAGGGCACCACCGCCTTCGTCGTCCTGCTCGCCGGCCTCGCCGCCCTGCTGCACGGCGAGACGGGGCAGCCGGAGCTGGCGGTGGGCACCGTGGTCGCCGGCCGGGAGCGCCCCGAGCTGGAGCACCTGGTCGGCTTCTTCTCCAACACCCTGGTCCTGCGGGTGCCGACCCCGGCGGCCGGCAGCTTCGCGGCCCTGGTCACGGCTCTGCGCCACCTGACCGAGGCCAGCCTGGACCACGCCGAGCTGCCCTTCGACCAGCTCGTGGCCGACCTGCGCCCCGACCGGGACGCCTCGGGCCAGCCCCTGGTCCGGACCTGCTTCATCCAGCAGGCGCCGCCCCAGGGCAGCGCGACGGTGGGCCCCCTGTCGCTGCGGGTCGAGGAGGTCGACAACGGCGCGGCGCCCTTCGACCTGACCTTGCAGCTGTGGCGCGTCGGCGAGGGCATGCAGGGCAACCTGCTGTACCGGACCGAGCGCTTCCATTCGGCCACCATGGCGGCCCTGGGGACCGGCCTGGTGGCGCTGCTGGAGGCGGCCCTGGCGGCCCCGGCCACCGCACTGGGCGCGCTGCCGGCCCCCCTGCGGGACCAGGCCGAGGCGGCCCTGCGCGCCCGCCCCGAGCTGGCGGACGCGGCGGTATTCACGCGCAGCGGCCCTGGCGGTGCGGCCGAGCGCGTCGCCGCCGTCGTCTGGGCCGCGCCCCAGGCCGATCCGGCCGCTGCGGCCCGCCTGCTCGCCGCGCTGGACGCCGCGCTGGATGCCGCGCTGGACGCCGCGCTGGACGCTGACGGGGCGCCGCGGATCCACGCCGTGTTGGCCGTGAGCGGCATCCCCCTGGCGGCGGACGGCCTGCCCGATCGCGCGGTCCTGGCCGCCCTGCACCCGGCGGCCCCCGCCCCGCCCCTGCCGCTGCTGCACCTCGACGCGCTGCTGCCCGGCCGGGCGCCCGCGGCCCCGTCACAAGCCGCCGCCGCGCCCCCTGCGGCCCGGGTCGGCCCGACCGCCGCCCGGCCCGCCCTGCGGCCTCCTTCCCCCCTGCTCCTGCCACAAGACGCCCCCCTGCTGCTGCCGCAGATCCTGGCCCGGGCGGCCCGCCTGGCGCCCGACCGGGGGGTGCGCACCCTCGACGCCGCGGGCGGCACCCGCAGCCTGTCCTGGCCGGAGCTCCAGGCCCAGGCCGAGCGCGTCGCCGCCGGGCTCCAGGCCGCGGCGCTGCGCCACGGCCAGCCGGTGATCCTGCACATCGAGGACCCCCACCGCCTGGTGGCGGCCCTGTGGGGCTGCTTCCTGGGCGGCCAGGTCGCGCTGCCCATGGCGACGGCGGCGGCCTACGAGCCCGAGATCGCGGCGGTGAGCCGCCTGCTCGGCGTCTGGCGGATGTTGGGCCGGCCGGCCATCCTGGTGGACGCCGGCCCGGCCGAGGGCCTGCGCGGCCTGGCGGGCCGGGTGGCGCTGGAGGGCCTGCGCAGCCTGGACATCGACACCCTGCTGGCCAGCCCCGGCCCCTTCCGGCCCCCGGTCCAGGACCCCCAGGACCTGGTGCTGCTGCTGCTGACCTCGGGCAGCACCGGCCTGCCCAAGGCGGTCCGCCACCACCACCACACCATCCAGGCCATGCTCCACGCCTACGCCGGGGCCATGGACCTGGGGCCCCAGGACGTGTTCCTCAACTGGCTTGGCCTGGACCACGTGGCGCCCCTGATGATGTGCCACCTCTCGGCCGCCTGGGCCGGCGGGGACAGCGTCCAGGCGCCGCTGTCGCGCTTCCTCCAGGACCCCACGATCTGCCTGGACTGGGCCCAGGCCCACGGCGCCACCACCACCTTCCTGCCCAACTTCGGCTTCGGCCTCATCGAGCAGGCCGCGGCCGGGGCGCCGGCGGGTCGCTGGGACCTGTCCCGCTTCTCCAAGCTGGCCAACGGCGGCGAGCCCGTCGTGCCGCGCACGGCGCGGGCCTTCCTGCGCACCCTGGCCCCCCAGGGCCTGCCGCCCGACGCGATGATCCCCGTCTGGGGCATGTCCGAGACCTGCTCGGCCACCATCATCAGCCGCGACTTCCGCCTGGACCGCAGCCGGGACCAGGACGCATTCACGGTCTGCGGCGAGCCCTTCGCCGGCTTCGGCATGCGCATCGTCGATGGGGCCAATCGGGTGCTTGCAGAGGGCGAGATCGGCCGCTTGCAGGTCCAGGGCGCCTGCATGTTGGGTGGTTACCACGAGCGCCCCGACGCCGACCGCGAGAGCTGGACCGCCGATGGCTGGTTCGACACCGGCGACCTGGCCTTCATCGGGCCGGGGGGCCTGGTCCTGACGGGCCGCGCCAAGGACGTGATCATCGTCAACGGGGTGAACTACTACAGCCACGAGATCGAGGCCCTGGTCGAGACCCTGCCCGGGGTGCTGCGGGCCCACGTGGTCGCCTGCCCGGTGCGCCGCGAGGGGGACCAGACCGACCAGCTGGCCATCTTCCTGGTGCCAGGGGACAGCACCGCCGAGGACAGCACCGCCGAGGACAGCACCGCCGAGGACAGCACCGCCGAGGACAGCACCGCTGCAGACGGGGCCGGCGAGCAGGCCCTGGGCGCCTTGCTGCGGCAGGTCCGGGCGGCCGTGACCCGCGGCTCGGGCCTGGCCCCGTCCTTCGTCGTGCCCGTCGGCCGGGCCGACATCCCCAAGACCGCCATCGGCAAGCTCCAGCGCCCCCTGCTGCGCAAGCGCTTCGAGGCGGGGGGGCTGGCCGCCCAGGCCCGCCGCGGCGACCTGTTGCTCGGAAACGAGCGGACCCTGCCCGCCTGGTTCTTCGTGCCTGCCTGGCAGCTGCGGCCGCTGCCGCCGGCTCGGGGGCGGCGCCAGGTCCTGCTGCTGGAGGGGGCAGAGGCCCGCCGGGCCGAGCAGGTCGAGGGCAGCGTGCTGCGCGGCGAGGCCCTGGGGCCCTGGGACAGCGAGGAGGACCTGCTCCGGCTGCTTCGAGCCGGCGAGGGCCGCGACGCCGTCGTGGTGCAGGGCGGCGGCCTGGAGGAGGCCCTGGCCCTGGTGCGGGCCCTGGTGCAGGTGCGGGGCGAGGACGCGGCGGCCTGGCCGGCCCTGCTCTTCTTGTGTCCGGGCGCCCAGGCCGTGGACCCGCGCGAGGCGCCGGTGCCCGAGGCCGCCGCCCTGGTCGGCCTGCTGCGCTCCCTGGCCCACGAGCGCCCCGGCCTGCGGCTGCGGACCGTGGACAGCGGCAGCGTGGACGGCAGCGTGGACGGCAGCGTGGACGGAAGCGTGGACGGCAGCGTGGACGGCAGCGTGGACAGCAGCGAGGCCGACGCCCGCATCGCCGCCGAGCTGGCCGCGCCCTGCCCCGACGAGCCCGAGGTGGCCTGGCGCGCCGGCCGCCGCCTGGTCCCCCGCCTGCGGTCCCAGGACCCTAGCGCCCTGCCCTTGCAGGCCTCGCCGCTGGCCGACGGGCACCCGGTGGTGCTGGCCGGTGGCATGGGCGGCATCGGCCTGCTGCTGGCCGCCTGGCTCTGCGCCCGCGGCGCCGGACCGCTGCTGCTGCTGGGCCGCCGCCCCGAGTCCGCCCTCTCCGACCAGGCCCGGGCCACCCTGGCCTCGCTGCGGGCCCAGGGCCATGAGCTGCGCACCGCCGCGGTGGCGCTCTCCGACCAGGCCGCCGTCGCCCAGGCCCTGGCCCAGGCCGAGGCCGCCTGGGGCCGCCCGGCCGGCCTCTTCTTCCACCTCGCCAGCACCATGCCCACGGTCACCGTGGATCGCGAGACACCAGCGGGCCTGGACCTTGTCCTGGACGCCCGCCTGCGCGGGGCCCGGGTGCTGGCGGCGCTGCTGCGGGACCGGCCCCAGGCGGCCCTGGTCGACTTCTCATCCATCAACTCGGTATTCGGGGGCTTCGGGGTCGGCGCCTACGCGGCCGGCTGCCGGGCCGGCGAGGCCGTGGCCGCCGCGCTGCGCGCCCAAGGCCGCCAGGTCTGGAGCCTGCGCTGGTCCCGCTGGGAGGGGGTCGGCATGACCGCCGGGGTGCCCGGCGGCGACCTGGCCCGGCGCCGCGGCTACCTGGCCATCTCGGCCCGGGCCGGCCTGTGCTCCCTCGACGCGCTGCTCTGCCGCCCGCCGGGCGACTGGGTCATCGGCCTGGACCCCAGCCGCCCCGTGGCCCGCCGCGCCGTCCTGGGCCTGCCCCCCCTGGCCGTGGACCCGCCCGCGGGCACCGGCGCCGCCACCGGCCCGGCCGCGGCCAGCGAGGCACCGCAGGGCCTGCTGGAGGATCGCATCGCCGCCATCTGGGCCGAGGCCCTGAAGGTCGAGCGGGTGGGGCGCGACGACAGCTTCTTCGACCTGGGCGGCCACTCGCTGCTCCTGGTCCAGGTCCAGGCCCGCATCGAGCAGGCGCTGGGCCGCTCCTTGCGGACCCTCGACCTCTTTCGCCACCCCACGGTCCGCAGCCTGGCCGCCTTCCTGGCCGAGCCGCCCCAGGGCCCCGGACCGGGTACGGGGCCAGGCGCCGGGTCGGGCCCTGCACCGGGCGGCGACCTCGCAGCGGCCCAGGAGCGGGCCGCCCACCAGCGCGCGGCCCGCGCCGCCGCCGCCCGGAGACGACATGGCTGAGGATCGGGACCGCTCCCAGCACATCGCGATCATCGGCATGGCCGGTCGCTTTCCGGGGGCCGAGGACACCCGGGCCTACTGGGAGAACCTGCTGGCCGGGGTGGAGTCCATCCGCCGCTTCGACGCCGCCGAGCTGGCAGCGGCGGGCATCCCCGCCGAGCGCATCGCTGACCCCTCCTTCGTGCCGGCCCGCGGCCACCTGGCCGACGCCGACTGCTTCGACGCCGCCTTCTGGGGCATGAGCCCGCGCGAGGCGGCGATCACCGACCCCCAGCACCGGATCTTCCTGGAGGCCTGCTGGGCGGCCCTGGAGGACGCCGGCGTCGACCCGGCCCGGGCGCCGGGCACCATCGGCGTCTTCGCCGGCTGCTCGGTCAACGCCTACCTGCTGCGCAACCTGGTCCACGACCGGTCCCTGGCCGAGGCCCTGGACGGCGGGGCCCTGACCCTGGCCAGCGACAAGGACTACCTGGCGACCCGCGCCTCTTACAAGCTCGACCTGACCGGGCCCAGCGTGACGGTGCTCTCGGCCTGCTCCACCGGCCTGGTCGCCGTGCACATGGCCGCCCAGGCGCTGCTCGGCTGGCAGTGCGACCTGGCGCTGGCCGGCGGCTCCTCGGTGACCCCGCCCCTGGTCGGCGGCCACAGCTTCCAGCAGGGCTCGATCTACTCCCCCGACGGGCACTGCCGGCCCTTTGACGCCCAGGCCCAGGGCACCGTCAACGGCGACGGCGTGGGGGTGGTCCTGCTGCGGCGCCTGGACGACGCCCTGGCCGCCGGGGACCCGATCCACGCGGTGATCCTGGGCTCGGCCATGAACAACGACGGCGCGCGCCGGGTGGGCTTCACGGCCCCCGGCGTCGACGGACAGGCCCAGGTCATGGCCACCGCCCAGGCCCTGGCCGAGGTCCCCGTCGACAGCATCGCCATGTTGGAGGCCCACGGCACGGCCACGGCCCTGGGCGACCCGGTGGAGGTCGCCGCCGCCACCCGCGCCTACCGGGCCGGCACCGACGCTGTAGGGACCATCGCCCTGGGCTCGGTCAAGGGCAACATCGGCCACCTCAACGCCGCGGCCGGTGTCGCCGGCCTGGTGAAGGCCGCCTTGGCCGTGCAGCGGGGCCGGATCCCGCCCACCCTGCACTTCCAGTCGCCGAATTCCGGCCTGGAGCTGCCGACCAGCCCCTTCTTCGTGCCGACCACGGCCATGGACTGGCCGCGGCCGGGCCTCCGCCGTGCCGGGGTCAACTCCTTCGGCGCCGGTGGCACCAACGTGCACGTGGTGCTGGAGGAGCCGCCGGCCCCGCAGCCAGCCTCGCAGCCGGCCGGCCCGGTCCGCCCCGGCCCCGAGCTGCTGCTGCTCAGCGCCCGGAGCCCGGCCGCGGTGGAGCGCGCCGCCCGCCGCCTGGCGGAGCGGCTGGAGGAGGCCGCCACCGGAGAGCAGGGAGCCTCTGCCGCCGCCGTGCTGGCCGACGTGGCCCACACCCTGCGCCACGGGCGCCGCTGCTTCGAGCACCGCCGGGCCGTGCTGGCCTCGGAGCCGTCCGAGGCGGCGCAGATCCTGCGGGAGGGGCGCGCCGCGGGCCGGGTCGAGGGCGTGGCCCTGGCCGACGGGCGCCGGCCGGTGGCCTTCCTCTTCCCGGGGCAGGGCTTCCAACACATCGACATGGGCAAGGAGCTGGCCGCCGCCGAGCCGGTCTACCGGGCCGCCCTGGACCGCTGCCTGGCCGCCTTTTCGCCCTGGCTGCCCGATCTGGGGGCGACCCTGTTCCCGGCCCCCGAGGACCGGGCCGCCGCCGCCCAGCGCCTGGACAACCAGCGCTACGCCGGGGCCGCCACCTTCGCGACGGGCTTCGCCCTGGCCGAGCTGTGGGCCGCCTACGGCCTGCGCCCTGACGCCGTCCTGGGTCACAGCACCGGCGAGTACGTCGCCGCCTGCGTCGCCGGCATGTACGAGCTGGAGGACGCCGTCGCCCTGTTCATGGCCCGGGCCGAGGCCGGAGAGGCCGCGCCCGAGGGGGCGATGATCCACGTGCCCCTCGACGCCGCCAGCCTGGCGCCCCAGCTCTGCGATGGCGCCTGGATCGCCCTGCGCAACAGCCCGCGCTCCACGGTGCTCTCGGGCACCCCGGCCGCCATGCAGACCATGACGGCCCGGCTGGAGGCCCAGGGCATTGCCGTGCGCCCGGTGCGGGTCTCGGCCGCAGGCCACAGCCCCCTGCTGGCGCCGGTGGCCCAGGCCCTGGCGCCGGCCAGCCGGGCCCTGCCGGCCCGCCCGCCGCAGATCCCCCTGCTGTCGGCCGTCACGGCGGACTGGCTGCAGGGGGAGGCCGCGACCGACCCCGAGCACTGGCTGCGCCACCTGCTGTCCCCGGTGCGCTTCGACCAGGCCATGGCCGCCCTGGCCGCCCACGCGCCCTACGCCCTGGTCGAGCTGGGCCCGGACCGCTCCATCGCCGCCATGGCGGCCCTCAACCTGCCCACGCACCCGCTGGTGGCCTGTCTTTCGCCCCGCGAGGCCCCCGCGGGCGCGGGCCCCCGGACCTGGCTGGCCGCTCGGGCCGCTGTGTGGGCCTGCGGGGCCGGGCCCGACCCTGACGCGGCGGCCCCCACCGCCGGGCGCCGCATGCTGCGCCTGCCGACCTACGCCTTCGCCCGGGAGCGGCACTGGGTGGAGCCGCCCGGGGTCGCGGAGCGCGGCCTGGGGCGTCCGGTCACTGCGGCCGCAGCCGATCCCACCGCCGTGGCCTGCAAGCCCCGGCCGGAGCTGGCCACCCCCTACGTCGCGCCGCGGAGCCGGGCCGAAGCGGCCCTGGCGGCGATCTGCGCCGATCTTTTCGGGATCTCGCCCATCGGCGTCAACGACGGCTTCCTGGACCTGGGGGGCAGCTCCATCGTCACCCTCCAGCTCCTGCACGAGGTCGAGGTCCGGCTGGGCCAGAAGGTGCCGCCCGCCGCTGCCTTCTCGGGCCTGAGCGTCGCCCGGCTGGCCACCCACCTCGACGAGGCCGCCCTGGTCGCCCGCGAGGCCGCCTCGGGCGGCGCAGAGTCCGGCGCGTCGGCCGGTGCCTCCGCTCCCTCGTCGTCCCCCTCCTCGTCCCCCTCCTCCTCCTCCTCCCGCCCTGCTGCCGCCCCCCTCTCCGCCCTGGTCCTGCCCTTCCGGGAGCACGGCAGCCGCCCGCCCCTCTTCCTGCTGCACCCGGCGGCGGGGGTCGTCTGGCTCTACATCGAGCTGGCCCGCGCCCTGGGGGAGGACCAGCCGGTCTACGCCATCCAGGCCGCCGGCCTGGCCGACGAGCTGCCCTTCGATCGCAGCGTCGAGGAGATGGCCGCCCGCTACATCCCGGCCATGCGCGCCGTCCAGCCCCACGGGCCCTACCGGGTCGCCGGCTACTCCTTCGGCACCTACCTGGCCTTCGAGGTGGCCACCCGGCTGCGGGCAATGGGCGAGGAGGTGTCCTTCGTCGGCCTGCTGGACGAGCTGGCCCCCATGGAGGGCATCCGCCCCACGCCGGCCCACCTGGTGGCGCTGGTGGGCGGACCGGCCGGCCGCACCTTCGTACACACCATGCACGACTACCTGTACCTGGCGGCCCACGCGCGCCCGGCGGGGGGGCGGCTGCGCGGTCTGCGCATGGTCGCGGCCAAGTCGGCCCTGGCCGGCCTGGTGCCCGAGGGCTCCCCCTTCATGGCCCTGGGTGAGCAGAGCATCCTGCCCATGGCCCGCCTGTTCCTTGCGCACTCCATCGAGACCCTGCGCTACGCGCCGAAGCCGGCGCCGATCTCGGGCCACCTGTTCCGCTCCGAGCTGTGGGATCAGCGCGGCCGCCTGATGCCCCCCCCGCCCTCCCGGGAGCTGGGCTGGGAAGGCCTGCTCCACGGCGGCGTCACCGTGCACCAGGTCACGGGGGATCACCTGTCGATGATCCGACAACCCCACGTGGACGGGCTCGCTGCGGCCATGCGCCGGGCGATGGATTCGCAGTGAACGCCGTCATGGTCTGCGCGCGCGGTAGTCTGCGGCGCAGGCGGAATGGCGACCGCTGGAGCGAACCATGACGGGCATCCTCGACTTCGAGATCGCCGAGGTCATCTATGACGGCGACCGGAGCACTGTGCAGCGTGGCAGGGAGCGTGCCACCGGCCGCGCCGTGGTCCTCAAGGAGCTGAGCCTGGCCAGCGCCAACGAGGAGGACCTGGCCCGCTACCGCTACGCCCTGGAGCTGACGCACGATCTGAAGGTCGAGGGTATCTGCGCGCCGTTCATGTTGTTCCACCACGACAACCGCCCCGTCCTGGTCATGGACGACATCGGCGGCGTCTCCCTGGGCGAGGGCCTGCGCACCGGCCGCCTGGACCTGGGGGAGGGCCTGCGCGTCGCCATCCAGATCGCCAAGGCCCTGGGCGGCCTGCACGCCCACGACGTCATGCACCTGGACGTCAACCCGGCCAACATCGTGCGCAACCCGGCCACCGGCCAGGCCGTGCTCATCGACTTCGACCTGGCCTCGCGCCTGGACCACGAGAGCAACGCACCCCTGCGCCTGTCCCGTCCGCGCGGCACCCTGGCCTACATCGCCCCCGAGCAGACCGGTCGCACCAACCGCAGCGTCGACCGCCGGGCGGATCTGTACAGCCTGGGCGTGACCCTCTTCGAGCTGTTCACCGGCCGCCTGCCCTTCCCCCACTCCGACCCGCTGACCCTGGTCCACCACCACCTGGCCGTGGCCCCGCCCTCGCCCCACGGGGTCGAGGACTCGGTGCCCGAGGGCCTGAGCCAGGTCATCCTCCGCCTGCTGGAGAAGATGCCCGAGGATCGGTACCAGACGGCCGAGGGCGTGCTGGCCGACCTGCTGCACTGCGAGGGCCTGTACCGCGAGACCGGGGACATCCCGGCCTTCGAGCTGGGGCGCGCCGACCTCACCGATCACCTGCGCCTGTCGCAGCGCTTGTACGGGCGTGACGCCGACAAGGTGGTCCTGCTCGATGCCTTCGGCCGGGCGCGCAACGGCGGCACCGAGCTGCTGATGATCGGCGGCTACTCGGGTGTGGGCAAGTCCTCGCTGGTCAACGAGGTCCACGGCCTCATCCTGGAGGCCCGCGGGCGCTACGCCGACGGCAAGTACGAGCAGCTGCGGCGCGAGCCCTACCTGGGCCTGCTGGAGGCCCTGCGGGCCCTGGTGGACGAGATCCTCTCCCTGCCCTCGGCCGACATCGCCCTGTGGCGCCGCTCCCTGCTCGAGGCCGTGGGCACCGTCGGACAGGCTGTCATCGACGTCATCCCCGAGGTCGAGCTGGTCCTGGGCCCGCAGCCGCCGCTGCCGGCGCTGGGCCACGCCGAGGCCCAGAACCGCTTCCAGCGTGTGCTCGCCCGCTTCATCGCGGCCTTCGCCCGCGCCGACCAGCCCCTGGTCCTGTTCCTGGACGATCTGCAGTGGTCGGACTCCAACACCCTGGGCCTGCTCAAGCTGCTGCTGGAGGACGCCGACACCGCCAACCTGCTGGTCATCGGCACCTACCGCAGCAACGAGGTGAGCCCGGCCCACCCGGTCGGCCACTTCCTGCGCCAGGTGCGTAAGGGCGCCGTCTCCCTGACCGAGCGGGAGCTGGCACCCCTGGGCGAGTCCGCCGTCGGCGCCCTGGTCGCGGACAGCCTGCGCCGCACCCAGGCCGACGTGGAGCCCCTGGTGGCGGCCATCATGGCCCGCACCGGCGGCAACCCCTTCTTCGTGGACGCGCTGCTCCTGACCCTGGCCGAGCAGGGGGCCGTGTGGCTGGACCGCGGGGCCGGTCGCTGGGAGTGGTCCCTGGAGCGGGTGGAGGAGCTGGGGATCAGCGACAACGTCGCCGACCTGATGGTCCGGGGCATGGCCCGCCTGGCGCCAGAGACCGCCGACCTGCTCCAGGTGGCGGCCAGCATCGGCGCGACCTTCGAGCTGCCGACCCTGGCGGCGGCCGCCGAGCGCAGCCCGGCCCAGACGGCGGCCCTGCTGTGGCCCGCCCTGCGCGAGAACCTGGTCGAGCCCATGGGCGCCCGCTGGCGCTACGGCAGCCTGTCCGAGGACGGCGTCGTCGAAGGCGTGGGCTACCGCTTCTGCCACGACCGGATCCAGGAGGCCGCCTACGACCTGCTGGCCCCCGAGCGCCAGGCCGAGCGCCACCTGCGCATCGGGCGGGTGCTGCTGGACCGGGGCGGGGCCGAAGATGACTTCGGCATCGTCGATCAGCTCGACCTGGGGCGCTCGCTGGTGGTCGCAGAAGACGAGCGGGTTGAGCTGGCGCGCCGCAACCTGGCGGCCAGCCGTCGGGCCATGCGCTCGGCGGCCTACTCCCTGGCCCACCGCTACCTGCACATCGCCCGGGAGCTGCTGCCCGCCGACGCCTGGCAGCGCGTGCCCGACCTGAGCATGGAGGTCCTCCGGGCCCACGCCGACGCCTCGATCATGTGTGGCGAGTACGACGAGACCGCCGACCTGGTCGACATCCTGTCAGTGCATGCCCGGGGCCTGGCCCAGCAGGTCGACGCCGTCAGCATGCGGATCCAGGTCCTGATCCAGAAGCAGGATCGCGAGGGCCTGATCGCGACCGCCATGCACTGCCTGGGCATGCTGGGCATCGAGCCGCCCGCCGATGAGGCCGCCTGGGGCGCCCTGCACGCCGCCGAGGGGGCCGCGGTCCTCGAGCTGCTCCAGGGTGTGGATGTCGCCACGCTGGTCGACCGGCCGGCCATGACCGACCCCGACGCCCTGGCCCAGATGCGGCTGCTGGGCGCCCTGGCCCCCTTCGCCGTCTCCTTCATGCCCATCGTGCCGGTGGTCTTCCCCCGCATGGTCCGGCTGTCGCTGGACCACGGCAACAGCCCCCTGTCTCCCTCGGGCTACGTCTTCTACGGCTTCCTGCGCGGGCTCATGGGCGACTGGCCCACGGGCGACGCCTTCGGCCAGATGGCCCTGGCCTTGAACGAGGCCCAGGGGCTGCCGCAGCTCCGGCCGCCGACCGAGCACGTCTACGCCTGCTTCCTGGCCCACTGGCGCCACTCCATGGCCATGGCCGCGGCCCACTGCCGCAACGCCATGGTCACCGCGCTGGAGAGCGGCATCTTCACGACGGCCGGCTGGGCGGGCATGAACCTGCCCTGGCTGGGCCTGGCGGGCGGGCACAACCTGGACGAGCTGGTCCAGGAGACGCGCGAGCTGCAGTCGCTGGCCCGCAGCACCCTGCGCTACACCGACGCGGTCACCAGCTACGACATCGTCCTGCGGGCCATGGCCCGGCTGGTCGGTGCCCGGGACGAGCTGGACACCATGGATGCCGACGGCCGCAGCCTTCCGGAGCTGCGGGAGCGCCTGGCCCACTACCCCATGGCCCAGGTCGCCAGCCTGGCCTCGCACCTGCAGGTCGCGGTGGTCATGGGGGACCTGGCCACGGCCGGGCCCCTGGCCCAGGACCTGGCCCCGCGGCTGTCCGAGGCGGCCGGCCTCATCGCCATGCCCGAGGTGATCTTCCTCGCGGCCTTGACCCTGTGCGACCTCTCCCGGGTGATGCCGGCCGCGGCCTGGGCCGAGCAGGCCCCTCGACTGGAGGAGCTGGCCGGCCACGTCGCCGGCGCAGCACAGCTCAACCCGGGGGTCCGGGGCTGGCAGTACGAGCTGCTGCAGGCCGAGCGTGCCGCCATGGCGGGCGAGGCCGACCAGGCCCGCCGGGCCTACGACGCGGCCATCGGGGCCGCCGAGGCCAGCATGAACCCCTACGCCGAGGGGCTGTGCCTGGAGCGCGCCTTCCGCTTCCTGGAGTCCCAGGGGCTGCGTCGTATGGGCCTGGGCTACCTCACGGACGCCCGCTACGCCTACGTGCGCTGGGGGGCCCGCGCCAAGGTCGAGGCCCTGGAGGCGTCCTACCCGGTGCTGCGCGGCCGCCGCGCGATCACCACCAGCACGGTGACCACGACCTCCTCGGGCTCGCTCGAGGTGGAGACCGTCCTGCGCGCCACGCGGGCCATCAGCTCCGAGCACGAGCTGGAGCCGCTGCTGGAGCGGGTCGTCCAGGTGGTGCTGGAGCACGCGGGCGCCCAGCGCGGCTACCTGGTCATCGACCACCAGGGCCGGCTGTGCGTCGACGCCTCTGGCGACGGCCGCGGGGTCCGCGTGCACGCCAGCGAGGACATCGCTGACGTCACTGGCCTGTGTGAGGACGCCGTCCGCTACGTCGCCCGCAGCGGCACCGCCGTCATCGAGGACGACGCCCGGGTCGGCCGCTTCCGCCACACCGCCTACGTCCTGGAGCACCGGCCGCGCTCGCTGCTGGTCCTGCCCTTGCAGCACCTCGGCAAGGTCGTGGGCGTGTTGTACCTGGAGAACAACCTGGGCACCGGCGCCTTCGTGGGTGACCACCTGGAGCTGCTGCACACGGTGGCCGTCCAGGCGGCGACCTCCATCGAGAACGCCCGGCTGGTCCTGGACCTCAAGCAGCGCTCCCAGCAGCTCGAGCTGCGCAGCGCCGAGCTGGAGGAGAAGAACCAGCAGTTGACCGAGCTGGACCAGCTCCGCGACGACTTCCTGGCCAAGACCAGCCACGAGCTGCGCACGCCACTGCACGGGATCATCGGCCTGGCCCAGTCCCTGATGGTCGAAGGGGCCGCGCAGGACCACGCCCACCTCCAGCACTGCCTGGGCATGATCGCCAGCAGCGGCCAGCGGCTGTCGAACCTGGTCAACGACATCCTGGACCTCTCCACGCTGGAGCGGCGCGAGATCGAGCTGCAGCTGGCCCCGGTCGAGATCGGCGGCATCGTGCAGAGCGTGCTGGCCCTCGCCCGGCCCCTGCTGCGCAGCGACGCGGTGGCCATGGTCGCCGACATCTCCGACCCCGGCCTGGCGGTCCTGGCCGACGCCCAGCGGGTCGAGCAGATCCTGTTCAACCTCATCGGCAACGCCGCCAAGTTCACCGAGACGGGCTCCATCGTCGCCAGCGTGCGCGCCCAGGGCGACCGGGTGTCGGTGTCGGTCCAGGACACGGGCATCGGCATCCGCCCGGCCGTGCTGACCCGCATCTTCGAGGCATTCGAGCAGGGCGAGGCCGAGACCGCTCGCCAGTTCGGCGGCACCGGCCTGGGCCTGAGCGTGGCCAAGGAGCTGGTCGAGCTGCACGGCGGCACCCTGACGGTGGAGTCGGAGCCCGGCCAGGGCTCGACCTTCACCTTCACCCTGCGCCGGGCCGAGGCGCCCGTGGTGGCCGTGGCCGAGGACGGCGAGCGCAAGGTCATGCGGGCCTTGGTGGCGGTCTCCGACGAGCTGCTGACCGTGGCCCCCTCGGCCGGCGAGCGCCGCAAGGCGCGGGTCCTGGTCGTCGACGACGAGCCGGTCAACCTCCAGGTCGCGCTCAACCAGCTCGGCCGGGCCGGCTACGAGGTCTACACCGCGCGCAGCGGGCCCGAGGCCCTGCGACGCCTGGAGGGTGGGCTCCGGCCGCACCTGGTCCTGCTCGACCTGATGATGCACGGCATGGACGGCTACCAGGTCTGCGCCGAGATCCGCAAGACCTACACGCCCTCGGAGCTGCCGATCATCATGCTGACGGCCCGCTCCCAGGTGGCGGACCTGGTCAAGGGCCTGCGGGAGGGCGTCAACGACTACGTCGTGAAGCCCTTCTCCAGCGAGGAGCTGCTGGCCCGGATGCGCAACCACATCCAGCTCTCGGCCATCCACCGGGCCGTGGGCCGCTTCGTGCCCTACGGCTTCATGACCCTGCTGGGCCGCGAGTCCATCGTCGACGTCAACCTGGGCGACTGCGTGAAGCGGGACATGAGCGTGATGTTCGCCGACATTCGCGGCTTCACCAGCCTGACGGGCAACATGAGCCCCGAGGACAGCTTCGGCTTCATCAACGAGTTCCTGGGCGCCATGGAGCCCCTGGTGCACGAGCACGGCGGCTTCGTCGACAAGTTCATCGGCGACGGGATCATGGCCCTGTTCGATCGCTCGGCCGATGACGCGGTGAAGGCCGGCGTAGCCATGCAGCGCGCCCTGGCTCTGGCCAACGCGCCGCGCATCGGTGCGGGCAAGGCGCCGGTGCGGATCGGTATCGGCGTCAACAGCGGCCCGACCATGGTCGGCACCGTGGGCGGACCGCGTCGCATGGACACGACGGTGGTCAGCGACACCGTGAACGTGGCCTCGCGGGTCGAGGGCCTGAACAAGGCCTACGGCAGCGGCCTGCTCCTGACCGAGCACACCCTGCGGCGCCTGCAGCAGCCCGAGGCCCTGCACCTGCGGCGCCTGGAGGGCGTGGTGGTGCGCGGCAAGGTGGAGCCGGTCGACGTCTTCGAGGTCCTGGACGGCCTCCCCGAAGAGGTCCTGGAACGCCGCTTTGCGACCCTCTCCGACTTCGAGTTGGGAGTGGGGGCCCTGCTGGGCGGGAACCTGGCCGCCGCCCGCCGTGCCTTCTCTCGCTGCGCGGACGCAGATGCCGACGACCCGGTCGTGCGACACTTCCTGGGCCGCTGCTGGCAGGAAGGCGAGGACACGCTGGGGGGTGCGGGACGTGAGATCTGAGCTGCTCTCCGCGCTGAAGCTGAGCCCCGGCCTGCATCGCCTGGGGTTCTGGCGTCTGGAACGGTTGGAGCGCGCCTTGTTGGCCGCAGGGGTCACGGCACCCCGGATCGTGGAGCCGGGGCAGGACCTGTCGGACCTGGCCCTGGCGCCCGACGAGATCACCCTGCTGGGGGGGCAGAGCTTGATCCAGGTGGACTGGTCCCATGCCTGGGATCGGCCCGGCCCCCTGCCCCAGGGCTCCTTGAGCGCCACGGCCCGGTTCACCCAGGGCATGACCCTGGCCTTCCAAGAGGATCCCAACGACCGGCACGCCATCCAGCAGCTCAAGGTCTACGCCCTGCGCCGCTCCGAGTGCTGGTGCCTGCCGGTCTCGGTGCTGTCGCAGGTCCTGGGCAGCCACGGGCTCACGGCGCTGTACCGCTACCATCGTGCCGAGGTCGCCTGTGCGCTGTCGCCGCTGATCTCCCAGCTCGAGCTGCACCAGCGCGCGCTCGTCATCGACCGCATGGAGGAGATCCACCTCGAAGACGGGCAGCTGCTGCACGACTTCGACCAGCGCTTCGAGCACATCTGCCTGGTCGGACGCCAGGGCGCCTTGCTGGTGGAACACCACGTCGGCGAGGTGCCGGCCGACGCGCCGATGCTCCAGCGGCAGTACGGCCCCGGCCTGCTGCCCTACTTCCGGGACCCGCTGAGCTGGCTGGCGGAGTGCGGCAGCGTGATCGGCCTGGGCGCGATGACCCTGCACAACCACATCCGCGAGCGGGCCGTGGCGGTCGGACACGTGCACGTGTTCCGCATCCGGCCGGCCGAGGTGTGGGCCATCGGCAAGCGCGTCGACGCCATGCCCGTGACCGAGACCTTCGGGGGGGCCATGCTGCTGCACGCCCAGCTCCCCCAGGTGGTGGCCACCATGCTGGCCGACCCCTTCCTGAGCGAGCGGGCCACCCCGGGCCAGCTCGCCATGGTCACCACGACCGCCACGGTCTCCGAGTGGCGGGTGGGTGTGCCCCCTCCCCAGCCCATCGGGACCTCGGGCGGCCTGTGCATCGTGCTTCGCGGCGAGCTGGTCAGCTACGCCACGGGCTTCATGGGCGGCGACCACCTGGGCAGCCTCTACGGCAGCTTCGCCAGTCACCCCCCGGGCTCGAAGGTCGGCTTCCCGGGACTGGATCCCACCGACGATCAGGGCAACCTGGTCCAGGCGCGTCAGCCCTCGATGATCGCCTTCATCAGCAAGGAGCGGCTCAAGGACGTGCTGGGCCACACCGGGAACGGGGACGACGCCGGCAACATCGACACCTACCTGCTCCCGGCCGGGGTCGACTCCAAGGTCCTCGGCCCCTACCGGTCGCCGACCTTCTACCAGGCGCCCCTGAAGCGCTTCGTGCCGCGGGCCTGGCCAGACGTCAACCACGACAGCGCCCTGTACCAGGCCAGCCCGCGGACCCGCATGGTGGCGGTCGACATCCCCGGCGATCGCCCGGATCGTGAGTGTTGGCGTCGGATCCTGGCGGCCGGGCTGCTGTCGACCTGGCGGGACTTCCGCGAGGCCTCGCTGCTGCTGGTGGTGGACACTCGCGGGGGGGCGACCGACGCGCCGCCCGAGGTCCTGATGGAGGGCGAGGGCTACCGGGTGCTCCGGGTCACGGCGGCGCCCGACCTGGGCGCGATCTTGCAGCTCGCCGGCCAGGTCGTGGCCTCGAACAAGACGCCGGAGCGGGCCTGGCTTTACATCGAGCTGCTCGGCCCCGAGGCGCTTCGCCGGGAGCTGGTCGAGGAGGCGCTGTACCAGCTCGTCCTCAACGACGACCTGAGCTTCCCGCTGCCGACCATCTTCTCGGGCCGGACCCCCTTCCTGTTTGCGACGCGCCTGCCGCCGCTGCGCTCGGGCCGCATCGCGCCCAGCCAGCCCATGCCTCCTGGCACCGTGCGCCTGCGCCTGGACCACCCCCAGGGCAGCCCCGAGGCGCTGCTCGCCGCCAGCCCCGGGACCATCCAGCGCTTCGCCCGGGCCCTGAGCTACCGCCGGATCGGCGTGGCCCTGGGCGGGGGAGGCGCCTGGGGCATGGCCCACCTGGCAGTGTTGGAGGCCCTGCACAACGGCGGGATCCCCATCGACCTGGTCTCGGGCTCCAGCGTGGGCTCGGTGGTCGGCGCCTTGTACTGCGCCAAGGGCATCCCGGGGCTGGACCAGTTCGTGGCCGAGCGCGTGCTCTTCCAGGCGGCGACCCTGGGCGGCATCGTGACCAGCACCATCTTCGTTGCGGCCGTGCGGCGCATCGTGGAAGACCTGACGCTGGCCGAGATCGAGACGCCCTTCTTCCCGGTCGCCACGGACCTCATCTTCGGCTCCGAGGACCCGATCCTGCGCGGCTACCTGGCCACGGCGGCCCGCAAGAGCGGCTCGCTGGCGCCGTTCTACCCCTCGACGCCGACGGCCTGGAGCGACTCGGTCGATGGCGGGATCAGCCGCAACGTGCCGGTCCGCGTCCTGCACGTGGAGGGCGCCCGGACGGCCTTTGCCTCCAACATCGTGCCGCCCCCCTCGGCGCGTCGCCCCCGCCCGCCTACCTTCTCGGGCACCGCCGGCCGCGTCCTGGCCGACCTCAACCCGATGCGCCGGGCCCGGGCCGCCTTCCGTAGCGTCTTCACGCTGTTCTACACCGCCGGCGCCGCCCAGCCGGACCAGGCCTCGGTGACCTTCGAGACCCGCTGGAGCGGCAGCTCGCCCATGGACCTGCTGGTCGGTCCGCAGTTCATCCGCGACACCCAGTCCACGCCCGAGTTCTGGGCCAATGTGGCGGCCGCCCAGGAGCGCTGGAAGACCCTGTGCCTGCCGGCCTTCGAGGTCGACGGCTGACGTGATCGGAAGCACTCCCGAGCCGGCAACCCGACTGCGGCGGACCCTGGACCGGGCGGCGCTGTCGAGCCCTTCGCCCGGCGTGCTGCGCGCCATGACGGTCGAGCTGGAGCGGCCCCTGCCGCAGGCATCGGCCTGTGCCGACCTGCCCGCGACCCTGGCCCGCGTGGTCGGCCTGCCGGGGGGGCTCATCTTCCGCCACAACACGACCCTCGCCGTCCGCGACCTGCTGCTGGCCGAGCTGCTCGCCGGCCCGGGCACCGCCCAGGCGCCGGGTCGGCTGCTGTGTACCGACGCCGAGCACCCCGCCGTCCGCCAGGTGGTGGGCGCCATCTGGCCCTCCGCCGCCGCCGGGGGCGGGATCGTGGAGCTGCCCCTGCGGGCGGCGCTGCTGGACGGCACGACCGACGCGGCCGCGGTGTCGGCGCAGCTGGGCCAGGCCCTGGAGGCCGCCCTGGCCGGTGGCGCCGCGGTCCTGCTGCTGCCCCACGTGGTCTGGTTCAACGGCGCACGCCTGGACGTGGTGGCCCTGTGCCGGCAGGCCCGGGCGCGGTCGCCTGGGACGCTCATCTTGTTGGACGGGGCCCAGGCGGTCGGCCACGTGAGCCTGCCCCCGGCCCTGTGGGGCGAGGAGCTGGTCGACGCCTACGTGGGCTGCACCCACAAGTGGCTGGGCGGCCCGCAGACCCTGGGCTTCGTGGACCTGGGGCCGCGGCTGCGCCAGGACCCGGGCCGCCGCGCCGCCATCCTGGCCTCGGGCGACATCCTGCCCGAGCTGGGCGCCCTGCGCGCGCACCAGGGCGGCCTCCAGTGCGGCACCCAGCGCCGCAGCGTCGCGGCCGGCTCCTTGCAGGCCCTGGTGGAGCTGGACGCCGTTCAGGGCGGGCTGCCCGCCGTCGCCCTGGCCATGGCGAGCCGGGCGAGCGCGCTGCGGGCCCGCCTGCGTGAGCTGCCGGGCCTGGGCCTGCTCGGCCCGCCGCGGGGCACCGAGACCGCCATGGTGGCCCTGCGGCTGCACGGCGGCGACGAAGCCAGCCATCGCCTGCTGGCCCAGCGCCTGGACGCGGCTGGCTACACGCCGGCCCGCTACGCGCTGGACGGGCGCGGCAGCTTCCTGCGCCTGAGCCCCGGGCCGCACCTGCTGCCGGCGGAGCAGGACGAGGTCGTGGCGCTCGTGGCCGAGGCCGCACGCCAGTCGCTGCGGCCCCCCGCCACCCCTGCCGAACCTGACGCGAGGTTGTGATGACCCGTCTGCACGTCCTGACCTTCGACGGGGGCCCGGCGGCCTTCCTCGCTGCCCGCCTGCTGCAGCAGGTCGAGGCGCAGCGTCCGGGCACCTTTGCAGCCACCACCCACTTCGCGGGCACCTCCTCGGGCGCGGCCCTGGCGCTGTACTACGCCCTGAAGCTGTCCGATCCCCAGGCCGACGTGGACCAGGTGCTCCAGGGCGGCGTCGACTTCATCAACGCCATCGGCGGCTTCTTCGCGCCCGACGAGACCGCGTTTCGAAACCTGCTGTGCGGCCAGGAGGCGATGTACTCGGCCGAGCCCCTGCGGGTCATCAGCCAGACCTACCTGGGGGACGCCCGCCTGTCGGACCTGGCCCTGCCGGTCGTCATCCTGTCGACCCGCATGAACACCCCCTGGCAGCCCGAGATCCTGTCCTGGGTGCCGGGCAGCCCGGTCGGCGGCGACCGGCTCCTGGTCGACATCGCGCTCCAGAGCGGGGCCTGCCCCATCGTCCTGCCCCTCCAGGGCCTGCACACCGACGGCGGCCTGTTCCAGAACAACCCCGCCATGGCGGCGCTGTCGGCGCTCCTCTCCCGGCGCCGGGACCGTGGCTCGGACATCGAGGGCCTGGGCCTGGACGACATCGCCTTGTGGTCCCTGGGGGCCGATGACGGCTCCAGCAGCATGTCGAACCGGCGGCTGCCGGGACAGACCGGCGACATGGCGGTGGCGGAGCCCGAGTCGGTGTTGGGTCCCGACATCGTCGGCCCGACGCCGGCGGTGCAGGCGGTGCTGCCGGCGGATCTGATGGCGCAGGCGCCGGCCTCGCTGGTCGCAGCCCTGGCCCTGTCCGAGCAGGTGGCCCTGGCGCCAGCGGCCTTGGAGAAGGCGCTGAGAGACCTGCTGGACCGCCCCGAGGTGGCCGCCCACATCGACCTGGACTTCTTCAAGAGCCGCCTGGAGACGGTGTCCAAGGACGGCGAGCCCCAGAGCTGGGGCTGGAGCCAGTGGCTGACCTACCTCTTCAACCCGCTGTACCTGGGCCAGGTCTTCCTCAACAGCCAGGGCCGCGGGACCAGCGAGATGGCCGCCGGCCTGCTGCTGGACGGGACCCTGCGCTTGGGACCGGTGGGCGCCCTGGGCACCAACCAGCAGTTCCTGATGCTGATGTTGGGCCTGTGGCCCCTGCTGCTGGCCAACGCCACCATGGTCTCCGAGCTGTGGGCCTGGGCGCCGACCAGCAAGCTGCTGGGCTTCCAGCCGACCGTCACCCAGACCCTGGCCTGGCTCGACCTGCACTGGAATGGCCCCGGCGGCACCTGAGGGGGATACCGTCCGGTCGATGGCACCTGTCCCCTCCGCGACTCCGCCTCCCTCCGGGCCCCCCTCCACCTGGCCGGCCGGGGCGCCCCTCTTCCACGTCCTGGCCAAGCCCACGGGCGCGGTCTGCAACCTGGACTGCGCCTACTGCTTCTACCTGGACAAGGAGTCCCTGTACCCGGGCAGCGACTTCCGCATGTCCGAGGGTGTGCTCGACGCCTACCTGCGCGGCATGGTCGAGGCCTACCGGGGGCAGGAGGTGCTGCCCATCGCCTGGCAGGGCGGCGAGCCCACGCTCATGGGCCTGGACTTCTTCCAGAGGGTGGTCGGCAAGCTGCGGGCCCTGGTCCCGCCGGGCCAGCGCGTCGAGCACAGCCTGCAGACCAACGGCCTGCGGCTGGACGAGGACTGGGCCCGCTTCCTGGCCCAGGAGCAGGTGCTGGTCGGCCTGTCCATCGACGGGCCCCAGGCGCTGCACGACGCCTACCGGGTAGACAAAGGAGGCCTGGGGAGCTTCTCCCGGGTGGAGCGGGCGGCGCGGCTGCTGCTGCGGCAGGGCGTGGCGGTCAACGCCCTGGTCGCCGTACACGCCGCCAACGTCGGGCACCCGCTGGCCGTCTACCGCTTCCTGCGGGACGAGCTGGGCTTTCGCTACATCCAGCTCCTGCCCGTGGTGCAGCGCACCGACCCCGGGGGCATCGAGGCCGGCGGTCACGCCGCCTTCCCCCGCGACGCTGCCCCCGTGACCGCGCGCAGCGTGCGCCCCGAGGCCTGGGGGCGCTTCCTCTGCGCCATCTTCGACGAGTGGGTGCGCCACGACGTGGGCACCGTCTTCATCCCGCGCTTCGAGGCGGCCCTGGCGGCCTGGCTGGGGATCCCTCCGGCCATGTGTGTCTTCCAGCCGACCTGCGGTCGGGCCCTGGCCCTGGAGCACCAGGGCGATCTGTACTGCTGCGACCACTTCGTCACGGCCGAGCACCGCCTGGGCAACATCACCCAGACGCCCCTGGCCACCCTGGCCGCCTCGCCGGCGGCCCGCGCCTTCGGCCAGGCCAAGGCCAGCGGCCTGCCCGCCTTCTGCCGCCGCTGCGAGGTCCGCTTCGCCTGCCAGGGTGAGTGCCCCAAGAACCGCCTGCTGCGCGGCCCCGACGGAGAGCCCGGCCTGAACTGGCTGTGCGCCGGCTACAAGCACTTCTTCACCCACATCGACGCGCCCATGCGGGCCCTGGCCGAGCTGCTGAAGCGGGGCCAGCCGGCCTCGGAGATCATGGGCCAACTCGGCCGGGCCGAGGCCGACTTCGCCCAGGTCGGCCGCAACGAGCCCTGCCCCTGCGGCAGCGGCCTGAAGTTCAAGCGGTGCCACGGCGCTTGAGCGGCGGGGTGCCGCAGCCGGGTCGCCGGGGCGCTACTGGACGATGGTCAGCAGCGGGTAGCTGTTGAAGCGCGCGATGCCACCCACGCAGACGTCGACCTCTCCCTGCCAGGTGCCCGGCAGGGTGGCCACGGCCTGCAGGGTCACGGTGAGCTGGCCCCCGGCGGGGATGGGCTGCCCGTAGGTGTAGGAGGTCGTGTCGTCGATGGGGACGTGGTCGCTGGTGGTGTAGGCCGGCGAGGAGCCCGTGATGGCGACGCCCTTGAGCCAGGCGTCGGCGAAGTCCAGGCTGGTCAGCTCCTGGGGCGTGCTGGCCGTGTTCACCACCGTGACCTGGATCTCGAAGGCCTGGCCGACCGGCACCGTGGTCGGGCCGCTCAGCTCGGCGCGGAAGTCGTCCGTGCCCTTGGTCATGCCGCCGCAGGCCAGGCCGAGGATGCCCAGCAGGGCGAGGGTCGGGGGGGGCGTGCGCATGCTGCCTCCGGGGGGGGAGGGGGATCCTACGGCAGCTCAGCCCAACACGTCGGCGATGCCGGCCGCGACGCCCTGGACCAGGCGGTGGATTGTGGCCGGGGGCATGGCCAGGGGCGGCATCAGCACGATGAGGTCACCCACCCTGCTGACCCCGGCCCTGCTGCCGGCGGTGATCCTGGGCAGCGTGTGGACCTTCAACATCATCTACCTGGTCAGCGGCGGCGATCCCGACGGCGCCACCGAGATCCTGATCAGCGAGGCCTACCGCTGGGCGTTCACGCGCGGCCACCGCTACGGCTACGCCTGCGCCTGCGCCTGCGCCTGCGCCGTGCTCATCTTCTTCGTGCTGCTCGGCTACAGCCGGCTGATGAACAAGGTGAGCGGGCAGAAGGTGCTGTAGGCGCGGCGGCTGTCGGGTCAGTCGCAGACGTTGCCGGCGCCTGACTGACAGGGCGGGTAGGTGCCGGGATCGAGGATGCTGGTGCAGTTGTCGAAGACGTCGCCCATGCCCTCGACGCAAAGCGGCGTCGTGCCGGATGCCTGCTCAGGGCGAACCCACGTCCACGTCCACCAGATGCCCGCTCCGTAGGAGCCCTGCGCATCGGCGTCACAGTCCTCTCCGTCGGGGCTGCCGTCGCAGGCCACGTGCTGCTCCGTCAGGAAGCCATGACCCGCCTCGTGGACGAGCACCCAGGCCCCGGCCAGTGCGTCGAACGTCTGCGGGTGAGGTGGACCGTCCGTCGGGCCGAGGACGTCGCCGATGATCACAGTGCCATGGTCGAACCTGGCCCAGGCCCCCAAGCCCTCGGGCTGGTACCGGACCCGGTCGATGTGGTCCGTCAACAGCGCGAACCAGGCCTGCCCCGCCGGGTCGTCCTCCGACAGGCCCGCGTCTGCGGCGCGCGCCTGCAGCTCGGCGGCCAGCTCCTCGGGCGCGCCGTCGGCATACAGCTCCGACAGGGACGTGTCTCCGGAACGCACGGTGACCAGGAAGCCCTTGGCGACCACGCCAGCAGCGGTGGTGCCGGTCGCCGCCTCGGCCGGCGTGACGCCGAATGAGTCCCAGTCGAAGCCCAGCACCTGGCCGACCATCTCCAGGCAGCTCTCGTCGACCGCGACCGCCCAGCCTTCCGCCGACAGCGGCCAGCTCGGGCCGACCGCAGGGTCCTTCGGGCAGGCCTGCGCAAACTCGTCCCAGGTCACCGGCGGGGTCACGTCGGTCGTGTAGGTGTTGCCACCACAGCCCGCCAGCAGTGGGCTGAGCAGCAGCCGCCAGCGGCCGCCAGTCACTGCTCGGCCGGGAAGAAATGGGGGCCAGTGTCACACAGCTCTCCTCCGTCGAGCTTCGCGTGCAACAGCGTGACGTTCGCTCCCGTGCTGGGATGTCGCGTGCCGACGACTCCTTCGATGTACAAGCCACCCTTGTCGAAGACGAAGTGGTCTCCACCGGCGACGGGGTCGAGCGGTACCGTCTGCAACAGGGACGGTTGTCCGTAGGGCTCGACACCCATGACAGAGGCGCTGTGAAGGGCACCCGGGCGAATGGTCAGCCCCTGAGCCCAGCCGCCCATGCAGCCGAGGTCGGCGAGCGTAGCGGTGTATCCCGCCGTAGGATCGATCACTTCATCCGGCGACGGCGCCGCGCAGGTCCAGCTCGTGTCCACCTGGAGGTTGGGCAGCGCGTTGTCGGCGGCCTCCTCGACTGCGAATCGAGCAGCACCGGGAACCTCGGTGCCACGGAAGGTCAGACCTGCAGGCGGCACCAAGTGGCGATCCAACGGCCACCGAACGGAGTCGTCCAACCAGAACGTCACCTCGTCTGCGGCACTGTCGAAGACCCACAGTGGTGTCGACAGTGTGTGCACAGGCGTGATGGACTGGAGCCACGCCGCGCCGGTGTATGCCCCGGTTCCACTGATCTGGACCGGTGCCAGCTCGGCGCTGTACTTCCCGTCGCCATCGAGGTCGCGCACGAGCGTCGGTACGAGCTGGAAGCGACCGGAGCCGGGAGAACATGCCGAGTGCGCAGACGTACGGCGCCGCGCGGTGCTGGCATACGCGGTGCGAGGCGCTGGCGTTGGGGACCACTCCGGGCACCAGTAGACACTCGGAAGGTACGTGGCCTTGCAGTCAGAGTCAGACATGGTCGCCGCATCTGGGTCCCAGATCTCGACATAGAAGGCCTCCCAATAGCAGTTGTCCGAGTCGTGGCAGGCGTTGATGGAACCAATGTCGGCTACGCCGAAGTCTGCTTCCCAGACGGCAGGCGATGTCCCGGCAATAGCCGTGGCGTAGTCAGAGTAGGCGTTGCCCCACCAGGGGTAGAGGGCGTCGCCGGGGTACATGGACAGGTCGAGGAGCCCGACGCCACGAATCTTCATGCCGGTGGCGTCGCTGCTCGAATCGGCCCCGAGGATACGGAAGCTATCGATGTCAAAGCCGTTGAATCCCAAGGCGCTGCCCCCCGTGTCTCTCAACTGCACGTCCATGACACACCATGAACCCGTGTCCGAACCACCACCGGAGAAGCCCGGCTCAAGGGTCTCTTGCCAGCCGTCCGTTGCCGTCCCGCAGCCGGGGTAGTCACCCGTGGGTATAGTGGGCGCCCCCCCCCCCCCCCCGGCCCCCCC
>Ga0210033_1000721_pt1 | contig 31397 bp, 39 predicted proteins | sample CryGeymeta201501_FD_185465 | JGI IMG/M metagenome (GOLD analysis project Ga0210033, IMG submission 185465) | Groundwater microbial communities from Crystal Geyser aquifers in Utah, USA - Crystal Geyser metaG 2015-01 (SPAdes) (version 2) | ecosystem: Environmental > Aquatic > Deep subsurface >... | reverse complement strand
ATTCAACCTTGCTGTCAAGCAATCCATTTAGACGACTCACATCAAATTCGCATCCCACACTTGAACCGCCGTCCGCATGGCCGACGCAGGTTCTCGGTGGTGTTTAGATTGACGTGGCAATGCAAATGCATTACCATGCAGCCTACCCATCCAGAGCAAAGGAAAGCACTATGCACGCCGTTCTTGAAGCCGAATCGACGCTTACTGAGCGATACCAAACTACGGTACCAGAGACTGTTCGCCGTGCCTTGAGGCTGGGCAAGCGGGACAAAATTCGCTTCACTATCCGCCCAGATGGTGATGTCGTGCTGACGCGTGCGGTGGTGACAACAAGCGCAGACCCTGTGATAGAACTCTTCTTGAATTTTTTGGCCAACGACATGGCTGCGCATCCCGAGCGACTTACCGCCATCAACCCCGAGCTGAATCAGCGTATCCAGGGCCTCGTCGGCAATGTTGATGTGGATTTTGATGCGGCGTTGACGGCAGAAGATGAATGAGTCATGTCACACCACCTTCCTTGGTCGTTAACGGCTGGACAATCTTTGCGCACCCCTTGTTTCTTGATCAACTTGAGCTGTTGAGCCAACAGGTCGAGGCTCTTCGGCAAAAGGATGCCGTCAACTTCGTCAAGAAAAATGCCACGAAACGTTTGGCTGCCATCGCCAAACTGGCATTTGAAGTGATTCCACAGGACCCGGCGCGTGGCGAATATCGACAGGGAAACACGCTCGGTGAAGAACATAAGCATTGGTTTCGAGCCAAGTTTTTTCAACAGTACCGGCTCTTTTTCCGGTACCACGCAAAAAGTAAGGTGATCGTCTTCGCATGGGTGAACGACGAGGACACCAAGCGTGCCTATGAAAGTGGCGACGATGCCTATCGTGTATTTCGCAAGATGCTGGAAAGCGGACATCCGCCAGACGATTGGAAACAACTTCTTGCACAGGCCAGGGAGTCCTCAAATCGCTTGCAGAATGTCGCTTTCTAACTTGTGGATCGTATACGCCACGACATCCCCCTTGACGGACGGACACGGTGAAATACAATATTTTCGTGCTGCACTAATTTGCTAAAGCACTAAGGAGAACATCATGCAAACTATCGCGTCACATCCATCAGTCAAGGTCATCGGTGCCAATGGACAGATTTCGCTCGGCAAACAATTTGCTGGTCGCCAAGTTTTGGTTGAGGAACAGGAAACAGGCGTTTGGCTGATCCGCACAGCAACCGTCATTCCAGACAACGAACGCTGGCTGCATGAAACACAAGCGGCATTTGACTTGGCGCGGGCTACTGCCTGGTCAACACTACATCCTGCCTCTGACTCGCAAACCGACTCAATCCTGGCGGCTGCGACCCAAAACAATTAGAACTCATGGGCACCAACGACCACCTGATTCGCCTTGACTTGAACAACCCGGTTTTTCAGGAACACCTGTTTGGCTTGCAAAAGCCGGAACGTAACGCAGCCATTGATACCCTCAGAAAAATCCGGCTATTGAGCTGGGCACAGCTTTACCGTGACGCCGGTTTGAAATGGGAAAAAATCGTCAGCGTCAAGCCGCCACAGGGTGTGGACGCCATCTACTCATTGAGAATCACCCAGTCCCGCCGTTGCACCGCATATCGAGAAGGGGATTTCATGCGGTTCTTGACCGTGGCACCCGACCACGACAGCACCTACGGTCGAAAATGAATTGAAGCGGAACTAGCCGCCCCGCCAGTATTTGACAGCAGACATCAAGCATGCCATGAGCCATAACCTTGGTGAACATTCCTCTCCACTTGGCGTCGCCAACACCCGCATCGTATTTCTTGAACGCCTTGACTGTTCGGCCAAACAGCGCCTTCATTCAGGTCCGCCAACATACACGAGAGGAAAATCACAATGGAAACAAAGCACATCAACCAAAGGCAACTGGCCAGTCGCTGGGACCTCAGCGAAGCATCGCTGGAGCGCTGGCGCACCGAGGGAATCGGCCCGCAATTTCTGAAACTTCAGGGTCGCGTGCTTTACCGATTGGTCGACATTGAAAAGTTCGAGGAGGACAGCCTGCGCTCCTCAACAAGCAAACCGGCAAACATCGAGTCCACTCTCGCTCGCGCGTGATTTCATCGGTGCGCAATGCCACCATTTTGTAAATCACCCGCATAAACCATTGTTTACCCCAAACCTCCTGATTGCATCCTGTGATCAAAACGGTTGCAATACTTTTCACTGCCGGTGCTTACGTTTAGCTGCTTTTTCACACCGGCGGAGGACTTCTTCATCAAGTTAATTCGGAAAGTACAACCATCATGATTCAAACCAATGCATCCGTCTCCAGCATTAGCCCTGCCAGCGAGGCGCGTGGGAGATGCACCCAGGCCCAATCTGTACGTGATGTGCCAGAAATCAAACTGGCTTTACTGACAGAACAGGAACTCGGCGAGCGCTGGCGCATGAGCATTCGCACGCTTCAAGGTTGGCGTCAACGTAAAACCGGCCCCAATTTTGTCAAGCTCAGAGGTCAAACCGTTCGCTACCCCATGAACGACGTTCTGGCTTACGAGTCCCAATGGAAGTAAATCGAGCCCAAAAACGACCTTGTAGCGAAGTCCTTCGCAACAGAACGTAATGGAAAGCAAAGGAGCGTATTTAGAGGTGGGGTCGCACCCCCTGTCAAACCCAGCGAACTGGGCTCCTTTTTGCTGCCAATGGCTGCATCGAAGAGCTGCGGAAACCTCCAACTTGACTGGCAGTCTATCAGAGGCTGATGGGGCAACCCATCAAAAGCTGCTGACCCAAGTTCAAATCCGCATTTAACACTTGAACCGCCGTCCGCATTTTTTTCACCTCTTGGCTTTGGGCTCAAAACACGCCTTCATGGAGTTTCACCAACTCATTCGGAAGGAAACCCGTGGACACCAAACATTTGGGTCAAAAACAACTGGCAGCCCGCTGGAGCATCAGTGAGGCCAGTCTTGAGCGCTGGCGCAGCGAGGGCATTGGCCCGAAGTTCCTCAAGTTGTGCGGCCGCGTGCTCTACCGACAGGTCGATATCGAAGCATTCGAAGAGTCGTGCCTGTCGACATCGACCAAGACTTTTGCGATTTCGGACGGGCGACTGTGATAGCACAAGTCTATTTCAAAGACCACGCCCACTGCCTTGTTGATTCACTGCTCGGAGGTGTTGCCAAATGGGTGTTAATGGGTGATTCATTGGTTTGTAGACGTAATTTCTCCCTTGACTTCCCCTCCCCCCAGCGCGTTAATGCCAGCTCCACCACACACGGAGATTTGACATGGAGATGGTCTTGCTGACCACAGTGCAACTGGCCAAGCGGCTGGGCATTGCGGCGATTACGCTGCAAATCTGGCGCAGCCAGGGGATTGGCATACCGTTTTTCAAGCAGGGGACGCGGGTGTATTACCGGTTGGCGGATGTGCAGGACTATGAGAGGCGCAACGTTGACTCGTTGTCCGCCTGGCTTTTGGGGAGTGACCGGCCGCTTCCAGAAATGGAGCCCTTACCAATGCTTCGGGCGATGGCTACGGCGATGCTGTCACCTCCGGTCACACACGCCAGCACGTCGCAGCCGATCTCAATCGCACTTCCTGCGCGGACGAGTGCTGAGGACCGAGTGCTGAGTGCTGAGAAAAATGTCAGCAGCATGAATGAATTGGCCTGTGACTCAGCACTCAGCACTCGCAACTCAGCACTTACTCCCAGCACGCTTGCCTGGTACCTGATCCACACCAAGCCGCGCCAGGAAGCGCTGGCCCTGACCAATCTGTCACGCCAGGGTTTTGAGTGCTACATGCCGATGCTCAGGCTGCAAAAGATCCGCCAGCGCAAAACGGCACTGGTGGCCGAGCCCATGTTCCCGCGTTATTTGTTCATCCGGCTCGACGCCAGCGGCTCCGGTCAAAGCTGGTCTCCGATTCGGTCTACGTTGGGTGTGAACCAGTTGGTTCGGTTTGGTGGCCAGCCAGCCAAGGTGGACGGGCAATTGATTGACCTGATTCGCTCGCGTGAACAGGGAACACAAGCGCAAGCCTTGTTCTCGGCAGGCGACAACGTGACTGTTGCCGATGGCCCGTTTGCCGGGCTTGAAGCCATTTATCAAAACACGGATGCCGATAGCCGCTCGATGATTTTGCTCAATATTCTGAGCAAGCCGGTGGCCATGCGCATTGACACCGCCAGTCTACGCAAAACCGCTTGAGCAATTGTTGGCTCAGATAAAGAGCCGCATCCGCCAACAAGCAATCGCAATTACGGTCGATAACCAGGCTTGGCGTTAAGTTTTCGCTGCTGCAATCGGACTTGCTGGGTTCGCCATCGGGCATGTTTCACCTCAAGGCGCTTGAGCATGTGAGGCCATTCCAATTGCACGAACTTGTCGCCTGCTGCCACCAAGACATCGGGCGTGACGGCTTGTAATGGTTCAAGACCGTAGTTCTTGTAACAGTACTGCGCTGGATCACTGGCAGAAATCTCAGCCAGCTCACGACAAGCCTTGGCGACCTCATCGCTGGAATTGTGCAAGGCGGTTTGATGCAAATAGGCTCGCACGATGTCGACCGCCCACTGCGCTTGCAACGGGCCATTACCAGCCCGCTTTTTTGAGTAGATTTGAAGGTTGGCCATGCGACTTTGCAGGCAATGCAATGGGTGTAATACCCGCAACGAGAGCAACTTTCCATGCTGGTTGGGTAGTTCCAGCAGCACCGCCATTTTGTTGATTGCGGCGTTACCCAATCCGGTGATGCTGTGCAAAAAATCCATCAACAGAATGCGCCCATCTGGCCGCTGCAGAAGTAGAACAGCAGTATTGGCTGTGTTGTCATCAAGTCTTGCCTTGGTCAACTCAATGGCATTCTCGCACTGCAAGAAGTTTGCCAGCCATTGGGCATCTGCAGCACTGCCGAGCCAGTCTGTGTCTTCGGTCAGTGAGTTCTGATCGCCCGTCGGGGCTGGGACATCAAGCAACACGCCCCAGACTTCTATGGCCTGTCCACCGACCAGTACCAATCTTGCTGGGTCTTGTGCAACCCCATTACAGACCAGATAAAAGTCGTCTCTGGTAAATGCCTGGATGCCAGCGTCTTTGACGATCTGGCTCAGGCGTTTGATGCCTACAGTGATGGCCAATGGATCACGACACCCTGAATATCAGCAGGCATAAACCCAAACGATTTACGCACATCAATGACGGGTGGATTGCGTGAAGAAGCTGACACGCGCATCGCCTGTGACTTGATTTGGGCAGGCGACAAGCCGCCAGCTTTGGCGACTTTTTCCAGGGCTTGCGAGCGTGGTTTAGTTGCGGTCGTTTTCATAGTTGGAAGTGTACTCCGGGTGCCAGGAAAAATTCAAGGTGTCCCCACCCACTGCCATACGCAGTAAAGAGGCCGAAACCCTGTTGGCATTGCAAGCGACCAACAAGCGCCTACAGCAAGAAAACATTCAACTCAACGCAGATGTGGCGCGGCTTGCCTCCATTGTGCAAACCCTCAACGACGAAATCGCCAGGTTACGGGCAGTTGGTACTGGCAAGGTCGTTGAACTGGTCAGGCAATGACTTCCAAGCCTTTTTTCTGTATCACGGTCAAAAGGCGCAACGCGGGGCCGCCCGGCTTTTTAATGCCACGCTCCCAGTCGGAAACGAGGTTTTTCGATACGTTCAAGTAGCGGGCAAACACGGGCTGCGAGATATGCTCATGCAGCCGGATCGCCCTGATCTCATCAGGGGCCAGCACCTGCACTGGCGTCAGGCAGGCCTCGTCAAATTCGCGCATCGTCTGCTTGTCGATTGCACCAATCTCATGCAGACCCTCCATTGTTTCGTGGAAGGCCGCAAAAGCATCACTACGGTATTTTTTAGTCATCTTTGGAAACCTCCTCAAACTGGCCATTTGCAATAAGCAAACAAATTTGCTCGTCCGTCAAAGCCAATGTGATCTTGGCCGCTTTCTTAAACTGATCAACCTCATCATTTCGGATGTTGCCCTGCGCATTCTTAGGAAAGCCAAAGACGAAAAACGCCTTGTCGTCTTTACGGTAGATCACAATGCTGCGGTAGCCGCTAGATGCCCGCACCTGGGCGTGAAATGCGTTGCTTGATGACGCCGCCACCAAGGTCAGCATCGATCAAGCCCCTTTCTGCTCGCTCCACAGCTTCCCAGAGCGCCGCAGCTGAGATTTTCTCTTTCCGGGCAAAGCGTCCAAACCATGCATTTCTGAAAACTCGCAAATCAGACACACCAAAACAGACTCTCCAAAATGTGCCCCATGATATCACACTGAGTGTTACTAAAAGCACCAATTGATTTCGCAGGAACTGCATTTGCATCCATGTTTTTTGCTGAAAGTTTTCAAAATAACTGTTATCGCAGTACATAAAGGAGGCAGAAAACCATTACGGCTCAGACCTGCTCAACCTGGTGGTGGCCGAAGGCTACTTGACCAAGCTGCTGGCCAACGCGGCCGTCAAAAGCTACATCGAGAGGAAAGAGCCGGAGATTTTGAGTCACCTGGAGCTGGTGGCCAACACTGTCAGCATGGAAGAGGCAGTGCAGCAGCAACAGAGCGAAACATTGCTCAGTGCGGAGGGGTAAATGTTGGATAGAACAGTTGTCAGGCGCGAAATTATTTTTTGCATCGCGCCAAATGGGGTAAATCCGAGGCTAGAATTGTTTAAAATTAAAACAAAATTGCGTTACCGGCCAATCTGTCACACGTCCATCTGGGCGCCCACTGGCTGCGGTAGCTATTCCAGACCCTGCTTTACTCAGCACCTAGCACTCGTACCTCAGCACTATTTAAATGACCACACGCCGCCAGACCGCCAACGACGACACACTGTTTTGGACGCTTAAAGTGCTCCAGGATAACCCTGGCGTGACGCAACGCACCTTGGCCAAAGAAGTGGGCATCAACGTCAGCACCATCAACTTCTGCCTGAAGGCCTTGGTTGAAAAAGGCTGGATCAAGCTGGGCAACTTCAGTAAAAACCCTGACAAACTGAGTTACGCCTACCTGCTCACCCCCACTGGTGTGGCTGGTAAAGCAGCGCTGACCAAGCGATTCTTGCAACGCAAGATGGCTGAGTATGAGAAGCTTCGTGAAGAAATCGAAGCGTTACAGCTTGAGACGGATCAACAAACGCAATCCGCGCCAGCGCAATCGGGTTCATGAAAATGCCTCCTTCATCCCTGATCCAAAGGTCAGTCCAGTGAACACCTTTGCATTGATCCCCGCGCGTGGCGGCTCAAAGGGCATTCCGCGCAAGAACATCAAACTTATTGCGGGTAAGCCATTGATCGTGTGGACGATTGAGGCTGCGCTTCGGTCTTCATTACTCAGTGCTGTTGTGGTTAGCACTGATGACCCTGAAATTGCCGATATTGCTCGCCAAGCCGGAGCCCAGGTTCCTTTCATGCGCCCTGCTGAATTGGCACAAGACCAAACACCAGGCTTAGACCCGGTTCTGCATGCGCTTGACCAATTGCCTCAATACGATTCGGTCTTACTGCTGCAGCCAACATCGCCATTGCGTACAACCGAAGATATTGACGGTTGTTTAAACCTTGTCGCACAGAAAAATGCACTGTCAGTGGTATCAGTCACTGAAGCAGTCATTCATCCCTATTGGGCTTATCGCCTGAACGCTGATCAAACGATGGCTCGGTTTGTTGATGCTGCACCAATTGCGCGTAGGCAAGACCTTCCTGCCGCGTATGCACTCAATGGAGCAATGTACTTTGCAGAGGCCAATTGGTTGCGCCGTAGCGGCAGCTTGGTGACTGCTGAAACGTTGGCATATGAAATGTCAACAGAACATTCAGTCGATTTGGATACACCGCTCGACTGGAAATTTGCAGAACTGCTTTTGAAAGAATCATTTTGAACAAGAACGTACTCGTTACCGGCGCCGACGGTTTTATCGGCTCCCACCTCACCGAGTTGCTCGTCAAGGAAGGCTACAAAGTCAAGGCCTTGTCCCAATACAACTCCTTCAATTACTGGGGCTGGCTGGAAGACGTAGGCTGCAAGGATCAAATCGAAGTCTTGAACGGCGACGTGCGTGACCCGCATTACTGCAAGCACATCACCAAAGACGTGGACATCGTCTTCCACTTGGCTGCGCTGATCGCTATTCCGTACTCTTACGTCGCACCCGACAGCTACGTTGACACCAACGTCAAGGGCACGCTCAACATTTGCCAGGCCGCATTGGAGAACGGCGTCAAACGCGTCATCCACACATCGACGAGCGAGGTGTATGGCACCGCCCAATATGTGCCAATTGACGAGAAGCACCCACTGCAAGCGCAATCGCCATACAGCGCCTCCAAAATTGGTGCCGACGCAATGGCGATGAGCTTCTTCAATGCCTTTAATTTGCCTGTCACCATTGCCAGGCCCTTCAACACATACGGTCCCAGACAGTCAGCGCGCGCTGTGATCCCGACCATCATTAGCCAGATTGCCAATGGCAAAAAGCAGATCAAGCTCGGCGACGTCACTCCCACACGCGACTTCAACTATGTGGCCGACACCTGCCGTGGCTTTCTAGAACTGGCCCTTTGCGAAAAGGCCATCGGTGAAACAGTCAACATCGGTTCCAACTTCGAAATTTCGGTGGGCGACACTCTGAACTTGATCCGCGAGCTGATGAACAGCGATGTCGAGTTTTTGACTGATGAGCAGCGCCTGCGCCCGGAAAAATCCGAGGTTTTCCGCCTGTGGTGCGACAACAGAAAGATTCGCGAGCTGACTGGTTTCGAACCCGAGTACAGCATCCGCGATGGGCTCAAGGCCACCGTCGAATGGTTCACCCGCCCCGAGAACCTTGCCAAATACAAGGCCGACATCTACAACGTCTGAGAGCGCCATGTTTGATTCCCTCATCCAATTCGTGCGCGAGCAATACCGCAGCGACGATTTCATTCCCCTTCACGCGCCGGTCTTTCCAGGTCGCGAGCGCGAGTATGTTCTGGACACGATCGAGTCCACCTTCGTTTCCAGCGTTGGCGCCTATGTGGACCGCTTTGAGCGCGACATGGCCACCTATACCGGCAGTCCGCGTGCGGTGGCTTCGGTGAATGGCACGGCTGCACTGCACATCGCTTTGAAACTGGCCGGAGTGCAAACTGGTGAGCTGGTGCTCACCCAGCCGTTGACCTTTGTCGCCACCTGCAACGCGATCGCCTATTGTGGTGCCGAGCCAGTTTTTATCGATGTGGACCGCCACACCCTCGGCCTGTCACCGACGGCGCTGGCAGCTTGGCTTGAGGAGCGTGCACAGGTAGCCGACGATGGACTGTGCCGCACCAAGGTCGATAACCGAGTGATCCGTGCCTGTGTACCCATGCACACCTTCGGCCATCCTGCGGAACTGGATGGCTTGGTGGCGGTTTGCGCGCAGTGGAACTTGGTTCTGATAGAAGACGCGGCGGAATCACTCGGCAGCTTTTACAAGGGCCGTCATACTGGCACCGTTGGCGCGATCGGCACCCTGAGCTTCAACGGCAACAAAATCATCACCACCGGCGGTGGCGGCATGATCCTCGCAAATGAGAGCCTGGGCGCCCGTGCAAAACACCTGACCACAACAGCCAAGAAGCCACATCCCTATGAATACGTCCACGACGAGGTGGGTTACAACTACCGGCTCCCCAACCTGAACGCCGCTCTTGGTTGCGCACAGCTTGAACAGCTTGAAGTGTTCATCGCCAACAAACGGGAGCTGGCTGGCCGATACGCTGCGCACCTTAAAGGCAGCGACCTCCAGTTCGTCACCGAGCCGGCAGACTGTCGTTCGAACTATTGGCTTAACGCCGTGATTTGCGACAGCCTTGAACATCGTGACGCGTTACTGAAAGCTACCAACGACAAGGGTGTCATGACGCGCCCGATTTGGGCGTTGATGAATCATTTGCCGATGTACGGCCAATGCCGCCATGGAGAATTGACTAATTCCGAATGGCTTGAAGCAAGAGTCGTGAACTTGCCCAGTAGCGTACTGCCTGAGGCCAAATCGATATGAAGCGGATTGGCATATTTGGTACATCAGGTCATGCGCGCGAAGTCGGCGACATCGCTGTCGAACTCGGCTATTTGCCCATTTATGTTGCCCGCGATCAAACCGAACGCGATGCCTGGGCTTTCCCGGACGACGTGATACTTGAAAGTGAAGGCGATCGACATGGTGACATCGATTTCACGATAGGCATCGGGGATGGTGCTACGCGCCAAAAGATTGCGCAGCGATTTGCAAACAGCTTGCGCTTCGTCACCTTGATTCATCCCAGCGCCAGTTTCGGTCAACGCCAGCGACGTGCCATCGAAGAATGTCAGGGTGCGGTGGTGTGCGCTGGCGTACGGTTTACGAACAACACCCGCGTCGGTCATTTCACTTTGTTCAATCTGAACGCCACAATTTCACATGATGTCATCGTCGAAGATTTTGTAACTGTTGCGCCCGGCGCATGCATCTCAGGCAACGTTCATCTTGGTAACGGTTGCTGGATTGGAACGAGCGCGGCAATCAATCAGGGCAGCAATACACGCAAACTACAGGTTGGCGCCAACACGGTCATTGGGTCGGGTTCGGTTGTTGTCAAAGATTGCGAGCCGGATGCGGTTTACGTCGGAATTCCAGCAAGGAGGATCAAATGAAGACACTAATCATTGCCGAAGCAGGCGTCAACCATAACGGTAGCCTTGAACTTGCCAAGCAACTCGTGGCCAGTGCGGCCGCTGCCGGTGCTGACCTGGTGAAGTTTCAGAGTTTCCTCACCAGCAAGATCATTACCCGCCACGCCCCTAAAGCGCAATACCAGAAAGACACTACAGGCACGGAAGAGAGCCAGTACGAGATGATCCGAAAGTTGGAACTGTCCCGGGCCGACCACACGGCACTGATCGAAGAGTGCCGTCGTCATGGCATTGGTTTCTTTTCAACCGCCTTTGATCCAGAGAGCTTTGACATGCTGTCGGAGCTGGGTTGCTTGAATCTGATCAAGATACCTTCAGGTGAGCTGACCAATCTGCCTTTGCTCCGCTACATGACTCGCCTCGGCAAGCCCGTGTTGCTTTCGACTGGAATGGCCAACCTTGGGGAAATTGAAGCTGCAATCGAAGTGATCGAGGCTGAGGGTACACCTCGTAACTTGATCACGATCTTGCATTGCACAACAGAATATCCAACGCCGATGGAAGATGTGAACCTTCGTGCGATGGTGTCGATGAAGCAGGCGTTTGGCGTGCAAGTGGGGTATTCAGACCACACGCCGGGCATCGAGGTACCTATTGCTGCCGTTGCACTGGGTGCAACGGTTATCGAAAAGCACTTCACACTAGACCGCAACTTACCCGGACCCGATCATAAAGCCAGTCTCGAACCGCATGAGCTAAGGGCAATGGTTGATGGTATACGCAATATCAAGCGTGCCCTGGGTGACGGCATCAAGCGCCCCAGCAGCAGCGAGCTGAAAAACAAGCCAATTGCCCGCAAGTCGGTTGTCGCCAGTCGGGACATCAAGGTGGGTGAGTTGTTTAGCACTGAAAATCTTGGCACCAAACGCCCAGGCACCGGCATTTCTCCGATGCGCTGGGACGAAGTGATTGGCCGACACGCTCCGCGCGATTTTGCCACCGACGAGCTGATTGAACTATGAGCCGCAACATCTGCGTCATCACCGGCACCCGCGCTGAATATGGGCTGCTGCGCTGGGTCATGCAAGGTATCAAAGACGATGTCGATCTAACGCTTCAACTTATTGTTACGGGTATGCACCTCTCGCCAGAATTTGGCCTGACCTACCGCGAGATTGAAAAAGACGGTTTTCAGATCGACCGCAAGGTTGAAATGCTGACCAGTTCCGACACATCCGTGGGCATCGCTAAGTCCATGGGTCTGGCGCTTATTGGCTTTGCCGATGCGCTGAACGAGTCGAAGCCAGACCTGATTGTGGTCCTGGGCGACAGGTTCGAGATCTTCGCGGCTGTGTCAGCTGCCCTGGTGGCGCGCATACCAGTGGCACACTTGCACGGTGGTGAAACCACTGAGGGCGCTTTTGATGAAGCACTGCGCCACTCGATCACGAAAATGTCCCATTTGCACTTTGTAGCGGCAGAAGAATACCGCCGACGTGTGCTTCAGCTTGGCGAACAGCCAGAGCGCGTATTCTTGGTCGGTGGGCTGGGTATTGACAACATCAAACGCCTGCAACTGCTTGACCGTGCAGCGCTAGAAGAGTCGCTGGATTTCAAACTTGGCCCCAAGAGCCTGCTGATCACGTTCCACCCGGTGACGCTTGAGACTGCAACGGCCGAAGCCCAACTAGCCGAACTGTTAGTCGCCCTGGCAGCGCTTGAAGATACACAACTCATCTTCACCATGCCTAACGCAGACACTGACGGTCGCAAGTTGATCGCCATGGTGCGTGCGTTTGTCGAACAGCACGCCAACGCGCGCGCTTACACGTCACTCGGTCAATTGCGGTATTTGTCCTGCATCGCGCAGGTCGACGGTGTGGTGGGTAATTCTTCCAGCGGTCTGGCTGAAGTACCCAGTTTCAAGAAAGGCACCATCAACATTGGTGATCGGCAAAGGGGCCGCTTGCAAGCGGCAAGCGTTATCCAGTGCGACCCGACTCGACAAAGCATTAGCGCAGCGATCGAGACTCTTTATTCATCTCGTTTTAAAAACAGTTTAAGCAGCGTGCGCAATCCTTATGGCGATGGCGGCGCATGTGAAAAAATACTTGCCACCATCAAACATATGCCGCTTGAAGGCTTGGCTAAAAAGTCTTTTTATGATTTACCAGCGCACTGACAGCGGATTTCACCCATGAACACAACTGAAACCATCTGGCGCAAAGCTGTCCTTCCGCCTGACGCTACCATCCAGCAGGCCATCAGCAACCTAGACCAGGTTGCCATCAAGATATGTCTTATCGTGAATCAAGTCGGGTCGTTGATCGGCACCCTTTCCGACGGTGACATTCGCCGTGGGCTGCTCAAGGGCTTGGGCCTAGATAGCCCAATCGAAAGCATCGTTCACCATAATCCACTGGTGGTGCCTCCAGATTTGCCGCGAGAGTTGGTCATGCAGTTGATGGTAGCCAACAAGATTCAGCAGATCCCCGTGGTAGATGTGCAGCGACAAGTGCTTGGTTTGCATCTGTGGGATGACATCACCACACCCCCGCAGCGGCCCAACTTGATGGTGATCATGGCTGGTGGCATGGGCACGCGCCTTCGCCCGCATACTGAAAATTGCCCCAAACCTCTACTGCCGGTAGCCGGCAAGCCCATGCTAGAACACATCATCGAGCGTGCCAAACTTGAGGGCTTCAGCCGATTTGTCTTAGCTATCCATTACCTGGGCCACATGATTGAAGATCACTTTGGCAACGGCAGCGCCCTGGGGGTGCAGATTGAGTACCTACGTGAGCAAACTCCGCTGGGCACGGCGGGGGCGCTGGGCCTGCTCGCGCCACAGCCGGACGAAGCATTTGTGGTGACGAATGGTGATGTGATTACCGACATCCATTACGGTGAACTGTTGGATTTTCACTTGCGGTACAACGCGGCTGCCACAATGGCAGTGCGGGTACATGAATGGCAACATCCATTTGGCGTCGTGCAAACCCAGGGTATCGACATCGTAGGGTTTGAGGAAAAGCCGGTAGCTCGCAGCCACATTAATGCCGGCGTCTATGCCATTGACCCATCGGCATTACGAGAACTGAACGCCAATGTGAGGTGTGATATGCCGACGTTGTTCGAGCGGCTGCAACTACACAACCAACGGACAGTGGCTTACCCCATGCATGAGCCATGGCTTGATGTTGGTAGACCTGATGATTTGGTTACAGCTCAACTGCGATCTGCAAAGTCCACATGAAAGCACTATCACTATTTACATTAGTTAGTGAACTTGGTAGCTACATGTGCAAAGCAACTTCACGGTGTGTCATTTTACAGTTGCACTGGCTATGACAGTTCAAGTACGGCAGTCCATACTGATCTATGGTTGTGCCTTCGTTGTGGTGGGGGTAACACCTTTTTTGCTATTACCAATTCTCACAACAAAGCTAACACCAGCCCAGTTTGGCGAAATCACTTCTTTTCTAGTGCTTACTGCACTGTTAGGCAATTTGGCAGGCTTGAGCGCACATGGCTATGTAGCAGTGCGCTTTTTTAAATCAACCGCTGAGCAATTCAAAGCCATAGTTACCAGTTCAATCGCTGCGATAGGTGCAACACACGTAGCCACAGCAGTGATTGTGATATTGCTTTTTCCCATATTGGCGCATGCGTTGGGACTCTCACTTGGGTATGCCTTGTTTGCAGTAGTTGCAGCGCTGTTTTTAAATTTGAATTTAATATTTCTGGCGATCTTTCAGTCTTCGGGTCAACCACTGCTTTACCTTCGGTCACGTTTGGTACAAGGCGTATTCGAATTTACTTTGTGTGTCGCTCTGATCTACCTTGTAGCAGCAGATGCTGACGCACGTATCTACTCCTATGTTGTAGCTATCACCGTCAGCGCCTTGGTTGGGCTTTACTACTGTATTCGCAAAAACCAGGTTGGTTACGGTGTGGAGCGTGCGCCCTTGAGAAACTTAATGAGATTTGGCGTACCGATGTTGCCACATATTATGGCCGGAACGGCGATCACCTACATGGATCGCCTGGTCGTCTCTTCATTACTGGGCACAGAAAGTCTTGGTGTTTACATGGTGGCCATGCAAGTTGGCATGGGTATGATCGCGCTAATCGAACCGTTAAACAAGGCCTTGGCACCTTGGCTATTTGATCGACTCGCCAAGGATGAACCCGGGGTACGGCGCATGATTGTGAAGCGCACATACCAGCTTTACCTCGCCTTAGCCATCGTGGGCGCGCTTGTGGTGAGCGCTGCACATTTCTTTTTTGACGCACTTATTGGTGTCAACTTTACAGAAGCTAGGTCACTCATCCCATGGATGGTTGCTGGTTATGTGCTACAGGGCATGTATTACTCCGTGGTGAATTACATGTTTTATGCAGAGAAAACTGGCCGCTTGTCATTGGTTACAGGTACTACTGCAGTGGTAGGTTGTGCGATTTCATATTTACTAACATCGACCTTTGGTTTGCAGGGCGCAGCGGCATCGTTTGCAGTGAACAACGCCTTGATGTTCTTGCTAGTCTGGGTTGTAGCTGCCCAGGCTGAACCCATGCCATGGAGACTTTGGCGCTGATATGAGCAAAGAAGAAATACCCATGCTGCGTTCGTCAGCTGTTTTTGCAGCACGGCTGATTGCGGCCTCACGTCGCTTTGGTGATGTGTGTTACCAATTTCATCGTCGTGTCAATTGGACACAACGCTACGATGAAAGGTACTATGAATTAGAAGCTGGTCATTTTCGCACCGACCCGGATGCGTATCTTGCACAGCAGTTGTTTGTTGCGCCAGAAGTTGTAGATGTCTTTGTAAAAAAACTTCAATTCAAGCAAGTGCTCAAGGCATTAATGAAAGTGACTGCACATTGGCTCTTTCAAATATTTGGTAGCGTTACAAGTTATAGCATTCATTTAAATAATTTCTCAACTTATCGAAAGTGCTACGTAGACGATATTGAAATGGTATTTGATCCAGCAGAGGTAGGGGTTTTTCGGGCTGTTTATCCTTTTCCACTCAACACTGGGCGGCAGTTGCGCTACCTCAAATTTTTGCAATCCAAGGGGTATTTGTACAAGTTAGCTGGCAATCCCTACATCGTTAAGGACCTGCTGCAATTCCTCTTGAAGCGTGATGTGCGCTCGTTACAACGACTTGAATCTAGAGCACAAATACTACGCGCACGTCAAATTGCAGCCCAGGGTTTGAAAACTGTCCAGCTTTCAGATGAATTTGATATTGGAAGCCTAGATTTTGCACGCACCCTTGCCCGTTATCATGTGCATGTGGTGAATAGTGCGCATGGTGTGGGCAAATACTTGCCAGTGCATGCATACAAAGAATTTCATGTTATTACTGAACGCCAAATACAGTATTACTACGCAGTCCGGCCATGCCGTTACACCTTGCGTACACTTAATGACCGCGGCTCCTCATCCGGCACGGTGACATCGCAAGATTTTCCACCGAGAATTCGTTTTGTCTTTTTAAGTCAGGTTTTTGAAGGAGTTACCAAATTGGTTGCCAGCAATGAGGCCATTCTTTTGGAGCGACTAAATAGAGAGTTTTGCTGCACGCCAGAGGTGAGCTTACTCTATCGCCCCCACCCTAATCGGCAACAGCTTGTTGTCCCACAGGGATTCAAATTGCTGCCAAACCTAGACGAAGTGAACGGCCATACCGGTACTGTATTTGCTTCGTTTTATTCCACATGCCAAATTGATCCGGCTTTCAAGGGAAGAAAGGTGCTGGTGCGTGGAAATTTAATTTATCCAGAAATAGTATTTGACGAGTCTCAGGAAATATTTAATATTGACGGGCTTGTAACTCTACTATTGTCCCTCTGCAACCAGATTGGGCAGCACAAAAGAAAAGCCGACATCAAGCTGGATACATTTAAATTGCCAGTTCAAGAAAGTAACCAAGCATGATAACTCAGAAGCGTTTCTCAGATGGAAATTTGTCGATATCGCGGGTTGTAGTATTCATTGCGTTGATCATGCTAATGTTTGTACTGCAGCACCCTGTAGTGCTTATAGCAGGAAGTTTAATATGTGCTGGCTATGCCATCTACAGCTACTGGCCAATAGGTGTAAAAAATGGTCAATTGATATTATTTTTTACTTGTTTAACGCTATTTTTACCAGGTTTTATTAAACCAGAGCATGGATTTTCGCCAATATTTTATGCTTTCTCTACTGTATCAGTTTTTTTTGCAGCAAAAGCAATTTCAAATTATTCTAACTATGTTTTTTTAGCGGCATTTCGCATAATTTTTATATTTTCCATACTGGCAATTGCTTTGATACTTTATGCGTATTGGGGGCATCCAGAGCCGTTTGGAGAAGTAATTGAAGGCTCAAGCACTAACGGAATACCGGCTTATCTTATTGTTCTTCAAATTGGATTATCTCTTTGTCACTTTTTGGTTCGAGGTCAATTACCACTTTTGTCTCCTATTCTTACTGGTTCTGTTGCATTTTTTGGCAACGGACGTGGATCACTAGTTGTTGCTGGCATTATTATTTCAGTTAGCTTTATATTTAATCTTGCATTAAACAATAAGCAAAGTCGCGCACGGAAGGCGATATTTGTTTTTATTTTTTGTCTAATAGTTTTAATACTCACGCAACACGGAGCGGAGCTGTTGGATTTATTAACTAGCTACACCAAACTCAGCGTCGGTCTAGAGGATAGTAATAGGCTGAATATTCTAAATCAATATATTAATAAGTTAAATCCATGGACTGTATTTGTTGGGGCTGAATACCATGGAACAGTAATTGAATATAAACACAATGGAAATCCTCATATATCATATATCCGGACTCATTCGTTTTTTGGGTTACCTTTAACCTTGCTTGCGATAGCCAGTCCGTTGCTGGTGTTGTTTTATAAAAAACCCTTTAAATTACGGCTGGTTTTTTTTACCTTCATTTCATTAGCAGCGATCAGAGCTGGATCGGAACCAATTTTTTTCCCTACATTATTGGATTTTTTTTATTTCTTGTACTTTTTTATTTACATAAAACAAAGCGGTGTTAATAATTATCAGCAATAATTTTGCAGGGATTGAATTGTGCTTCAATATATCATCTATTTTTTTTCAAAAATCTTGAAAAAATCAAGATTAGTTGCAATTAAGAATTCAGTTATTCATGCAACATCAAAGATTGAGTCGGGTGTGACATTTTATGATTCAAAAATGGATCGACATTCATTCTGCGGCTATGACTGCGACATTGCAAATGCCGATATTGGCAGCTTTGTTTCAATTGCAAATAGCGTCGTAATTGGTGGTGGCCGTCACCCAATGGAATGGGTCGGTATGTCACCCGTCTTTTATGCGGGACGGGATAGCGTCAAAGCCAAGTTTTCGCAGCATGTACGCGCGCCCGCTCACCGCGTGAGAATAGGTCATGATGTCTGGATTGGTCGTTCTGCCATCGTGCTTCCTGGTGTCGAAATTGGAAATGGCGCGGTGGTGGGAGCCGGTTCGGTAGTAACCAAATCCGTGCCGCCTTATGCCATTGTTGCTGGAAATCCAGCGCGACTAATCCGTTACCGGTTCGATGACGTTGTAGTTAAGAGGCTACTCGCCTGTCACTGGTGGACATTTAGCGATGCTGATCTACATCGACTAGGCCCTTACTTTAATGATGTAAGTAAATTTTTGGAAATTATTGAAAGGGAAAATAAAGCATGATAGATAAAAAAATCTGTTCCAGATGTGTCATGGATCAATCTGATTCACGTATCTCGTTCGATATCCACGGCGTATGTGATCACTGCCGTACATTTGACGAGCAAGTTGTGCCTAACTGGCACACTGACGAACGAGGTAGCCGTGAGCTCGCAACGTTGGTTGAAAAGATCAAATTGTCCGGAAAAGGACACGACTTTGATTGCATCATTGGCATGAGCGGTGGTATAGACAGTTCGTATCTCACTTATCTTGCTAAGGAAAAGTTTGGATTGCGACCATTGGTCTTCCATGTGGATGCGGGTTGGAATTCACAGGAAGCTGTCAACAACATTGAAAAGCTTGTCGATGGATTAGGTCTTGATCTTTATACCGAGGTCATTGACTGGGAAGAGATGAGAGATCTACAACTTGCTTTTTTCCAATCCGGTGTCTCGCATATTGACTCACCACAGGATAATGCTTTTTTTGCAACGATGTACAAGTTTGCAAAGCAATATAAAGTTAAATATATTTTAACTGGTGGCAATCAATCAACGGAATGCATTCGAAATCCTGTTGAATGGATGTATTACCAGTCCGATGCAGTCCAAATTAAAGATATACATAATAAATTTGGAAAACGTCCGCTAGTTAATTACCCATTAACTTCAATTCTTTGGCATAAAATTTATTTACCTTATATTAAAGGAATCAAGGCTATCAGGCCACTTGACTACGGACCATATATAAAACATGATGCCATGAAGCTGCTGATGGATAAGTTTGGATGGCAGCCGTATCCACAAAAGCATTTTGAATCTGTTTTTACCCGGTTTTATGAGAGCTATTGGTTACCCACGCGTTTTGGTTACGACGTGAGGCGTGTTCAATATTCAAGTTTGATTTTGACAGGGCAAATGACCCGAGAGGAAGCCCTTGAAAAGTTAAAGCAATCCCCCTACGACGAGGCGACTATTGCCTATGACATGGAGTATGTTGCCAATAAATTGGGGATAACTGTTGATGAGTTGAACAGCTATCTGGTCTTGCCAAAGCACACTTACAGGGATTACAAGTCTCAAAGTCAAATTTACGAATGGGGTGCAAAGGCCATGAAGGCGCTGGGGCTTGAAGTAGGTGGCAAGCGATGATCACGGTGCTGGACTACGGCCTGGGCAACGTGGCGGCTTTTGTCAATATCTACAAGCGCCTAAATTTACCTGTTGAGGTAGCCGCTACGGCGAGCCAATTGGTCAATGCCGAAAAGATCATATTGCCTGGTGTCGGCGCTTTTGACTGGGCCATGACTCGGCTCAATGAGTCTGGCATGCGTGACTGCCTTGACGACTTGGTAATGGTTAAAAAAACGCCAGTGCTGGGGGTTTGCGTTGGTATGCAAATGATGGCCAAGGGCAGTGACGAGGGCAAATTACCTGGGCTTGGCTGGATAGATGCAGTGGTAAAGCGCTTTGATGAAACCGGTTTTAGCCAGCAAACGCATTTGCCACACATGGGGTGGAACGACGTTAACCCGCGTGACAGCAACTGTTTGTTTAAAGGTTTGCTCTCACCCCGATTTTACTTTTTGCATAGCTATTACTTTTCCCCGGTTAGTAAAGACGACGTATTGGGGGTGACCGACTACAACGGAAGCTTTGCTTCTGTGGCACGTCATGCCAATGTATTTGGCACGCAATTTCATCCGGAAAAAAGTCATCAATGGGGCATTGCGCTCTTAAAAAATTTTGCAGAGTTGTAAAAATATGCTGCGCCCTAGAATCATCCCTTGCCTGTTGGTTAAAAACAATGGCTTAGTCAAAACTGTCGGTTTTGACAAGCCTAAATATGTAGGCGACCCCCTGAACGCGGTGCGCATCTTTAACGAAAAAGAAGTTGATGAGTTGATGGTTGTTGACATTGATGCAACCGCACAAAACCGCGAACCCAATTACAAGCTGATTGCCAATTTGGCGGCAGAGTGCCGCATGCCTTTGTGCTACGGCGGCGGCGTGACAACGCCTGAGCAGGTGCAGCGCATCATTAGCTTGGGGGTTGAAAAAGTGGCTTTAAGTGCCGCTGCTGTTGCAAACCCCTCATTAATCTCCAAAGCTGCTCAGTGGGTAGGTGGGCAAAGCGTTGTGGTGGTAATGGACGTGAAGAAGGTTGGGCTGCTGCGGCGCTATGAGGTCTTTACGCACAATGGCAATAAGGCTTCTGGGCTGGACCCAGTCAGTTGGGCCAAACAAGTAGAAGAACTGGGCGCGGGCGAAGTGGTGCTTAATTCCATTGACCAAGACGGTGAAATGAAGGGCTACGACCTGACTTTAGTAGAGCGTGTTCGGCAAGCAACGACGCTTCCGATGACAGTGCTTGGCGGTGCCGGTTCATTAGACGATTTAGAAGCATTGGTGCGCCGATTTGGCACCATCGGTGCCTCAGCTGGTAGTTTGTTTGTGTTTAAAGGCAAATACAAAGCTGTATTGATCAACTACCCATCTCGCGATGAGAAAGACGCTCTTTTTGAAAGAGCGCTTGAAAACAAATGAAACAAATATTACAGAGTCTAAAAACCGGTGCAACAGAAGTTGCTGAAGTGCCTTGCCCTGCTGCAAAACGTGGACAGCTTTTAATACGCACCAGCCAGACCCTGGTGTCCGCTGGCACCGAACGCATGATGGTCGAGTTCGGCAAAGCGGGTTGGGTTGACAAGGCCCGCCAGCAGCCCGACAAGGTGCGCATGGTGCTGGACAAGATCAAGACAGACGGGTTGCAGCCGACCATAGAGGCGGTGTTTAACAAGCTGGATCAGCCTTTGCCACTGGGCTATTGCAACGTAGGCCGGGTGGCCGAAATGGGTGCAGGTGTTGCTGGGTTTGCTGCAGGTGACCGGGTGATTAGCAACGGCAAACACGCCGAGGTGGTGTGCGTGCCCATCAACCTGTGTGCCAAGGTACCCGATACGGTGGCAGACGAAGAAGCTGCCTTTACGGTGCTGGGTGCCATTGCCCTGCAGGGTATTCGACTGGTGCAGCCAACGCTGGGTGAGACGGTGGTGGTCACCGGCCTTGGGCTGGTTGGGTTGATGACTGTTCAGTTGCTGCGTACCAATGGTTGCCGCGTATTGGGCTTGGACTTTGATAAGGACAAACTGGACTTGGCCCGCCAGTTTGGGGCCGAGGTGGTGGACTTGGCTGCGGGCCAAGACCCGGTGAAGGCCGCAGAGAGCTTTTCACGCGGCCGTGGTGTGGATGCAGTCATCGTCACCGCTGCAACCAAGAGCAGCGAGCCCATGCACCAGGCGGCACTGATGTGCCGCAAACGCGGGCGCATTGTGCTGGTCGGTGTGACCGGGCTGGAGTTGTCGCGGGACGACTTCTTTAAGAAAGAGCTGACGTTTCAAGTGTCGGCGTCTTACGGGCCGGGGCGTTACGACCCCAACTATGAAGACAAGGGCCAGGATTACCCGGTGGGCTTTGTGCGCTGGACGGAGCAGCGCAATTTTGAGGCTGTTCTGGACATGATGGCCGACGGGCGCATGGACGTAAAGCCACTGATTTCGCACAGGTTTGCAATTGAAGATGCCGAACAAGCGTACGCACTGGTTGGCGGCTCGGGGCCATCGCTGGGGATTTTGCTGACATACCCTGGCATTGAGATAACCCCAGAGGGGCGGACGGTGGCGCTTGCGCCAAGCCCTCACCCCCAGCCCCTCTCCCAGGGGAAGAGGGGAGCTAATGTCGGGGTTAGCTTTGTCGGGGCGGGCAATTACGCTACTGCGGTGCTGATACCGGCCTTTAAGGCCAGCGGGGCGCATTTGCGCAGTGTGGCCTCTAGTGCTGGTGTGAGTGGTTTGCACGCTGGGCGCAAGTTTGGCTTTGACGAGACCACCACAGATACAAACCGCCTTTTTGCAGACGCGGACACGAATGCCGTGGTTATTACCACGCAGCACGATAGCCATGCCCGTTTTGTGCTTCAGGCGCTGGCGGCGGGTAAGCATGTGTTTGTGGAGAAGCCGCTGTGTTTGACGCTGGCAGAGTTGGATGAAATTCAGGGGGCCTTGGATTGCGGGTCGCAGCCCGCAATGACAGTTCCACCAATGGTAATGGTGGGGTTTAACCGACGATTTGCGCCGCAGGTGCAGAAGGTAAGCGCGCTGCTGAAGGGGGTAACTGGCCCTAAATCGTTTGTGATGACGGTTAACGCAGGTGCTATACCCGCCGACCATTGGACGCAAGACCCAGAGGTCGGTGGCGGGCGCATTATTGGTGAGGCATGCCACTTCATTGACCTGTTGCGCTTTTTGGCTGGCAACCGCATCGTCAGTCACCATGTAACAAGAATGGATTCGGCCACGAAGGATTCGGTTTCTATCAGCCTTAAGTTTGAAGACGGGTCTATCGGCTTGGTGCACTATTTGGCCAACGGCAGCAAGGCCTTCCCCAAAGAGCGGCTGGAGGTGTTTGCCGCTGGGCGCGTGCTGCAGCTGGACAACTTCAGAAAATTGCAAGGCTTTGGCTGGCCCGGCTTTACCAAAATGAACCTCTGGCGCCAAGACAAAGGTCAAAAGGCTTGCGCTGCTGCCTTTGTGCAGGCCATCAGCACCGGTGGGCCCGCGCCCATTCCGCTGGATGAGATTTTGGAAGTGGCGCGGGTGAGTATTGAGGTAAGTTGAAATTGTTTGACAAAGCCGCGCGTTATTGGCACACGCTTCGACACCTGAAACCAGTGCAGTTTTATGGCCGGGTTTGGTTCAGGCTGTACCGACCCCGTATGGGTGTTCCGACGCATAATGCGCAGGTGCGCTTGCCATTAGGTGCATGGCAAACACCCGCGGCGCGGGCACCTTCGATGTTGGGGTCGACTACGTTCAGGTTCTTAAACCAAACACAGGTGTTGCCACTGCAAGGTGGCTGGAACGATGCCGCGCTTGAAAAGCTGTGGCTGTACAACCTGCATTATTTTGACGACCTGAACGCAAGAGATGCCTCTGCAAGGTTGGATTGGCACCAATCTCTAATTGCACGTTGGATTGCAGAAAACTCACCCGCAAGTGGCAATGGGTGGGAGCCGTATCCAACATCGCTGCGTTTGGTGAACTGGGTGAAGTGGTTGGCTACTGGACATGTTCCTCTGGCCGGCATGGGCAACAGCCTTGTGCTGCAGTCGGGCTGGTTGGCTGGGCGACTCGAGCGGCACCTTTTAGGCAACCATCTATTTGCCAACGCCAAAGCGTTGGTATTTGCTGGGCTGTATTTTGAAGGCCCGCAAGCAGCTGCCTGGTTGGCCAAAGGATTAAAGATCATTGAGGACCAGTTGCCTGAGCAGGTGTTGGCCGATGGCGGCAACTTTGAGCGCAGCCCGATGTACCACGCCATTTTTTTGGAAGATGTGCTGGACTTGATCAACGCCGCGCAATGCTGGCCAGGGCTGGTGCCTGATACGCAGGTGGCATGCTGGCGTGAGACTGCTGTGCGCATGTTGAATTGGCTGGCAGGTATGACCCACCCGGATGGTGGGATTGCGCTGTTTAATGACGCGGCATTTGGCGTGGTGCCCGGGGTAGATGAGTTGCAGGCTTATGCGAAGCGGTTGGGGGTGACGAATCCGCACCAATACCGTGATCCTTGTAGGGCGGACTTCAATTCGCCATTGTCGACTGAAGTCGACCCTACAAATAGTCAAAAAACACCGGATCTACTTCACTTCGCGGATTCCGGCTATGTGCGTCTGCAAAATCGGGATGCCGTTGCTTTCCTGGACGTGGCCCCCATTGGCCCCGACTACTTACCAGGCCATGCCCATGCCGACACGCTTTCTTTTGAGTTGTCGGTGTTTGGCCAGCGGATGGTGGTGAATGGTGGTACGTCGCGTTACGGCTTGGGACCGGAACGGTTGCGTGAGCGTGGCACGGCTTCACACAGCACGGTGCAGGTGGCCGGTGCCGATTCATCAGAGGTGTGGGGTGGTTTCAGGGTGGCTCGGCGGGCATACCCGATTGACCTGGCGTTGCAACCTGAAATTGGTCGGGTAGCATGTTCGCATGATGGCTATTGCCGCCTACCAGGCGCGCCAGTGCACCGCCGGGCTTGGCAGATGCAGCCACATAGTTTGCAAGTGACCGACACGGTACAAGGCGGCATGCATACGGCAGTGACCAGGTACATCTTTCACCCTGCTGTGCAGATTACTCATGCCGAAGGTATGACATGGAATTTGACACTTGCCGGTGGCCAGCCTTTGCTGATCACGGTGTTGCGCGGACGAGGCTATCTGGCACCAGCCAGTTATGCACCAGAGTTTGGCATGCAGTTGCCAACACAGGCGCTTGTGGTTGATTTGACCGCAGGCGTGGCAGAGGTAGCAATTTCATGGGTCGAGTAACGGTATGGTGCCTTGGGTGGCACCTATTATTTTGGAGGTGATGTTTGCATATTCTTTTTTTAACTGACAACTTCCCCCCTGAGAGCAATGCGCCTGCTAGTCGCACTTTTGAGCACTGCCGTGAATGGGTGCGGGCTGGGCATCAGGTAACGGTGATCACCTGCGCGCCAAATTTTCCCAAAGGCAAGGTGTTTGATGGCTACCGGAACAAGCTGTGGCAGCAAGAGAAAATGAGCGGCATTCGGGTAATACGGGTGTGGTCGTACATCACCGCCAATGAAGGCTTCATTAAACGGATACTTGATTACCAAAGCTTTATGCTGAGTGCCACGCTGGCAGCGCCATTTGTGCGCGGTGTGGATGTGGTGGTGGGGACATCGCCCCAATTCTTTACCGCGTGTGCAGCCTATTTGGTGAGCCGCATGAAACGCATCCCGTTTGTGTTTGAGCTGCGCGACATGTGGCCGGAGTCGATCAAGGCCGTGGGAGCCATGAAAGATTCAGCAGTGATCCGGGTGCTGGAGCGCATTGAGATGTTTTTGTACCGTAAGGCTGCGCGGATTGTGACGGTTACACATGCGTTTAAAGACACATTGATCCGCCGCGGCATTGATGGCACCAAGGTAGACGTGGTGACAAACGGGGTGGACCTGAGTCACTTCGCACCCCAAGCCAATGATGCTGCACTGGTGCAGAAATTCGGCTTGCAAGGTATGTTTGTGGCGGGCTACATCGGCACACATGGCATGGCGCATGCGCTAGAGACATTGCTGGAAGCTGCACTAACACTGCAACAGACCCCAGGGGCTGAAAACGTGCGCTTGCTGTTTTTGGGGGATGGTGCGCGCAAGCAAGACCTTGAGACCCAAGCTCGCGCGATGGGGCTGGGTAATGTGATGTTTTTGGAGTCTGTGCCCAAAGACCAGGTGGTGCGGTACTGGTCGCTGTTGGATGTGTCGGTGATCCATCTGCGCAAGACAGATTTGTTCACCACAGTGATCCCGTCAAAACTGTTTGAATGCATGGGCATGGGATTGCCGGTGCTGCATGGCGTGGCGGGTGAGTCGGCAGACATCGTGCGGCGCGAGCGGGTGGGGGAAGTTTTTGAACCTGAGAATGCACAACAACTGGTGGAAGGCGTCTTGCGTATGCGCGACCAATCTGACGCGTTTGCGAACTACCAGCGCAACGGTTTGGCCGCTGCCAAACGTTACGACCGCAAAAACCTGGCACAGACGATGCTGCAGGTGTTGATGAATTTAAATAGGAAAACTCAATAATGCAAAAGAAGAAAATCATGCTGGTTTTTGGCACCCGGCCAGAGGCCATCAAAATGGCGCCGCTTTACCACGCGCTAAAAGCACAACCGGATGTGTTTGACACGGTGCTGTGCGTGACCGCGCAACACCGGCAAATGCTGGACCAGGTACTGAAGGTGTTTGACATGACACCCGACATTGATCTGAACCTGATGACACCGGGGCAAGACCTGTTTGATGTAACTTCAGCGGTCTTGAAAGGTATGCGCGATGTGCTGAAGGCGCACCAGCCCGACGCGCTGCTGGTGCATGGCGACACCACTACGACGCTGGCGGCTGCAATGGCGGGGTTTTATTTGGGGGTGCCGGTGGGGCATGTAGAGGCTGGCCTGCGCACGCATGACTTGCAGGCGCCTTTTCCCGAAGAATTTAATCGGCAGGTGGCCAGCAAGCTGACTAAATGGCACTTTGCACCCACAGAGTTCAGCCAGAGCAATCTGCTGGCCGAACGTGTGCCGCCAGGCAGCATTACCGTGACCGGCAACACGGTCATTGATGCGCTGTTTTGGGTGCTGGGCCGTATCGACGCAGACGAAACCCGACGTCAAGGGCTGGTGGCATTTTTAACTGAGCAGCTTGGCTTCGACTGGCAGAACCAGCGCTTTGTGCTGATGACCGGCCACCGTCGTGAAAACTTTGGTGATGGGTTTTTGCAGATTTGCCATGCCCTGAAAGAGCTGGCGGCACGCTACCCGACGACGCAGTTTGTGTACCCGGTACACCTTAACCCAAATGTGCAGCAACCGGTAAACGCCATTTTGGCAGATGTGCCCAATGTGCATCTGATTGCACCGCTGGACTACGAGCCGTTTGTGTACCTGCTCAAACACAGCCACATTGTGCTCACCGACAGTGGCGGCATACAAGAAGAAGCGCCCAGCCTTGGCATACCGGTGCTGGTGATGCGCGACGTAACCGAGCGGCCAGAAGCAGTGGCGGCGGGCACGGTGCGATTGGTGGGGGCAGACCGTGGCCGAATTGTGGCCAACGTGGCCGAGCTTCTTGACAATGACGTCAGCTACGCTGCCATGGCCAGGGCACATAACCCCTATGGCGACGGCATGGCATGTGCGCGAATCGTTTCAAAACTGAGGGAAATTTAAAAATGCAAAAGAAAAAAGTGTGTGTGGTGGGCCTGGGTTACATTGGCCTGCCGACTGCGGCCTTGCTGGCCAGCAATGGTTTTAATGTAGTGGGGGTAGACCTGAACGCCCACGCGGTAGAGACCATCAACCAAGGGCGCATTCACATCGTGGAGCCTGATCTGGATGCGTTTGTGCGTTCTGCCGTGGCGGCGGGTCGGCTAAAAGCCTACGCAAAATCACAGGCGGCAGACATTTACATGATTTGTGTGCCCACACCGTTCCATGAAGGTGAAGGAATTCCCCAGCCGAATGTTGACTACGTGCTTTCGGCCACACGCAGCATTGCAGAGTTTGTAAAGCCAGGTGACTTGGTAATTTTGGAATCGACATCGCCAGTGGGCACTACCCAGCAGATGGCGGATGTACTGGCGACAGCGGGTGTGGATGTGGCCAAAATTCACGTGGCGTACTGCCCAGAGCGCGTGTTGCCAGGCAAGATCATGACCGAGCTGGTAGAAAACGACCGGGTGGTGGGTGGCCTAACACCCGAGGCCACACAAGCGGTGAGCAGTTTTTATCGCACGTTTGTTCGTGGTGGCGTGCTGGAGACCGATGCCAAGACCGCTGAAATGTGCAAGTTGACCGAAAACAGCTTTCGTGACGTGAACATTGCGTTTGCCAATGAGTTGTCTTTGATCTGCGCAAAAGAAGGTATCAACGTCTGGAACTTGATCCAGATTGCCAACCGGCATCCGCGGGTCAACATCCTGCAGCCGGGAGCAGGCGTTGGTGGTCACTGTATTGCCGTTGACCCCTGGTTCATTGTGGCGCGCGATCCAGAAAACGCCAGGCTTATCCGCACCGCCCGCGAAGTGAACAACCACAAGACCGTTTGGGCGATTGATCAAATAAAGATTGCAGTGGCAGATGCATCAGCCCGCACAGGCCGCAAACCCAAAGTCGCTTGCCTGGGTTTGGCCTTCAAGCCCGATATTGATGATTTGCGCGAGTCACCAGCAGTACACATTGCCGAGGCTTTGCTGTCGGAAGGTTACGACGTGGTGGCAGTGGAGCCCAACATTGAGTCGCATGATCGTTTTACGCTGGTGACACTTGATGATGCATTGAAGACGGCTGATGTTTTTGCCGTGCTGGTCAAGCATCGGGTGTTTTTGGATATTTCTGTGAAAACAGCGTTGAGTGAACGTGGGGCGCTGGATTTTTGTGGCGTACTGACCGCCTGAAAGATAGATGTGTCCACAAAGTGTGGATGCATCCGTTCGTTATATTGACAGGTTAAATCCCGCACGCTCCCTTGGCCAGATTTCCACGCTATAGCGGTTTTGAAGCCTTTTCACTATTGCTTTGGACAATTCATCGGTCAACTCGTTGACGAAGTATGCGCTACGCATCGCAAAAGGCTCCCTGCGCACAGCGTCTCGCTCGTAGGTCAACCCTTCATGCTGCTCCATCAGGTTAGCCCGCTCCCGCAGCACCGCGCTTGAGTTAAACACCCAGTCAACAAAGTCGATTTCTTGGGGTGTCCAGCGACACACCGGTGCGCTCAGGTAATCTGTCGCCCATTCTGGGCCATTGCGGTTGCTGGCATGCCAGTACAGGTGCTCGTTAATCTTTGTGCGGCCGGTGAGCCCTTCTGCAATGTAGGGGTTGGCCGCAATGCCCCGGCGAACATAGGTGCAGGCGCTCACAAAATCCCCCTGCCTAAATGCAATTTGCCCCGCCTGGAACCAGTGCGCCGGTGAATCTGCGGCTTCTTTCAAATAGCTTTTCATGGCACTTTGGGTGTCACCCGTCATCATGCTAATGTCACCCAGCAGCATGCGCACACCCAGGTTGTCCGCAGGGCACCAGGCCAGCAGCTTCTTGGCCAAGGCTTTGGCCGCCTTGCCGTCACCCCGGTGCATCAGCCCCAGCAGAAAGCCGTGGGCAATGCGCAAGAAAGACCGGTTGTCGATTTCAATCCAGTTGATCTGACCCTTGAAGCCTGGCGGGATCAGTGCGGTTGCCTGCCGGTAGGCTTTTCCCCATACGTCAGTGGCTTCATCGCGCATCTCAAGGCTCCACAGCCGATTGGCGATGAAGTTTTGAATCTCCAACTGGCCGGGGAACTTGACCAACAGTTTTTGCGCGCGCAGCAGGCCCTGCTTGTGGCTGATGCGGCCTGCTTCCAGGCTGTCGATCAGCTCGTCAAGCTCTTCCTCTTCGGACCATTCTCTGGAAAACGTGCCGTATTGAACTGGCTTGTCGGTCTCGGCGTCAAGGTGCTCATCTACCGAAAAATTAAGCTGGATCGTCATGGCTGGTTTCCTTGGTTGACTGCGTGGATGTGAACACCCGGCCTTGGGATGCGATATACCGGCGAATGTCAGGTGCCATGTGTTCTGGCACCAGCATCACGGCAAGTTCCATCGCATCGGCAATGCGCTCAATGGACGACGCTGGTTGCGGTAGCGGCGAATGGTCGAGGGGATGAAGGAGTGCATGGTGGGCAGTTTAGGCGGCGACATACGGAAGTGTTCATCGCATCGTATGAATTCGCAAATTTGGTTGATGTCAAATTTACAGACCCAACAGTGCAATTTCTGCCTGCCGCCGCGCCACCAAGCCAGGCAACACCCGGCCGCCGCCATGAACCCATTTGCGCAACTCCAGCGCGGCACTGGCCCAGTCCGTCTGGTTGATGCGTCGGCGCAGGGTTGAAGTCTGCAGCCGCCCGGCACCCAGGTTAAAGGTGAAATCCACCATGGCCGCAAGTCGGTTTTCTGGTTGGTTTAGCAGCACTGGGCAATAGCGCAGCGTGGCGGCCAGCGCTATTGCCAGGTCGGCCGCCAAATAGTTTTCAGATTCTGCCTCGGTCACTGGCGGGTGGTCTGACGGGCACAGATGCCCCCAGCCAATCGTCCAATACCCCGCCGGGCAAACATAGGGGTGTGCTCGGCGCAATGGGTCAGACTGCGGCACGCGGTGAAAACCTTCAAACCGCTTGGCCAGATCAATGGCTGCTTGCGGCACTGCCTTGCTCCCTTGTGCAATGCCCCCTTGCGTCATGACCGCGCCCGCTCAAACACCCGGCCCACAAACCAAAAGTTGAGCACGCCCGACCACAGCGCCTGGTCAGCATCAGACCAAGCCGCCAGCACCGCCGCACCCCAACCCGCACCAGCGTTCAGCGCCGCCACAAAGGCAGCCGCTTTGGCAGCGCAGTACAAGGCCATAAACCAGTAGGTGATGATGGGGCGCACGCTGGTGGACAGTGCGTCCGCCCACTTAACACCCGATGGCCTGCCCTGGCCAGAAATGGCTTCCTTAAAAGCTTCCATTGCACCGGCGTTCCAGGCGGCATCGGCACTTGCGCCAATCTCAAGCATGCGCGATGCGCCGCGCACTTTCTCAAACTCCAGTGCCTTGTCTTGCATGGCCAGCTCGTGGCCACGTTCGCTTTTGCGGTCCAGCCATTTGAGAAATTCTGGAGCCAGCCGAAACGCCCCACCCAACAAGCCACCCAGCAGTGTTTCGATCATTGGGCACCTCCGAATAGTTTGAGTTTCACAAACGCTCCGGCCAGTAGCGCCATCACCAAGCCGGTGACGAGCATTTTCACGACAGTCAGACCTGCAGTCTTCTTGGCTTCGTTATATGCATCAAGCAGATTGCGCAGCTCGCGGATATCGTGAGCCGCGTCTTCGCCATCAAGCCCCACCCCTTGCAAGGCGTGTCGGGCACCTCTTTGGGCGGCAAGCTCTAGCATCTGCTCAAAATCAGGCTGCGGCATCGTGACCGTCTTGCGTCGTTCAATTGGAAGGTCTTCCATTTTTCATGCTCCAAAAATGCGAAACCCGCCAGATGCGCGTGATGCACACCGAAGCGGGTTTCTAGTTAAAAAAGGGTTAAAAAGCTTAAAAATTGCTTTTCAGTCGGGGTCAGATTTCAATGATTTCCAGACTCAGGTTGGGTGCAACGGCTTCCACAACGCCATCGCGCACAAAAACGCGCGCTCCCATGTTTGCGCTGCCCCTGGCCTTGACCGTGCCGCCACCGGGTAACTGAACGATGACCACGCCGGTGCCAATCTCAGACACGGTGCCGACTTGTAACGGTGGGTCAGACAGCAATTGCCTGAACTGCTCGTAGACGTTATGCATAGGTCTGCACTCCCAAGGTTTGCCAGACCTCTGGAAACCCGGCCTGCACTTGGGTGGAGCGCACCAGCCCGATACGGTCAACACCGCCATC
>Ga0210033_1000710_pt1 | contig 31626 bp, 27 predicted proteins | sample CryGeymeta201501_FD_185465 | JGI IMG/M metagenome (GOLD analysis project Ga0210033, IMG submission 185465) | Groundwater microbial communities from Crystal Geyser aquifers in Utah, USA - Crystal Geyser metaG 2015-01 (SPAdes) (version 2) | ecosystem: Environmental > Aquatic > Deep subsurface >... | reverse complement strand
CCTGATCGGCGCGGACATGGACGGCACCGTCGTTGGTCATGATCTGCCAGACATTCGCCAGCGCCGGCGCGTCCTTGGCAAAAGTGAAACCGCCGCACAGATCGGTCAGTTGCATGCTGCCGTCGGCGGCATCGGTGACTTCGCCAAAGACATCGAAGCCAGCAACATAGATACGGCCATCGGCGGCACGGGCGACCGCACTGGCGTAGACCGCGCCGGGCAGCCGCAGCAGCTCCCACTGATCACCATCGAAACGCAACAAGCCTTCCAGATTGGCCACATAAAGACGGCCCTGATCGTCATGGGCGGCGCCGACATAGCGCGGCGGCGCGCCCACCAGATCGGCACCCCAACGTTCCAGCAAGGGCGCGCCGCGCAGCAGCGCCTCCGCCTGAAGATTCGGCGCCAGCAAGAGCGAACCCAGTAGCGCCGCGATTACCCGAACACCGCGCCGCGCCCAGCCCGCAGGATGAACCCAGTGCGGCCACCTCACCGGGTGATCAGCAAGCGTCATGAGTGTCCTCCTGAACGCGAATTCCATGGATCGACGGCGTTGCGCTGGATTGGCCCAGCCAATCAAAAATAACCCCGGATGACGGCGGTCGCCACGACTAGTCTAGTGTCGTTTCGATTCGATGGCGGGCCGGCGCGACCCATCCAGCCAGGCTGACCCCCATTTGGGCGCCACCACCACACGCGTTGACGTGTCCACGCCGTTGAGGGATGCCCCCCTTGGCAGTGGGCAGCGGCATCCGGCGCGCCAGTCCCGTGCACCAGATGCCAGCACCAGATGCCAGCGTTGCAGTGATTTGCATTTAATCCTAGACTGCCCCGCTTTCCACCAAGGAGATTTGACAATGCGCATTCGACGACTTGGCTTTGCGGCACTGGCGCTGATTTTTGTGGCTGGCAGCACACCATCGGCCGGTGTCGGTGACAAGCCCCTGATCCTGCATACCTCGTGGCAACTTTCGCTGGATGCGGCGGGCCATGTGGTGGATTTATCGACCCGTGACCCAGTGAACCCGACCCTGAAAGAGGCGCTCGAGCATCATATTCGTCACTGGGAGTTTGTCTCCGGCAAGCTCGACGGCACCCCGCAAGCAACCGAGACCACCCTCTGGTTGAAGATCGAGTTCACCCCGGAAGCGAGTACGGGCAAATACCTGATGCGCATCGCCGATGTCGATTCCGGTCCGGCGATCGAGCCCTCCAGCAAACGCATTCCGAAATATCCACCATCCATGCTCAAGCGCAAGGAGCAGGGCGTGGTGGTGCTGATCCTGAGTTACGACGCCGACGGCAAGGTGCAGAGCGCAGTGCCGAGCGAGGCGGCACCAGCGGCGCACCCGGTGCTGGTCAAAACCGCGGTCGCTGCGTTGCTGCAGTGGCAGTTGGTGCCGGAACGCGTGGCCGGTCACGGCCTGCCCGGCAGAGTGATGGTGCCGGTCTGTTTCTTGCTGCGGCGCCATGCAGCTTGCCAGTACACCCCGCCCGGATCGAAACGTGCGGCGCAAAGCGAGCAGCCGTTGAATCTCACTGCCGTCACCCAACTCAAGACCGATGTGATCGGCCAGATGCTGTAATCGGCCGGCCAGAAACCACAAGTTATCCGCCACAGCGTAGCGGTCACGATGGCAAGTGCGCGCCCTCCCAATTGCGGTTTCCAAACCACCAACGGTGGGCGCGCATCCCGATGACGGGATTGCCTTCGATTGTGCGTATGTATTGGTCTGATTGAATGGAGATCAGTATGAACATCGCACTGTGCTTACGCGGCCGGTTGCTGGCCATCACCCTGCTGGCGATCATCTTGCTGCCGATGTCGGCAGCCTTCGCCCAAACGGTGCCCGGTCCGGGCTATTTGGTGCGCGGCATCGAAGGCGACAACGATGTCGGCGAGTACTTTGCCCTGACCGAGCGTCCCTTCGGCAGCTTCAACGGCTTTTTTTATCTGGCCGATCAAGGGCGGCTGATCGGATCGACCTGCGCCGGCCCGGTCTGCTCCAGCACCCGCTCGCTGACCAATCCCGCTTTTGATCGCGGCCGCTATGTCAGCGCGGCCAACCGCAGCGCACTCAACAATCGCCCCTTGGTCGCCTATTACGATGCCAGCAACGGTGATCTCATGGCGTTGGATTGCGCGTCCACCGATTGCTCCCCCATCGGCGGCATCGAGCGCACGCTGGAAACCGTCGGCAATGTCGGCCAGGACACCGCCAGTGTGATCGACCCCGTTACCGGCTTGGGTTTGATCGCCTATTACGATGTGGACAACGGCGACATTCGGCTCTACCGCTGCGCCACCGCGGCTTGCGATTCCGGCAGTTCGGTATTGGTCAACGGCAGCAATGATCGCGGCCACAACGCCAGCATGGTGTTTGGTGGCAGCACGCTGTGGATCGGCTATGAAGATCGCACCTTAGGCGCGGTGGTGGTGGCCAAAACGCAGGCGCCGTACAACGTATTTTCCTTCTTCATTATCGCTAACGCCGCCGAGCCCTCGTTGAGCGCCGATGCCAGCGGTTTTCTGGATATGGTCTGGCGCGAGACCATCGCCAATTCGCTGCAACGCATGCGCTGCCTGGATGCGACCTGCACCAATGCCGATCAGATCCAACTCGGCGCCGCCGGCCACGGCTTTCGACCCTCGGCCACACGCTCGTCGGCCGGCAACTTGCTGGTCTCCCAATATGATCCGGCCAGCCACAGCATGCGCGGCACGCTGTGCAACGATTTGCCGTGCAGCAGCCCACAGGCACTCACCTTTGCCAGCGCGCCAGGCATCGCCGGCAAGTCGCTCATGCGCATCAACAGCAGTGGTTTCCCGTTGGTTTTTTATCAGGATTCGCTGCGCAGCGATGTCCGTTCTGCGCAATGCACCAGCGCTGCCTGTTCCGCCTTTCAGCTACGAACCGCCAACAATGGCCACGCCGTCAGCGGCGCCCGGCTGGCGATGCGCCCGGATGGCCGCCCAGTAATCGCCTATATTCGTGATCGACATCCCTGGCTCGCGCTATGCAGCGATACGCTCTGCAGCAGTGTGGCCCAGGTTTTGCTACCCGGTAACAACAGCGACACCCGGCCCACGGTTAGGGTGCGGCCCGATAACCGGCCGATCATTTACTACGCAAGCGTCGGCGGCAGCGAACTCTACGATTGTGCCGACGCCAACTGCAGCAGCGGCAGTGCGCGTGCGGTCAGCGGCAGCGGCAACTCCACCAGCAATGTTTTGGAAATGGCCCTGCGTACCGATGGTCGGCCCGTGCTGCTGTATGCGGTTTCCAATCTCAATGATGTCTACGTATTCGACTGTGCCGATGTCAATTGCACAAGCGGCAGCCCACATTTGCTGGTCGATGAACCCACCGTCAACAGTGCATTCAACTGGAACTACGCCATCACCATCGGCCCCGGTGATCGGCCGATCATCCTCTACGGATTCAACGACAACAGCGGCAGCCAGCAGCGCTATGTGCGTTGCAACGACAGCGCCTGCCTCAGCGCCACGGTCAGCAGCATCGGCACCAGCATTACGTTTTACGCCACGCCATTGGCGCTGCGCAGCGATGGCCACCCAGTGTTCATCGAGAACGGGCCAAATAACCTGGCCATTTGCGATACCGCCGACTGCGGCGGCCAGGCGCGGTTCCCGATCTTTACCGGCGGCATCGTCCGTACCCTGCAATTACTGTCCGGTGATCGCCCGGTTTATGAAGCGGCAACCGTCGGCTCGGCCAGCGTCACCGTATGCGATGACCCGACCTGCGCCAGCGCCCAACAGCGCCTGTTGCTGAGCAACAGCGAGACCAACATCAACTACCAGGGCTCGCTGGGGCTCGATGCCACCGGTGCGGCCTTCGTCGCCCTCGAAGAACCAGCGCTCGCCGATGTCATGCTGGCGGTGCCGCTGCCCGATGCCATCTTCCAGAACGGCTTCGAGTAGCCCGTTCTGCGTCGAGTGGCGCTGACACTAACCACTGGCGTGGCAAACTTTGGAGTGCGGCAGCTTGCTGCCGCTGTTCTCCATTATTCGCACGACAACATCAACATCAGCAACCAAAACAATGGCAGCAGCGCAGCACACCAATATCCGGCGGATTCACCGCACCTTGGCGCCGCCCAGATAGCGACTCAGGAAATCGAGCAGTTTTACCGTCACTGCGCTTGGTGCTAATCGCTTTTGAGCGGTTCCCGATAAAACAAAACGGCGGCTTTTGGTCCGTGCCCCGGCCCATGCGGGTGCAAAGAAACGCGCAAGGTTCGCGTTGCTCCTGCTAGTACCGAGAACGGCGATTCCCAACCACTTTGAACTGCCCGGAGTCTAGACGCGCGATCCGCTTGCTGCCGCTGTTCTGCCTGCAAACCGCTCCGTGTGGGTAAGAAACATCGGCGGCAAGCCGCTGCACGCCAAAGACCTCTGCGCTGCACTCACTCCAGCATCAAGATGTACTCCACTTCATTCGCCGACTGCCCGGATCGGCGCCAGCCGGCCGATTGATAGAGTCGTTCGGCCCGCGTTCCAGCCACGGTGCTGAGCCAAATGCTGGCGACACCGGCAGCGCGCAAATGCTGCACGGCTAGGCGCAATAACTGCTTGCCAATGCCGCGCCCTTCAAATTCCGGATCCACATAAAGCCCGCCGATCATCGGCGGTTGTTCGATCGCCTGAACAAAGCCAACCACCCGATCACCCGCGCAACTCACCTGACAGCCACCGCGCAGCAGCGCCGCGAGTCGCACTTCGGCGGGCATCGGCGACGCTGGATTCTCGGGATTTTCCAACACCCGACGGCGGATCTGCAGCATCGATGGCAAGTCTGCTGGCGTCGCCTGGCGATAGTGAATATTCAACGCGATGGGCTCCGGTGTGGCGGTCAGCAACGCTGCCGACCAAAGTATGGAGGATTTTCTGGCAGAAGCCAGCGGTTGGTTCGCGGGGGATTTTGCCGCTCCGGCCCACCAGCAAAATGCGGGTGTCTGGCGCCGCGTTAAGCGTGAAAGACATAGGTTGGGGTGAGCGCAGCGATGCCCAACAAAGCCGGAGGCGGAGCGCGATTTTTTGGTGGTCAGGTTTCGCGGTCAGTGCCATCAAATCCTTTCACGACCTCTGCCCTTGCACGACATCGCACCCGCACAGTGTCTTTCATCATTGAGGGTGCCACATCCCTGCTGCATGAAAGTTAGTTTTGAACTTCCCGATGCATGGCAACCGGCAGGCGCCGATTGCCGAACGGGACGGCAAACGCGCCGAAGCGGCCGGCGATGGCGTGGCCGCAATGCGGGCAGTGGCCATCGGCGGTGACGCCATATTGGTCGATCCGATACCAATCGCGCACGATCAAGGCTTGGTGGCAACCTGGGCAGTAAGTGGTGCCGCCCGCCGGGTCGTGGACGTTGCCGGTGTAGACATAATTCAGCCCGGCTTTCAGCGCAATGGCACGCGCGCGGGTCAGCGTCGATGCGGGGGTGGGCGACACATCCGTCATCTTCCAGTCGGGATGGAAGGCGGAAAAATGCAGCGGCACGTCTGGGCCGAGCTCACGCCGGATCCACTGGCTCATCGCCGCAATCTCCTCGTTGGAATCGTTGCGACCAGGAATCAACAGCGAGGTGATCTCGAACCAGACATCGGTCTCGCGCTTCAAGTAGCTCAACGTATCGAGCACCGGTTGCAGATGCGCGCCGGTGAGCTTGACGTAGAAGTCATCGGTGAAGGCCTTCAGGTCCACATTGGCCGCATCCATTTTTGCGTAGAACTCGCGGCGCGGCGCGGCGTGGATATAGCCCGCGGTGACCGCCACCGTCTTGATGCCGCGCGCATGGCAGGCATCGGCCACATCCATCGCGTATTCGGCGAAGATCACCGGGTCGTTGTAGGTAAAGGCGACGCTCTTGCAAGCGTTCTGCTCAGCCGCCTTGGCGATTTCGTCCGGCAGCGCCTGATCGACCAGGGTGTCGGTCTCGCGCGACTTGGAAATATCCCAGTTCTGGCAGAACTTGCACGCCAGATTGCAGCCGGCGGTGCCGAACGAAAACACCGAAGAACCCGGGTAAAAATGATTGAGTGGTTTCTTTTCGATTGGATCGACGCAAAAACCCGATGAGCGACCGTAAGTAGTCAGCCACAGCTTGCCGTCTTCCATCTTGCGCACAAAACACAGGCCACGCTGGCCCTCGTGCAACTTGCAGTCGCGTGGACACAGGTCACAGTGGAGGCGGCCGTCGGCCAGCGTATGCCACCAGCGCGCTGGATAATGCGATTCGGCAATGCTCACGGCTTGCCCTCCTGCCACTTGCTGACGGTGTAGCGCGACAGGCGCACGTCTTCCGCCCAGAAATCCACCGGCAAGCCCGCATTGCGCTTGAGCTGGGCCAAAAACTCGGCTGGCTCGGGCAGTTGCTCCCAGACCTGCGGAAGGAAAGTGCCGCGGTGGCCACCATACGCCAACACCACGCCGTCGATGCCGGGCCGCAGCCGCGCGAGCGCGTCTTGCTCGCTCGCCACCACCATCACTTCGGGCGTCGACAACAACGAAACCTCGACCAGAATGTCGTCGATCTCCGCCTCCGTCAGCGGCCGGAAACGCGGATCGTGGAAGGCCGCCGCCACGGCGTTTTCCTGCACGTCCAACGCCAGCGGCCGACGTGCCTGCAAGCTGCCGATGCAGCCGCGCAGCTCGCCCGACCGGGTTAGCAGCGTGACAAAACTCGCCCCCGGCTCGGCCAGCCAGGCGGAGCGCGGCACCGGCGTGACTGCATGTCCCAGTTCAGCAGCGATCGCACCGCGCGCCAGTTTCAGCAACACCGCGCCTTTTTCCGCAGCGGTCGGCGCCGCCACCGCTGTGGCGCTGAAAGCCACGGCGGCGTAGCCGACCACTCGCTCCGGATCGCCAGCCGTGTCGCTGGAATTGCGCACGTCCAGCACCAGCGGCTGCAGCCCATGCCGCTTCGCCGCCAACAGCAGCCCATTGACCGCGGTCGCACCACAGGCCTGTTCGTGGTTGAGATTTGGCGCCAGCGCAAGGATGGCGGCCACGCTCGCGCCGTCCACTTTGCGGGCGGTCGCGGCGGGCAAAAAATGCGACAGATCGGTGCTGATCACGATCAAGGTCTCGTCACCGCCCCAGACCAATTCCAGTACCTCGGCCACTTCTTCCGCCGTGGCCTCGCCCACCGCCAGCGGCAGCAACTGGAAATCGCCGAGCACCTGCTGCAAAAACGGCAACTGCACTTCCAGCGAATGCTCGCTCTGGTGCGCCGCCGCGCTGAAAACCACCTGTGGCAGACCGATCAGGCGCTGCACTCCGGCACGATCCACCAGCACCTCACCCAGCGGCGTGGCGAAACGCTCGGCCACGGGCAAGGCCAGCCCGCGCACAAAAACGTAATGGCTGGGACCGAGCAACAGCACCCGGCGTATTCGACCGCGCAGCGCGCCCAGCCGGGCATAAGCACTGGCGGCGATGGCGCCGGAATAGATATAGCCCGCGTGCGGCACGATCAGCGCCTTCGGCACCGGCGCTGCGGGATCGCGGCGCGCACTCGCGAGCAGATGGGCGACGTCATGCTGAAGCTGGCCCGGATCGGCCGAATAAAACCGGCCGGCAACGGCAGCGGGGCGGAGGGTGGACATACGGCAATCCCTCATCAATCTGTTGGACAGATGCGGCAAGCTGCCGAGCATTCAAGTCGCGACCATAAGTCCAGCCTGACGCAGCGCCGCTGCGGACCGCCGTCGTGCCCGGTCGCTTGCGCCACGAGGAAACCAATCGGCGCATGCTCGCGCTGGACGAGGCACTTGGAGCAATAGAACGATCGGAGTCGTGCGCCGAGGCCTATCGGCGCATTGGCCATGATCTGCGCGAGTTTGTGCTCTACGTGACTGATCGAGACGATTTCATTGCTTCAGTGAACGAGACCTTGGCCAGTCGCCCGAGGTATCCGATCGAGATCAAGTTCTACGAAGACGAGAACTGGTCCGAACTTCAGAAGCTCATCGATGACTTCAGCGAGGCCTAACCCATCGCTCAAGCGGAGCGCCAACCGGGAGCATGGTCAGGTCTAGCTTTGCAAGCGGTCGCTTCATGCATCGTCAAACTGGACCAATTTAGCCTGCAGCTTGTGCTTCAGCGCATCGATGAACGCATCGAGCCGCCCCCCTTCCGGTACATCGCGGAGCTTGATCTTCATATGGTGGTACTGGGCCTCTGGCGTGTTTTCGTACGAATGGGCACTAAGTGCACTCCTCACAGCTTTTTTGAACGCTGCGTTAGTTGCATCAGAATCGCGCAACAGCGGGTGTGCGGGACATACAAGTTCCAGCAAGATTTGTTCAGGACACACCTTGTCGAGCAATACGACATGGTTCTTGCACCAGCGCATCCAGCCCTCGAGGTCTTCAGTGGAACCAACGATGGAAACATGCAGTTCCCTCAACCTTTCGACCATCTGTTGTTTTTGCTTGGCTGAAAGTTCGTCGGGATCCTGCTCGAATATGTTCTCCACAGCCTTTTGATCACCGTCCAAAACCATGACAACTTTCGCGCTTGCTTGAATGTGCGCGCGCACCTGATTTGAGAGCATTTCGGATACCCCTACTTCTGTGGCCACAACGACCGTCTTGTTAAGCAACTGTTTTGGCAAGCCTAAAATCGCGCAATCAACGACTGCCTTTAAAAGCTTGTCCTCGGTGAGGATCGTAATCTTTTCCTTGTCGACCACCCCGAGCCTTTCGAAGGCAGAGCCTTTCGTCGGAATGGGTCGAGGCGCTATTCCAGCCGCAGTCTCCTCGAGGACCACTAGGGCGGCAGCTGGCAGCAACTGGACGAATGTCGGTGAGTGCGTGGAGATGATGACTTGGATGTGCTTTTCGTTGACGATCCTGAGCAGGTGTTCCGTCAACTTTTCCTGCGCTCCGGGGTGTAGCGAAGTCTCGGGCTCATCCAATAGCAACAGGTCATATGGCTTGAGGTTCTCGAGCGCCAATACGTAGTTCACGACCGCCAGTTCACCACTGCCAGCAAAGCACTCGGAATAGCTGCGCGCAGCGGTTTCGAACCTCACACTGGGGGAGAAGACGTGCTTGTCGTAGAGGTTGTGGCTTATGTAACGTGCCGACTTGTAGTTTTTCTGGAGGATCTTGTTGACACTGTCCAACTGGTTCGCCGCGAGAAGACTGTTCTTGGCAACTCGTTCAGACGAGTAGTAGACAAACGTTGACAGCTCTCCGTCAATCACTTCCTTGAGTTTCCCTGCGTACTTGACGAAGTAGTCCTGCCGTTCATCCAGACTTGCAAGTAAGGTTGAATTGAAGAAGCGATCAAAGGCGCTCGACTCCGCCTTCGCGTTGAAGTAATGCGGCGTTCGCTCGACGGGTGTCCATCGGTCACCCGTCGCGCTCATGAAAGGTGCGTTTGCCGCGTTCTTTTCGGGCATGGCCTTCATACCCTCCTTCAGCGCAGGCCTTGTCGGCTCCCAATAGCCGTGGCGCTTATTGCCGCACATCTTCCGGGATTCGACAACGAGTTTCAGTGCCCTGACGTAGTGCGAATACCAATAGCGATTCTGGTCCCTCTCGTCGAAGTCAATGGGGTCGACGGGCGTCGAGAACCAGAAGCGGGAGGTGCTGTGCTTAAGGGACATTCCCCAGGCGGCATGAAGTATCGAACTCTTGCCACCGCCATTGGGGCCAACCAATAGGGTGATGGGGAACTTGAACTCGATCTTCACATCCGGCGCAAAGTTCTTGAACTTCGGAAAGCACATCCCATGGATGAACTTGTCGAACTCACTCGCGTTGAATTTCTTGTGCGCCGAGGCGACAAGGTCATCAATGGCCGTCACTTTGCAAGTCCCTCTGCCATCGCCCTGCTGTGCGCAGCGATGAAGGAAGGCGGTAGAGCATTGCCGATCATCAATGCGATGGCTTCTTTTCCGTGCGAGATGTTGAACCGATAGTCGGCGGGAAAACCTTGCAACAGGGCTGCCTCGCGCAAGGTGATCGGGCGATCCTCATGGGGGTGAATGAAGCGTCCTTTCGATGGGTTGCTGCAGCCGCTCGTGATCGTGGGTGACACATCGTCCCATTTCATCCGGCCATAGACGTCGTTGAAGCCCGAGGTTTCTGCGTGACATCTGAGCTTCATGGAGGTCGGCAGGCTGTGGCGGCTACCGCCATCCTTGGGGATTGCCTCAATCATCGCCTGCACACGAGCGGATCTGTACTTGGTCGGGCAATCGTGCAGCGAGTCGCCGCTATCGCCTGCTTGCGTCAGCTTTCCAATGGCATCCCGCACCGTGACTCGTCCAGGTACTGATGTGGCAAGTCGCGGAATTCCTATCCTGCTCGCGGAGAGGATGAGGCGCTTGCGCCGCTGTGGCACCCCAAAGCAACTCACGTCGAGCACCTGAACGACAACTTGGTAGCCGCAGCACTCAAGTCTCTCTACTAAGGCGGTGAACTTCTCGTATCGAGCCAGCGCCGGAACGTTCTCCATCATCACCATCTTCGGGCGAAGTGCAACCGCAAGCCTCGCGAACTCGTCAATCAGGTCGTTGCGAGCATCCGGCGCTGCCCCACGCCCGCTTTTTGCGCGCAACGTGGAAAACCCTTGGCACGGTGGGCAGCCGGCCATCAAGTCGAGCTGACCACGTTTCAATCCACAGGTTCGCATCAACTGGGCTGCGCTGACTTTGCGAATGTCCGTGCCCACCAGCGCGACGTCGGCGTGGTTAAGCGTGTAGGTCTCACGGGCCTTACCATCAATCTCAACGGCAGCAAGCACTTGAAAGCCGGCGTCCTTTAGGCCACGCGACAAGCCGCCGCAACCAGAAAACAGATCAACCGCCGTATAACTCATAAAAATTCGCTCGTTCTCGCAAAGTGACACAAAGCAGCCACCATACAGCCATGGCATAGACTTCGATCAAGACGAAGGGATGAGAGATGGCGACCGGCTTCCCACCACGCCTTTGCTTCGGCAATTATGTCTTGATGCCTACCGCAAGAAGACAAAACCCAAAGCCATTTTTCGCGAGTCTACGCTACGGATTCCTATGGTCAAGGGTTTGCAAGACGCTGCGTGGCGGAACCGCCGCGATCCCTTCAAGTTGATTCCAGGTCCGATTGAACGCCGGGGAATCGTCAGCGGTTCCTTCTCCCGAGCAGAAACCGGATTTCAATCAGTACCGCTTCCGTCAGCACAGCTTCCGTGTGCTTGGCTTGTGGGAGCGGGTTAGGGCGAGGGTCTGGCCGAAGATGAAAGCGCTATTGACAGGCAACTGCGCATTGGCTACTTTCGCATTTCGCGAAACACGAAACTTTTCCGATGCCCACGCCCAGACGTTCCAACCGCCAGCCCATTCTCAAGCCACAGGACTTCTACCTGCTACTGGCGTTGGCCGCCTGCCGCGATCAGGGAACCACCTACCCGGAGCTGGCGGCGTTGGCCGGCGTGTCGATGTCCGAGGTGCATGGCGCGCTCAAGCGAGCCGAGGTCGCGCGGCTGTTGTTTTTCGAGACCAAACGGCCACGAATTCTGGTGCCCGCATTCAAGGAGTTTTTGTTCCATGGTGCCAAATATGCGTTTCCGCCCGCGCGCGGCAGCATGGTGGCGGGCGTGCCGACCGCCCACGCGGCGGCGCCGCTGAATGCCCATATCGCGTCATCCAGCGATCCTGCACCGGTGTGGCCGTGCATTGCGGGCACGGTGCGCGGCATAGCCTTGATCCCGCTCTATCCTTCCGCGCCCGCCGCCGCGCTGCGCAACCCGGTGCTCTACGAGAGCCTCGCCTTGTTCGACGCCCTCCGCTCCGGCAACGTCCGCGAACGCGCACTGGCGCATCAGTTGTTCGAGGACCGGCTGTGATTGCGGGCGACCCCAACGTCCAAAGCGTCGAGCTGGTCGCTGCTCGGCTGGGCGATCTTTGCGAAGAACTCGTGCTGGTGGGCGGTTGCGCGGCCAGCCTGCTGATCGACGCGCCAACGTCACCACCGCCACGCGTGACCTACGATGTCGACTTGATCGCGGTGGTCGCGGCTCTGCGCGACTACCATCAACTAGAACGCCGGTTTGCTCAGCGTGGTTTCAAGCGCGATTTGTCGCCGGATGCCCCGATTTGCCGCTGGCGTATCGGCGGCATCGAAGTGGATTTGATGCCCACCGACGCAACGGTGCTTGGGTTTTCCAATCGCTGGTATGCGCAGGCTGCGGCAACCGCGATGCGCCTGATTTTACCCAGCGGCTCGCCGATCAAGCTGATTTCTGCCCCCGCCTTTCTCGCTACCAAGTTCGAGGCATTTCATACGCGCGGCAAGAGCGACCTGCTACTAAGCCACGATTTCGAGGACATCATCAACGTGGTGGAGGGTCGCCAGTCGGTGGTGGCGGAGGTCGGCGCCGGTGCGGCAGCGATGCGTGCGTATCTGGCCCGGCAGTTTGCCGGGATCATCGCCGTGCCGGACTTCATGAACGTGCTGCCGGGGTTGTTGGCCTACGACGACCTGCATTCCGCTAGGGTTGCGGCGGTCATGCAAAAGATTTCGTTGCTTGCCGGGTTGACGACGCCATGAGCATGTGCTGCTACGAGCCTGAGCGTGCCGGATGGGAAATTTGGAATGGCCCCGGATCGAATCAACTGTTGCTCGCGGTCACCGGCCCGCGGCGGGGCCAGGAGCTGTTCTGGGTGAGCGACTACGAGTGCGAAGAGGGCGACGCGCCCGACGACAGCAATGTCGGCTTCGTGGCCGCAAGTTTCCAAGCATTCCTGGATCCACACAGCGATCAATGAGGTTCGTCACAAAGGCCCCGCGAGCGCTCGATGGCGGCCACCAGCAGACTCCACAGGTGAATTCGCGAGCGGCGCAGTGCCCCGGAAGCCAAAGGCGAAACGACAGCGGACACCAACCTTGTCTCTCCTGCTTGATGTCACGAAAACTGCAGCAGGGCCGCGCGTCGTACTTCGGCAGGCATCGGCCGTGCTGAATCCTCGAGATTTTCCAGCACCTGGCTGCGGATCATCATCGACTGAAGGTCCGCAGGCGTCGCCGTGCGGTGGCGGAGGTTCAGCACATCGGCCCCGAGCATTGGCTTCGAGGGGCACTTGATGTTGGCAGCTTGGCGGGTCAACGCTACCGGGTCAAAGCTACCGATCTGTGCCCCAAGCGCGGCCTCGCCCAACGGCAACCAACACCAGCATCGTGATCAATAGCCATCGCCCGAACCATGACAACGAGTCCACACTTGTCGTCGGCACCGGCCCGAGTCGCAAATTGCTGGCATCATTGCTCGAATCGATATCCGCCAGCGCGCCAAAGTCTGCACGTACCAAAGTGTAAGTTTGCAGATCAATGGGAAAACTCAACGGCACGCTGTATGGCGACCTACCGCGCAGTCGAATCAGGCAACTGTGGCTTTGCCCAGCAGCGAGTTCAGGGCGAAGAAAACCGAAACCGCGATCGAAACAAATTGGTCCATATTGCGCGCTGCCGCAGCCCTGGGCGAAGTCTGCGTCGATCTGAAACTCGGGAAAATAATTGTCGGTACAGGCACCGATCTGGAACTCACGCACAGCGCTAGGCCCATGATTTTCGGCAGTCAAACGAACCACGCCCTCGGCGAAGCCAGCCGAATCCAAAGCGAAACTGACCGGATCGACGCGAATACCGACATCCGTGAGCGAGCCGAACACAAATCCGGTCGCGTTGTTCGCTGCCACTGGATCGTTCTCGCCGCTGGTTTGCCAGCCGTAACCGCCATCACTCGTGGTGCCAAGTGCGCGTTGCACGCTGAATCGACAATCCTGATGTTGGCCTACTGGCAAAGGCCCCACGCTGAAATGGTATCCCGACAACATTCCCGAAGGATGAAATGGAAAACCCGGGAAGAGGCCTTCACATCCGGCCTGGACCGGCATCGTCAACGGATACCAGTCGGCAAAAATGGACGGGACCGGTGTGGCTACTGTCACCGCTTCGATGGGGTCAGGACCATTGTTGCTTACGCGCACAACGAATTCGGCTTCCTCTCCTTGCGCCAACACAACGAAACGTGGGCTCACTCCAGACAAAGCAATATCGCTGTCCGCAACCGCGACACCAATCAGCGATAGCGACAAACAGCCGACAAAGACCGACGCCGACGACCGACGTCTGCGCTTGGCGCAGCACTGGCAACGCGATGGTGTGAGCCACAGCCCAATCATTGTCATGGCCAACTATCCTTCTTCGTTCGTTTTGCGACGCGACGATCTTGTTGTTGAATTGCTGTCGGTCCAACAGTTCGAGTCCCTAAACTGCTGTAAATCCGGTGGCAAGAAGCCACCGCTTCGGTAAAGTGGCGATGCCCAACGGCCTGCAAACCGCGACTACTGCTGACGATCACCAGTGCGGCTATCCCGACGTTGGGGTTCGCTGCGCTCACCCACAACCTATGACGCTGCACTGGCGCCAAACGCGATCGCATGGGCTTAAGCGCACGCGGTTCCAGATGATCGCGCGCCCGCGCCAATGCCCCGTGATCGCCTGCGTAAACTCGGCGCGCACCAGCTTGGCGCGTGCCACACACCAATCGGCGCTCTCTCTGCGAACGACAATGCCTTCCATCTTGCCATGCCGGAAATGACTATCCTGGGAGACTAGTAGTGCCTTGAGCTTTGACAACGTGACGCGCCCACACAATACCTGCGGCACCACTGAAATCCCTATTTCTTTAGCCAGCAGGTTGCGGCGCGCGCTACTCCAAAACTTCTCCTGTTCGCGGTCATACACATCAAACATGACGAACCAGTCGGGCAATGCGTCGTAGTCCATCGAATGCCTGGCAGCACACCACTCACCGAACACAACAAGGCGCGAGTCCAGCTTCGCGGTAAGCGTCAAGCGATGCGTTTCCAGCCAATCAGTGAGTCGGGAAAACTGTCCAACCAAGGGTGGAATCAGATAGTGACCGCGATTCTGGACACGAAGCTGGCGGTCTGGCGCCAGTGAAATGCCAAGGTTCGCGCCATCCAGCTTTTCCTCGACAACGACCTCATCGGCCAACAAGGCTTCCGCCTCCTGCACAGATAGCAGCTTGTCATCGCGCGGCTCGTCCTTGCCCAGCCAGGCGATATGCGGTGTGTGCGGAAAGCGGAAGAAGTCGGACATCAACTACGCTTCCGGAAATTCGGGCACGGTTCGTTCGGGAAACTTCTTGCGGTAGAACTTGCGCACATCGGCTTGGCACAGGAACTCGACCTTCACTCCCATTTTGAGCAAGTTAGGCCACCAGTCCAGCCACTTGCTGTCTACCGCCTGCCAAACGGGTGGCTGGTCGGGGTGCGCATGGGCGACGGCCACGAATTTGCGATCCGATGGGTCAAAGCGCGCCTGCAACTCGGTATCAGGAAACTCAACGAAGGTATTGCCCCTTGATTCGTTGAGCTCCACCTGATGCACACGCGCGGAATTACTCTTATTCTGCAGAAGCCATTTCAAGAACACATCACCCACACGCTTGGACTGATTGGAACGGATTCGGTTCTGGTACTCGGAGAGGATGAGATAACCAGAGTCGATCACGGTGACACCACTCTGCTTGTGGACAAGCAAGCGTCGCACGCACGCCTCCTGACATTCTGGGGACACGCCCGGGTGGCTGCCGTTCGCCACCAGCAACACGTTGGTATCGATCACGGCTGCCACCATCAGGTGCGCGCCTTGCCGGTGGGTGTGCGGTGCTTGATCGCTGCCAAAGTGCGCGCGGCGATATCGCCCATTTCGTCGCCAAAGAAGTTCTCCGGCCAGTTGCTGATCTCACCGGTCAAGTCGAGCTGTAATGTGTCGAGGTTCGCACCGCCGCGTTGCTGGGTGACGAAGTACACCGCAATGTCCGCGGGCCCGATGACGCCTTCGGCGACGCGACGCTGCAGGCGGGTGAGAAAATGTTCGGAATGGGTTTCGACGATTAATTGCGTGTCGCGTGGCCGTCCACCTTCATTGGATTGCACCGCGCTGACGAAGGCGTCGGCCAGACTGGACTGTGCCATCGGGTGGAGGTGGATCTCCGGCTGTTCCATCCAGATCGTCGATCCGGGAGGGGCGTAAAACGCCTGTACCAGCGCGGGCAAGACCTGCGAAATACCAAATCCCACGTCGGTCAGTTTGACCTCGGGCGCCTCGGCATGCGTCTTGATCAGGACCTCGTACTCCTTGCGCCCCTGCGCAACCGCTTTGACCTGAAATGAGCTAATCACACCCAGCTCAACCAACCAACCGGCAATGAAGGCGTCAAATGCCAGTAGTGGCTTATTAGGTTTACGATTGAGCTTACGCCCTTGCTGCGAAGCAGCAAGCAAGGCTGCAATCGCGTGCTGGCCCTGTTGCCCGACATCCCGAGGCGTGTCGCCTGACCACGGATAAACCCGCTTTGGCGGTGAGCGCAACGGCCCTAAATAGAACACGCTATCCAGCACGCGCTCGGTCTCCAGCGCGAACTCGGCCAGAAAATCGGCGTTCTGGTAACGCGATAGGGTACGGTCAGCGAAACGGTAGAACTTTTCTGGCGGTTCCAACGGCCACTTGCGACCTTGGGCATAGATCAAGCGCAACTGCTCGGAAACCAAAGTGGCCTCCTTGCCATCCAGCGCGTGTTTGACTTCCAGTGCCATCGCACCCGACTTGATGAGGCGGTAGGCAAACTCGCGTGTGTGCGGCTGCGCCGCCTTGTCGGCAAGCAGACGTACCGCAAGCTCAAGCTCATCGCCGGAAAAGGTTTCATTGCGGTTTAGTGTGTTCTTGACGGTCAGTAGCTGTGGCAACCGCCAACGCAGCGTGAACTCCAGAACCATTTGCAGATCGTGGCCGTACAAGCAATCGGCAAAGGTCCCCAGATCGATCAACGAGTTCTCGTCGCCCAAGTGCAGTGCGCGCTTGCGGTCGGCCATTTGCACGGTCTGTTTGAGCGCTAACAGCAGGTGCCCCAGACTCGACTTGCCAGAGCTATTGGTACCGAAGATCACCGTCAGCGGTGCCAGCCGCATCGGCCCGGTGTCTTTCCATGCCTTGAAGTTTTTGATTCGCAGCGAAGTCAGCATGACGGAACTATTCCTGTAATTCGAAACTACTCAGTAGCACTAGGGTGCATACCGGAGGCCGAAGCCCGACAACTGAGCCACCGTGACGTTGGCGATCTGGAGAGTCTAGCAGCGCGATAAATTGGGCTTAAGCGCAGCGATGCGCAACGGCCTGCAAACAGTGACCACTTCTGACGGTCACCACCGCGGATATTCCGACTTTGGGGTTCGCGGCGCTCACCCACAACCTATGACGCTGCACTGCCGGAATTCCCTGCATGGTGGTGGCCCACAGTTGTGCGCCATCGGCGACCCGTCCGTATTGGTTGATGGTGCAGCCGACCGGCGGAGACGGCGGAGTGAGCGCATGCGCCGACATGGCCAGGGCGAGCAGAACGGCCGCGGCGATCAGCGTTTTCATGGGGTTGCTCCGAGAATGAAGTTCGGCCAAACCACATTTGGGTGAAGTGAACTGATCAACCGCGCGTCCACTGCCAGTTCCGCCAGCGGAAAATCTTTGGCAAGCATTACCGACATCGGAAAAGTCCGGTTTGCAGGGAGCGGTTCACCACCACATCACGCCGGTTTCGCCGGCCGCCGAGGCGTAGTAGAGGCGGATGCGCAGCACGTAGGTATGCCCGGCCTTCAGGCGTCGTCGAAGATAGGCGTTGCGATCCTCGCCACTATCATCATCGCCGCTGAGGTAGCGGTCGTCGCCGCTCTGCGGCCGTTCGAACAGCACGGCGACCGTATCGGCCTGACCAAAGGTACGCATTTCGTAGTAGCGCGTGACCGTCGGCTTGAGTAGAAAATTGCGCTGCTCGCCGGCGAAAATCTTCAACCGTTCGGATTGCAGGAGCTGCAGGGTGATCTCGTCTTTGGCCGCCAGCGGCGGATAGAAATTGCGGATCCACGTTCGATCAGCAGTGGAAAGTCCACCGGCCGGTGTCAAGCCAGCACGGTATTTCTCGGGTTGCAAAATCATCCCCGCCGCGAACGCGTAGTGCATGATGGAATTGGGGTCCCAGTTGGACCCGCTCACCGCCGACTGGGAAATCTTGCTGATGATGTTGTTGTAGGTCGTGCTGCGATCCCAGCCATTGGGCGGCGCCGCCAACGCGCTGTACACGGCCTCTTCGTCCCATTGAATACCGGCCTTCGGATTTTGATGCTCGTGCGGCAACCCCAAGGTATGCCCGAGTTCGTGACACGCGGTATCCACGTCGAAATTGCCGGCACTGGGGTCAAGGTTCAAAGTGCGGTCATCGCTACCCTGACGCAGCACATCGCGACCGATGTACGACCAGTGACCGTCGCCGGCCTCGAAGCCGATGCGTACTTCCGCCTCGGCGCGATCACTGACTTCTTCAAAGCGAATGCCGATACCGAGGTTGGTCCAGGCCCGGATGGCATCTTTGACCACCTGCTTCTGCGCTGGGGTACCCGCCCAGGATTTGAAGTTGCCGCTGTTTTCGAAGAACGCATAATGCAGCACGGTGCCGTTGACCCACTTGCTGGCGTTCACCACGATGGCGCGCACGCGTTCGCCACCGACGTTGGGGGAAAACACCCGCGGGGGCGGCTGACGCATGCTGCAGTAGCGATGCCCAACGGCAGGTTTTTTGCCGACCGACGGGTGGCGTGACGAGGTGGTTTTGGATGCTGATTTGGTCATGGCGGCCGACTCCTGGTTGATCGGGTGAAAGACGCTACACGGGGGCGATCCGAGCACTGGATAGCGAATACGAACTCACGAACTTCTACACAAAACCGGCCTGGCGGTAACGGCCATCAACCGCTGCGGGTTGATTGGCTTCGGCTGGCTGATCCGCTGCCGTCAGTAGTGCGGCCCTGCTGCATCAAACGGGAATCTGGTTGCCACTTTGTGGAACTCGATTCGCATGCGGTCCGCGCGCTGTCAATGCGGTGACCACTACAAAGCCCAATCTCAACGCCATGGCCTCGCCTCGATTCGCAGGCCGCCTTTCAGGCCGGGGCGGGTTTTCTGTTCGATCGGAATATCAAAGCAAATGCCGGTATCGGTGGCGAGCTTGCGGGTTTCGGCGGCTTTGCCGGGCTTGCCCGGGTTGCTCTCCTGCTCGCCGTACTTGATCCGCCAACCGCCCAGCGCCGCGCTGTCGGGAAAGGCTTCGACCAGAATCAGTTGGCGCAAGATATAGCCGCCCTCGAAATGGCGTTTCAGGAACATGACGCGATCCACTTCGTAATCCGGCACCAGTACTTTGATGTCGAATGCAAAGCAGACCGAGCCCGAGCGCTGCACGCTTTTGGTCGGATCGAGGAACACCGAGAACAAGTGCGGGCTCTGGCTCCGGTCCGGCGGGCGATGCGCGCCGTCTTTGCCAGGAAACAATTCGCCGTAGCTGCGAAAGATCGCCGAGTGCTCGCGCACTTCGCGGCGGGTGATCTGCCACTGACAGCCGCGCACACTGGCGGCAACCTCGAACTGGTAGGAGGCGCGCACGGTTTTGCCAGACTGCATTTCCTTCTGCACTTCTGGGGGCAGCGTGATGTCGTCGATATCCAGAATGCCATCGACGCGCAATTGGCCAAACAGAAAGCGCGTCAGGTTCTGGTAGCCCTCTTCGGAATTGACGATACCGAAGTGCCCCGAGTGGCTGCGATGCACGAACGCGCGCGGCGACAAGATTTCCTTGCCATCGGCACCCAGGCCGTGGGTGGTGGCATTTTCGATGCGCACCAGGCCGTCACTGGCGTCGCCAGCACCCCAAGCCGCCAGGCCACCCAGCGTGGCGTAGTCGCGCGGGTCGGTGCCAATCAGGTTGAAGATGCGCTCCGGTGGAAAGTGCTGTACCACCGAAACATCGTCGCTCTGCGGCAGTTTGAAGTAGCCGGCCATTTTTTCACGATTGAAATTGTTGACGTCACCGAACGACAGCCAGCCCGGCACGTTGCGCACGATGCGCATGTCGATGCCGTTGTGCGGCGTGGCATAGGTGAAGACTTTGTCGACCAGGGCGCGCGCGGCCGCAGAGCCCAGATCGGGGTTCTGTAAAAACGCCCGGCACACCAAGCCACCCATCGAATGCGCGACCAGGTAGACCCGGAAGTCGGCGGGCGCAACGGCATTTTTCGCGTTGCCACAGATCCGGTCGCGCAGCCGCAGGATCAGTTGATCCAGTCCCTTTGCAAAATGTTCGATTGGCGGGGTTTCGCCGTTACCAAAAACTTTGCTGGCTTCGTCGTAGTAGCGATAAATGATCAGGCTGCGATAGGTGATCGGCCGCTGGTCGTGCGCGTCGGCCAACAAGTCTTCGCCATCAACGAACCCGTCGTCGTAGCCATGCTCGGCCATCAAGCGGACCAGCGGCGACTCGAAGTAATAGCGTTTGATGTCACCGGTCCAGGCCGTGCGCGCTTTGGTCGAGCCGATGTTGAAACCCATGTAGGGGTCGGCGACGGTGTCCTCGATCTCGCCTTGGGTGGCGGCAAAACCGCGAACGTAAATGATCGGATGGTAGGGGTGCTTCGTCGCTGCTGACATGCGCTCTACTCCAGTTCGTGGATGGCCAAGCAACGGCCAATAACTGAGTTTCGATCCTTCCCACTGCACGCCAACAACCAGCGCACGCCCAATCCAGGCGGGGCAAACTTAGCACTTCTCAATCGCACCGGTCACTGTAACAAGTGACAGGTGCGCGCCCGGAATGGTGGATTAGAATCCACGGTCAACTTCGGAACGGGTCAACGCCGTTTGCGCGCCGCCTACCCGGTACTGCAGGGCGTTTCCCGCGACCACGCGGCGTGCGTTACAAAGCGCTGCCAGCGCAACTAGAATTGGCGCCGCTGCCTCGCTGCAACCGGCGCTGCAACCGGCGTTGTTCCCTGACGTTACCCACTAGTGGAGAAAAACCATGGATTTCAATCTGCTGATTGCCCGCGTCAAAAACCTCCTGCTGACCCCAAAAATGGAATGGCCGGTGATCGCTGGCGAAACCACCAGCACCGCCGATCTGTACACGAAATACATCATGATCGTGGCGGCCGTGCCGGCGCTGATGGGCTTTATCAAGGCCAGCATCATTGGCAGCAGCCTGCCGTTCCTCGGTACCTATCGGATCGGCTTCGGCCTTGGTTTGAGTTCGATGGTGTTGCAGTACGCCCTGGCCTTGGGCATGACGTTTGTGCTGGCGCTGATCATCGACGCGCTGGCGCCGCAATTCGGCGGTCAGAAAAACCAGAACCAGGCATTGAAGACCGCCGCCTATGCCTACACCGCCGGCTGGATCGCCAGCGTCTTTCTGATCCTGCCGTGGATCGGCGGGGTGCTGGCGCTGCTTGGCAGCCTCTACGGTATCTACTTGATGTATCTGGGTCTGCCGCACACGATGAAATCACCGCCCGAGCAGACCACCGGTTATACCGTGGTGATTATTTTGCTGGCGATCGTATTGACCGTGGTTACCACGATGACCGTCGCCGCGATCTCCGGCGCCGGCATGATGTTGGGTGCGCGCGGCCCGCTCAGCGGTCTGAACAGTCTCAGCGACAGCAGCGTGAAGTTCGATGAAAACAGCGGACTGGGCAAGCTCGCCGCGCTCGGCGCCAAGATGGAAGCCGCCAACAAGAAGATGGAGGCTGCGCAGAAATCCGGCGATGCCGATGCCCAGGCCAAGGCGGCAGCCGCGATGCTGGGCAATGTTTTGGGCGGTGGCGATAGCGTTGAAGCGCTGGCGCCGAGCGCGCTGAAAGCCTTTGTGCCGGAGACCCTCGATGGTCTGCCCCGCACCCGGTTCAGTGCCGAGAAAAATGGCGCGATGGGCGTGCAGGTCTCGACCGCGCGCGCCAGCTATGGCGACGGCCAAAATCGCCGCGTCCATCTGGAAATCACCGACACCGGCGGCGCCAAGGGAATTATCGGCTTGGCGGCCTGGGCCACGGTCGAACAAGAGCGCGAGACCGATACCGGCTATGAGAAAACCTACAAGTCCGATGGTCGGCTGATCCACGAGCAGTGGGACAACAGCGACCATCGCGGCGAGTATTCGATTGTGCTCGGTGATCGGTTTACGGTGAAAGTGGAAGGCGACGCCGACAGTATCGAAACCCTCAAAGCCATGGTCGGCAGCATCGACCTGATCGGCATCGAGGCGCTGAAGAATGCTGGCGTCAGCAAGGGCTGAGCCAATGAACCGCGACAATCTCAGCTACGGGCGGCCCGGCGCAGCACTTCGCCAGCCCACTGGTTGAGACTCTTGCCAGACAACTCGGCGGCGCGCAACGCCGCCGCGTGGGCCTCGGGTGGGATGCGCAGCATGAGTTTCCCGCTGGCGACGCGCTGCGCTGGCTTGCCGAGCTTGGTGCAGGTCTCCACATAGTCATCGACCGCCTCGGCAAATGCGGCCCGCAACGCGACCACATTATCCGCGTGGAAGCCAACGACATCTTTGATGCCCGCAATATGCCCAACAAAAATGTTATTGCGGGCATCGAACTCGACGCGCGCTGCGTAGCCTTGGTACATCATTTTGTTCATGGCCTTACTCCCATGGCAATCAGAAAAGCCCGCGCATCTTCAACTTGGTAGCACTTGGCTTCCTTGGCTGGATGCGGGCGATGAAACGTGCTGACCCGGCCGTCTTTGTCAAAGCGGACACGGGAACCGCGCCCTTCGATCCGCCGCGCGCCAACAGCAATCAACAAAGTCTCGATTTGAGCAAACGCCAAGGTAGCCGGCGTCGGCTTGGCAAAAATCGCTTCCAGAGTCTTCCGCTGCTGCGAATTCATTGCGCAATTGATAGCACATTATGCTATCGCGATCAAATCGGCGCGGTGGACTAGCGTCCGGCACTCTATCGGTGAACAGGTGAACCCCCTGGGTGCGCCGACCGATGTCCGGAAGGCGTGCCGGAATACGTACGGGCAATCAGCTAAACCAACAATTGAAAGCACGGCGGCGTCCTATGGGGACGCAAAACGCGAGTCATTGATCGCTCTGCCAGTGGCAGCCGGGCGGTGTTCTAACGAAGTGCCACGAACCGATCCACACAATCGAAGGAGAAGATCATGAACCGCAGATGGATGCAGAAAATGGCCGTGACTTTGCTACTGGCGAGCAGCGCGCTGATGGCTGGCGAGCCGGTACCCAAGGGTCCTGCGCCGGAGCTCGCGCCAACCAAGACCGTGGCGCCAACCAAGACCGTGGCCCCGATCAAAAACACCACGCCGCTTACCGACCGGCAGCGGCAAGCGCTGCAACCCAGACTGAAGGCACCGATCCCGGCGGCCAGAGAGTGCCGTGATCCCGCTGCGCAAAGCCTCACCTTCCAAGTGTTGTCACGCGACCGCGATCCAACGAAAGGGCGGGTTCGCCTGACCGGCACGATCCGCAACCTGGGCACTGTGGCGTTTGTTTCCGACCCACGCCAAGTCATCGTCAGCCTGGAGCAACAAATCCCCGGCGAACGCCGTGCCAGCACGCTGGTTCAGCGCAATATTTCCAATCTCGCAGCCGGTGCCAACCTCACCCTTGTCCACGATCTGGCGTGGGACACGGCGCTCGAGTTTCCGGCCACGTTCACGCTGCGGCTGAGCTACGACCCGGATATCTATATCGACGCCAACACGCAGAATGACGACTGCAACCAGAACAACAATACCCAATCCCTGGGCGGCGAACAGATCACTCGCGGCTGGTAGCCAAGTCGTTCGATGGATTACCAGGCCAACTGAGGGGCGGCTGACTTTTGCGTGCGCCACTGGCGATCGCGATAGTCAGCCGCAGTCCGCCGCTTTGGTTCGCACCCGATCTCCACCAACGGATGCCCCGCAGCTGCGCGAACACTTTATTGTCGGATGTCTCTACAGGCATATCGTTCGCGACCCTGCTGGTCGCGCCCACGACAGCGCGCTACTACCGCAAAATCAGCTCGCTCGCCTTTTCCGCGATCATCACCGTTGGGGCGTTGGTGTTGCCGGAGGTGATTTTTGGCATGACCGAAGCATCGACCACGCGTAGCGCCGCCACGCCGTGCACGCGCAGATCGGCATCGACCACGGCCAGCGGGTCGTTGCCCATGCGGCAGGTGCCCACCGGGTGATAAACGGTCTCGCATCGGCGCCTTAGGAAAGTGCTGATGGCGGTGTCCGAATCATCGTTGTCACCGGGAAACATTTCCGCACCGCGAAACGCATCAAAGGCGCCCGCGTGCAGTAGCCGCCGCGATAGCCGCACCGCTTCGACCAGCGTGCGGCGATCAAAATCTTCGGCATCGCTCAGATAGTTGCCGAACAGTTTCGCCTTGACGGCAGGGTCGGCCGAGGCCAGTTCCAGATGACCGCGACTGCGCGGTTGCAAGTGGCAGGAATGCAGGGTGAATCCATAGCCAGCAACGCGATGGCGGCCGTGGTCATCGAGGATGGCGGGGACAAAGTGATATTGCACATCGGGTCGCGAATCCGGCGCCATCAGGGTCCGTGCAAAGCCACCGGCTTCGGCAATATTGGAGGTACCCGGGCCCTGCTTGAACAGAAAATATTGCAGGCCGGCCAATATTTCGTTGGTTTTGTCGTAGGTGATCGGCTGGGTGCAGCGATAGACCAGGCAAGCGTCCAAATGGTCGTGCAGGTTTTGGCCGACCCCCGGCAAATCGATGCCGACGGCAATGCCGTGCTGGCGTAACTGGGCGGCTGGGCCAACGCCTGACAACATCAACAACTGCGGCGAGTTGATCGCGCCACCGCAGAGAATGATCTCGCCGGCGGCATCGGCCCGGTGTTTCTGGCCATGGCGTTGATACTCGACCGCGACGGCGCGCCCATTTTCGATCTGCACACGATGGACCAGGGCGCCGGTGACAATGCTGAGGTTGGGGCGTCCGCGTACACCATCCAGATAGCCCGACGCTGTGCTCCAGCGTTGGCCGCCCTTTTGCGAGACTTGATAAAAGCCGAAACCCTGTTGGTCGCGGCCATTGAAATCCGGATTGCGCGCCAGGCCGATTTCTTCCGCCGCCGCCACAAACGCGTGCGACAGCGGATTGGTGTAACGCAGATCGGCGACATTGAACGGGCCGCCGACACCGTGCCAGGCATCGCCACCGCGCTCGTTGTTTTCGGCGCGTTTGAAATACGGCAACACCGCCTCCCAGTCCCAACCCGGATTGCCGGCCGCCGCCCAGTCCGCGTAGTCGAGCGGGTTGCCACGGATGTAGCACATCGCATTGATCGAACTGGAACCGCCGAGCACCTTGCCGCGCGGCCACCACAAACGGCGCTGATCCAGCGCCGCCTCGGGCTCGGTGTGGTAGTCCCAGTTCACGCCTTTCTTGGAGACCAGTTTTGCCAGCCCGGCCGGCATATGAATAAACGGATGCCAATCGCGCGGCCCCGCTTCCAACAACAGCACCCGATGCGCGGGATTGGCCGACAAGCGGTTGGCGAGCACGCAGCCGGCCGATCCCGCTCCGACGATGATGTAATCAAAAGTCGCCATGCTTATCCCGCCGGTTGGGCAGCGACCTTCCGCGTCGTTGAGTTGCCTGCCCCGGGCGTTGGCCGGGTCAACACCATCGGCGGAATGCTGCTGCGCGTGAGTAATCGATGCGGCCAACGGCGCACCGTGATATCCGGCCGACCATAGGCTGGGCAGATAGAGCAAATGCTCGCGGTGGCAAGGTGCAACCGCCTAGGCCAGAACGCTGAGCCGGTCACCGATTTGCAGGCGGCCAACACTGCGCGGGATCAGGTTTTGGCCGAAACAAATGCCGAGCGCGGTGCGCCGAAACGAGGCCAAGGTTTTGAGTGGCTCGCCGTTGCCGTTTTTGACGCCGGTCGCCGGATCCACGGTGGTCAGCACGCAGCGCGTGCAGGGCTTGCTGACCGCCAACCGCACCCCGCCGAGCGCAATTTGTCGCCAACTGTCTTCGATAAACGGAAGCGCCGTTTGCACCACCAGATTGGGGCGGAAGCGCGCCATCGTCACCGCTTGTGGCAGCCGCCGATTGAGCTCATCCAACGACGCGCTGCCGATCAACAATAACGGAAAACCATCAGCAAAACTCACCTGATCGCCGGGTTCGGACCAGGCTGGGGCAACCCCGCGCAGGCAGTCGTCGTCCAGGTACACCAAGCGCGCCGGGTGGCCGATGACGCGGCTGATCCAGTCATTGGCAGCGGCGTCGGCGATCCGCGCCGGGCACGGCGATTGCCAGATCGTGACCATCACCTTGGCGCGCTCGCGGGTTGGCGTTGGCACCTGGATCGCGGTCTGCCCGGCGACCTGCAAGCGCAGCCCCGCCGCCGTGGTCTGGGCGTCGATCAGCACCAACTGCGGCAACTGCCGCGCGGTAATGAACTTGCCCTGGGGATCGATCAGCATCCAGCGCCGATCTCCTTCCAGGCCGCGGGCGGTCAACTGTGCCGACGCCAGCACGACACCGCGCGCCGATTTCAGGGGGTAAATGTGGATGGATTTGAGCTGCATCAAGTTTTGATTCTCGTCAATCAAAAAGTGCCACCGCATAGGCTGGTCACCATCAGGCGATCCCCAAACCCGCGATATCGCTGATCTGGTTGGGGTCGAAACCTGCCAGCTCGGCGAAGCGGCGACCGCGTTCAACGTAGTCGCGAAACTGGCCGAAGCTGGGCGCGCCTGGCGACAGCAGCAGCACGCCGCCGGTCGGTGTCTGCGATTGCGCAAGCAGGAACGCCGCTTCGAACGATTCGACCGCAAACACGCCAGATAGCGTCGGCGCGCGCAGCGTCTGCTGCAACAACGCGGATACCCGCTGGCGCGTGGCACCGGTGCAAACCACGGCACGCGGTGGTCGCGCGGCGAGGCGATCGGCGAACGGCTGCCAATCCAAACCACGATCTTGCCCGCCGATCAACATCACCACCTGGCGCTCCGCATAGTGATCGAGCGCCGCGATCGCCGCCTGCGGCGTGGTGGCAATGCTGTCGTCCACGTAGTCGATCCCGGCGCACGCACCCAACGCCTGCAAGCGATGTGGCAGGGCGCGAAAGCTGGGCAAGTGGCGCACCGCCGCCAACGCATCGAAGCCGGCCGCCGCGACCGCGGTCAGCGCCGCACAGACATTGCTCGCGTTGTGCCATCCCGGCAGCAGCAGCTCGGCAATCGCCATCACCGCCCGATCACCGAAGCAAATGGCGCCATCGGCGCAATGCCAGCCACGGCGATCATTGAACCATTGTCCGCACTCGGTCAGCGGCGGGCGGTCCGCCCACGCGCGCAGGGCCGGGTCATCCGCATTGAGCACCGCGATGCCCTGCGGCACATCGGCCAGCAGCGCCAGTTTGTCGGCGTGATAACGCGCCACGCTGCCGTGCCAATCCAGATGTTCCTCGATCAGATTGGTGATCACCGCGATGCGCGGGTGGGCCTCGGCGTCACGGGTTTGAAAACTCGACAGCTCGATCACCCACCAGTCCGGCGGCGACGCGGGATCGAGCAATTCCAGCAGCGGCAACCCGATATTGCCCGCCAGCGCGGTGCGCACGCCCTGCGCACGCAGCAGATGCGCGATCAACGCCGCCGTCGTGCTTTTGCCTTTGGTACCGGTGATGCAAATGGTGTTGGCGGCGGCATGTTCGGCAAACCAGAGTTGGCTGCCGGAGATGAATTGCACACCCGCAGCGAGCGCCTCCGGAATCGGTGACCGATACGGGCTGATACCCGGAGATTTGATCACCACATCGAAACCCCGCAGTCGTTCGAGGGTGACCGGCGCCAGATCGAACTGGGCGTCGGTTGCGTGCGTCGCCATCCAGACTTCGCGCTCGGCGGCGCTGCCAAGCACGGTCAGCGGCAAGCTCGGCAAGCGCGATGGCAGCGCCCGCAACGCCGCCTGCCCTTCGCGACCGCAGCCCCAAATGGCGACCCGCTGCCCGTTCAGTTGCTCAATGCGCATGCGCAATCGACGCCAGGCGCGGCGGCAGGAAATGGTCGCCACTGGGTTGCAACAAGGTTTGCAGATTGATCGCCGTCGAGTCCAATCCGGGAAGAATGTCGCGGCGGAAGCGTGCGACCACAGCGTCTTCACACCACTCCGCCCGCGCCGCCAGCGCGGCCAGCGCCGCGCGCGACTCGATGCCTTCGCCGACGCATTCAAACGGCTTGTGGGCGTCGATCTCGAGCAGCGCGTCAAACGCCCCAACCAACGCCGCGTCATCGAGCAGATTGCGGCCAAAAATCGCCAGCAGGCGGGCCTTCGGCAAAAACGGCGCCAGCGCGAGAAAAACGAAATGGCACTTTGGGCAAACCCCACACCAGCGCGCGGTTGGTCGTTCGCCGAGAATTCGGAAGTTGCGATTGCAACTGGAAAACACCTCGTGATATTGCACCAGTTGCGCGAACTTCTGGGTTACTGCCAGCTCGGAATGGCAGCGCAGCACCGAGAAGTAATCCAAATCCGGCGTGATCTGCGTTTGGATGTGCTGACGAAAAAGCTGCTCGAAACGAAAACCCTTGCTCCACTGGTGATTGATCGCAAATCCGTCCTGGTGCAGATTGGCGCTCGACGCCGAGCGCTCGTTGGAAAAGGCGATGGCGTCAAAACCGTACAACACTGCCGCCACCACCAGGATGGCGGAATTGATCGCGGTCACCGGAATGTGGCCGTTGTACGCGCCTTGTCGATTGAGCTCGAACAGCAGCGGCGAAATCACCCGCTGGATATTCAAAGTCGGCAGGCCGGTGCGCGCGGCCGTGGCCGCGATCAACGCCGAGTTGCCGACCCAGACGGCGGTCATCGGTTCGCTGCATTGGCGCATCAGCTCGACACTTACCAGGGAATCCTTGCCGCCGCCGATCGGTACCAGCGTCTGCCGGGAATGCTGGCGCGCGCCCGAAACCAGCGGCGCTGCACGGCCTTCGACGGTCACCGGAAACCGGATTCGGCCGCGCAGATCGAGGCCGTTCTGGTGTGCAAATTCGCCCAGGCCATGCAGATAAAGCTCATCCAGAAAAGCCGCCGTCGCGGCATTGAGGCCGCCGCCATCGACGCGGATCGCCGGCACCACCGCCGCCTTGTAGTAGCTGATACCGGCGATCCAGTGCAGGCTGGCCAGAGCGCGATCCAGCGCCGCGCGGGTGGCCTCGGTGACGACCGGTGCGTTCGGAAAGCACAGGGTCTCGATCAACTCCGGGCCATCGTCAAAGGCATAAACCAGCTCCGCAATGCCGGTGGCCGATTGGTAGTCCACGCGCACAAAACGAAAACATTGCGCCGATTTGGCCTTGCTCAGCATCACAAAATCACCTCATCGGCGCCAGCGCGGCGGTTGTAGTGGGAGGCCATGACCGCGCCGTAAGCACCGGCGTCGGCGATCAGCATGACATCACCCGGCTGGCAATCCGGCAGTTGCCGATCACTGCCGAGCACATCGCCGGATTCGCAAATCGGACCCACCACTTGCACCCGCTGGGTCGCTGGTGCATCCAGGCGGCTGAGATTGTGGATCGGATGGTAAGCATCGTAGAGCGCCGGTCGCAACAGGTTGTGCATGCCCGCGTCCACGCCGACGTAATCGATCGCCTGTTTGCGCTTGGTTTGCGTCACCCGCGCCAGCAACACGCCGGCTTCTGCCACCAGAAAACGCCCGGGCTCCAGCCACAATTGATAATGCGGATAAACCGCCTTGACTTCGCCCAAAGCCAGCGCCAGCGCCGTCAGATCGAGGGCCGATTCGCCGGGTCTGGACGGCACGCCGATGCCACCGCCGATATTGAGGATGGCGACACTCGGGATCGACTCGGCCAACGCCGCCAGTTGCGCGTAGACCTCGGCAAAATGATCGACCGAGAGAATGCCGGAGCCAAGATGGGCGTGCAGGCCCACCACGCTGGCGCCGACCGCTGCGGCCGCCGCGAGCGCGGTCGGCAGATCGGCCAACGCGATACCGAACTTGCTGGCGGCGCCACCGGTACGCACCTTGTCGTGATGGCCGCGGCCGACACCAAGATCGACCCGCAGCAAAATCTCGCGGCCAGAAAACAAAGTGCCATGGCGCGTCAGCAGATCGGCGTTATCGATCGTCAGCGCCACCGTTGCCATCGCCACCACCGCCGCCAGTTCGGCGACCGGCGCAAAGTTGGAGGTGTACAGTTTCGGCGCCGTCGGCGCCACCGCCTCGGCGTGATGCAGTTCGCCGATCGACACGCACTCCAAACCAAATCCGAGCTCGGCCAATTCGCGCAAAATGGCCGGATGCGCGTTCGCCTTGGTCGCGTAAAACCAGCGGTCCACCGCGCTGATTTTCAGCAACGCCTGGCCGCGCGCGCGCACGCTGGCCAGGTCATAGACATAGCGCGGCGTGCGCTCTGCCGCCAGCGCCAGCAAAGCCGCGCGGCGTTGCCGCCACCACGCCGGTGCGATCTGCTCGGTGCTGGCCTGATACAGCTCGCGCCAACTCGGACCAAACACGCTGGCGTCTTCGGCCAGCAGCGCGTGGCTACCGATCAAACTTTCGTGCACGCGCGCCACCATTCCTTCGGCGAGCGCCTCATCGACGACAAAGGTCAGATTCAGATTGTTCGAACTCTGGCTCACCAAGTGCACCGGCAGGGAGCCAAACTCGGTCCAAACCCCGGACAATTTCGGCAACAAGCCACGCATACCCCGACCGACCAAAGTAATTGCCGCGCAAGGTCCAATCACTTTGACCCGACAGACCTTGGCCAGATCGCTGCACAGCGCTTCCAACACATTGGTGGTGACCAGGTTCTCGGTCGGGTCGAGCGACACGGTGACATTGGTCTCGGCCGAACTGATCAGATCCACCGAGAGACCGTGGCGCTTGAACTCGGCAAACACGTCGGCCAGAAAACCGATCTGCTGCCACATGCCGATCGACTCCATCGCCACCAGCATGATGCCGCGCCGCTGGCTGATTGCCTTCACCGACGCCGCCGTGCCCGATGCCCGGCCGGGCTCGGTCGGCGACGGGTGATCGATCACCGTGCCGGCCAGTTCCGGTCGCCGCGTATCCTTGATCCACAGCGGCACGCCGGCATCGCGCAGCGGTGCCAGGGAACGCGGATGCAATACTTTGGCGCCGGTGGTGGCGATCTCGGTGGCCTCCTCGAAATCCAGGCGCGCGAGCAATCGCGCCTCCGGCACCAGCCGCGGATCGGCCGAAAACATGCCCGCCACATCGGTCCAGATCTCGACCCGCGCGGCACCCAGCATGGCCCCCAGCAACGCCGCCGAAGTATCCGAACCACCGCGCCCCAACACCACCGTCGCGCCGGTGGCATTGCGCGCAATAAAGCCCGGCGCAATCCAGACTTCGGCACCTGCAGCAAGCCCGGCAGCCGACGCCGGTGACGGCGGGCTGGCACAATTCACCGACAACCAAGCGGCCCAGTCACTGGCATTGGGCGTCGGTGTGGCGCACAGCCAATCGCGCGCGTCCAGCCAAGCCGCCGAGAGCCCGCTGTGCTGAAAATAGCCAGCCCCGAATGAACTGCTGGCAAGCTCGCCGATCGCCAGCAATTCTGCCTGCCAAGACAAGGCGGCCACCGCCGCACGCGGATCGAGGATCAAGGCATCGAGCCGATCCAGCCAA
>Ga0210033_1000708_pt1 | contig 31666 bp, 25 predicted proteins | sample CryGeymeta201501_FD_185465 | JGI IMG/M metagenome (GOLD analysis project Ga0210033, IMG submission 185465) | Groundwater microbial communities from Crystal Geyser aquifers in Utah, USA - Crystal Geyser metaG 2015-01 (SPAdes) (version 2) | ecosystem: Environmental > Aquatic > Deep subsurface >... | reverse complement strand
TTTCGCGGCGGACACTAAGTATACGGACGGCAAGGGTGGCAGCGTCATTCGTCTCTTCCTGTCAGGCGCTGCGGGAAGCGGCCGATGAGCTCGATGCGTGCCCGGGCCTGTAGGCTGCTCAGGGTGTGCACGCTGCTGGGCTGTGCGTCCTCCCACGTCGGCGACGAACAGGCAGCCGTCTACCACGACTCCTGCGTCGCTTGGTTCGAGATCTACTGCGCAGCGGCCGCCTCGCGATGAGCGCGCCAGTTGTCGTGCGAACATCGCGCTGGATTGTGCCGACCCCGACTGGCCATGCCCACGGCGGCGAAGCGACCGAAGTGCGCGGCCTTGCGGTTCCTGCGCACGTGTCGATACTCGGCGCGTGACGCATTTCCGCCGAGTGAATTCGCTGGCCGCACTCACCAGCTTCGTGCTCTTGCTCATCGCTCCGGCGGCTCACGCGGAGGTGCACCAGCCAACCGGCGAAGTGATTCCTTCGCCGCCCGGCTGCGGCAGCGGAAACCCGACGGGTCTCCTGCCGACCTTCGCCTGCGCCTGCGACACGCCCGGCGTCTGCAACATCGGCGCGGTCTGCCCGAGCGACACGAGCTGCGACGACGGCCTGCGCGGGACCTGCGAGAGCCGCATGTGGCATGTCTTCAATGACAACACCTGCATCCCCAGCATGAGCGACGGGCTCGACATCCGCGCGGATGCGGCGACCACGCCGGAGACCTTCAGCCCGACCTGCGCGCTCACGTTCACGGTGCTGACGCGCGGCACGGCCCGCTTCCAGAACGCGTTCGGTTGGTACAACGTCACGGGCAGCGCGCCGACGCCAGACGATCTGCACCTGATGCTCGCCTGCGACGCAGCGCCCGGCGACTCGGTCGTGCTCGACGTGCGCTCGGATCCGGCCTACGCGGGTGGCGAGATCGGCTTCTTCCTGCTGACGCCGGAGAACCACTCCGCCGGTGGCGAGTGCGCGGGTGGACACTGCTGCCCGACCATCGATCGGCTGCGCGCGGGCGAGGGCTACGCCTACTACTCGGAGGCGGCCTACAATCCGGACGCCTCGGGCACGTCGTCGTTCATCCACCTGCTGACCTACGACAGCCGCATCGCGGAGCGGAAGTTCTACTTCGCCTGGGAGGACACCTACAGCGCGCCCAACAACGACTTCACGGACCTCGTCACGAGCGTCGAGGGCGTGGAGTGCGCGGGCGCGGGTGCCCACTGCGACACAGACATGGTGGGCGCATGCGCCACGGGCGTGACCCGCTGCGCCGCGGGCAGCCTGAGCTGCGTGGCGACGTTCACGGGACGCTCCGAGACCTGCAACGGACTGGACGACGACTGCAACGGGCTGGTCGACGACGCCGTGACCTGCCCCGGCGAAGAGGTCTGCCACAACGGCGAGTGCGTTCCGCGATGCACGCTGGGCGTGGAGTTCGCGTGCCCCCTCGTCTACGAGGAGTGCGAAGGCGACACGGGCCTGTGCGTGGAGCCTGCGTGCGTGGGCGTGAGCTGCGACGCGGGCCAGGTGTGTCGCGCGGGTGACTGCGTGAGCGAGTGCGACGGCGTGACCTGTTCGCATGGCACGACCTGCTTGCTCGACCACTGCGTGGACGCGTGCGCCGCCGTGAGCTGCGGCGCGGGCCTGGTCTGCCGAGGCGGCCTGTGCGTGCCGGGCTGCAATCAATGCAACGGCATCGTGTGCGACGCCAGCGAGACCTGCGACATGGCCTCGGGCGAGTGTCGCGACAGCTCCTGCGCGAGCGCCTGCCCCGCCGGCACCTATTGCTCCGACGGGAGCTGCGTGGACTCGTGCACGCTTGCCGTCTGCCCGCGCGACGAGCGCTGCGAGGCCGGGCGCTGCGTCGCGCTGACGCCAGGCACGGACGGCGGCGTGCCTCCGACTGACGGTGGGACGGACTCCGGCACCTCCGGCACGGACGGGGCGACGAGTCGCCGAGGCACGAGCACCTGTGGCTGCTCCTTGCCCGGAGGCTCTGAGCACGCGCCCCTCGCCTGGCTCGGCGTCTTCGGGCTGGCCGTGATCTGGCGACGTCGCCGCCGCTGAGGCTCAACGCTTGATGTCGAAGGACTCGCCGCAGCCGCAGGCGTCGACGGCGTGCGGATTCTTCCAACGGAAACCGTAACTCATCAGGTCGCGCGTGAAGTCGAGCGTGGCGCCGTCGAGCAGGGCCAGGCTCTTCTTGTCGATCACGACCTTGGCGCCGTCGAAGTCGAGCAGATGATCCTTGCCCTCCCGGACCCTGTTGGCGAAGTCGTAGGCGTAGCTGAAGCCCGCGCAGCCGCCGCCCTTCAGGCCCACACGCAGCCCGATCGTGCCCGCAGGCGCGTCGGCGAGCTTCTTCTTTGCCTCCTCGATCGCGGCGGGGGTCAGATCGATGTGGCCCTGGTGCGTGGCTTCCGTCATGCCGCCAGATGTAAGGCCTCGACGGGGCGTTGGCTAGCCGGGGCGGGTCGATGCCCGGACGGCGACGAGACCGACAACAGTATGGTCGGCGCACGGCGCACGGGCGTTCTATGTGCACGGGTTGGACGCGCCCGCCTATCGGGCGCCTGATCGTTCTGTCAAGGGATCGGCCATGCGCACGTCGATGGACGTGATGTTCCGGGCGTGGCCGCGCCCACACAGGGCGTGACGCGGGCGAAGAGCCATGGAACACGCTCTACCCAACTCGGTGCTTGCTGACACACGCGTCATGCCTGGGCGAGGGAGCAATCACGCCCGGCCGCGCGCTCACCACTTCGCGGGTTTGTAGTCCTTCAGGAACTGTCCCCAGATGTGCTCGCCGGTGTTCAAGCCGTCGAAGATGGGGTCGAGGATGCGCGCCGCTCCGTCCACGATGTCGAGGGGTGGGTGGAAACGATGCTCCGCGCGTTTGCGTGCGGCGATTTCCACCGGGTCCTCGTCCGTGACCCAGCCCGTGTCCACGCTGTTCATGTGGATGCCATCCAGCACGTAGTCCGCCGCCGAGGTGCGCGTCATCATGTTGAGCGCGGCCTTGGCCATGTTCGTGTGGGGGTGCTTGTCGGTCTTGTAGGAGCGGTTGAACTGCCCCTCGATGGCCGAGACGTTCACGATGTGCTTGTCGCGCGAGGCCGTCTTCTTCATCAGCGGTTTCAAGCGCCCGTTGAGCACGAAGGGCGCCACGGCGTTGACCAGGAAGACCTCGAGCAGCTCGACGGTGGGCACCTCGGCCAGGGGCAGGCGCCAGCTGTTGATCGCGCGCAGGTCGACCTGTTGCAGATCCTGGTCGAGCGCGCCCTGGGGGAAGAGCTGCTCGCTGTGGTCGAGGTCCTCCGCGAGCAGCGCCAACTGAGTGAGCAGCGGCGCCTCCTCGAGGCCGACCGCCTCGCCCCGGACACCACGCTCACGTAGGCGTACGCGGAAGGCGTCGTTGCGCTCGACCATCGACGAGGCGTGAGCGGGCAAGGCGGCGTGCTCGTCCTCGCCCGCGAGCAAGTGCCCGTACCACCCCGAGGGGCGGCGCACGGTCTGACAGGCGTTGTGTATGACGAAATCGAGCTGCGAGTGATTGGCCACGAGCTCGTCGGCGAAGATCTGCACGCTGGGTGTGTGGCGCAGGTCCATGCCGTAGACGTGCAGGCGAGAGCCCCACTCTTCGAAGTCGTCCTCCGCCGCGTAGCGCTTGGCCGCATCCCGCGGGAAGCGCGTGGCGACGACGAGCTCTGCGCCTGCGCGCAGCAGCAGGATCCCCGTCTGGTAGCCTATCTTCACGCGGCCGCCGGTGAGTAGCGCAACCCGTCCGCGCAGATCCGCGACCTGTGAGCGCTTCTCGAAGTTGAAGCGCGCGCACGTCGGACACATCTGATCGTAGAAGAAGTGCAGGCGATCGAAGTCCTGCTTGCACACGTAGCAGTTGCGCGGATCGTCGAGCTTCACCCATTGCTCGACGGGAGGTGTCGTCTCCGCCGCAGCGTTGCCCGCCGTGAGGGTCGGCGTGATGAACACCTCCTCGCGACGCTTCTCCCGGATACCGGTCCTCTCGAGCAGCACCTCCTGCTTCAGCCGTCGCGCGCTCTTTCGCTCACGGCGATACGCGCGATGGAAGTGCCGTTGCTCGTCCTTCGTCGGTCGCGAGACGCGCCCCGCCGCCATCAGCATCCGCTGACGCACGGACTCCTCGATGGGCACGAGCAGTCGCCTGTCGTCCACGACGCGCTCGAGCAGCTCCGTCGCCGCCAGCAGCGCAGCCGGGTCGATGGGCTCGCCCATGGGCGCCTGGACCGTCGGCGCAGGGCCCTTCTCGCGTGGAGCGACGTCGGGCACCAGGTCAGCGGCGCCCGGCTCGGTGATTTCAGGATCAGTCACGATGGGCGGACCATTGATGCTGCGCGTGGAGTGAGCAAGCAGGCGAGTGCGATGGCCATGCGGCCGGGCCTTGGTTGCGGTAGTCACTCGCGAGCCCTCGTGAACACCTCATTGCCCATCGACGCCTTGCGAGACGCCTTCGAAGAGGCGGGGCGCCGGGTCGTCGTGTCCGCACCCACGGGTTCGGGCAAGTCCACGCGCGTGCCGACCTGGTGCGAGGGCAAGGTGCTGGTGGTGGAGCCGCGGCGTCTGGCCTGTCGGGCGCTGGCGAGTCGCGTCGCCGAGCTCGAGCGCGCGCGCGTGGGCGGGGCCATCGGCTACCACGTCCGCGATGACAAGCGCTGGGGCGAGGACACGCGCATCGTGTTCGCGACGCCCGGCATCGTGCTGCACGCCTTCGAAGACATCACGCGCTACGACGCCGTGATCCTGGACGAGCTGCACGAGCGGCGCCTCGACACCGACCTGCTGCTCGCCATGCTCAGCCGCGACTACCAGGGCCGGCTCGTCGCCATGAGCGCCACCCTCGATGGCGAACGCGTGGCCTCCTACCTCGGAGGCGTACACCTGGCTGGCGAGGGTCGACTCTTCCCGGTCGACGTTCGCCATGTGCCCGGCGGCGCGCTGCTGCCCGAACGGGACGGCATCGAGCACCGGCTGCTCATGGCGCTCGACCAGGCCGCGGACGATCCGGGGGACGTGCTCGTCTTCCTGCCCGGGAAGGCCGAAATCGCCGCCGCCGCCGAGAGCCTTCGGGGGCGCCCGGACCTGACCGTACTGGCCCTTCACGGCGGTCTCTCGCTCGACGAACAGTCCCGTGCCTTCGCGCCCACCCGGAAGCGCAAAGTGCTGCTGGCGACGAACGTGGCAGAGACCTCCATCACCGTTCCCGGCATCGGTGTCGTGATCGACGGTGGGCTGGTGCGGCAGACGCGCTACCAGAGCGGGCGTGGCTTCTTGACGCTGGCGCCCATCGCCATGGACAGCGCCGAGCAGCGCGCCGGTCGCGCGGGACGCACCGGACCCGGCGTCTGCTATCGATTGTGGAGCCTGGCCGCCGTGCTCGCCGACCGCACGGCGCCGGAGATGCACCGCATGTCGCTTGTGCCGCTGGTGCTCGCCGCGTCCGCGTGTGGATGGAAGCTCGAGGACCTGCCATTCCTCGACGCGCCCAAGCCTCAGGCCGCCGCGGACGCCCACCAGGAGCTGATGGCGCTCGAGGCCGTGGACGCCGAGGGCGCTCTGACGGACGCGGGGCGCGAGCTCTTCGGTCTGCCCCTCGACGCCCACCTCGGGCGACTGCTCGTGGAGGCGCGCCGTCGAGGGACGCTCGATGACATGATCGATCTGGTCGCCGCCCTCGCCATCGGCCGGCCACTCTTCGTCGCGCGTCCAGAGTATGACGAAGACGATCTGCGCGCCGCCGGCTGCGACGCCGTCGCCCTCGTACGCGCCATGCGCATCGGAAGGCCGAGTACGCACGGACTCAGCCACTTCGCCCTGGCCGAAGCCCGACGTTACGGAGAACGTCTGAGACGGGCGCTGAAGCAGGAGTCGCCCGGAGACGACGAACGCCCCATCGACCGCGAGGCCCTCGCGCGCACCGTGCTCGCCGCCGACCCGCGCGCGGCGCATGTGGCGCGGCGCCGCAAGGGGAGGGTGGCCTGGGCGAACGGCGGCACGGAGCTGACGCTGGCGCGCGAGTCAGCCGCGAACAAGAAGCTCGACGACACCGAGGCCTTGCTCGTGCTCGAGAGCCGCGCCTTCGGTGTGGGCAAGCGAGACACGCAGGTGCTCGCCACCGCCGCCATGCCCGTGCCGCTGAGGTGGCTCGTGGAGGCTGGCCTCGGTCGCGAACGCGTCGCCAAGGTGGAGCTGGCCAAGCGCCGCCGCGTGGTCGCCGTGGTCGAGCGCGTGTACGCCAAGCGCGTGCTCTGGACCGAGGAGCGCGTGCCCGAGGGCGCCCTCGCCCGTGAAGCCATCCGCGATCTCTATCTGCGCGGCAGCCTGTTCAAGGAAGGTCTGCGCCGCTGCAAGGAGAACCTCGAGACACGCGCGCTGGCGGTCGGGTTGAGCAAGACCGTGGCGGCGCAGGGCTGGGATCTCTCCGAGGTCCGCGAGGCGCCACCGCCGATCGAGGACTGGGTGCTCACGCGTCTGGAGCAGCTCGGCGTGGAACACGGAAACGACCTGAGCATGTTGAGCGCCGACGACCTGGTCGCGGATGCATTGCCCGAGCATCTGCGGGCGCTGCTCGACAAGGAGTATCCACGAAAGCTCGAAGTCGGTGGCGCCACCTACGCAGTCGACTACGACCTCGACAAACGTCAGGTGCTGCTGCGCGTCGTGCGCGGCAATCGCACGGAGCCGCCGCCACGCTCGTGGCTCCCGCGCTTCACCGGCTTCAAGATCTGCGTCGAAGCGGGCAGGCGAATCCACGTGCTGCGCTGAGGCGGCGCCGTTGACGGAACGTACGTGGGGGCGGGGACTTGTCCGCGCCCGGTACGCAGATGGAGCGTCACCGTCGCAGGAGCCGGCTGCTCGCGCGAGCGCTTCGCCTACGTACGGCAAGTCGCCGACGGCGATGGGAGGTCCACGGCCGAACGCGGCGACGGAACGTACGTCCGCAGCCGAACGCGGCGACGGAACGTACGTGGGGGCGGGGACTTGTCCGCGCCCGGTACGCAGATGGAGCGTCACCGTCGCAGGAGCCGGCTGCTCGCGCGAGCGCTTCGCCTACGTACGGGAAGTCGTCGACGGCGATGGGAGGTCCACGGCCGAACGCGGCGACGGAACGTACGTGGGGGCGGGGACTTGTCCGCGCCCGGTACGCAGATGGAGCGTCGCCGCCGCAGGAGCCCGCTGCTCGCGCGAGCGCTTCGCCTACGTACGGGAAGTAGAAGTCCGCAGATGGTGCACAGCTGGGTGTGGCTCGCGCGAGCGCTTCGCCTACGTACGGGAAGTAGAAGTCCGCAGATGGTGCACAGCTGGGTGTGGCTCGCGCGAGCGCTTCGCCTACGTACGGGAGGTCACCGGGCGTCGATGTCCAGAGCGCCGCCGACGTGCGGGGAGACCATGGAGATCTCCGAGCCTCCGCTAGTCGCTGGACTCGTCCGTCTCGGCAGGCTCGGACGCAGCGGCCTCGCGCGCGGCGGCTTCGCGGAGCTTGTCCTTCTTGCTCTTGCGCTTGCCCTTCACGGGCGCGGGGCCCTTGGCTGGCGCTGGCGGCTCGCCGGTGAGTTCGAAGCCGGGCACCTGCTCCCACGGCGCCTTGGCGCCGCCATGCTTCTCGATCAGCCGGAAGTGGGCGGCGTTCTCGTAGTCGACGAAGGAGATGGCCATGCCCTTCTCCCCGGCTCGTCCCGTGCGCCCGATGCGATGCACGTAGTCTCGCGGAGAGCGCGGGAGGTCGTAGTTCACCACGGCGTAGAGCTTGGGAATGTCGATGCCGCGCGAGGCGAGATCGGTGGCGATGAGCATGGAGAGGGCGCCGCTCTTGAAGCGCCGCAGGATGTCGACACGCTCGCTCTGCTCGAGCGCGCCCTGCAAGGCTGCCACCCTCACGCCGTCGCGACGTAGCTTCGTGGCCACGTTCTCGGCCGCGCGCCGGGTGGCGACGAAGACGAGGGTCTGGCCCCACGACTCGGCCTGCATGAGGTGCTGAAGCAGCATCCGTCGCTTGCCGCGATCGACCTCGATCACGCGCTGATGGATGCCCTCGACGCCGACCTGCTCTTCGTCCACGCGCACGGTGACAGCGTCCCGCGTGATCTTCTCGCGCAGGGCCAGGACCTTCTCGGGCAAGGTCGCCGAGAAGAGCAGCGTCTGTCGCTCGCTGGCGAGGCTCAGGAGTACGGCGTCGAGCTCGTCCGCGAAGCCGAGGTCGAGCAGCTTGTCGGCCTCGTCCAGCACCAACGTGCGCACGTCCGAGAGCTCGACGTGCGCGTCCTGGACCAGATCCAGCAGTCGGCCCGGCGTGGCCACCAGGATGTCGACGCCAGCGGACAACGCCTCGATCTGGCGCTCGATGGGCTCGCCACCGATCACCGCGAGGACGCTCGGCGGCAGCGGCTGGAACTTGGCGAAGCTCTGAAACGCGGAGGCGACCTGCAGCGCAAGCTCGCGCGTCGGTGCGAGCACGAGCGCGCGAGGCGCATGAGTCTGTGACGATTCGAGGGCGAGTCGCTGCAAGACCGGCAGCGCGAAAGCAGCCGTCTTGCCAGATCCCGTCTGGGCCTCGGCGACCACGTCGTGACGGGCCGCGACCTCGGGGATGGCGCGCTCCTGAATCGGCGTCGGCGCGGTGAAGCCAAGCTCGGTCACAGCACGAAGCAAGGGACCCGAGAGCCCCAGCGACTCGAAGCTCGTCACAATTTCACGTCGAAGGCGCAATGCATCTGCTCCTACGCTACGCGATCGAGCGAGTCGAGGTCGGACACGAGCCATCGAGCAGCGGCATCACCTTCGCCACCTCACGGACGAAGTGCTCGCGGAAGAGCCGGACTCGTTTCACGCGCTTGAGATCGCGGTGGTACAGGAGCCACAGGCCCAGTTCGTGCTGCGCTTCGGGCGGACGAAAGCGCGTGAGCGATGGCTCGCTGTCTCCCATGAAGCAGGGCAAGTAGGCGAGCCCGGCGCCTGCCTTCACGGCCGCGAGCGTGAGCAGGGTGTCATCGCTGAAGAGATGGTGGTCGGCTTCGGGGCGGGCGTCCTTCGTCCACGCAACGTGGAACCCGCAGCATTCGATGCCCAACCATTTCTCGGTGGCCGTGCCTGCGTTCACTCGGGCACAGTAGTCACGGCTGCCATAGACGGCGGACGCGACGGTCGCGAGCCGGGTGCCTATGAGCGTGTCCGTCGGCGCGTTGGTCAGCCGAATCGCGATGTCGGCGTCGCGCTGGGCGAGCTTCACGAACTTGTTCGTCACCTGCACATCCAAATCGATCTTCGGATGTAGCTCGCTGAAACTGACGAACATGGGCATCAGGATGGTCGACGCCATGTTGTTGATGGCCGACACGCGCAGCTCACCCGAGACGCTCACATCCTGACCACCCAAGGCGCCCTCGAGTCCGAGGATCTCGATCTCGATCTTGGAGGCCGCAGTCATCATCTCTTCGCCGGCCTCGGTCAGCTCGAAGCCCGACTTCTTGCGCTCGATGAGCCGAGTCTCGAGCTTCTCCTCGAGCGAACGCAGCCGCCTGGACACGGTCGAGTGCTGAACCGAGAGCCTCTTCGCAGCACCGCTGATCGAGCCCTCCCGCGCCACGGCGAGGAAGATTCGCAGATCATCCCATTGCATCAGGGCTCCTCCCTCGTTGTGCATTTTTGCATAGCAGACTTCGACTCATCGCTAATTGTCGCGAGCGCGCTCGCCCCACATGTTCAGTTCATCAACCGCAACCACGATGGAGTGAGCCATGAGCACGACTGAAAGAGTATTTGATCCCAACGCCTTCAAGGAGACCACGCGCCAACAATGGAATGACGCCGCGGAGGCCTGGAATCGATGGTCGCCCCTCTTGTCGCGCTGGCTGGGCCCTGCCACCGAGAGGATGCTCGACATGACCAACGTCGAAGCCGGGAGCCGTGTTCTGGATGTCGCTGCGGGTGCAGGGGAACAGACAGCGGAGGGCGGCCGATTGGATGCGAACGTAGGCGAAGCGCTCGCGCGAGCTGCGCCCAGTTCGAACGACGCGCAATACGATGCGTTCCGCGCGGGACAAGTCCCGCGCCCACGTTCGCATGTCTACGACGGACACGGGCACAGGTGCGGCCCCCGTTGCAACCAAGGTGCACGTCCGATTGGATGCGAACGTAGGCGAAGCGCTCGCGCGAGCTGCGCCCAGTTCGAACGACGCGCAATACGATGCGTTCCGCGCGGGACAAGTCCCGCGCCCACGTTCGCATGTCTACGACGCCCGCTGCCTGCTTACGCGACGACGTGCAGGGTGGGCTGGGGCTCGACGCTGGGCGCAGGCGCGCTCTCGAGGGCGGCCTCGGCGCGCAGGACGTCCTGGCGCTCTTCTTCGGTCTGGCCGACGAAGCGCTCGAGGAAGCTGTTCCAGGAGGGGACGGCGTCCTTGGCCTGCTCGGCGCCGAAGCGGACGAGGGCGGGCAGGTAGGGGGCGACGTCGGCGAAGGTCTTGGCGCGCGCGGGGGTGGCGACGAAGAACTCGTGCTTCAGCGCGGCGAGGGCGCGCTGGGTGCGGATCTTGGTGCGGCCGAAGACGCCGGCCTTGGCCAGCGGGCCGACGTGGTGGACGAAGTCGGCGGCGGAGCCGGCCTTGCGATGCGGCGGCAGGAAGAGGAAGCGTGAGAAGCGCGTGCCTCGCGCGTATTCTCGTGCGGGCTTTCCGTACGCGCCCTGGTCCTCGCTGCTCGTGGCCCCCCTTGCTCAGGACTCCGAGATGATCGACGATGAAGAACACGTCACGAACGCGAAAGGGGTTGGCATGATTCGCGCGTCTGTCTGTCTGTCTGTCTGTCTGTCTGTCTGTCTGTCTGTCTGTCTGTCTGTCTGTCTGTCTGTCTGTCTGTCTGTCTGTCTGTCTGTCTGTCTGTCTGTGTCTTCTCTGCGCGTGTGAGACGGTGCCAGATACCGCTCCGGTCGGAGCCACACGCTCCGCCATCGTCAACGCGGACGGCACGGACACAGATGCGGATCCCCACTACCCAGCGGTGGTGATGCTGAGAGTACCGAACGACGACCCGACCTTGTTCGGCGCCTGCTCAGGGACCTTGATCAGCCCGAGCCATGTGCTCACCGCGACCCACTGCGTGACGGTGTGGAACCAGCGACAGCCGATGCGCGTGCTCTTCGGCGCGCACCCCGAGGAGTTTGGCGCGCTGGGTGGCGGTACGGCCCTGACCCTGGCCGAGCGCAACGTGAGCGATTGTCACATGCACCCGACAGCCGCGGCCATCCTCGGCGCCGAGTCGGGGGACTGTGGTGGCCTGGGCGAAGTGGACGGCGACACGATCAAACTCATCGCGCCGTGGGACCTGGCAGTGTTGCAGCTCAGCGAGCCCATCCCGCTGGGCTGGGCCGCGACGGACTTCGCGACCGACTACCATCGCTTGCTGCGGCAGACTGAGCTGCCGGTCGCCGATGACCCGGTGACGATCGTCGGCTACGGAGAGAACACCTTTCTCGGCAGCTCTTCCCCGAGCTCTCTCGGCTTCCGCCGCTGGGCGGCCACCACGATCTCACGGACACGTTCGTTCCGAGGCGACCTACCGCTTTTCACGACTGCAGCGGGCGTGACCGGTACGAGCGGCGGCGACTCGGGCAGTCCCGCGATCTGGTCTTTGGGCGCTGCCGTGCCCAATCGCCTGGCCCCTGTGATCGCTGTCGCCACCTTCGGTCCCGTTGGGTTCTCGGGTCACAGCTACGCGTCGATGGTGGACGCCGACAACATCGCCTGGGTGACCTCCCAGCTCGACGTCGACGGCGATGACCGTTTTGACGCCTTCTGCGGAGGCTTGCCGGGCCGTGGCAGCGAATTCACGGCCGATCCCGCGAATGATCGGGACGGCGATGGTGTCTTCGATGCAGAGGATGACTGCCCTGACACCTACGACGCCTGCCAGCGCGACGACGACGGGGACGGCGTGGGCGACGCCTGCGACTCGTGCGTGACCATCCCAAACGCCGGAGCCGCACAGACACTGGACACGGACGTGGACGGTCACCCCGACGCCTGCGACAACTGCCCATTCACGCCCAATTTCGATCAGGCGGACCACGACATCACGGGCGACGGGTTCATGATCGAGTTCGACGGGGTGGGAGACGCCTGTGACAACTGCCCCGACGCGATCAACGCCGACCAGGCCAACTGCAACTACGACGCAGAGTACCTGCAGGGTTTGATCGATCTGCCCAACGGCCTCAGTGGGCTGGGCGACGCCTGCGACCCGGTGCCCTGTCCGAACACGCGTCCGTTCGAGACAGAGACGCGCAGCAGCAGCACCGGTGGTCTCGCAACCGAGACCACCGCACAGGACGTGGTGCGCGTCGACGCGCTCTGCACCGAGCCTCAGCGCGCGCGCACAGGCTTCCGCTTCTGCCCCTGCTCGCTCGCTGTCGCCGACGATCCAGACGTGCGCACATCATGCGAGATCCCGCAGCTCGACGGCACCGGTGGCTGTGCGCAGGGCCTTGGTGGCGACGCCCTCTATGGCGATCCCAGTGAGCAACAGAGCTGGCGACTGATGACCCTCGCCCACGACGCGCTCGCCAGCAACCTCAGCGGCGCAGGCCTGCGGCAGGAGGTCACGCTCGACTACGCGCCACCGGCCGACCACTTCGAGACCGACCTGCGCTCGACGTGGGACCAGCTCGCCGACGACGCGCGTTGGGAAGGACTCTTCTTGGGCTGGCTTTGGCCGCGCAAGCCTGGCGGGGAGCAACGTGCCGATCTGCCTGGCGTGCTCTGGAGCCACGCACCGGGCCCGGAGCCTGCCAGCGACGGCACCAGCGTCGACTTCCTGCCTGTCGAGCGTCTGCTCGCCAGTCACTACCTGAGCGGGCCCGTGGCGCCGCCTCGCGAGGCGCGCGCACCCTTCGAGTGCCACCAATTCCTGGGGCCCTACGTCGGACGCCCGGCCTTCTGTCCGCTCTGCGGCACGAGCTTCCCGCTGCCATTCATCGGTCTTCCCGGCAACTTGCGCCGAGGCCTGTGCAGCCTCGAGCCTCTGCCGCCGGTGATCGTCCTGCCCTTCGACGAGCTGCCCAGCAACCCGAGTTTCGGGCCAGATCCGGGGCCGCTACTCGACGTAGCGGGCACCTGGGTGGGCGCCGCCGAGAGCGCCCCGTGGCTGCCGCGCCAGGGTCCGCGCTACGCCGCGCTCTCGAGCGACGGTGCGAGCTTGCTGAAAGTGCTGGTCGAGACGCCCACGGGCTTCGCCGAGTCACGCCAGCAGCCACCCATGCCTTGCGACAACCCCAACGGCTGCCCGCAGGCCTTCTTGGCTGCGGCCATGCCGCTGGCTCCGCCTGGCGCTGGCGCAGCGCTCACGCTCTCGAGCCGGGAGCACACGCTATACCGGGTGGGCGGTGAGGACTCCTCGGGCCAGCCCACGCGTCAGCTCTGGGCGTTCGACACCGAGACCTCCCAGGCGCGGCAGCTCCCCGTCTTCGGTCAGCCTCCGGGCCGGGTGCTAGCCAGCACCTACGACGCCGCCAGCCGGCGGCTCTTCTGGCTCGACGAAATCGACGTGCCCTTGCCCATCGTCCCCCGTCGTCACGGGCGTCACCGCCGCCCGGCGCGAGTGCGCACGCGGCCGATGGTGCGGCTGGTGGCCACCGGGCCTTTCGGGGGTGAAGTGGTCGAGCTAGGCCGCTGGCCGCGCATCAGCGGCAACACGCGCTTCGCGATGAGCGCGGATCCCAACGGCCGCCTCTTCGTAGTCGCCTCGCACGAGCGGGGTGGGCCGCATCTCGTGCTGCGGCTCGAGGTGGGCCGCAGCGCCGTGCGCCTCGATGGCTTCGCCGTCGGCCCTGGCGTGTTGCTCTCGACGCAAGTCCGCGCCAGCGAGCGCGGCCTCTCCCTGGTGGCGCGTCGCGGCCGACGAGAGCAGCTCCTGGGGTACGCCACGGAAGACCTCTGGGGGCCCTTCTTCGGCGGCGGCGTGTTCGAGGCGTGCTTCTGATGGGCGGTCGCGGTCACAGTGGCGCCGTGGCGCTCGCGCTCTGCGGACTCTTCGCGTGCAGTTCCTCGCACCCGAGCGCGGACGCTGACGTGCAGGACACCGGCATGGTCGATTCATCCGCGCGCGACACCTCGGTGAACGACACCTCCCCGCCCGATACCGGCGGACGCGACACGGGCGCAATGGACACAGGTTCGCCCGACACCGGGCCGTTGGACCCGGGCTGGGTGCCGATGCCGGGGCTGCCCGAGGGCTGCGTGATCGAGCGTGCTGAGCACCCGGAGCGCGTGTTCACCCCCGAGTGGCGGACGGAACCGAGCTGCGGCCCGGGATGCGAATACCTGGCGCCGCCGCCGCCGGGCCTCATGCGCGCGCACGACTCCCGGGTCGCGTGGTACGCCGATGGCCGGGGGTACTTTCAAAGCATCCAGGGCATGGCAGGCGGCCGCGAGACATTCATCCTCAGCCCGACCGATGGTCCCGCCATCGCCGCCTGGCGCGAGCCGCGCGCTTCGGATCTCTCCTGCCGTGTCATGGTCGCGGGCTATGGTAGTGGCGACGCGGCCTTCGTGATTCACACCTTCGGTGGTGCTCCACCCCGCCGAGAATACATCTACCGCGCACCCTTGGCCGAGATCGGCCAAGCCACCACGCCGCTCCACGTGCTGGACGAGCAGGACATCGTGCCTGGCTCCAGCAACAGCACGGCTGCGCTCTTGGTGTCACCCCGCTGGGTCGTGGCGGTCATGACGCCCGGCAACTACTACCTCTTCCTCGACGCCGACACGCGCCGCAAGGTCGGAGGCTCCGACGCACCCGTGCGCGCGGGGCCAGGTTTCGCGCTCTTGGGCGATGAGGACCTGTACTGGGAGGACTGGTCGGCCGGTGTGCGCCTGGCCCACGGCGACAGCCTGGGCCACGAGAGCGTATTCTTGTCACGTCTGCCCGAGGCGGAGACGATCAGCTCGTCATTCTCGCCAACGCGTCTGAGCTGGGTGCAAGCCTACGACCGATTGCCCGGCTCGGCTGGCTGGTCACGCTACGAGCTGTGGACGGCTGCCTGGCCCGCCGATGGGAACCCCGTCGCAGGTCACAAGGTCACCGACCTCCCGATCGGGTCTACGCTTGGCGTCGGCAGCGAGCACGTCTACGCGCAGCTGATGTCCAACACCGATGGAAGCAACCGCCGCATCGAGCTCTGGGACCTTGCGGATGGGCGCCATCGCGTCTTCGACCCGCCCGGCGGAGCGCCGTTCGTCGGTTGGAGCGTGCAGGAGGCCCCGAGCGCAATCTCGGACCGCGAGATGCTGGTGTCCGCTGGGAGCTTCGACCTCGGCTCACATGGAGCCCGCACCCTCAGCCGTGTACAGCTCGACGCGCTGCCGACCGTCACCCCATGAGATCCGGCACGGGGAGGGATGACGAAGATCGTCCAAATGCCTACGCGACGACGTGCAGGGTGCGCTGGGGCTCGACGCTGGGCGCAGGCGCGCTCTCGAGGGCGGCCTCGGCGCGCAGGACGTCCTGGCGATCTGCTTCGGTCTGGCCGACGAAGCGCTCGAGCAAGCTGTTCCAGGAGGGGACGGCGTCCTTGGCCTGCACGGCGCCGAAGCGCACGAGGGCGGGCAGGTAGGGTGCGATGTCGGCGAAGCCGCGGACGCGCTCGGGGGTCGCGACGAGGAGCTCGTGCTTCACGGCGGCGAGGGCGCGCTGGGTGTGGATCTTGCTGCGCTGGATCAGACCGGCCTTGGCGAGCGGGCCGACGTAGTGGACGAAGTCGGCGGCGGAGCCGGCTTGGCGATGGGGCGGCAAGAAGCGGAAGCGTGAGTAGCGCGTGCCTCGCGCGAAGTTGCGCACCTGCTCGGGCGTGACGCCCTCCTCTTCGCACACGGCCTCGAACTCGGCCTGGGCGCGGAGCTTCGCCTTGAACAGGAACATCTGCACGCGCGAGTAGAAGTTCACGGCGCCGTCGCCGCTGGTCTCCACGGGGCAGAAGATCGCGTCGGGGTACATCTCCGTGATCATCGACTGCACGCCGTCGCTGACGCCGGAGCTGGGCATGCAGCCGAAGGGCTTCACGCTCAGCGTCATGTGCGCCTTCTGATGCAGCACGTTGAGGATCAGCTTGGCGACCTCGAGGTGACCCTCGCCGCCGCGCAGCTCGACGTTGTAGTGGTTGTCGCCCGCGGCCGCGATCTCGTCCATGTTGGGCAGCACGTGATCCGTGAGGCCGAGGATCGTGGCGAAGGTCTGCCAGGTGCCGCGCAGCGCCATCTCGCCCAGCCAGAGGCCGGCCATGGTCAGGCCGAGATCCGAGTCGGCGAGGCCGAACTTGCTCTTGTCCGCGCCGCGCAGGTTCACGCGTGCGAGCGTGTCGTGGCGGAACTCCCACAGGTTGTAGAGCAGGGTGTTGGCGAGCACCTGGATCTGCACCTCGGCGCCCTCGGACTCTAGGAACTCCTGCAGGTGGTAGTTGCCGTCGCCCTCGGTGGTCATGGCCCAGAACTCGCCGATGATGGCGACCTTGGCGTGCACCTTGGTGCGGTCGAGCTCGAGCCTGCTCAGGATGCGGCGACCGCGCCAGAGCGCCGGCAGCACGCTCTTGTAGGTCGCGAGCGCCTGATAGACCTCGCCCTTCACCGCGTCCATGGCGCGGTTCACGTCGCCCTCGTTCACCTCGTAGGGGCGCAGGCGATAGGCCATCAGGTTGATCACGTCGCCGATGAAGAGCGCGCGCGCCAGGGCCATGAAGAAGGTGGGGTTCAGCACCAGGCCGAGCTCTTCGCCCGTGGCCTGCTTGAGGCCGCCCGTCTGTTCGAAGAGCAGCACGCGGAAGCCGTCGAAGCCCGCGTCGCGCAGCGCCTTGCGATACTCCGTGACGTACATGCCGAAGCGACAAGGCCCGCAGGCGCCCGCGGTGACGAAGCAGAAGCGCTCGATCACCTCGTCGCTGCTGAGACCTTCTTCATCGCGCAGACGACACAGCTCCTGCACCAGGCTTCCGACCGTGAAGTAGGTGGGGTTGCACTGGCCGCGGTTGCCGAACTCCTTGCCGTGGCGCAGGGCGCCCGTGTCCGGACAGTCGAGCGCGCGCACCTTGTAGCCGATGCCTTCGAGGGCACCGACGATGAAGGTGTTGTGCGCCAACGTGAGCCCACCGACGAGCAGCGTCGTCGCCTTGCGCTGCTTGGCCGTGAAGACGGGCGACGTCATCTCGTCGCGCCAATGCTCCACGGGCGCTGCGCCCAGGCCGAGTCGCGCTCGCTCCTCCGCCTCGAAGCGTGCGAGTTCGTCGTCGATGTCCGTGCTCTTCGTCGTGTTCATGCTTGTCCTGCCCTGCTTCTCTTCACTCGACCTCGCCCAAGAGGTCGATGGAATCTACGGATCTAGGAGTGCCCTCTAGGCCGAGGCGCGCGCGTCGTCGCGCATGTCCTTCTTGCGCCCGATCTGCACCAGCCCGGACTCGCTGCGCTCTGCGGAGACCTCGCGCAACGCCGGCTTGTACGCTTCGAGCTTGTCCGACAGCTCGCGGATGCGTGCCTCGAGCTGCTCGTCGTGTGCGCTGCGCGCTGCGAACTCGGCCTGCTTCATGCGGAAGAGCTCGAGTCGCTTCTCGTCCATGCGCCGCGAGAGCTCGCCCTGCTTCACGGCCAGATCCTCGAGCCGCTCCTGGTAGAGCTTCAGCGAGTGACCGAAGGTCTTCACGCGGATCTTGATCGAACCGCCGGGCTTGTTCGCGTCGATGTCGTGCAGCGCCGAGTGGGGCACGGCGCTCTCCTTCACGATGCCGTCGATGATGCCGAAGGTCGGCGCGTCGTGACCGCACTTGAAGCTCGAGAGATCGAGCAGGACGACGTTGGGGTGACGCGCCGCGAACTTCGCGGCCCACACCTTCTGCGCCGAGTTGGCGGAGTAGTTCTCGGGCCAGACGTCGGTGACCGACAGCGGCGATCCGACGTGACCTGCCGCCAGATCCTTGGCGAAGAAGCGCGCGAGGTAGGCCGGATCCTTGGGGATGGAGCGCATGGAGAGCACGGGATACCCCAGCGCCTGCAGCTCCTCCGGGATGCCGTGATGCAGGCCGGGATCGAGGTGATAGGGGCGACCGATCATCAAGACCGCGACGCTCGCGGCTTCCTCCGCGGCGTCGAGGATCTCGCGACCCATGTCCTGGCACTCGCGGTCGAAGCGATCGAGGGCGGCGAAGCCCTCGTCTGCGGCGAAGTCGCTCTCGTCGCGCGTCAGACCGAGGCGCTCACCGAAGGTGTTGAAGAGCACGTCCTTCATGCGCACGGGCTCATCGAAGGAGAGCGCCGGCGCGAGGTACTCGATGCCGCGCGCGGCGAAGAAGTCGACCTCCTTGGTGAAGGACGCTTTGACCACGTCGGGCGTGCCCGCGACGATGGGACAGCTCGTCTTGTCCTGCGACTCCTCGACGAAGGAGGGCACGTGCGTGAGCACGGGGAAGAAGATCGAGTCGAGCGCGAGCTTCTCGTGCTTGTGGAAGAGCAGCTCGTGGATGTGCGCCTGCACGACCTTGGCCGGGTAGCAGGGATCGACCGAGCCGTACTTGCCGCCTTCCTTCCACATCTCTTCCGTCGTGGGCGAGCTCCACACGATGTTGGTCGGCGTGAGGCCCGCGACGTCGAAGAAGGTGCGGAAGAAGGGCGCCGTCGAGTAGGCGTTGAGCACGCGCGGCAGACCGACGCGGTAGTCCTTGCGGCGCTTGGCAGCTTCGGCGCTCGAGCGTTCGAAGCCGCGCTCGACGCGCTCGTACTTGAGCTGGCCCCAGAAGTTCCTCTTGGGCAGGAGCTCGACCTTGGGCGCGCCGGCTTCGGGCAGAGGCTGCATGCCGCCCTGGCGCAGGAAGGCCTTGCGCGCTTCCCATGTGACCATGCTCGGGTAGCTCTTCAAGAGCGCGCGGCGCTCCTTCACCAGCGCACGCATGGCCTCTTCGGACTCGACCATGCCCTTCTCGCACGAGAAGCCAGAGATGTAGCGCGAGGTGCTGCCGTCGGGGCGGTAGGCGTCGATGAAGCTGCGCGAGCAGTGGTTCTCGCAGAAGTGGCAGGTCGTGGTCTCGTCGTTGCGCGTCTCGTATTCGAGCTGGATCGCGGCGTCGAGGCCGATGAAGGTGGAGCGTCCGCGACGCGTCACCACGCGCAGAGTCTCCATGGCCGCGCCGATGGCGCCCGCTTCGCCAGCGTGCGGATGCACGAAGACCTCACCACCCGGCACGCGCTCGAGGATGTAGTCGACCTGCGCCTTCACGGCGGCCTGGTTGTATTGGGTGCCGCCCTGCAGCACGAACTTCGTGCCCAACGAGGCGAGGCGCGGGATGCCGACGACGTACTGCCAGACGTTCTTGGGCAGGACCTGGGCCAGGCCCGCGAGAAGCTCCTCCTTGGCGTAGCCCTCTTTCTGGAAGTTCACGCGATCCGTGTCGAGGAAGACGGCGCAGCCGTAGCTGAACTTGGGCGCGAGCTCGGCCGCGAAGGCGGTCTCGGCGTACTCCGTCACGGGCAGACCGAACTGATCGGCCATGGCCTGCAGCAGCATGCCGTTGCCGGCGGAGCATTGGTTGCTGAGCTTGAACGACTTGATGTCGCCGTTCTCCATGAACAGGACCTTGATGTCCTGGCCGCCGATGTCGCAGATCACGTCGACGTCACCGAAGTAGTGACGCGCGCTCATCATGTGGGCGACGGTCTCGACGATGTTCACGTCGGCGCGCAGGCACTCTTCGAGCACGTCGGCCGCGTAGCCCGTGGCGCCGAAGCCGATGATGTCGAGGTGCGCGCCCTGGCACTCGACCTTCTCCTTCAGCTCGGCCAGGAGCTCCTTCATGTCGCGGATGGGGTTGCCCTTGCTCAGGCCGTAGGCCTTGAAGAGCAGCTCGCCGTCGTCGCCGATGAGCACGGCCTTGCTCGAGGTGCTGCCGCCGTCGAGGCCGATCACGGCGCGCACGAGCTGACCCTCTTCGAGCTTCGCCTCCTGGAACTTGGGGATGGTGTAGCGCGCGCGGAAGCTCGAGAGCTCGGCGGCGTTGGCGGCCAGAGGCGGACCCGCCGTCTCGCCCAGGCGCTCCTTGCGGCCCTCGTGGATGAAACGGTTCAGCCCCGCGAGTCCCTTGAAGCGACCGACGTCGCTGGCCTCGTACAGGCCGTAGACCACCGCGCCGAAGGCCGCGTAGAGTTCGGCGTTCTGGGGCAGGATGACGAGCTCCTCGATGGGCACGTCCTTGGGGTAGTCGTAGCCGCGCTCGTCCCAGGTCTCGGGGATGCGCTTGCGCCAGCATTGCTGCAGGAAGGGCAGGTAGGTGTTGGGACCGCCGAGCAGGAGCACCTTGGCGCGTAGCGTGTTGCCGCGCGTGAGCACGGCGAGGTTCTGCATCACGATGGCGTCGGCCAGCGAGCACATGATCTCGTTGGCGGGGATGCCCGTCTTCACCAGGTTGACGATGTCGGTCTCGGCGAAGACGCCGCACTTGGCGGCGACGTGGTGCAGGCGCGAGTCGTCGAAGTCGAGGGTGCCGGCCAGCTCGGGCGCGATGCCCGCCTTGATCATGCACTTGTCGATGGTGGCGCCGGTGCCCGAGGCGCACTTGTCGTTCATGGAGGCGATGGCGGTCTTGTCGCCGTTCTCAGCCTCCTTGAAGATGATGATCTTGGCGTCCTGACCGCCCAGCTCGACCACGGAGCCGACGTCGGGGTGCATGGTCTCGACGGCCATGGTGACGGCGTTGACCTCCTGCACGAACTTCGCGTTCAGGGGTGCCGCCAGGGGACCGGCGCCAGAGCCGGTGACGAACATGCGGATGCGCGCGTGGGAGACGTCGCCGAAGGCTTTGAGGATGCGCTCGAGGAAGCCGAGGGTCGTCTCGGGCTGCTTGGTGTGGTGCCGCGCGTAGTCGTGCCAGAGGATCTCGTGGCTCTCGGGATCGACCACGACCGCCTTCACGGTGGTCGAGCCCACATCCATTCCGATGACGATATCCCTCATCTACCGCTCCTCGCGCCCGGCGCCCGGCCGCTGCCCCCAACACTGACGTCAGTGTCAGGTTCTGATAGCTGGAGACGTGCGGGATCGCAAGCACGAGCGGGCGGATCGGCGCCCAGGAGCGCCAGATGTAAGGAACGGGAGCCGAAGTGCGGGCGGAGGGGCTAGTGGATGATCACGCCGGTGGCGCTGATCTCGAGGGGCTGGGCCGTGGCGAGGGCGCCCTCGCCGGCCAGGTGGTCGCGCTCGTCCGCGGGCAGCTCACGCAGGGAGACCGTGCCCTCGACCGTGGCCCGGCGTCCGGCGACGTCGCGGGGCAGGAAGAAGGAGTGGCCGGCCATGGGTACGCGGACCGGGGCGACGCCCTGCTCGCGGATCTCCATCCAGCAGCCGCGAGCCTGGCAGACGGACGCGATCTCGCCGCTCGTGCGCACGACCTGGCCGGAGAAATGGGAAGGGTCACGGGCGATGTCGGCCAGGGGCGTGGCGTCCGCGAGCACCAGGGGCGCGCCGAAGGTTCGGTCGCCATCGGCGATGGCCGCGGCTTCGACGGCGGCCTGGGTCGGCGGAGCCTCGACCTCAGGGGCGGCGGACTCGGCGGCCGCGGTGGGGACCTCGGCCTCGCTGGTGTTGCAACCGGCGATCAGGGCCAAGAGGAGGCAGGGGGACACAAGGAGTGAGCGCATGAAAAACCTCGGCCGAGTCATAGCCACCGTCTCCCGAAGGTCAAACGCTCGCGGGTGCGTCAATTCACCGGAAGGTCCTCGGTGCCCGCCGCGTCCGAGCCCCAGCCGCGCGTCACCTCCACGAGCTCGGGACGGGTCAACGACCACAGGCCGTAGGCGGCGAAGGGGATGCACCCGCAGGTGAAGAGCGCGCAGCCCCAATAGACGAGGGTGGATCGGCGTGCCCAGGCCTTCTGCTGGAACAACCCCCAGGCGTTCACGGGAGCCCACACCAGACCGACCAGGGCCCACACGCCGATGCACACGAAGGTGCCCAAGGCGCCCGCCGCCTCGGCCTCGTTGCCATGACCGGAGACGCCGTGGCCGGTCGCCTCCAGCAGCAGGTTGAGCATCACGGAGATCACGGAGAGCGCGCTCAGCCCTGCCATGGCCACCATCAGCCAGGCGTTGAGCCTCACGCGCTTCAGGCCAGGGGGCATGGGAGGCTCGCTGGCCACGCGAACGCTGGACTGCTTCAGACAGTTGGGGCAGCGCAGATCCTCTGCCGTGAAGTCATGGCCGCAGCTGTCGCAGTGATAGTTCATCGCATCCCTGCGCCGATGCTAGCCATGGAAGCGCCGCGATGCATTGGCTGCCGTCGTCGGGCGCAGGACCATCGCCCGTTTGGGCTCAACGTCCATTCCGATCCGCCGTCTCGTGCCTATATCTCTTGTGAGCAAGCCATCCGCGGTATGCTCCTCTGGGGCACATGTCGAAGGAGGAGTCATGTCCGAGCCACTGAACCCAGGTCTGAGCGGGCTGTCGCGACGAACCGTCGCGCTCGTGCTCGCTGGCGGGCGCGGATCACGGCTGCATGAGCTGACGGAGGTGCGCGCCAAGCCCGCCGTCCACTTCGGAGGCAAGTACCGCATCATCGACTTCGCGCTGTCGAACTGCGTGAACTCGGGCATCCGGCGCATCTACGTCGCCACGCAGTACAAGAGCCACAGCCTGCTCCGTCACATCCAGCGCGGCTGGAACGTGCTCTCGGGCGAGCGCAACGAGTTCATCGATCTGCTGCCCGCCCAGCAGCGCATCGACGAGGAGACCTGGTATCGCGGCACGACCGACGCCGTGTTCCAGAACCTGGACATCCTGCGCGACGAAGGCCCGGACTTCATCATCGTCTTGGCCGGCGACCACATCTACAAGATGGACTACACGCTGATGCTCGCCGATCACCTGGCCCACGGGGCCGACGTGACCGTGGGCTGCGTGAAGATGCCGCGCGAGGAGGCCAGCGCCTTCGGCGTGATGCACGTGAACGACGAGCACTTCGTGACGCGCTTCCTCGAGAAGCCTGAGAATCCGCCGTCGATTCCGGGCGACGACGCCCATTGCCTCGCCTCGATGGGCATCTACGTCTTCGGCGCGAAGTTTCTGTACGAAGCCCTCGAAGGCGAGCAGGCGCGCGTCGGCACGTCCCACGATTTCGGTGGCGACCTCATCCCCAAGCTGGTCGAGGACGGGAAGGTCTACGCCCACCCCCTCGACAAGAGCGCCGTGCTCTCGGACGTGCAGGCCAAGCCCTACTGGCGCGACGTAGGGACGCTCGACTCCTTCTGGGAGGCGAACCTGGACCTCACGGCCGTGACACCGGCCCTCGACGTCTACGACAAGCGCTGGCCCATCTTCGGCCACAGGGACCAGCTCCCGCCCGCGAAGATGGTCTTCGACGACGAGGGTCGCCGCGGAGTCGCCACCGACAGCCTCGTGGCGAGCGGCTGCGTCATCAGCGGCGCGCGCGTCGGTCGCTCCGTGATCTCCAACGAGGTGCGCCTGCACTCCTTCGCCGAGGTCTACGAGTCCGTGATCTTCCCGAAGGTGAACATCGCCAGGCACGCGCGGCTGTCCAAGGTCATCGTCGATCGGGGCTGCCAGATCCCGGAGGGGCTGGTCGTCGGCGAGAACGCGGAAGAGGACGCGCGCCGCTTCCGCCGATCCTCCGGCGGCGTGGTGCTGATCACCGCCGAGATGCTCGCGCGCCTCTGATGCTGTATGCAGGGCCGCCGCCAGCGAGGCGGTCCCCTCCATGCGCATCCTGCACTCCTCGAGCGAGTTCTTCCCCCTGGTCAAGACCGGCGGCCTGGCCGATGTCTCCGCCGCGCTCGGAGCCGCCCAACGCAATCTGGGCTACGACGCGCGCGTGCTCGTGCCCGGGTACGCCGCCGTACTCGCCGCGCTCGGGCCCGACGCCCATCGGCTCGAGGGCGATGTTCGGGTAGGCGGCGCGTCCGGCCGGATCCTCCGAGGCACGCTCCGTGGGGTCGAGCTGCCGGCCTACGTGCTCGACTGCCCCGCGCTCTTCGTCCGGGCCGGTGGCCCCTACCTCGACCAGGCCGGGCACGAATACGGCGACAACTCCCTGCGCTTCGCGCTGCTCTCTCGCGCCGCGGCGGACCTCGGTCTCGGCGCGGATCCTGGGTTTCGCGTGGACGTCCTGCACGGCCACGACTGGCAGACCGGGCTCGCGCCCGCCTACCTCGCCTATGCGGGCAGAGCGCGCCCGCGCACCGTGCACACGATTCACAACCTGGCCTACCAGGGCGTCTTCGGCGCCGAGATCTTCCATCAGCTCGGCCTGCCCGACGCCGCCATGCACATGGAGGGCATCGAGTACCACGGCCGCCTGAGCTTCCTGAAAGCGGCCCTCTGGTACGCCGATGCGTTGACGACGGTGAGCCGCACCTACGCGGTCGAGATCCAGACTCCCGCCTTCGGCCACGGCCTCGATGGTCTGTTGCGCGGGCGGAAGGACGACCTCACGGGCATCGTGAACGGAGTCGACTACGGCGTCTGGGATCCGCGCCACGACGACGATCTGCCGCGCCACTACGGGCCCGGCGACTTGGGCGGGAAGCTGGTCGCGAAGGCGGCGCTGCGCACGCGCTTCGGGCTCGGTGCCGCGCGCGGTCCGCTCTTCGTCGCCGTCGCGCGCCTGACCGCGGACAAGGGGCTCGATCTCGTGGCGGACGCGGCCGAGTCGATCGGCGAGTTCGACGGGCAGCTCGCCATCCTGGGCACCGGAGACTCCACCATCGAGGCGCAGCTCTCGGCGCTCGCGGCCAGGCAGCCGGGTCGTATCGGCTTCGTCCACGGATACGACGAGGCGCTCGCCCACATCATGCAGGCGGGCGCGGACGTCACCCTCGTGCCCTCGCGTACCGAGCCTTGTGGGCTCACGCAGCTCTATGCCATGCGCTACGGCGCCTTGCCGTTGGTCCGACGCACCGGCGGGCTGGCCGATACGGTCGTCGACGCGACCGTGGAGGCGCTGGAGCACGCCACGGGCTTCGTGTTCGACGCGCCGAACCGCGGGGCCTTGCTGGCGACCATGCGCCGTGCGGCGGGGCTCTTCGAGCAGCCTTCCCTCTGGGCTCGGGTGCAGCACAACGCGATGGTGCAAGACTTCGGCTGGGAGAGCGCGGCGCGTCGCTACCTGGACGTCTACGCCGGGCATACCCTGGCCGGCTGAGAAGCTTTCTTTCAACGGGCTGTCAGGGTCTCCAGTCGGTGCTAATCTGCGCCCGCCGTGACACGAGGAACGCGAGGAAATAGGCGACGGGCCGAGCTGCTGGAGGCGGCGCGCGATTGCTTCGCGGAGCACGGCTATCACGCCACCAGCGTCGACGACATCGCCAAGCGCGTCCACGTCGCGCGAGGCACGTTCTACCTCTACTTCCCCGACAAGCGCGCCATCTTCGCCCAACTCCTGGCGGAGTTTCTCGGCACCATCGGCGCGGCCATCCAGAGCATCGACCTGGCCGATCCCGCGCGTCCGCCGCGACAGCAGCTGCGCGCGAACCTGCGCCGCCTGATCGATCTCGCGGAGGCGGATCCGGCGATGGTGAAGCTGACGCTGGCCGACGCCCCTGGATTGACCAGCGAGCTCGACGAGCAGCTGCGCACCTTCTACGACGCGCTGCGCCTCTTCATCGACGAGAGCCTCGAGGAGGGCCAGAAGATGGGCCTCATCCGTGGGGGTGATCGCCAGCTCTACGTCTCCCTCGTCCTCGGTGCCCTCTCGCGCATTCTGCTCGACCATTGCCGCGGCGCCCTGACGCTCACGGCGGACGAGATCGTCGATGCCATCATGGCGTTCTTGAACCAGGGTCTCCTGGGTTGATGGCTCTGGGCGTCTCACGCCGCTGGACCCTCGGGGTGCTGCTGGCGCTGGTGACGATGGGTTGCGAGCTGCCGCACGCGGCGCCCGCGGCACCGGCCCGCGCTCAGGTCGCTCAGGCCGCGCCGACGCGCGAAGCGAATCCGGCCCCGCCAACGCCCGCTGCGGTGCCAACACCGGCGACCGACGACGCGGGCCAGTGGGGAAACGCTGGAGGCCTACGCTATCTCGAGCTCGTGCGCGGGGGCGCCAGCCTCGACGACACGCTGCCGCTGGTGATCGTGCTGCACGGCCTCGGCGACCGCCCACGGCCCATCTGGTTCGAGGGCTTCCCCAGGCGCGCGCGCTTCGTGCTCTTCCAGGCGCCCACGCCCTACGGCACAGGCTTCTCGTGGTTCGACTATCAGGTGGGCGAGAACGACCAGCCCGCGCTCGGGCGCGCCATCCTCGCGGCGGCGTCGCCCTTGGCGCAGGCCATCGCGGAGATTCGCCGCACGCGACCCACGCGCGGCAAGACCAGCGTCGTGGGCTTCAGTCAGGGCGCCATGCTCAGCTACGCGCTCGCGCTCTACCATCCGCAGGATCTGGGCGCGGTCTTCCCCATCGCCGGCGCTCTGCCTCCGTCGGTGTGGCCGAGCAGGCGCGCGCCGAACACCGAGTCCCCGCCGATCTTCTCCGTGCACGGGACGCTGGATCCCATCGTGCCTTTCGAAGCGGACAGCCTCATGACGACCGCCCTCCGTACGCGTGGATTCGACGTCGAGCTCCGACCCATCCCCGGCGCGCGTCACGAGTTCAATGCGGCGATGGATGCGCTGATCGAGGCGCGCCTGATGGCCGCCGTCGACGCTGCCGCGGCCTCTCGCTAGCGCGACGCACGGGCTTCGCCGAATCCGTTCCGGGCTATCTTGAGCGCATGCGCAGCGGCTCTTCTCACGCTCTCCCTTCTGCTCGCTCTACCCGCCTGCCGTGAGCATGGCGGCACGGACCCGGGCGGCGACAGCGGCACGGACCCGGGCGGCGACAGCGGCACGGACCCGGGCGGCGACAGCGGCACGGACGCGGCGGTCTGCGACCTGCCCAGCTTCGATCGGGGTTGCAGCGCGGACGCGGACTGCATCGTGGCCGTCCATCAGGTCAACCGCTGCGGCACGGAGATCGCGACCGGCCTGAACCACTCGGAGCGCGCCGCCTTCGACAGCTTCGAGGCCGCGTGCGTCGTGACCTATCCTGGCTGCGGCTGCGCCTCGTTCGAGACCATGGCCGACGACGGCACCACGGGCTGGGGCGACGCGAGCGTGAGCTGCGTGGTGGGCACCTGCACCACGAGCTTCGCGCCCTAGACCCGCTCGGCCGGAGCGCTGTGCTATCTTGAGCCCATGCGTACCACTGCGTTTCTTCTGCTCTCGCTCGTGATCATGCTGCCCGCCTGCGGAGCCGACAGCGGCACGGATGCAGCCGTCGACAGCGGCACGAGCGTCGACAGCGGCACCGGCGTCGACAGCGCCACAGACGCCGGCGCCGACAGCGGCACGGTGACGGGGAGCTGCGACCTGCCCAGCTTCGATCGAAGCTGCGGCGCGGCCGCGGACTGCGTCGCGGCCGTCCATCAGACAGATTGCTGCGGCACCTTCATCACGACCGGGCTGAGCCACTCCCAGCAAGCCGGCTTCGACGCCTTCGAGGCCGCATGTCGGGCGACCTATCCACTCTGTCGCTGCGCCGCGGGTCCCACGGCTGCCGACGACCACACGACGGGCTCGGGCGCCGCGAACGTGAGCTGTGTGTCGGGCACCTGTACCACCAGCTTCGCGCCCTAGGCTAAGCGAGCCGTTCTTGATCTACACTGGGCGAACACGACGCCATGGTCGGTGTCGAGCGATGGGATCGATGGACGGACAGAGCATGAAGGCTTGGCCCCGCGGCTCGACCTCGCGGCCCGCGGCAGCGGGAGTGACCATGGGGAGCGCGCGCCGACGCTGGCTGGGCTTTTGCCTCGCGACGTTGGTCCTTCCGAGCGCCGGCTGCGGTGGAGCGCCGACGCGTCCCGCGGCGCAGGCCGACGCCACGACCCAGACTTCGCCTCGCGGTCCCGACCACTGGCAGGCGATGAACTTCGTCGAGCGACACGGGGTGATGAGCTGGACGGTGCTGCCGAACATGGCCCAGCTCTTCCAGCACTTCGGCTCGACCACCTATCCCGAACTCGCCTGCGTCAAATGCCACGGCGCGGACGCCGAGGCGCGCCGCTACACCATGTCCGCCTCCTTGCCCGCGCTGAGCGACGCCGACGTCGAGCGCGCGGCCCACGTCGCTGCGAACGCTCGGGGCCGTGACCGCACGCTGCGCTTCATGCGCGACGAGGTCGTGCCGCGCTTCGACCATCTGATTGAGGGCGGAGGTCGCACGACCTGCTTCAGCTGTCATCGACACGCGGAAGAGGCGGTTGCGCCGTGAGCGAAACGCGCAAGCTCGGACGGCGGCGCTGGCTGGCGGCGGCGACCTTGGCCGGCGCCGCGAGCTTGCGCCCGAGTTGGGCCCGCGCCTTCGAGGCCATGTACGATCCCGACGAGGGCGAGGACCGCCCGACGCTGGCGCCCGTGATCTTCGCTGCCCATGGCGCGCCCGATCTCGTCACCTCGGCCAGCCGCGGTCCGGCCTATCATGCCTGGGGTACGCACCTGCCGCCCTGCACCGGCGTCGTGGCGATGACGCCGCATTTTCGTTCCGAGCGCCCGTGCTTGGGAGCGATCGGTCCGGGTCACGCCCTCTTCCGTTTCCCTCGTCGCTTCCTGCCCGACCGCGCCGGGCTCGACTACGCTTCGCCCGACAACGAGGCCTTGGCCGGTCGCGTGCGCGGGCTCTTGGACACGCAGCTCTCCCCGCCGAGCGAGACGCGCGCGGGCATGGACCACACGACCTGGATGCCGCTCCATCACCTGATCCCCGACGGCCGCGTGCCCGTGCTCGAGATCGCCATGCCCTTCTGGAGCCCACGTCAGCTGCTCGAGCTCGGTCAGCTGCTCGCGCCTCTGCGCGCCGACGGTGTGATGCTGATGGCGAGCGGCAACCTCACGCACAACCTCGCCATGCTCGGCGAGCCGGGTGAGCCCGCGCCCTGGGCGCAGCGCTTCGACGAGTGGGTGAAGACAAAGCTCACGGAAGGCGACATCGACGCCTTGATGGACTTCCGTCGCGCGGCCCCGGATGCGTACCTCGCCCATCCCGACGACGGCGCACACTACGGCGCCCTCGCCTTCGCGCTCGGCGCCGCCGTCGCCCACGGCCAGAGCCTGCGCGCGAGCTTCCCCATCGAAGGCTTCTCGCCCGGCTCGATCTCGAACCGCTGCGTCGAGTTCGGCTGAGACGTCAGGCCGAGGATGTGTCGGGCTCGAGGTCGGGCTCCGCGACCACGAGCGCGAGGGGTTGCCCCTCGCTGCCGTCGAACTCGAGCACGTGCGAGCGACCTCCCTGCACATCCTGGAGGTGAGCGCGAGTCGCGGCGTCGATCACGCCTCGACGCGCGCGACCGACGACCCGCACGCGCGCGCCATCGACGATAAAGCGTTCGCCGGGTTCGCCCGGGCGCGCGACGGGCATGGGGAAGATCAAGAAGGCGTCATCGTCATCGTCATCGTCATCGTCCACGACCGCGGCGCCCGAGTCGTCCACCACCAAGTAGCGGCTGCCCACGCGACTCGCGCGTGCTCGATACCGTTGCACGTCGAAGGGCCCGCGCGGCGCACCGGGCATGCCCTTCATGTCCACGAGTTCACGGCGCGCTCTCGCGACCCGAGCTTCGGACTCGAGCACCACCACACGCCCGACCATCGCGACGACACGCGTGTCCTCACCGAGCTCTTCGAGGGCTTCGCCAATGGTGGCGGCGCACCTCGAGATAGCGCCGAAGAACGCGCAGGCGGGAACGGTCGCGACTCGCAAGATGATCGGGGCCTTAGATCCGTGGCGTCGGCCAGCCCGACCACGGCGAAGGCCAGGCCCCAGACGCTGAAGTCTCCCGCCTGTCCTGCGCTGATCAACGAGGCGCAACCGCCGAGCGCCAAGCTGGCGCTGCGAGCGACGCGGCCCCAAGGCTGGCTCGGTGAGCCGCGCCCGATGTCGGTCATGGCGGAGAGAGCACGTCCGTCGCGGGCAACGCGCGCCCTCCCACAATGCGCACAGATGGGCTCGACGCGGTCGCGGGATTCGCACTCGGGGCAGTACAGGACCCGCGCGTACCGCATGGGCTCAACGCGCTCCGAAGGGACGCGCCTCGACCTGGGCGAGGTAGAGGTAGATCGCGCCGAGCTCGGTGTCGCTCATCTCGCGGAACACGCGATAGGGCATCTTGTCGCCGTCGACGTGGGTGCCGTCCGGGCGCTCCCCCGTGCGCAGCAGCGTCACCACGTCGTCGCGGCCCCAGCCGGCGAGGCCCGTGCGATCCGGCGTCAGGTTCGGCGGGATGCCGAACTGCTCCACCGGCGCGCCCGGGGCCTCGAGCCTAGCGCAGCACCGCGTGCACGGCGGCGGCCACGCGCTCCACCTCGTCGAGCGTGTTGTCGCGCCCGAGCCCGAAGCGCAGGCTATTCCCGGCGCGCTCCTTGGACAGCCCCATGGCGCGCAGCACGTAGCTCGGCTCGGTCGTCGCGCTGGTGCAGGCCGCGCCCGAGGAGACGGAGACGACAGGCGCCAGCTTCTGCAGAAGCGTAGCTCCGCCCGCACCCTCGAAGGAGAGGTTCAGGTTGCCCGGGTGGCGCCACGGTGGCTCCGCGCCATTGAGCACGGCGCCGACATCCGCGCGCTCGATGCGCTCACGCAAGGCGTCGCGCAAGCTCGCGAGCTGTTCGCGTTCGGCCTCGCCTTCCTGCGCCAGCAGCGCGCAGGCGGCGCCGAGACCGACGATGCCCGGCACGTTCAGAGTGCCCGAGCGCATGCCGCGTTCGTGTCCACCACCGTCCATCTCGGCCACCACGGGCGCGCGCCGGTCGCGCCGCCGAACGTAGAGCGCACCCACGCCCTTGGGGCCGTGGATCTTGTGCGCGGTGAAGCTCGCGAGGTCGACGTTCATGGCGTCCAGCTCGAAGGGCACGCGCCCGAGCCCCTGGGTCGCGTCCGTGTGCAGCCACACGTCACGTTCCCGCGTGACGCGACCGATGGCCTCGAGATCCTGCAGCGTTCCCGACTCGTTGTTCACGAGCATGATCGAGACGAGCGCCGTCTTGGCCTCGATGGCGGCGGCTACGTCGTCGGGATCGACGCGCCCCTCGGCGTCCACGGGGAGATATGTGACGCGGAAGCCCTCGTGTTCGAGTCGGCGAGCGCTGTCGAGCACGGCCTTGTGCTCGGTCGTGACGGTGATCAGGTGGTCCTTCTCGCCCGACAGCGCGTGCATCACGCCCTTCAACGCCAGGTTGTCGCTCTCGGTCGCGCCCGAGGTGAAGACGACCTCCGCCGGATCGGCGCCGAGCAGATCCGCCACTTCGGCGCGCGCCTGCGCCACTGCGGACTTCGCGTCGCGACCCCGCGCGTGGACCGACGCGGCGTTGCCGAAGCGCTCGCGAAAATAGGGCCACATGAGCTCGAGCACGCGAGCGTCCACCGGCGTCGTCGCGTGGTGATCCATGTAGATGGGCGCAGTCATGACCTGGGTCTAGCACGCGTCGCGGGCGTCGGTGGTACCCTGCGCCCATGGTGCGCCGTGACGATGACGATCGCCAGTTGCCGCTGCCCTGGCCCTGGGGGTGGTTGTCACGCTGCGCCGAACCAGCGGGTGGAAGTCCCGCCCCGGTAGGTGTCGGAACGCCGGGTAGCAGG
>Ga0210033_1000699_pt1 | contig 31888 bp, 19 predicted proteins | sample CryGeymeta201501_FD_185465 | JGI IMG/M metagenome (GOLD analysis project Ga0210033, IMG submission 185465) | Groundwater microbial communities from Crystal Geyser aquifers in Utah, USA - Crystal Geyser metaG 2015-01 (SPAdes) (version 2) | ecosystem: Environmental > Aquatic > Deep subsurface >... | reverse complement strand
CCGGCCTGCCCGTAGGCACCGTGGACTGCACCGACGGCGTCTGTGAGGTCCCCGCCGGCAGCTTCTGGATGGGCTACCCCGACCCCCAGCGCCCGGCCGAGTGCCCCGAACACCAGGTCAGCCTGTCGGCCTACGCCATCGACCAGGACGAGGTCACGGTCGGGAGCTGGCTGAGCTGCGCCGCGGAAGGGGCCTGCACGGCAGTCCCCGAGCACTGCCTGGACCTGGCCCCGGCGCTGGCCCTGCCCGTGCGCTGCGTCGACTGGGACCAGGCGCAGGCCTTCTGTGCCTGGCGCGGCGGCCGTCTGCCGACAGAAGCCGAGTGGGAGAAGGCGGCGCGCGGCGACCAGGGCGCGCTGTACCCCGCAGGGCCGACCGTGCCCCTGTGCGCCGACGCCAACTACCGGGCCTCGGTCTCCTACTGCAGCGACGGGGTGGTCGCCGTCGGCAGCTACAAGCTCCGCTCGGCCTACGGCCTGCTCGACACGGCCGGCAATGTCTGGGAGTGGACGTCCGACTGGTTCTCCGCGACCTGGTACCGCGACGCGCCGGACACGGATCCCACAGGCCCGACCCAGGACTGTGTCGACACGGTCAGCGGCTTCGGCGGGACCTGCCGCCAGCACACCCTCCGGGGCGGCGCCTACAACACCACCTCGGACAATATCAGAGGTTCCTCGCGCAGCTTCGCCGAGCCCCAGGTCTACGACGTCAACATCGGCCTGCGCTGCGCCTACGACCGCTGAGCGGGCCGCCGGGCAGCCCGGCCCGGCCTCTCAGCTCTGCGAGACCGGCCCGCAGCCCCAGCCGTCGTAGCGCACGCCTTGGGGCAGGAGCTGGAACAGCTCGGCGCACAGCTCGTCCATGCGGGGCGCAGCTGGGGACTCCAGGCGGTGGGCGCCCAGGGCGAAGGTGCCGTCATCCCCGCGGACGATGGTGTCGATCTCGAAGCCCAGCTTCTCCAGGGCAGCGCCGAGCTGCTCCAGCGGCGTGGGGGTGCGGCTGAGGAAGCTGTGGTCCACCTGCCGGGCCGCGGTGCCGTCGTCGCCGTGCTCGTCCAGGGCCGCCAGGATCTGGCGGTTGAGCATGGTCTGGTGCTGGTAGGGCGAAGGCAGCAGGAACTCGCGGTAGAAGCGCCACTCGGGATCGGGCTCCAGCCGCAGGCTCACGTCGTAGTCCGCGGCGGCCGCCTCGATCGGGCCCAGGTCGTCGAGGGTGGCCGGCACGTAGAAGACCGCGTCGCTGCGGCCCTGCCAGGTGATGCGCCCGACGTAGCGCCCCCCCAGGCGGTCGACGGCCTGGGTGACAGCGTCCTCCATGGCGTGCAGCTCGTCGGCTTCCAGCCGGTCCCGCAAGCCATCGGGCCGCGGGCGGCGCAGGTTGGCCGTCACGTGCAGGCGCTGGGGGAGCGCGACGAGGGGCGCGTGGGCCGCCAGGGCCAGGTCCAGGAAGAAGGACGCGGGCCAGTCCGCCACCGAGGTCAAGTAGAAGTCGAAGCGCGACGGGATCTCGATCACGGCAGGCTCCTGGGACGTACGTCATCCCTATCGCCCGCCGGCGCACGCGGCGCGCCTGGGAGACGCCTGGTCGCAGGCCCGGGACGCCCGCCGCGCCGCAGTCGGGCGAGCGACCGACCCTGCGACAAAGGAGTCGGCGTCTGCATGTTCGACCGCTCTATCCGCCGATCGACCGATTGTTGAGAGCAGGCCTCTCCCATAGCTGAGGGCCTCTCAACCCGGTGCCCCCTTGCAGATCATCGGCCCTCCCCTGACCGCCCCGCCCGTCCGCACGCTGACCGAGGCCCTGGACAAGCTGGAGACCCGCCCGGGTCCCTGGCTCACCGTAGTCCAGGGCCGCGACGAGCGCAGCTACGACGGTCACTCGCTGCTGGTCCTGGCCCGTCGCTGGCGGGCCGCCTGCCGCGCCGCCGGCATGCAGCCCGGCGACCGGATCGCCATCGTGATGCCCAACGACGAGCACTTCGTCGCGGGCTTCTTCGGCGTCCTGCTGGCCGGGGCCACGCCCGTGCCCCTGGCCTGGCCGGGCACCCTGACCCCGACCCCCGAGGCCGTGGCCAAGCTGCAGCCGCTCGTCGCCACCGCCGACCCGCGGCTGGTCATCACCATCCCGAGCCTGTCCCAGACCTGGGCCGTGCCCGCCGTGACGGTTCCTGCCGACGAGCCCGACTCCGGGGACATCGCCGCCACGCCCGAGCAGACGGCCTTCCTGCAGCTCACCTCGGGCAGCCTGGGTCGTCCGCGGGGCGCCGTGATCTCCCACCGCGCGGTCGTGACCTGCGCCTGGAGCATGGCCACCGGCCTGGACATGAGCCCCGCCGACGTGGGCCTGAGCTGGCTGCCGCTGTACCACGACATGGGCCTGGTCGGCGCCCTGCTCTGCCCGCTGCTGGTGGGCTTCCCCCTGCACCTGATGACCCCGGCCGAGTTCCTGCTGCACCCCGAGCGGTGGCTGCAGCGGGCCGCCCAGGTCGGGGCCACCGTGGCCGCCGCGCCGGACTTCGGCTGGCGCCTGGTGGCCCGCCGCCTGCGCGTCGACCCGGGCAGCCTGGCCCAGTGGCGGGTCGGCCTGAACGGCGCCGAGCCGGTCCACCGGAGCACCCTGGAGGCGGTAGGCGCCAAGCTCGGGCCCTACGGCCTGCCCTCGACCACGGTGCGGCCCAGCTACGGCCTGGCCGAGAACACCCTGGGCGTCTGCATCTACGACCCCTCCCGACCCGCCTCTGACCTGTCCCAGGACGGACGCGCCGTGCCCTCCGTCGGCCGACCCCTGCCCGGCGTGCAGGTCCAGGTCCGCCTGCCCGACGGCCGCCTGGCCGCCTCGGGCGAGCAGGGCGAGATCTGCGTCCGAAGCGGCAGCCTGATGGACGGCTACTTCCGCAACCCCGAGGCGACCGCCGCCGCGCTCGTCGACGGCTGGCTGCACACCGGCGACCTGGGCCTGATCCGCGACGGGCAGCTGCACGTCACCGGCCGGATCAAGGACCTGGTCATCCAGAACGGGGTCAAGTTCCACCCCTACGACATCGAGCGCGTCGCCGCAGAGGCCGCCCAGGCGCCCCCCAACGGCGCCGCCGCCTTCTCGGTCGTCAGCGAGGGCGGAGAGGACCTGGTCGTCGTCGTCGAGGTCACCGGCCGTCGGGCCGAGGGCGTCGAGCGCCGCGTGCGTGGCGCACTGGTCGAACACCTGGGAATCCGCGTGAGCCAGGTCATCGCCGTGGCGCCGGGAGCCCTGCCCCGGACCACCAGCGGCAAGGTGCGCCGTCCGGCCGCTGCGGCCATGTACGGAGGCGGCGGTGCAGCCTGAGGTCCTGCTGCTGGGCAGCAACGGCTTCCTGGGCCTCCACACCCTGGACGCGCTGCGGGCCGAGGGCGTCGAGCCCCGCTGCGGCCGCCGTCGGCGCAGCAATGTGCTGGGCCTGCGGTCCCGCAAGGCGCGGATGGTGCCGGCCGACCTCGACGACCCCGCAGCCCTGGCCATGGCCATGGACGGCTGCCAGGTCGTGATCCACGTCGCCGGGCACTACCCCAAGACCAGCCTGGACCCGGCCGGCGCCATGGCCCTGGGCCTGGAGCAGTCCCAGCGGGTCCGCGACGCCGCGGCCGCCGCCGGGGTCCGCCGCCTGGTCTACGTCTCCACCACCTCCACGGTGGCGCCCGACCCCCAGGGCGACCCCTCCGACGAGCGCCACACCTTCGCCACGACGCCCGGCCACGGCACCTACCACGACCTCAAGTGGGCCATGGAGCGCGGCTTCCTGGAAGAGCAGCGCATGGAGACCCTGGTCGCCTGCCCGGCGGCCTGCGTGGGCCCCGGCGACCTGCGGGTCGGCACCTCGGCCCTGCTCGTCGGCCTGGCCCGCGGCATGGACCCGCCCCACCCCGATGGCTGGGTCTCGCTGGTCGACCCCCGCGACGTCGGCCACGCCGTGGCCCGCCTCGCCCTGCGGCCCGCGCCTCCCCGGCGGGTGATCCTGTCCGGCGGCTCCTACCGCCTGCACGCGCTCCTGGTCCGGATGGCCGCCCGCTACGGCGTCCCCACCCCGAGCGCCCCCCTCCCGGCAGACCAGGCCTGCGCCCTCGCCGACGCTGCCGAGGCGGCGGTCGCGGGCACGCCCGACCGGCCCGCCATGTCCCGCGAGATCGTCGATCTCGTGATCCACGGCGTGCCGCTCTCGGCCACCCTGGCCGAGCGCAGCCTCCAGCTGCGCTGGACCCCCCTCAAGCAGACGCTCGATGACTTCGACGGCTGGGCACGACGCCTGGGCCTCGTCCCCACCCCCATGGAGCTGCACCCATGACCACCTCCCCCTCGCGCACGCGCATCCTCCGCATCCTCTCCGAGCTCTCGGTCACCCCCGCCGACGAGATCAAGCAGACGGACCGCCTGCGGGAGGACCTGGGCATGGACTCGGTCACCCGCATGGAGCTGGTCTCCATGCTCTCCGAGGAGTTCGACATCGACATCGAGCTCGAAGAGGCCGTCCAGGTCGAGGACGTCGCCAGCCTGATGGCGCTGGCAGAGGCGCGGCTCAGCAATGGCTGAGGATCGCACCCCCATGCAGGCCGAGCGCCCGCCCCTGGGTGCGCTGGCGCCCGATCCCGAAGAGGCTGACATCGTCGCGTCCTTGCTTGAGAGCATCGACCGCCTGGGCAAGGGCATCGACGCCCGGAAGATCGACGAGGAGCACCACGTCCCGGCCGACCTGCTGGGCGAGCTGGCCGAGCTGGGCATGATGGGCCTCTCCCTGCCCGTCGAGCACGGCGGCTACGGCCTGTCGCTGTGGGCCACCGGCACCGCCGTGGCCCGGCTGGCGGTGTACGACCGCTCCGTCGCCACCACCGTTGGCCTGCACCTGGGGCTGGGCACCCGCGGCCTGGTGCGCTTCGGCTCGCCCGAGCAGCAGGCCCGCTGGCTGCCCGAGCTGTCCACCGGCCGCAAGCTGGCCGCCTTCGCCGCCACCGAGCCCGACGCCGGCAGCGACCTGGGCGCCGTGCGCACCCGGGTCGTGCCCGTCCCCGCCTCCGATGGCGGCGATGGCGGCGACGGCGACGGCGGCGACGGCGACGGCGGCGACGGCGAGCGCCTCCAGGTCGACGGCAGCAAGATCTACGTCACCAACGGCGGCCTCGCGACGACCTTCACCATCCTGGCCTCCTCCCCCGGCCTGGGCGGCGCCCGCCGCGGCCAGAGCGTGCTGCTGCTCGAGAAGCGTGACCCCGGCATGGTCGTCGGCGCCGAGGAGATCAAGCTCGGCTTGCGGGGCTCCTCCACCACCACCCTGTCCATCGACAGCGTGCGGGTGGGCCACGACCGCATCCTGGGGCAGCCCGGCCAGGGCAGCCAGCACGTCGCCCACATCCTGGCCTGGGGCCGCACGGCCATGGCCTTCGGCTGCTGCGGCACCGGCCGCGCCGCCATCGACGCGGCGCTGCGGCACACCGCCCAGCGCGAGCAGTTCGGCCGGCCGCTGCGGGAGCTGCCCGTCGTCGCGGCCCAGCTCGACCTGGCCGAGGCCCAGCTCTTCGCCATGGAGGCCACCGTCCGGTGGGCCTCCTGGGAGGACGCGACCCTGGAGACCCGCAGCCTGGCCGCCAAGGTCTTCAACAGCGAGGGGAGCTGGGAGCTGGCCGACCTCGCGGTGCAGCTGCACGGCGGCAGCGGCTTCATCGAGGAGACCGGCGTCGCCCTGCTCCTGCGGGACGCGCGCATCACGCGCATCTTCGAGGGCGCCAACGACGTGCTGCGCATCCACATGGGCCTGCTGCAGGCCATGGACTTCCCCCGGACGCCGCTGGGCAGCATTTCCGAGCTGGGGGTCCAGGCCGACGCCCTGGCCCAGCAGGTCCAGGACCGCGCCCGCCTGCTCAAGGAGCGCCTGGGTGCCCGCCTGGGTGGGGCCCACACGCTGCTGCACCTGCTGGGCAGCATGGCAGTCCTGACGGCCTCCTGCGACGCCGCGACCCTGCGCGCCGCCCACCAGGGCAGCCCCACGGCCTGGACCCGGGCCGAGCGCTGGGTGACCGAGGCCCGCCGCCGAACCCTGCCCCTGCTGGCCGCCCTCGACGACGGCTTGGCGACCATCCCCGAGCGCCGCCGGCGCTCCGCCGAGGTGTCCCCGTGAAGGTCCTCTTCGTCTACCCGCGCTTTGAGCGCCACGCCGACAGCAACCCCGAGCTCAAGACCTTCGTGCCCATGAAGGAGTACCTGGGCTCGCCCTCGCTGGGCATCGCCTCGGTCGCCGCCATGACGCCGCCGGGCTGGGAGATCGAGTACCGCGACGACCGCGTGCAGGACGCCAGCGGCCCCACCGACGCCGACGTCGTGGCCCTGTCCTTCTTCACGCCGGCCGCCAGCCGCGCCCTGGAGCTGGCCGACCACTTCCGCGCCATGGGCAAGACCGTGGTGGCTGGCGGCATCTTCTCGAGCATGATGCCCGAGGAGGTGGAGCCCCACGTCGACGCCGTCGTCGTCGGCGAGGGCGAGCCCGTCTGGCAGCAGGTCCTGGCCGACGCCATGGCCGGCCGCCTGGCCCGTCGCTACGGCCCGGTCATCGCGGACCTGGCCACGCTGCCCCCGCCGCGCACCGACCTGTACTTCGGCGCCGAGCAGGGCGACTTTGCCCCCGACGACTACCCCTTGCAGGTCTCGCGCGGCTGCGCCCTGGGCTGCCAGGCCTGCGCCCTGCCGGGCACCATGGGCACCAAGCTGCGGGCCTTCCCCATCGAGCACATCATGGGACAGCTCGCGGTGTTGGAGAAGGGCGGCAAGCGGGCCTGCCTGACCGAGGACACCGGCTGGTTCACCACGACCGCCGCCGGCCGCCGCATGGGGGAGCTCTTCGACCTGATGGCCGAGCGCGGCCAGGGCATGTGCATCAGCTACGTCGGCATCTCCATGCCGATGATCCTGGCGGCCCCGGGCCGCTGGCTGGAGCGCGCCAAGAGCGCGGGCGTCGACATGTTCTACCTGGTGGGCGGCTTCGACCCCATCACCATGGGCGCCTTCACCGGCCACAACCCCCGCGCGCTGGAGCGGGCGTACGCGGCCATCGCCAAGGCCCACGAGCACGGCATCGATCCCTACACGAGCTTCCTGCTGGGCAACGATGACGACGACGAGGGCACGGTCGACCGCATGTTGGACTTCTCCGAGAAGGCCGGCATCCGCAAGGCCGAGTTCGCGATCTTCACGCCCTACCCGGGCACGCCGGCCTGGCACCGCCTGCAGTCGCAGGGTCGGATCCTGACCCGGCAGTGGTCCCGCTACAACGACGCCAACGTCGTGTTCCAGCCCGCGAAGATGAGCGTGGACCAGCTCCACGATGGCTACTTGCGCCTGTGGCGCGACTTCTACGCCGCACGGCCCGAGGTGTTGGACATGGACGACACCTGCCGCACCATCCAATTCTGAGAGGCGCCCAGGTGGACACCAGCAGCAAGCGCACGCCGTCGCCTCGCGGTAGGGTGAGGAAGGGTCGGTCAACGTACCGATCCAAGACGGAGAGCGCCGTGACCAACAAGGTGCTTCACCTCTTGACCGATCAAGAGGGCAACGTGGTCGCAGCCAGCGATGGCTTCGACCAGACCATGCATCCCGGGGATCCTCCCGTCAGCCGCGTGGGCGCTCGCTGCGTCGACGTCGTCGCTGCCATCGGCGCCTCGGGCTGTCGGGTCTGCACCCAGACCTGCGTGATGGAGCTGGAAGGCCAGCGGGACCACGGCGCCGTCGACGCCGGGGGCCACACCTACCGGCTGCTGTGTACGGCCATGGACGAGCACCGGGTCATCACCCTGCTGCCCCTGGCCGCCGGGGCCCTGGTCGAAGAGAAGCTCAGCCCCCGCGAAAAAGAGGTGCTGCAGCTCGTCTCCCGGGGCATGACCAACGCCCGCATCGCCCGGCGCCTGGGTGTGGCCGCGTCCACCATCCGGACGCATATGGAGCACATCCTCGCCAAGCTCGGCGTGCGCAACCGCGCCGCCGCCGCCACCCAGGCATTGTCCTCCGGGCTCATCGACCCCTGAGCCTGGCGCTCATCGACCCCTGAGCCCGGGGCTCAGTCCTTGCGGCCCCGCCGGGGCGGGATGGTGCCGACCGGCCGGACCACCGGCAGGTCCACGGCCGTGACGTAGCTGGCCGGGTCCTCGGCGGCGTTGGACTCGGCCGACAGCTCCTCCCCGGCGTCCTCCCCGGCGTCCGGCAGGCCGTCCAAGGGGGCCAGGTCGCTGGCCGTGAGCTCCGCCAGCTCGGCGGCCGTCTCCTCCTCGACCAGCTCCTCCCCCTCTCCCAGCTCGGCGGCGGTCAGGGCCTCCAGCTCGTGCGAGTCGTCGTCGAGGTCCTCGACCTCCACGTCGACGTGGGCGGCGTCCATGGACGGCCCGCCCCCGCGGTGGGACAGGCTCAGGGCGTTGCCCGCCAGCTCCAGCCAGCCCCGGGCACTGGCGGCGGCGGCGAGGCGCTCCAGGGGCACCCACAGGTCCGGCGAGGGCTGCCGACCCAGGCCCAGGCTGCGGGCGCGGGCCCACCAGCGGGCGCAGGCGTCCTGGTCCTCCTCCTCGGCGGCCCACAGGGCCCGGACCAGGGAGATGGCCAGCCACGCCTGGTGCTGGGGGAAGTCCTCGAGCAGGCGCTCGGCGCGCGCGATCTCGATGTGGGCCAGCCGATCGGCCCCCCGCACCAGGGCAAGGACCCCCAGCTGGGTCCGGCTGGTGGCCGCGTGCAGGTGCCAGCCGTGCTCGGTGGCCAGGCGGGCCGCCGTCCGCAGGATCTCCTCGGCCGCGGCGTCGTCCCCCCGGTAGCGCTCGATCTCCGCCAGGTTGCTCAGGCAGGCCAGCAGCAGGTTGTCGGCCCCCAGGGTCGCGGCCAGGGCGCGGGCCGTCAAGAAGTGGCGCTCGGCCTCCTGGAGGTTGCGGCGCCGCAGGTGCAGCAGGCCGCCGGCGAAGGTGGCCTGGGCGATGTTGCGGGTGTCGCCGCTCTCGCGGGCCACCTGGCGCAGGCGCTCGACGGTCCGGTCCACGCCGCGGGTCCGGCCCGCCGCGATGCTGCTCTCGACCAGGCCGAACAGGGCGATGGCCTCACGCCGCAGATCGTTGCGGTTGGTGCGCAGCATGCGGGCGTACTGGTCGGCGGCCTCGTCGGGCTTGCCCTCCAGGCGCAGCAGCACGCCCAGGCAGTGGGCGCCGTCGACCTGGCCCACCCGGTCGCGGGTCGCCTCGAAGGTCATCAGGGCGTTGTCGACCAGCCGCCGGGCCGGGACGAGCTGGCCGCTCTCCATGCTGACCCGCGCCTCCAAGACGCGCAGGTGGGCGGTGGTGTTGCGGTCGATGTGCCCCAGCCGCGCCGTCTCCCCCAGGATCTGCCCGGCCTCCCGGGCCCGGTCCAGCTCCAGGAGGGCCTCGACCACGTGGCGCCGCGCCAGGACCCGGCCGGGCAGGGCCCCGACCTCGTCCGCGGCCTCCACCGCCAGCCGGGCGCTGTCCAGGCTCAGGGCGAAGCGACCCTCGATGAGGGCGCTGCGGGCCGCCTGGAGCAGGGGGCCGATGGCGGCCTTGGGCATGCCGGCGTGCAGGCTGTGGACCCCCAGGGGCAGGTGGACCTCGACCCCCGTGCGCTTGCCCAGGGCCGCCCAGGACTCGGCCAGCCAGCGCTGCAGGCTGCGCACGTCGGGGCGGGTCTGGGCGCGCGCCAGGGCCAGCTCGCGGACCCGGGGGTGCTCGAAGACCAGGCGCCAGCCGCGCTGGTAGAGCAGGCCCGTCGCCAGCAGGGCGTCCAGGCCCTCGGGGTTCACGGCCTGGATGACGCTGATCGGCGGCACCTGGCCGGCCAGGGCCGTCGCCGCCAGGGCCACGCTCGCCGCCTCGGGATCCTCGCAGCGCGACAGGGCCCCGTCCATGCGGAGCCGGCAGAGGCTGTCCAGCTCGGGCGGCACGAACTCGGCCACGCTGGACCCCTCCCGCAGGGTGAAGTGCATGTCCGCGTTGCGGGTCAGCAGCCCGCCGGCCGCCCAGTGGCGCAGCAGGAGCATGGCGTAGGAGGGGCTGCCGTCGCAGGCGGGGGCCACGGCTGCCGCCAGCTCCGGCGCGATGTTCATGGACATGATGAGCAGCTGCTCGAGCTGGGCCAGGCCCAGGCGCGAGCAGTGGACCTCCAGGGCGCCGCGGGCCGCCAGGCTCTGCACCCGGCGGTTGAGCTCGGGGCTGGCGGCCAGGGCCTCGCTGCTCACCGTCGCGAAGACCACCACCGGGCGCCGGCCCACGCTCTGCGACAGCACCGCGTCGCAGATCGCCAGCCCGTCGCCCTCTGCCTGGGCGTCGTGTACGTCCTCCAGCACCAGGCAGGCCCCGCCTCGCCAGGCCCGCGCGTCGAGGTGCCGGTACAGGAAGGCCAGGCCCACGGCGGCGTTGACCGGCTCCTCCCCCTCCTGGCGGTAGCCGCACCACCGGGCCAGGACCCGCGCCTCGTTGGCCACCGCCTGGGGCGCCACCTGCTGGTCCCGGGCCAGCCAGCGCTGCAGGCGGGTCTCGATGCGGGGCCGCGTGTCGTTCCAGGGAGCCAGGATCTCGCGCACGGCCCCGCGGTAGCCGTCGTCGACCCCCGGCGGGCTGTGGTAGCGCAGCGAGACGGCCTCCATGAAACCGCCCTCTTCCAGGCCCGTCACCACGCTATCGACCAGGCGGCTCTTGCCCGAGCCCGCGGCCCCGACGACCAGCACCACCTGCGGACCGCCGGAGAGGATGGTCTCGCGGGCCTTCTGCCAGAGCAGCCGCCGCAGGGGCTCGCGGGCCACCATGGGCGGGTCTCGCAGGGCAAACAGGCCCAGGCTGGTCCGCGAGGCCGCGCCCACCCCGCGGGGCGGCGGGGGCCGCAGGGGCATGCGATCGGGGGCCACCCGGTTCCAGCGCGGCGCCGCCTGGCCCACCACCGCGCCGCGACGCGGCACGACCACCGCTTCTTGGGCCTCGGGCAGGATGCTCTCGGAGAAGCTGGTGCTGGCCGGCTCGACGGTGTTGGTCGTGTCGCCGAGCGAGGAGATGTCGCCCTGGAGGGGGCGGTCGACCAGCTCGGCGGTGGCGTCTCGCAGGGCCCGGCGCACATCGGCGGCGTGGTCGTAGCGCTGGCGCGGATCGGGGTCGAGCAGGTTGCGGACCACGGCCGCCAGGGGTCCGGGCACGTCCTCGGGCAGGGCCGGCGCAAACTCCAGGCGCTGGTCCAGGGCCGCCTTGCGCAGGGCCGGGTCGGCGCTGGGCGGGCCGCTGAGCAGGGCGTGCAGGACCAGCCCGACGGCGTAGAGGTCGGTCCAGGGCCCCAGCTCGTGGTGGGTGCCCGTGAGCTGCTCCGGTGCCATCCAGGTCGGCGTGCCCGAGATGGAGCGCTTGTTCATGGCCAGCTCGGACAAGGCGGCCGCCACCCCCAGGTCGGCGACCCAGGCGTCCATGACCCCCGGCCCGGCGGTGTGCAGCAGCACATTGGCCGGCTTGAGATCCTGGTGCAGCACGCCGCGGGCGTGCAGGGCCGCCAGGGCGTCGAGCACCTGGTCCACCAGGCGCAGGGCCTCGGCCAGGCCCATCGGCCGCGTCATCAGCGAGGCCAGGCTGCCGCCGTCGGCGTAGGCCAGGGCGACGAAGGGCCGGCCATCGGGCAGGCGCCCGGTGTCGTGCACCGGCACCAGCCGGGGATGCACCACCTGGCTGGACAGGGCCACCTCGCGAGCGAAGCGGGCCCGGAAGCGCGCGTGCACGGACAGGTTGGGCCGCACCACCTTCAACGCAACGTCCACGCCCAGGACCAGGTCGGCGGCCCGGTAGACCGATCCGGTCGCGCCCTCTCCCAGCAGGGCGAGGGGCCGGTAGCGGTCCGGGAGCTCCGGGAGGGGGGCGAGGTTCTTCACGGGCCTACAGTAGCCGGGGCGGACGCGGCTTCAGGCGCACGCTTCCCGGCCATCCGGCGCTCAGGTGTGGAGGTGGACCTGCATGCCCAGCTTGCCGCTCACCAAGTGGGCCAGCAGGCCGGGCAGGGCCTCTCCGCTGTCGCGCTCGACCCAGGCCCCGCCCTCATGTACGAAGTGCCAGGCCGTCAGGTTCGCGGACAACCAGAGCTCGTGGGTCGGCGTCTGCTGGGACAATACGAAGGTGCTGCCCTCCTCGAACTTCAGGATGAGGTTTCCCGGCGTCATCATGGCGTCGATGTCGTCGCTCTCAACGGTGTCGAGCTGCTCCAGGAGCTGCCCGAGCAGGGACTCCACGGCGTGGCGGAATTCGGTATCGGAGGCGAGGTCGCCGCGGGGCATGGCTTCTCCGGGGGGCGCGAGTGGACCCGGGCATGGGCAGGCCCGGGCACGGGGGCCGACCCGAGGGACGACCGGCTGTGCCCTCCCCTAGCTCAGCGCAGCCGGGCGCGCAGGGCCGCACGCAGGCGGGCGAGGGCCTCGTCCAGCTCCGCCAGGCCGACCGCACCGACGCTCATCCGGAACCAGCCGCTGTCTTCCATCAGGTCGAAGGCCTGGAAGGGCACCACGGCGACGCCGGCCTCGTCCAGCAGCCACTGGCGGATCTCCTCATTGCTCTGCATGCCCTTGCCGATGAGGTCGACCTTCAGGGACATGTAGATGGCGCCCTGCGGCTCGATGGCGTCGATCGGCAGGCCCTCCTGCTTCATGGACACCACAGCGTCGTACAGCTTCTGCAGCCGGGCATCGATGGCGCCGCGCAGATCGCCCAGGTAGGCGTGCATCAGCTCGGGCTGGTCGAGGAACCAGGCGGTGGCCAGCTGCTCGGCCTTGGGCGCCCAGGCACCCATGTGGCCGATGAGGCCCTTCATCTTGGCCTGCAGGTGCGGCGGCAGCACCGCCCAGCCCACGCGCACGCCGGTGCCGGCCAGCCACTTGCTGACCGCGTCGACATGCACGACCCAGGGCGCCACCTCGGGGACCAGCTGCACGGGGCTGAAGTGGGTCCGGTCGTGGGCCGTGAGCAGCCAGTAGACTTGGTCGTAGACCCAGATGCAGGGCCGCTCGCCCCGGGCCTCGCGCGCCGTGTTCTCGGCAACCAGGGCCCGGGCGATGCCCTCGATGACCTCCCGCGCGGCGATGGTGCCCGTCGGGTTCAGGGGCGAGTTGGTCAACATCATCCGGGCGCCGGGAAGCTCGGCCTTCACCTGCTCCACGGTCGGGAAGAAGTTGGTCTCGGCAGCGGTGTGGATGAAGACGTGCTGCGTCTCGCAGAAGTCGGCGTAGTAGCCCACGTTCCACATCGGCAGGAAGCTGATGGTCTTGTCGCCGGGCTCGGTGAACAGCCGCCACGCAGCGTAGATCGGCGGCCGGGCGCCACTGCCCACGCAGACGCTGCCTTCGGGGTAACGCAGGCCCAGCTCGCGGTCGTACAGCCGCAGGATGGCGCCCTTCAGCTCGGGCACGCCGTCGGCCGGCGGGTAGTTGGTCTGCCCCTGGTCCAGCTCGTGCTGGATGCGGGCCGTGAGCCGGTCCGGGATCCGGAAGTGGGCCGGCGAGAAGTCACCCACGGTCAGGTTGCAGATCTGCCGCCCGTCGGCCTTCAGCCGGTTCACGTCGGCTGCGATGCGGAGGATGCTGGAGCCCTTCATGCGGGCCATGACGGGGTTGACGGCCAGGCGCATGGCCCCCACTCCGTCGGCGGGGAGAAAGGCGGAGACGTCGACGGTCACAGGCACTCCATGGCGGCAGGCGCCGGGATCGAGGGTCCAGAGTCAGGGTCTGGAGCAGGGTCTGGGGCAGGGTCTGGGGCAGGGTCTGGGGCAGGGCCCCAAGCAGGGCGCCCCGGCTACCAGTCGCAGATGGCCGAGCCCCAGGTGAAGCCCGCGCCGAAGGCGACCATGGCGACCTTCATGCCCCGCTGCAGGCGGCCGCTGCGCGCGGCCTCGTCGAGCAGCAGGGGGATGGTGGCGGCCGTGGTGTTGCCGTAGCGATCGATGTTGTGGATCATCTTCTCCTCGGGGATGCCGAGGGCCTTGGCCACGTACTGGTTGATCCGCATGTTGGCCTGGTGGAAGCACCACAGGTCGATGTCGTCGCCCGTGATCCCCTGCTCGGTGCAGGCGGTCAGCACGGCCTCGCACATGCGCTCGACGGCGTGGCGGAAGACCTTCTTGCCGTCCATCTGGGCCCACATCATCTCGGGGCTGACCTGGCCCACGCCCTCCTCGTTCAGGGGGATGAAGGGGCGCTGCTTGATGTCCCAGACCTTCTGGCACAGGACCTCGGCGAAGCGACCGTCGGCGCCCAGCCACCAGCCGCGGATGCCGCGGTCCTCATCCGTGGCGCTGATCACCACGGCGCCCGCGCCGTCGCCGAACAGGCTGGACACCGTGCGCCCGCGGGTCGTCAGGTCCAGCGCGGCGGAGTGGGTCTCGCCGCCGACCAGCAGCACGTGCTTGCAGGCGCCGGAGCGCACCATGCTGTTCGCCGTCGCCAGGCCATAGAGGAAGCCCGAGCACTGGTTGCGGATGTCCATGGCCGGCACGAAGCGGGCATTGGCGCCCTCGCACAGGCCCAGGCGCTGCTGCATGAGCACGCCGCTGCCGGGGAAGCAGTAGTCGGGGGACAGCGTCGCGAACAGGATCATGTCCATGTCGCGGGCTTCCAGGCCGGCCGACTCCAGGGCCAGCCGGGCGGCCTTCTCGCCCAGCTCGGCGCTGCCGACGCCGGCCTCGGCGAAGTGGCGCTCGTTGATGCCGGTGCGGCGGTGGATCCACTCGTGATCGGTGTTGATACCGTACTGGTCGACGAGATCCTGGTTGGTGACCACGCGGGGCGGCACGTAGCCGCCGGTGCCGGAGATGAAGGCGTTGGGCATGGGGGCTCCGTGGGCGAAGCAGGCGCTCGTGCCCTAAGTGATGGGCCCTTCCCCTGCCATGGGCCAGGCGCCCCATGGTCGCCCCGGCTGGTGCCTCAGCGGGGGCCTCAGCGGGGGCCTCAGCGGGGACCGGCCTGCCGAAGGGCGAAGACACGGGCCCAGACGCTGGACAGGGCGCCCACGTAGCGGTTGGCGATGGCGGCCACGGTCTCGCCGTTCTCGGCCGTGTCCCCGTTGACCACCGCGCGCGCGTCCTTGAAGTCGGTGCCCTCGTCGTTGACGTAGTCGCCGAGCTTCTTGCCCGTGTAGTCGCCATCCACGCAGCCCTCGACCAGCAGCTTCGCCGCCAGCTCCTTGCTGCGGTTGACGTGGTCGAAGTGGGTCACCAGGTCGATGGGCTGCTCCTTGGAGCCCCAGGTCACGCCGTCCAGGGTGTAGGTGAAGCCCTCCCGGCCCAGCTTGTCGGACATCTTCTGGTAGTTGTCCCGACCGGTGAGCTGGACGTAGCCGCGCCCCCGGAATTGCGAGGCGTCGGCCGTGCCCTCCTCGTTGCCCAGGCGCCCGCCGTAGGCCGCGTCCCAGTAGTCCTGGTCCAGCGCTTCTTCGGTGTCGCCCGTGACCCGCTGGTCGTGCACGTGGTCGCGGGCGTGCCACTTGCCCTTCTTGTTCTGGCTGTACTGGTTGTGGTCCTCGACCAGGGGCTCGCTCCACGAGAAGGCCGGGTGGCCGAACTTGGACTCGTGCTCGGCCGTCGCCAGGATGTAGGCCACCTGGTTGGCGTTCTGCAGGCCCGACCGGGCGGCCGTGTCCAGGATGGTCGGGATGTGGCCCTCGGCGTAGCTGCGCAGCTCCTGGGGGACGACCGCGATGCAGGCCGTCCCGGCCGCGTCGAGCATCAGCTCGTCGACCACGGACTCCGCCGAGGCCTGGGCCTGGGGTGCCACCATGAGCGCCGCATCGGACTGCCCGAGCTGCCCGCCCCGCCCCAGGTCCTGGTTCCGCGCCCCGTTCCCCGGCCCCAGGCCCGGCCCCGGGCGCTGGAAGCCCGGGCCGACCAGGTCGGGCCGCGGGCGAGGGCGAGGCAGGGGGAGCTGGGCACGGGCAGGACGCTGGAAATCGGGCACGAGGCGCTCCCGGAGCAGGACGGGCGCGAGCCTACCAGCCGCTGGCACCTGCGCGGCGTGACAATCGACAGGGAGGTCTGTTGGGGGGCCTGCGGCGCCCGCTCCCGCGCCCCTACTCCTTCAGCGTGTAGTCGAAGGAGACCTTCAGCTCGTCGCCCATGACCAGCAGCTTCTCGAAGTACAGGGGCGTGCCGTCGATGGGCAGCACGACCTTGACCGGCTGCACGCCGCCGCTGCCGGCGTTGCTGTCGTACAGCGCCTGGGCCTGCTGCTGGACCTGGGCGACCGCCTCGGCCGAGGACACGCCGCCCAGGTCGATGGGAGTGAACCAGTCCACCTGGCGCAGGGTGCCGTCGATGCTGCCCTTGTGGACCTTGGCCGCCGTCGGCACGTAGACGGTCCAGGCGACGGCCGTGGCCGGCACGTCGGCCATGGGCAGGGTGGCGCTGAACACGCCGGAGTCGGGGCTGGCGTCCTCGACGTAGACGATCTCCACGGCGTAGCGGGCCAGGTCCCCGCCGCTGGCCTGGCTGCGGGCCAGGGGCACCAGCAGGTTGCCGTCGTCGGCCAGGGCCGGCTTGACGGCCTTGCCCCCCACGAAGGTCGACCAGGGCGTGGCGCCGGCGGGCATGGCCAGCTCCAGGAACTGGGCCCGGTTGTTGCGCATGGCGTAGGTGACCTGGGTCATGCGCCGCCCGTCGGGGGTGATGACCGTGGTCGCGGCGGCCTGGTCGATGATGGTGACCAGCATGTCGACGTCGTCGTGCTGGCGGACCTCGACGGGGATGCTCCAGCCCTCCTTGCCGTAGCGGTAGCCCAGCAGCACCGGCCAGTCGGTCTGGCCCAGGATCGCGGCCGGCAGCTCGCGCACGTCCACGGTGCGGGCGCCGATGGCCACGCCGGGCTTGATCTCCAGGTTGGAGCGCGCGTCGACCCCGATGAAGCCCTTGACCCGCTCGGCACCACGCACGTGCAGGTCCGGCAGGGTCAGGGTGCCCCCGCCCTCGGCCAGGGGGCGCTCGTAGTCCAGCGTCAGGGCGTAGCTGCCCTTGGCCTCGAAGTTCAGCGCGGCGTGCACGACCTTGCGCTCCCCCTCGTCGTGCACCGTCCACTCCCCCAGGCCCTGGCCCGTCACGTCGAGCACGGTCACGTCGGCGGGCAGGTCCACATCGAAGGCCTCGGTCCCGGCGAAGAGGATGCTGTAGTTGACGATGCTGTGGGCGGTCAGCACGCCCTCACCCACCCCGATCAGGGCCTGGTGCTCGGCGTAGATCCGCGCCTGGCGGGCCGGCGCCTCGACGCTCTCGGTGGCCCGGTTCCAGCTCACCGACAGCGAGCCCGTGGCCGGCAGCAGGGCGCTCATCACGCGACGGTCCCCGCGCGACACATCGGTGACCTGCTGGGCGCCGGCCACCGTGAAGTCCAGGTCGTCGCCCGAGGGCACCGACAGCTCCACCGCGGTGCCGCCCGAGGCCGCCAGGGGGAAGGCGAAGCCGGCCTGCCCGCCCTCGTCGAAGGTGGTCACGGCGAATTCCAGCTCGATGGTCGTCGCGCCCGGCTGGTCCGTCAGGAAGGTGTACCAGCCCCGGTCCAGGTAGATCGACGCGTCCTTGCCGTTGATGCGCGCCGAGCGCAGGGCCACGCTGGTCGGCAGGATCGGCACCGCGGCCCAGCCCTCCCGCTTGAGCACGTCCACCTTCAAGGTGGCCTTGAACACGGTCGCCTCCCCCTCGACGCTGCCGACGTAGCGAGCGTTGGCGATGGCGTAGTCCCGTGGCGCCGGCTGGGGCTTGTCCTTGGGGGCCTGCCCCTTCTCCCACAGGGTCTTGAAGTCCTGCCAGGGCATGACGACCCGTGCGGTGGGGATGTCCTGGGCGGAGGCGGGAAGGCCGAGGGCCAGGAGGAGGAGGGGCAGCGTCATGGCGGGCTCCGGGGGTGGGCGCGAGAGGGGAGGGTGGACAGAGGAGAGGGTGAACAGAGGGGCGGCTGAACAGAGGGCGGTGCTGTGCGATCAGTCGCAGCTCCGCCAGGTGAGCGTGATGGTGAGTGAATCGTCGGGGGCCAGCAGGCGCTGCTCCAGCAGCAGGCGCTCCCCGGCGCGGGGCGGCCGCACCGACAGGGGGGCGGCGGTCACGGCGGGGTCCATGGACACCGCGGTGGGCACCGTGCGGGGATCGGGCAGCGGGCGAGGAGGCCGGGTCGGACCCGCCGCGGGGGCAGGAGGGGGAGCAGGCGGGGGCTCCTCTTCCATCACGTCGCGCTCGTCGTACTCGAGCATCGGCACGAGGTCGGGGGAGGGCATGTCGTAGGAAGCTGTGGAGGGCGCTGCGGCCTTGGACCGCCCCCCGCCCCGGTGCGAGGCGCCGGCGTGCTTGCTGCTGCCGGCCATGGTCATGACCTCGCTGCTGAAGCTGCGGCCCTGGGGCAGCTCGACGTCCTCGAAGTCGTCGAGGTAGCCCTCGTCGGCCGCGGGCATCGGCTCCGCCTGGGCCTCCTCCGGCGCCTCGGGGGGGGGCGAGGTCGCCGCGACGTCCGAGGAGCTGCTCACCCCGGTCGTCGGCGCGCTCACCGGAGGTGGGGGCGGCGGGGCGGAGAGGGTCGGGGCGGCCGGACTCCGGGTGACGGAGGTCGGGGCGGGGGTCGGGGCGAAGGGCGAGGCGCTGACCGGATCCGCCATCGGCTCAAGGGCCGGCGCGGCCTCGCCTCTGGACTTGGTCTTGGCGTTCTTCGCGCCGATCCCGCCGCCCAGGCCCAGGCCCTCGGCCTGGCCTCCGCCGCCCTGGCCGCTGCCGCGCATGCCCAGGCCGACGGTGCCGCCGATGCCCGTGTCCTCCTCGTCTCCGACCGCGCCCTGGGCGACCAGGCCGGCGATGGCCTGCCGGACCTCCTCCTCGGTGGTGATCTCGCGGTCCTCGCCGCTGCTGTCGCCGCTGCTGCTGCTCGCACCCGCGGCCGCGCCCGCCAGGACCACAGAGAAGCTGCCCGGCTGCACCTCCAGCTCGCCGGCGATGGTGTCGTCGTCGAAGTCGTAGGCGACCAGGCCCTGGTCGTCGTCGGCGTCGTCGCCGGTTGCACCGAAGACCGCGTCCAGCTCGTCGCCCGCCAGGTCCCCGTCCATCACGCCGTTGCTGTTGGAGCTGCGGTACCGGCCCTCGCTCTCCTGGGAGGGCGCCCGCGTGAGGACCTGGTTGGCGGCCTCCTTCTTGCTCACCTCGGCCTTGACCTCGGCGAGCTGCCGCCGGGTCTGGTCCAGGGTCACCTTCTGGTCCACGACCTCGGTGTCCTCCACCGCAGCGAGCTGCTCGGTGAGCACCTCCAGCTCGGAGAGCTTCTCCTCGGCCTTGTCGTAGTCGCCGGCCCGCACGGCCTGGTTGACCTCGTCCTGCTTCTGGGTCTGGACCGCCTCCAGGCCCTGGGTCTTGGCGCGGGCCAGGGAGCGGATCCGACGCGCCTGGGCGTCGTCCTGCTGCTGGTTGTCACCGACCAGCACCTGGACGTTGTCCATCAGGGCCTGGGCGGCGGCGTTGTCCTGGTTCCAGGACAGGCTCTCGGCCAGCTTGTCCTTGGCCTCGTCGAAGCGGTTGTCCTGGTAGGCCTTGTAGGCCTGGTTCCAGGCGTCCTGGCTCTGCTCGCGGCGGCGCTCGTCCTCGTCCTCGGCGGCCAGGGTCGGCTGGTCCCCCATACCCGTGGCCCGGCCGAACTCCAGGGTCTGGCCCACCGGCGCGCCGGCGACGACCACCGTGGGGCTGCCCTCGATCCGGCGCTCCTCCATGCCCGGCGGCAGCACGAGCTCCCAGTGGGCGAAGGCCACCGGCGCGTCCACCGCCGGCGCCTGGAGCTGCCGGGTGCCGCGCCTGTCCCAGGGCGCCTCGTCCACCAGCAGCGCGATTTCCACCGGGAAGGTCACCAGGCCGGTGAGCGTCTCGACCGACTTCTGGAGCGGGATGTACAGGCGGTCCCCGTCGGGGCCGGTCGAGCGCACGGTCTGGACCACCGTGCCGGCCACGCGCACCCCCAGCGGGCGGGCGCCGGGCGGCAGCAGCAGGCCCAGGTACTGGTTGCGATCGTTGCGGACCTGGTAGCGCAGGCGCATCAGGGCCCGACCGTGGGCGGCGTGGGCGACCTCGATGCGGGCCTCGTCGACGAAGGTGCCCGGCGCCTCGGCGGCCGACAGGTCCAGCACCCGCAGGGACAGGTCCGGGTTGGGGCCCGTCACGGCCATGCTCGCCACCATGCTGCCGGGCACCAGGCCGCGGGCCCACTCGGGCAGCGTGTTGCCGGGCACGGCCTCGACGCCGCGCCCCAGGTCGGGGATCACCGTGCCCTGGTCGCCCGCCAGCACGCTGACCCAGCCCTCCTCCAGCCGGCCCGAGGTCGTCTCGGGCGCCGGCAGGGGCGCCGCCGCGCCCGAGGCAGAGGGAGCCGCCGCCCGGTAGGACAGGCTCAGGTCCACCGCGCCGTCGACCGGCCGGGCCAGCGTCACCCGGACCCGGTCGCCCTGGCGCGAGAAGCCGGTCACAGCCGGACCCTCGACCTGCAGATCCTCCACCGCGGGCAGGCGCAGCCACAGGGTGTCGGTCGTGCCGTGCAGCACCGTGAAGCGCACCTGGCTGCGGGCCTGCACGCCGGTCGCGTCGACCTGCAAGGCCGTCGCGGCCCGGGCGAGGATCAGCATGGGCCACGGCGTGGGTGGGGTCGGCGGCCGCCAGCTCAGGTGCACGTGGTCCACCGAGGGCAGGTCGATGGCACCGCCGCCGGCCGGGATGCCCGTGTCGGACTGCAGCTGCCAGTCGCCCTGCACCACCACCCGGGCCCGGGCCGCGGGCAGCAGGGCCAGGTCCAGCTCCGGGCGCGGGGTGGCCACCGTGCCGACCAGGTGCAGGCGGTGCAGACCCAGGCCCAGCTCGGCCACCAGCAGGCGGCGACCGTCGGGTCCCGGCGGCACCGCCACCGGCCGACCGTCCAGGGTCGCCACGCCCACGGCCAGGGCCGCGTCGGACACCGGCAAGGCGACGGGCCCGGCCCGCAGCACCTCCAGCTCCAGGTCCAGGGTCAGGGCCGTCTCGTCCCCGGGCACCAGCCCGACGCGCAGGCGGGTCGGCAGCAGGTCCGCCGGCGGCCGCATCGGCGCATCGGGTAGCGGCTCCAGCGCCGACATGGGCAGCGTCACGACCAGCGGGGCCGGGTCGGTGTCGCGGTCCTCCACAGCGCCGGCGAGGGCAGGAGGGAGGAGCAGGATCAGCGGGAGGAGGGACATAGGCACGTCGACAACGGGCGAGGGTTCCCGTTCCTTACATCGGCCGCGAATGCGCCGCCCGCTCGCTGCAAATCCCGCAGCACGCGGGCTGCGGCCTTCGCAGCCGGGCAGACCGGGTCCCGACAAGGACATCGACCAGCAGTGGATCATCGAGCTGGCACGCCGCTTGCTTTTCCTCCGTGCGTCCCCGGCATGCGGTCGGGTGACACACCCCGGAGCCCCCATGCGCCGTGCCCTGTTGGCCTTCGCCACCTTCCTGCTCGTGCCCGCAGCCCTGGCCCGCGAGCCCGCCTCCTCCCCCGGGGACCACCGCGGCCCGCCGCCGCGCCTGAGCGAGGTCCTCTCCGACAACGCCGACACCATCGGCCTGGACGCCGACACCCTGGCCGCGCTGGAGGACCTGATCGCCGCCCAGGAGCCGGCCATCGAGGCCCTGCACGACCAGGCCCGCGCCGCCCGCGAGGCCGGCGACGACACCACCGCCCGCGCCGCCTTCCAGCAGGCCAACCAGGCCCAGCACGCGCTCATGGACCAGGTCGAAGCCCAGCTCACCGAGGACCAGGACCAGGCCCTGCACGAGCTGCTGCCCCCGCCGCCCCGCGAAGGCGGCTGCCCCCCCGGCGAGGGGCGGCAGGGCGGGCGGTAGGCCGCGCGACCGGTCGGGTCCCGCGAATTCGCAACAGCGAGGGACCCGGGTCCCCCGTTTTCGCAACAGCGAGGGACCCGGCTCGCCGCCCGGCGCCCCTAAGTACAAGATCCGGTGTCAGGCGATGCGGTATGCGTTTTCCGCCCTGCCCGCGCGGCGCCCCCCGCGCCGGCCGCGGCAATAACTGCCGAGGCGAGCCCTCACCTACCGAGTAATGACCACAATTCGACCACCATCATCCCAGATACCCATCACCTCCCGGCTTGTGACCGAACAGCCACAACAACCGCGCAGGTGACCCCTCCCCTCCCGAGTTGTTGCCGGCCACGCCCGCGCCTCAGAGCCTGTGGGGCAATTCCCGGACCGAGCCCGCAATGCGAGCTGCAAGCCCACTGCGTTGGCCCGCCGCACGGAGATACCTGGCGTATTCCGAAGGCGGGCCGACGCGGTGGGCGCCGCAGATCGCGAAGCGGGCGACGGGAGGGGTTTGCTTCACAGGCTCTCAGCCCCCGGCCGGCTCCGGCAGCGTGTTGGTCCGCGCGATCTCCGCGTAGTCCGCCCCGACCTGTCGCAGGCTCCGGGCCTTGGTCGCGACGTCCACGTCGTACAGGCCGAACTTCAGGGCCATGCCGTGGTTCCACTCGTAGTTGTCGATGAGCGACCAGTAGAAGTAGCCCTCGACCACGGCACCGGCGTCCATGGCGTCGGCCAGGGCGGACAGGTGGGGCAGCAGGGCGTCGTTCGTGGCGTCCGCGACGCCAGCGCTACCGTTCTCGGTGATGATGATGGGCAGGTCGTAGCTGGCGGCCTCGGTGACGACCTCGTCCATGCCCGCCGGGTAGACGGTGTCCAGGGCGCCCGAGGGCAGGAAGTCGAAGAGCGGCGACTGGTCGAAGAGCTGGAAGCCCAGGCCGTCCACCGTGACCTGCGTGTAGTAGTTGATGCCGATGAAGTCCATGCGACCCATCAGGTCGTCGCGGACCTGGTCGACGACACCGTCCAGGTTGGCGTCCCACTCCCCGTTCACGGCGGCGTTGAGGAAGACGCGATTGTACAGGTAGTCGAAGTGCTCGACGCTGGCCTGATCCAGGGCGTCGGCGGGGTCCTTGGGGGTGACGGCCGCCAGGTTCAGCGCGGCGCCAACCCGGGCCACGGGGTCCTCGGCGTGGATCTGGTCGTACATCGCGGCGTGCGCCTCGATCTGGGTCAGCATCACGGCGAAGGCCGCCTCGGGATCGACCACCCCCGGCGGGTTGGTGCGGTCCTCGGTCGGCATCAGGTAGCCGGAGAGCACCACGGCCAGCGGCTCGTTCTCGGTCAGCCAGTCGTCGACCTCGGGGCCGAACTCCCGTGCGCAGAAGCCGGCGTACAGGGAGATCTGCTCGATCATCCGGTCGTGGTCCACCCAGCCCTTGTTCAGGCAGGTGGACAGATCCTGGTGGCAGCCCTTGGCGTCGTGCAGCCAGGTGGGGATCGTGTAGTGGTTCAGCGTCATGATCGGCTGCAGGCCGTGGTCATGCGCCGACTGCAGCCAGGCGTGGTAGGCCGCGACGGCGGTGGGATCGGCGTGCTGGGCCAGCTCGTCCACGGTGTGGACCGGCCCCGGGTCGCTGGGGAAGAGCCGGCTCCACTCGAAGCTGTTGCGCACGCCGCCCAGGTGCAGCTCGTCGGCGGCGCGGGCCAGGTCCTGGTCGTACAGCTCCCAGTGGCCGGGACCGTCGGACAGCGCCTGGCCCGACAGGTGGTTGCCGCTCTCGGCCACCAGCTCCGGGTCGGTCACCCAGACGTACCAGTCGCTGTTGCGATCCTCGCACTGCTCGGCCGGCAGCGTCGGGCAGCCCGGATCCACCTGGAAGCCCGCCATGGACGCCCCCCAGGTGAAGCCCGCGGGGAAGGCCCGGCCGGCAGGCCCAGCGGTGTCGTGAGCGGTGTCGTCGGCGTGCCGACCGGTGCAGGCCAGGAGCAGGAACAGCGGGATCACAGGGCCTCCAGGGCCTCAGCCTTGCAGCTCATCGGTGTAGCGGGCCAGCCGCCGGCGCCAGGGGTGCACGTCCAGGGCCGCCCGGTCCGCCTCGCCCAGCCGCAGGCCGATGTCCTCGATCAGGCGCTCGGCCCGGTCGCGGCTGACCATGGCCAGGCGCAGATCCCCGCGGGCGAAGCCGTGATCGACCCGGGCCAGCAGCCAGGCCATGCGCGCGACCCGGGCCGGCTGCGCGTCCATCCAGCGGGCGATGGGGCGGAAGGTCTGGTCCGGATCCTCACGCCCGGTCGCCACCAGGGACCGGCACTGGCAGACCTCGGCCAGGGCCGGCAGGTGCCGCTCGCGGCGCAGCGTGGCCACGGCGCGGCGGGTCAGGTCGTCGGCCTGGTGCTGATCACCCGCCTCCATGGCCGCCACGCCGCTCCAGGCCAGCAGCAGCGCCCGCTCGATGGGCAGCTCGCGAGCGGCGGCCTCCTCCTCGGCCGGGGCCAACACGTTGAGCGCCGCCAGGGGCTCGTCGCCGGCCAGCATCAGCCGCCCCTGGACCAGGGCGCGCCGGGCCCGCAGGGTGGGGCCCTGGCCGGTGGGGTCGATGGCCCGCAGCTCGGCCATGAGCTCCCGGGCCTCGCCCAGGCGGAACATCTCCAGCAGGACCTCGATCAGGTAGATCAGGACGCGGCTGTGCAGATCGGCCGAGGCCTGGGCCCGGATGGCGTCGAGGTTGGGCAGCAGCAGGGCCGTCGCCTCGGTGAAGCGCGCCTGGAGGTGGTAGTCGCTGGCCAGCCAGCAGCGCGCCATCCAGCTCCCCGACAGCTCGTCCAGGCGCTCGAAGGCGTCGGCCGCCCCTTGCAGCGTGTGCTCGGCCGCCTCCAGCTCGCCCTGGGCCAGCCGGGCCAGGCCGGTGCGGGCCCGGGCCGAGGCCGCACCCCGCAGATCGCCACCCTGCTCGGCGGCCCGCTGGGCGTCGCGGAACAGCTCCAGGGCCTGGTCCAGCTCCCCGTCGGACTGGGCCCGCTTGCCGGCGGCCAGGAAGACCTTCAGGCGCAGGGCCGGGTCGGGCACGTGGTCGAGCAGGCCCCGGGCGCGGGAGATGCTGGCCCGCTCGCCGGCCGAGTCCCCCCGCAGGCGGGCCCCGTGGGCGCGGTGCAGGAAGACCTCGGCCTTGCGGGCCCAGCCGCTGGCCAGGGCGCCGGCCCGGTCCAGCCACTGGTCCACGCGAGGATCCTCGGGGTGGCGGTCCACGAGCGCCCGCGCCAGGCACAGGTAGAAGCGGGCCATCAGGCTGGCCGGCACGTCCGGGGTCTCGTCCAGGCAGGCGGCGACCCGCTCCAGCTCGGGCAGCACATCGCGCGGCTGCGCCTGGTCCAGCTCGGGCCGAGCCCAGGCCACCGCGTCCTGCACGGCCTGTCGGACCTGGCCCGCCGCCAACATCAGCCGCACCTTGGCGGGCGAGGGCGGCGCGTCCCGCAGTTCCACGGCCAGCCGCCGCTCCAGCACCAGCCGCCGGGTCGGCCGCAGGCTCTCCTCCACCAGGTCCGCGGCCAGGCCCAGGCGGAAGGACCAGGGGCCGTCCGCCTCGTTCACCAGCAGCCCGTCGTCCCCCAGCGAGGCCAGCAGCTCCGCCGCCAGGGCCCCGTCCAGGTCCGCGGCCCGGGCCAACATCGCGGTCGATCCGCTGCCGCCGGCCACGGCCAGGGCGCCGACCAGCCGCCGGGCCGGCCCCCCCAGGGCCTGCAGTCGCAAGCTCAGGACCTCTCGCGCCGAGGTCGGGATCGCCACCCGCCCGTCGGAGCGGTCCACCCAGGCCACCGCGTCGGGACCCGCCGGCCGGCTCTCGACCATGCCGTCGTGGACCATGGCGCGGACCACCTCCTCGACGTAGCCAGGCAGCCCCCCCGTCGCCTCGTGGATGCGCCGGGCCAGCTCGGGCGGCGGCGGCGTGCGGCCGAGCATCGAGCCGACCAGCCGCCCCACGTCCCGCGGCGACAGCGGGTCCAGCCCCACCCGCACCGCCTCGGCGAACTGGCGGCGCAAGAGCGAGCCCGGCCGGTCCGCCTCGGGCACGGTCGAGGCCAGGAGCACGACAGAGGTGCCCGTCTCCTCTACGTGGGCGCGGACCGTGCGCAGCGCCTGGATCGCCAGGGGAGGGGCACGGTGCAGCTCGCCCAGGACCAGCACCAGCGGCCGGTTGTCGGCGGCGGCGCGGCGCAACAGGGCCGAGGAGACCGCCTGGAAGATGCGGGTCTGCTCGACGAGCGAGGGCAGGGTCCCGCGCGGCAGGTCCTCCACCGCGTCGGCCTCGCTGCCCCCCCCCTCCAGGTCGGGCAGGCCCCGCACGCAGCGCTGCACGATCTCCGAGAGGGGACCGAGCGCGGTGCTGCCGGGGAACTCGCCGCGGAAGACCCGGCGGCCGCGCCGATGGGCGTCCAGGGAGACCTGGTCCAGCAGCCGCCGCCGCCCCGAGCCCGAGGGCCCGACGAGCAGGGCCATGCGCCCGGGCCGCCCCTTGTCGATGACCGCCCGCAGCGTGGCCAGGGCCTCCTCGCGGCCGACCAGCGTGGGCGGCAGCGGCGCGCTGGGTCGGGGATCGTGCTCGCCCCGGGTCGCGTAGTCCCGCAGGCGATCCGCGACCTCCTTGGCCGAGCGCGGGCGCAGGTCCGAGGACTTGGCCAGCATCTGCAGCACCAGGCCGTCGAGCAGGGGCGGCAGCCCGGGGGCCAGCTCACGCGGTGGCCGCGGATCCTGCTCGATGTGCATCATCGCCAGGGCGTGCGGGCTCTCGGCTTCGAAGGGGCGCTTTCCCGTCAGCAGCCGGTAGAAGAGCACGCCCAGCGAGTAGATGTCGGCGCGCGCGTCGACCTCGCGGCCCTGGAGCTGCTCGGGCGAGGCATAGGCGAAGGTGCCGACGAACTCGCCCTTGCGGGTGATCTCCTCGGCCCCGCCCCGCAGGCGCGCGGTCCCGAAGTCCAGCAGCTTGACCCGGCCATCGGGCAGGACCATCACGTTGCTGGACTTCAGATCGCGGTGGATGATGCCGCGCTGGTGCAGGTAGTCCAGGGCGTCGGCGACGTGGGTCACGATGCGCACGACCTCGGCCGTGCGGCGCGCGGTGCCGGGGCGCCCGCAGCTCTTGGCGTGGACCTGGGCCGGCACGCCGTCGAGCAGCTCCATGGTCAGGTAGGGGCGCTGGTCGTCGGCGAAGCCGAAGCGGTAGACCCGCACGATGTTCGGGTGGTCCAGCCGGGTGAGCGCGCGGTACTCGCGATCGAAGCGCGGCCGGGCCAGTCCCCGCTGGGTCAGCAGCTTCAGGGCGAAGCGGTCCCCGCTGTCCCGATCAATGACCTCGAAGACCGCCGCCATGCCGCCGCGCGCCAGCGGCCGGACCACGCTGAAGGGGCCGATCAGCTCGGGGGTCTCGAGGTCGGTCTCGGACATTGGGGGAGACTATCCGAACGCTCTGCGCGCCGCTGAGCTTGCGGCGACAAGGAGACGGCCTGGTCCCGGCGCTGGCGGCTGCAAACCGCGGCGGCCAGCTCGTCGGCCAGGGCCGTGGCCCTCCTCGGGGCGAGCAGGTGCAAGGCCAGGACCTCGAGCCGCCCAGGTCCTTCTTCTCGACGCCGTGGCCCCGGTGAACCGGGCCCTGCGTCTCGCGCTGCCAACGCAGGCGCCGGTCGCCTTGCCAGCCCATGTCGCGAAGGAAGGTGCGCGGGGTCGGATCCCGCCATCGACGACACCCTCACCCAGGCCCAGGTCGACGCCCTCCTGACCACCTGGACACCAGGGTATCGGGATCCAAGGCCCGGGCGACCAGCGTCGAGGGCAAGGTCCCCTCCTTCCGCGACCGCGGGCTGCCCCCGTCGGCGTCGAAGGGCAGCGAGCCATGCGACACCCCCGACCCGTTCGCCGGCATCGCCGGCTTGGAGGGCGAGGCCGCCGGCCTGCTCCTTCTACGAGCGGCAGGGAGGCCTCGACCCTCGATTCGGCCATCCGGCCGAATCGAAAGTCAAGGCGCCCTTCTGGCGGGGGGAGGATGCCTCCCCCCGCATGCGCTATCGCGCCCCCGCTCCCCGCGCCTTACGGGCGCGCGCGCCTCCGGCGCGTATCTCACGTCGTCACCATGCTGGTTCTCGACCCGTTGGCCGCGTGCTGGGTCATAGCCGGCAGGGCTTCATGGAGGGCGCGGCGCATCAGCAGGGCAGGGAGGGCGCGGCGCGTCAGCAGGGCAGGCCGGCGTGGCAGCTTTCGTAGGAGAGGTAGCGGCCCTCGTCGACGAGCAGCGGTCGATGACGGGTGGAGCGGTCCTGGTGCCTGTGCAGCCGGCCGACCTGTCCTGGGTGGCCAGTGCGCCGAGCATGCACAGACGAGCGGCGGGCAGGAGTCGACACGCTCGGCGCGGCTGCCAGTTCTGCGGAGGGGCGTGGACTCGCAAGACAGCGCAGGCTGGTCGAGTCGGACCTTGGACCGCCCTGGCGAGGTGCTTGGTGTCTCCCATCCCCCCGGGCCCCTACCAGCGCAGCCCCGTGAGCAGGTCGACCTCGCCGCCATCCTGGGGCGCGCCCAGGTCGCTGAAGGGCGCGGCGACGAGCAGGTCAGGGTGGCCGTCGCCGTCGATGTCCCGGCCACTGTCCATGTAGGCGCCCGCCCAGTCGCCGTCTTCGCGGCCCTCGATGACCAGGTCGGCGGCGGAGGCCGAGAAGGTGCCGCAGAGGGGGGTGCTGAAGACGTAGACCTTGCCGGGCTGGTTGAGGTTGCCGAACGGGTCGCGCGGCGCGCCGACGGCGATATCGAGCCGGCCGTCGCCGTTGACGTCGCCCAGGCCGGCGACAGACCAGCCGAACCAGCCTCCGCTGGTCTCTGGCAACAAGCGTGCGGCGGCGTCGGACAAGGACATGGTCGCCGTGACGGGACCGTGGACCAGCCACGCCTTGCCCGAACGGTCCCCCACCTCGTCGTCGAAGCCGTCGCCGACCACGATGTCGGCATAGCCGTCGTCGTCGACGTCACCTGCCGCCGCAACGTCATCGCCGGCTTCGCCAGACGGGTCCTCTCCGACCAGGGCGGGAGAGGACGAGGCCAGATCGACTTCGGCGTCGAAGGGCCCGCTGACCACGTAGACCTCGCCGGTCGGATCGAGCCGGGGAATGACCAGGTCTGCGACGCCGTCACCATCTACATCTCCCGCAGACTGGGCGTGCAATCCGGCAAGGTCGGCGACCTGGCTGCCGGAGAAGTGTGCATCTGCGGACTGGTCCGTACCGCTCTCGGTCACATCGTTCCACAAGTAGGCGGCTCCGGGGTTGTCATAGGGAGGCGCTGCGACCAGCAGCGAGACGCGACCGGGCGCCTCGGGGTGGGGCACGAAGGCCACTGTGTATCCGAAGCGCTCGTCGTCCACGGACCCCATCAGCGTGTAGTCCGCATCGTACTCGTCCAGGTCTCCGCTCACGGGTCCCAGGTACACGGCGACCGCCCCACTCAGCCAGACATCGCCGTTGAGGATCGAGCTGTAGTCTCCCACGGCGACATCGTCGTAGCCGTCTCCGTTCAGGTCTCCACCCCCAGCGACGCCGACGTTGGTCCCGAACCTACCCTGCGTGCGGAATTGCATAGTTGCCAGAGGGCCTGAGGTGCTGTCCGCACCAATGGTGACCAGCTCGAAAAAGTCGTCGACCCCAGGCCCTGCGCCCTGGTCCGGTGCGGCGGCCAGCATCTCCTGCTGCCCGTCTCCGTTGGTGTCTCCTGCAAAGGCGACGGAGTAGCCGAGCTGGGCCGCGTGGGAGCCAACCCAGCTCCATGTGGCCGCATCCAGGCTCTGGGTCACGGAGTCGTGGGGCTCGGCGACGTACGGGCTGCCGGTGTCGTTGCAGCTATCGGTGTGGACGTCAACGCCCGTGTCACCAACGCCCGTGTCACCGTCCCCGCCGCTGTCCAGCACATGGGAGGCCTTGCCATGGCAGGCCAGCAGGAGCAGGGTGACCAGGGACCTCATCGGCCCGTTCCGTTGTTGGCCGTCGCCATGGTCCACTGTGCCTCTGTCACGAAGCCGGAGTCCACGGCCGCCTGTCTCAGCTCGTCCGGAACGACGCCCGTGTCGGAAGTACCCGTGTCGGTGGGGCATTGGCTGGGGTCGCCCTTGGACCAGTGGTGGGGGTCCGAGGCGTCCCAGATCGAGAGGATGTCGCTCGCCTGCAGGCCATAGTCCTTGATCGTCTGCCACCAGAAGCGCAGGTAGTCCACCTCGACGGCCTCGCCAGCAGTGGAAGCACACTCGGTGCCTTGGTAGTCGGTTCCGCTGACGGTGTGGCCGCAGCCTGCATCCGCGATGTCGCAGAGGTTGCCGCCACTACAGTCGAAGATCGGATTGTCGGGATAGGTGTTGTTGTCCCAGTCAACGTCCGTATACGCCACGAACTTGCAACCTTCGCCGGTCCCGACGTCGTTGAAGGCCATGGCCGCCCAGATGTCGGCCATGCCCTCGTAGGCCGCCTGGGACTGGTACTCCTGGCTGTTGATCGTGTGCCCGTCCCCGCCGGGACATGGGTCGAGTCCCGTGTCCCGAGGTGCAGCGTTGCAGACATTGGCGATCGCCCCGTCGTTGGAGTATGGGCCCGTGTCGCCGCTGGACGAGCCGCTGACGAAGATGGATGCCAGGTGGCCCAACTGGTGTCCAATCTCGTACTTGTGCAGGGCCGAGGCCTGCTCCGGTCGATCGCAGTCGCTGGCCGTGTCACCGTCGTTCCACTGGTCGCAGGCATAGGCGTTCCACCCGCCGTTGGCGATGTGGAGACAGTTCGCCGACTGACCCGAGCCCGATACCGGGCAACGTTGGTCGTACCACTGCCACTTCTTGCCCGTCAGGCCACCGGTGTGTCGGTAGACCGCCTCGCTGGCAGCGGCCATGATGCTCCAGGGATCGTCCTGGCTGGTGGTCACGGTCTTGGTCGCACCCAGCGTGCTGGGCACAATCCAGACCCAGCTCTCCGCGACGGTCTGATCGTTCGTGTCGTCGTCGTGGACGACGACCAGGTTGCCCTGGATCTTCGCCTCCGACTGTACGTTGACGAGGTAGCTGCTCCCCACGGTGACGCCCACGGAGTGCAAGCAGCCCACGTAGGTGCCGCTGGTCTCCGCGAAGTCGTGCGCGACGACGTGGTGAAGCCCCCAACCTTCTCGTACGGTGATGGTGACACCTCGCGCGGGCACTGGAGCGTTCGACGTCAGGACGTCGTCCCCCACACCGGTGTCTGCGTCATTGAAGTCGATGGCGTACTTCACACATACGTTGTCGTAGGCAGTCAGCGCGTACGCTGCGGATGGCACGAGCGCCAGGCCCGACGACAACAGCAGGGCGGGAACGAATCGATTGTGCATGGTCAACCCCCTGCCAGGCTGAGATCCATGTCCTCGCCATGAAAGCGAAGCAGCTTGCCGTCCACGGCCCCCACCGGAACCACCGCCTGGGCCCGGGCGGACCAGGCCCCATGGGGCGCCAGTGTCGCAGCCGCCCTGCCGGTCATCAGCCGGGCGGCGCCGTCCACCCACACCATCCGCAGCGGCGGTGCGGCCTGAGGTGGCCACCGTTGCCCACCGGGGCCAATGGGCACCACCTTGACCGACAGATCGCTGATCCAGTCGGACTGCGCGTCGGACCACCAGGTCAGCGCCGAGGCGTCCAGCACGACGTCGGTCTGCTCCATGCTGTCCCGCGTGCCGATGTCCTGGGTCCACCGGTAGTCGGTGTCGCCGAAGTGGATCCGCCCCTCCAGGAGGTAGGACATGCCACCGCGCCCCAGGGCGCGGACCGTCAGGACCGGCGAGACATCGTCGCCAGTCCCGGAGGCCCACGTCAGGCCCAGGTAGCCGGGATCGTCCGGCGAGGTGGCTTCGACATCGATGTACGTCTGGTCGCTGCTCGCCGTGCAGCCGCCGGTGCTCGACGTGTCCCCTCCGCCGGTGTCCACAGCCCAGGCGATGCCGCCAACCGATGCCAACACGATCAGCGCGAACGCCGCCCACCTGTCAGGACGAGGCCGCGAC